>ERZ1023183.85-NODE-85-length-35352-cov-7.828682_pt1 | contig 35352 bp, 29 predicted proteins | sample MGYA00521095_ERZ1023183 | MGnify/ENA primary metagenome ERZ1023183 (study PRJEB32759, sample SAMN07749889) | skin metagenome | biome: transportation; feature: city; material: polyester macromolecule | host: Homo sapiens | place: Hong Kong:TW line | collected... | reverse complement strand
GGACCAGCCGCGCAACCTCGCCAAGTCCGTCACGGTGGAGTGATCCGCCGCTGAGGCCACCGAGACCTCTCCTGCCGGGCCCGGCCGCCACACAGCGGCCGGGCCCGCGACGCGTCCGGGACGGTGTCCTCCCGCCCCAGTAGACTCCCCGAGGAGGCCCGCCGCACCCGGCGGGCCGCACGACGAGACCCCGGAGAGTCATGCACACAGTGGAGATCGGCCAGCCGTACCCCCTCGGGGCCACCGTGGACGAGACCGGCACCAACTTCGCCCTCGCGGTCTCCCGCGAGGTGGAGGCGGTCGAGCTGTGCCTCGTCGCCGACGACGGCACGGAGACGCGCATCCCTCTCGAGGAGCGGCACGGCACCACATGGCACGCCCACGTGGCGGGCATCGGGCACGGGCAGCGCTACGGCTACCGCGTGCACGGCCCCTGGGACCCCGCCCGCGGCCTGTGGCACAACCCGGCCAAGATCCTCGTGGACCCGTACGCGCGGGCGTTCACCGGCGACTACGAGTGGGGCCAGCAGCACCACTCGTACGACTTCGACGAGCCGGACCGCATCGACACCTCGGACAACCTGGGCACGAGCATGCTCGGCGTGGTCGTCGCCGAGGACTTCGACTGGGGCGATGACGCCCCACCCGCCGTCGAGCTCACGGACACGGTGATCTACGAGACCCACGTCAAGGGCATGACCAAGCTGCACCCCGCCGTCCCCGAGGAGCTGCGCGGCACCTACGCGGGCATGGCCCACCCGGAGGTGGTCCGCCACCTGACCGAGCTCGGGGTGACCGCCGTCGAGCTGATGCCCGTGCACCAGTTCGTCAACGACGCCACCCTGCAGGAGAAGGGGCTGAGCAACTACTGGGGCTACAACACGCTCGGCTTCTTCGCCCCGCACGCCGCCTACGCCTCCTCCTCGGAGGTGGGCGGCCAGGTCCGCGAGTTCAAGCAGATGGTGAAGGACCTGCACGCCGCCGGTCTCGAGGTGATCCTCGACGTGGTCTACAACCACACGGCCGAGGGCAACGACAAGGGCCCCATGCTCAGCCTGCGCGGGCTGGACAACGCCGGCTACTACCACCTCGTCGAGGGCGACGAGCGGCACTACATGGACTACACGGGCACCGGGAACTCGGTGGACCTCTCCAGCCCCAAGGCCCTCCAGCTGGTCATGGACTCCCTGCGCTACTGGGTCACCGAGATGCACGTGGACGGCTTCCGGTTCGACCTGGCCACCACCCTCACCCGGGTGGAGGGGGAGCAGGGCCCGGACATGTTCTCCGGGTTCTTCGACGTGGTCCGCCAGGACCCGGTGCTGCGCACCGTCAAGCTCATCGCCGAGCCGTGGGACGTGGGCTGGGGCGGCTACCAGGTGGGCAACTTCCCCGGCCTCTGGTCCGAGTGGAACGGCATGTACCGGGACACGGTGCGCGACTTCTGGCGGGGCGAGCCCGGCACGCTCGGCGAGTTCGCCACGCGCCTGACCGGCTCGGCGGACCTCTACGAGGGGGACGGGCGCAGCCCCGGCGCGTCCGTGAACTTCGTCACGGCCCACGACGGCTTCACGCTGCGCGACCTCGTCTCCTACAACGAGAAGCACAACGAGGCCAACGGCGAGGACAACAACGACGGCGACGCGCACAACCGCTCGTGGAACTGCGGCGTCGAGGGGGAGACCGACGACCCCGAGGTCGTGACGCTGCGCGCCCGCCAGCGCCGCAACTTCCTGGCCACCCTGCTGATCAGCCAGGGCGTGCCCATGATCAGCCACGGCGACGAGCTGGGCCGCACCCAGGGCGGCAACAACAACGTCTACTGCCAGGACAACGAGATCTCGTGGATCGACTGGTCCGCCATGGACGACTCGCTCGTGGCGTTCACCCGCGACCTGATCGCGCTGCGCCGTGACCACGCGGTGTTCCGCCGTCGCCACCACTTCGACGGTCGCCCCGCGGCCCGCGACGTCGAGGCGCCCCTGCCGGACATCGTGTGGCTCGAGCCGGACGCGACCGCCAAGACGGAGGACGACTGGGGCGCCGAGGCCCGGTCGATCGGCTTCTACCTCAACGGGCACACGCTCCCCCGCGGGGACGAGGACGGGGAGGAGCCCTACCGGGACTTCTACGTCCTCATGAACGCGTGGTGGGAGCCCGTGCCGTACACCCTGCCCGGGCCCACGTTCCCGGCCGAGTGGGAGGTCGTCGTGGACACCTCGTCCCACGTCGCCCCGAGCGGCTCGCACCCCCGCGTGCGCGCCGGGGACGTGCTCGAGGTCCAGGCCCGCTCCACCGTCGTGCTGCGGCAGGTCCCCGAGGGCGCATGAGCCCGCAGACCGACCGGGGGCGCGTGCGCCGTGGCCTGCCGCGGTGGGCGCGGGCCCTCTGCGCCACCGTGGCGACCCTGGCGGCGCTGGGACTGGCCTTCGGCGCGGGGTGGGCCACGCACGCCGTGACGGACCCGCACCCGGACGACGCACCGCGCGTGGACGCCCTCCTCGTCCTCTACAGCCAGCCCCGCGTCTACGACGCCGCGATCGAGCTCGCCGCGTCCGGCGTCACCGACCGGCTCTTCGTCTCCGCGTACCTGGGGCCGGACGGGCACGAGAAGCTGTGCGGCGGCCCGGAGGAGCGCGACCCGCGGCTGGCCGGCGTCACCGTCGAGTGCTTCGCGCCCGATCCGGTGACCACCCAGGGCGAGGTCATCCACGCGGCCGACCGCATGCGCGAGCTGGGCCTGCACCACCTGGGCGTGCTCACCTTCCACCAGCACGTGGAGCGCGCGCGGCTGCTGGCGGAGCGGTGCTTCACCCCCGAGGAGGGCCGTGTGTCCCTGTACGCGTTCGACGCCGGCTTCGACCGGCTCGGCCGCCTGCAGCACGGCGTCTACGGCGTGCTGGCCTACGGGAAGGCGATGCTCACGCCGGGCTGCGACCAGCAGCTGCCCGGCGTGCTGCAGTGGCCGCTCGACCTGGCCAAGCGACTGCGCGGGCAGCCCGTCGGGGACGAGGCCGGCGCCGTCGTCGTGGGCGCCCGGCGGGCGGGGGCGGCGTGATCGTCGGCGTGGGGGTGGACGTGGTGGACGTCCCGCGGTTCCGGGCGCAGCTCGAGCGCACGCCGGCGCTGCGCGCACGCCTGTTCACCGAGGACGAGCGGGACCTGCCGCTGCGCTCGCTGGCCGCGCGCTTCGCCGCCAAGGAGGCGGTCGCCAAGGCCATGGGCGCCCCGCCCGGGATGATGTGGCACCACTGCTGGATCCCGCGCCCGGACCACGGCGACGGCCGCCCCACCGTGCACCTGACCGGCACCGTCCAGGCCCAGGCCGAGGCCCTGGGCATCACCCACTGGCACCTCTCCCTCAGTCATGACGGGGACGTCGCCACCGCCTACGTGGTCGCCGAACGCCGCGCGGCCGAGGAGGAGTCCGCATGACCGCCGATGACCTGACCCGCATCGCCGTGACCGGCTCGGCCGTGCGCACGGCCGAGGAGCCCCTGCTCGCGGCCGGCCGCGGCCCGGAGCTGATGCGCGCCGCCGCCTGGGCCCTGGCCGAGCACGCCGCCGCCCTGCTGCGTGAGCGCGGCCCCGTGGCCGGGGCGACCGTGGCCGCCCTCGTCGGCCCCGGCAACAACGGCGGGGACGCGCTGTTCGCCCTCGCCTTCCTGCGCCGCCGGGGCGTGGCCGCGGTCGCCGTGCCCGTCCGCCGGGACGACGACGGCGCCCCGCGCTGGCACGCCGAGGGCTGGGCTGCGCTGCAGGCGGCCGGGGGACGCCGCGCGGACGCGGTGCCGCCCGAGGCCGCGCTCGTGGTGGACGGCGTGCTCGGCACGGGCTTCACCGGCGAGTATGAGCTGCCCGCCGCGGCGCGCGCGCTGCCGGCGGAGGCGCTCGTGCTGGCGTGCGACGTGCCCTCCGGCGTGGACGCGGACACCGGCGAGGTGCGGGGGGAGGCCCTCCGCGCGGACGCGACCGTGACGTTCGGCGCCCTCAAGTCCGGTCTCGTCCTCGGGGAGGGGGCGGCGCGCGCGGGCACCGTGCACGTGGTGGACATCGGGCTGGGACCGCACCTGCCGACGTCGCCGGCCGCGCGGCTGGGCGTGATGGACGAGGCCGCCGCACGGACCGCCCACCCGGCCCCCGCAGCCGAGGCCCACAAGTACACGCGCGGCGTGGTGGCCGTCGTCGCCGGATCGGAGCGCTACCCGGGGGCCGCCGTGCTCGCGAGCGCGGGCGCGCTGCAGACGGGCGCGGGCATGGTGCACCACGCCGGCCCGCAGACCACCCGGGACCTGGTGCTCGCCGCCCACCCCGAGGCGCTGGTCTCGGCGGAGGGGCCCGAGCCGTCGCGCGCGGACGCCTGGGTGGCCGGCCCCGGCCTGGACACCGAGCACGACGCGCGGCGGCGCTGGGCCGGCGTCCTCGCCGCGCTCGAGGAACGGCCGGAGGCGGCCCTGGTCGCCGACGCCTCGGCCCTGGACCTGGTCACCGCCGCCGAGCTGCGGTCGCTGCGCGCGGCCGGCACGCCCGTGGTCCTGACGCCGCACGCCGGGGAGTGGTCCCGGCTGCGCGAGCGCGTCCCCGCGGACGGCGACGACGCCGCCGACCCGCTCGCGGCGCTGCGGGCGTGGACCGCTGCGCACGGGGCCACCGTCCTGCTCAAGGGCCCGCGCACCCTCGTGGTCGCCCCGGACGGCGAGGCATGGGTCGTGACCGGCGGCGGGCCCGAACTCGCGATGGGCGGGACCGGCGACGTGCTCTCCGGGGCGATCGGCGCCGTCCTGGCCGCGGACGTGGCGCGGCGCTCGCGGGCGCGCCGGGCCGGGGAGGATCCGGGCCCGGCGCCCACGGCTCGGCTCGCGGCGGCGGCCGCCTGGCTGCACGCCCGGTCCGGGGCCGGCCAGGCCCGCGCCGGGCGGATCACCACGGCCACGCTGCCGACCGCGCTGGGCGCGCGCGTCGCGCGCCTGTGGTGGCCGGACGACGCCGAGCCGGAGGCCGTCCGATGAGCCGCGCCGACGTCAACCCGGCGGACACCGAGCGCGCCGCACGCATCGACCTGGCGGCCGTCCGGCACAACGTGGGCGTGCTGCAGGAGCGGATCCGCCGCCCCGACGGCAGCCGGCCGCTGCTGACCGCCGTCGTCAAGGCCGACGCCTACGGCCACGGCGCGGTGGCCGTCGCCCGCGCCGCCGCGGCCGCCGGCGCGGACCGGCTCGGGGTGGCCCACGTGCGCGAGGCCCTGGCCCTGCGCGCGGCGGGGGTGCGTCTGCCCGTGCTCGCGTGGCTGCACACCGGGGCCACGGACTTCGCCGCCGCGGTGGAGGCGGAGGTGACCCTCGGCGTCTCGGGCTGGGACCTCGACGCCGTCGCCGACGCCGTCCGCGGGCTGCGGGCCCGCGGCGGGGCCGGACCCGAGGCCCGCGCCGTCCTGCACCTGAAGGCGGACACCGGCCTGGGCCGCCACGGCTGCCCGCCCGAGCGGTGGCCCGCGTTCGTCGAGCGTGCCGCCGAGCTCGAGGCCGCGGGCCTCGTGCGGGTGGAGGGCGTGTTCTCCCACCTCGGCGTGGCGGACGAGCCGGACCGGGCCGCCGAGACCACGGCGCAGCTGCTGCGGTTCGAACGGATGGCCGCCGAGGCCGCCGAGACGCTCGGCCACCCGCTGCTGCGGCACCTGGCCAACACGCCCGCCACCCTCGCCCGGCCGGACACGCACCTGGACATGGTGCGCGTCGGCCTGGGCCTGTACGGGCTCTCCCCGTTCGCGGACGTCACCGCCGCCGAGCTCGGGCTGCGCCCGGCCATGTCCCTCGTCACCGTCCTGGCCAACGTCAAGGCCGTCCCCGCCGGGCAGGGCGTGTCCTACGGGTTCCGCCACGTCACGGCGGAGCCCACCACCCTCGGGCTCGTGCCCGTCGGCTACGCCGACGGCGTCCCGCGCGTCGTCGAGGGCACGCGCGTCCACGTCGGCGGCCGGACCGTCCCCGTGGTGGGCCGCATCGCGATGGACCAGTTCGTGGTGGACCTCGGCCCGGACGCCGCGGACGCGCCCGGCGACGCCGTCGAGCTGTTCGGACCGGCCTCCGGCATCCCGGTGGAGGAGTGGGCCGCGGCCGCCGGGACGATCAACTACGAGCTGGTGACCCGCATCGGAGGCCGCGTGGACCGGCAGCACGTGGACCCCACGCCGACCCAGGAGGCCCGCCCATGAGCGACCACGCGATCCCCGCCCCCGGCCCGACCCTGCCCGAGCCCGTGCTGACGGCGACGGTCCCGCTCGAGGGCGCCGACGGCACCCGGGCGTTCGGCCGCGCCCTCGCCGGGGTGCTCCGCGCCGGCGACGTGCTGATCCTCACGGGCGACCTCGGCGCGGGCAAGACGACCTTCACCCAGGGGCTGGCCAGCGGATTCGGCGTGGCCTCCGGCGTGGTCTCGCCGACGTTCGTCCTCTCCCGCGTCCACCCCGCCCCGGCCGACGCCCCGGCGGGCACCCCGGACCTCGTGCACGTGGACGCGTACCGGCTGCGCTCGGCGGGGGAGCTCACGGACCTCGACCTGGACGCGAGCGTGGACCGCTCCGTGACCGTCGTCGAGTGGGGCCGGGGCATGGCCGAGTCCCTCGCCGGGTTCCCCGAGGACCCGGACGCCTCGTGGCTGGACATCGAGATCGTCCGGGCCCGCGGGGGTGAGGACGCCCCCGCGGCCTCGGCGGGGGAGGGCGAGGACGGCATCGTCACCGACTTCTCCGACGAGGACGGGGGCCAGGCCGAGGAGCTGCGTTCGGCCGTCGTGACCGGCCGCGGCCCGCGCTGGGCCGGCGTCGTGCTTCCGTAGACTGGCGGCCATGGCCCTGCTCCTCGCGATCGACTCCTCCGCCGCCGCCTCCGTCGCCGTCCTGCGGGACGGTGAGGAGCTCGCGCGCTGGGCCACGGACGACACCCACGCCCACGCCGAGGTGCTCGCCCCCGCGGTGCAGACCGTGCTCGGCGAGGCCGGCGTCACCGGCACCGCGCTGGACGCGCTCGCGGTCGGCGTCGGCCCCGGACCCTTCACGGGACTGCGCGCGGGCCTGGCGACGGCGGCCGCCCTCGGCCTGGCGTGGGACGTGCCCGTGCACGGGGTCCGCAGCCTCGACGCGCTCGCCCACGCGGCCGGCGTCGACGCCTTCCGCCACGGGATCGAGGAGTTCGTGGTCGCCACGGACGCCCGCCGCCGCGAGGTCTACTGGGCCCACTACGCGCAGGTCGGCGGGCAGCCGACCCTGCTGCACGGCCCCTTCGTCTCGCCGGCGGACGAGGTCACCCCGCTGCCCGTCTACGGCGCGGGGGCCGGGCTCTACCCCGAGGCGCTGCGCGCGGTGCCGGACTGGGAGACGGCCACGCCGTCCGCCGTCGGGGTGGGGCAGGTGGCCGAGCTCGCCCTGCGGCGCGGCCGCGGCCTCGTGCCCGCCGAGCCGCTCTACCTGCGCGAGTCCGACGCCAAGGTCCCCGGCCCCCGCAAGCGGGCGGGCGCGTGAGCCCGGCCGAGCCGGCCCCGTCCGGTGACGGGCGCCCCGCCGAGGACGAGCACGGGCTGCCGCCCGGGTACCTGCTGCGCCCCATGACCGTGTGGGACATCCCCGAGGTGCTCGCCCACGAGGCCACGCTCTTCCCGCTCGACGCCTGGCCCGCGCACTTCTACGAGGAGGAGCTCGCCCAGACCGGCCCCGCCGGCGGACGGGACGCGCACGGCCGCCCGCCCACCCGGGACTACCGCGTGGTCGTCCGCGACGTGGCCGCGCCCGGCTCCGCGGACGACGACGGCCCCGCCCCCGGCGAGATCGTCGGCTACGGCGGGATCATGGTGGTCGGCGACGTCGCCGACGTGCAGACCGTGGGCACGGTCGCGGCGGCGCAGGGGCGGGGGATCGGGGCGGCCCAGCTGCGCTGGATGGCCGCGGAGGCCGCGGCGCGCGGCGCGAGCTCGCTCATGCTCGAGGCCCGGGCCTCCAACGCCGTCGCCCGGCGACTCTACGCGCGCCACGGATTCGAGGAGCTGCACGTGCGTCGCCGCTACTACCCGGGCGGCGAGGACGCCGTGATCATGCGCAAGGCCCTGTGACCGGGCCGCTCACTAGACTGGAGCCCATGCCCACCGCCACCGCAGCCCCCCTCGTGCTCGGCATCGAGTCCTCCTGCGACGAGACCGGCGTCGGCGTCGTCCGCGGCACCGCCCTGCTGGCCCACGAGGTCGCCTCCTCCGTGGAGGAGCACGTGCGCTTCGGCGGCGTGATCCCGGAGATCGCCGCCCGCGCCCACCTCGAGGCCCTCGTGCCCACGATCCGCCGCGCCCTGGACACCGCCGACGTCACCCTCGCGGACCTCGACGCGATCGCCGTCACCTCCGGTCCGGGTCTGGCGGGCGCGCTCATGGTGGGGGTCGCGGGGGCGAAGGCGCTGGCCACGGCCCTCGGCACGCCCCTCTACGGCATCAACCACCTCGTGGCGCACGTGGGCGTCGGCATGCTGGACGGCGTGCGGCCCGCGCAGTGGGACGACCTGCCCGCGGACCTGGGCGCGCTGCTCGTCTCCGGCGGGCACACCGAGATCCTGCGCGTGGGCCGGATCAGCTCCGAGGTCGAGCTGCTGGGCTCGACCATCGACGACGCGGCCGGCGAGGCGTACGACAAGGTCGCCCGGCTCATCGGGGCGGGCTACCCCGGGGGCCCCGTGATCGACCGGCTCGCCGCCCAGGGCGACCCGACGGCCTTCCGCTTCCCGCGCGGGCTCACCGCGGGCAAGTTCGTCGGCAGCGCCGAGGAGCCCGGCCCGCACCGGCACGACTGGTCCTTCTCCGGGCTGAAGACCGCCGTCTCCCGCGCCGTGGAGCAGTTCGAGGCCCGCGGCCTCGAGGTGCCGCGCGCGGACATCGCCGCCTCCTTCCAGGAGGCCGTCGCGGACGTGATCACCGCCAAGGCCGTCCGCGCCTGCCGCGAGCACGGGCTCACCCACCTGATGCTCGGCGGCGGCGTCGCGGCGAACTCGCGCCTGCGCGCCCTGCTCGCCGACCGGTGCCGCTCCGCCGGCATCGAGCTGACCGTCCCGCCCGTGAACCTGTGCACCGACAACGGGGCGATGGTCGCCGCGCTCGGCGCACGCCTGGTGCGCGACGGCGTCGCCCCCTCCGACGCGTGGTTCGGCGCGGACCCGGGACAGCCGGTCGAGGTCGTCAGCGTCTGAGCGCGCCCGGCCTCTTGCCGCCACGCCCACGCGTTCCGTAGACAGGGCCCATGACCGGCCATGAGCACCCCCGCCCCGAGTCCACCTCCGCCGCCGTGGACGAGCAGATGCTGGAGGACTTCCTCAATCAGCACCTGCTCGGCTCCCGCTCCGGTGTGAAGGCGTTCCGCGCCGCCGAGCAGACCTGGGCCGGCACCTCGCAGGAGGCCGCGCTGCGCCGCCTCGGCGACGCCGTCCAGGACGACCAGGACCGCCTCGAGGCGCTCATCGGCGAGCTGGGCCTCCGCACCCCGCTGGTGGACCGGGCCGCCGGCGCGGCGGCCGAGGTCGGCGGACGCCTCAACCCCGTGAACGCGCTGCGCACGCGCGGCTCCGGCTGGACGCAGATCGAACTGGACCTGCTGCAGGGCATGCTCCAGGCCAAGTCCGCGATGTGGCACGTCCTCGAACAGCTGGCTCCGCACCTGCCGGCGGTCGACGCCGCCGAGATGCACGCCCTGCGCGAGAACGCCGCGGACCAGCAGCGCGAGGTCCAGCGCATCACCTCCGCCACCCTCGAGGGCCGGTTCCTGGCCGGCTGAGGCCCGGGCTACTCCTCGCCCGTCTGATGCTCCCCGGACCGACCGCCGTGCACCTCGGCGGGCAGCTCGTCCACCGGGGCGACGACGACGTCCTGCAGCTTCCAGTCCAGGTCGGCGATCGCGTCCCGCAGCGCGCAGCAGCGGCCCACCGTCACATCCGCCCCCTCGTGCGGCACCACGAACATCTCGACGTGGAACACGTGGCCCTCGTCCCGGACGCGGGCGCCCGCATGGCGCACCCACGGCTCCGCCCAGGCGACCCGCTCGGCACGGTCGATGAGCGGGTGCGGCCGGGCGCCGTCGATCGTGGCGGCGCGGCGATCCGCCAGGTTCGTGACGGCCTCCTTCAGGTTCTTCCAGCCGTCCAGCACGATGCTCACGCCCACGAAGATCGCCGCAGCGGAGTCCGCCCACCACCAGCCCAGGCCGATGCCGGCCACGCCGACGATGGTCGCCACGCCCGTCTGCCAGTCCGCCTTGTTCATGTCCGCGTCCGCGTACAGCACGCGGTCGTGGAGCTGCTCGGCCAGCTTGAGCTTCTTGTGGCCGAGGATCATGGGCCCGGGCACGGACAGGGCCATCACGGCCATCATGAACCAGCCCTGCCACACGGTGTGCCCGAACAGGTCGAACGTGCCGATGGGCGGGTGCTCCGCCGTCACCAGGCCCAGGAGGGAGTCGCCGACGAGGACCACGCCCATCACGGACAGGGCGACGGCGGCCACGAGGTGCCCCACCCCGACGGACCGGTGAGAGCCGTAGGGCCGGGCCCGCGTCGGGGCCATGCGGGCCACGCGCAGGGCGACGAGGAACGCGATCGGCGGGATCAGGGAGAGCAGGTCCTCGATCCACGCGGCCCGCATGGCCTGCGAGGAGCCCATCACGACCGCCACGAGGACGATCGTGACCACGATCACCCCCAGCGTCGCCCATTCGAGCCGCTTGGCCTGCTGGACCACGCGCTCGATCTCCGGGGGCAGCTCCGTGGCGCCGAACCGGCGCCCGCTCGGCCCCGTCTCCCGGGTGTCCCGCCGCGTCATCGGGCCTCCTCCGCTGCGCGCTGGTCGAAGTACGCCTCGAGGGCCGTGAGCATCTGATTCTCACCCAGGGGCACGGCCATCACGAGCTTCACCGGCTCGCCGTCCGGACCCTGCGCCTCGGCGTAGTCGCGGGTGATGCTCGCGTGCGACGTCCACGGGGACGCCGAGGTCAGGCCGCCGGCCACCAGGTCCACGTCGCCCTTCTCCAGCGCGGTCATGAGCGCCTCCTCCCCGGCCACGGTCCACTCGACGCGTGCGTCGTGCGCCGCCGCGAAGCCGCGGATCAGGTCGGGCTCGGGGCCGACGGGCTCGGCGCCCGAGGCGTCCACGTGGGGCGGGTGGTGCACGACGCCGGCGCGCAGCACCCCGCCCGTGACGCGGTCCAGGGTGCCCTCCGGGTCGGCGGGATAGCCGGAGGAGGTGCAGGCGGTGAACCCGAGGGCGGCGCCCCCGAGCAGGCCCGTCAGGGCGGCCCGGCGGGTGATGGTCATCGTCCTCATTCCGTGGGCGAGTGCGAGCGGTGCCCGGCGTTGCCGAGGCCTTCGGCGCCGTCGAGATGGTCGAGCACGAGGCGGACCGCCTCCCGGGCGTCGGTGGTCTCGGACCAGCCGGTCGCGGCGCGCAGGGCCGTGGTGTCCATGATGGGCACCGCCGCCGCCATGTCCACCCACCCCGGGTCGGTGGGCTGCAGCCGTGCCCGGTAGGTCAGCGCCGCGGCCGCTCGGAACAGGCCCACGGGCAGCTCCAGGATGCGGCGCGCCCCGAGGACGGTGCCCATGGTGTGCGCGTCCAGCACGGGGTCGGCGGCCACATTGAAGGCCCCGCCCGCCCGGTGGGCGATCACGCGCCAGTACGCGTCCGCCACGTCCTGGGCCGTGAGCGCCTGGAATCGCAGGCCCCGCGGGAACGGCAGCACCGGAGCGCGCAGGCGGGCGACCAGCCGGGCGGGGACGAGGTCGCCCAGGAAGTAGTCCTTGATCTCGGGCCCGGCGGCGGACTGGAAGATCAGCCCGGGGCGCAGCCGGGTCACGAGCAGCTCGGGGTGCTCGGCCTGCACGCGGTCGAGGATCGACTCGACCTCGGCCTTCTGCGCGGCGTAGTGCGAGGTGGGGACCCCGGTGGTGGGATGGGACTCGGGCACGGCGCGGCCCTTCGGCCCGGGCCCGTACGCGCCCACCGAGGACGCGTAGACCAGGTGGGGCACGCCCGCCTCGGCCACGGCCCGGAACACCCGCTCGTTGCCGGCCACGTTGACGGCGCGCAGGTGGTCGCGGTCGCGGTTGGGGCGGATCACCCACACCAGGTCGACGACGGCGTCCGCGCCGACGACGATGTCCTGCAGCCGCCCCGCCGCCGTGGGCTCCGCGACGTCCAGGCGGTGCCACTCGACGCCGTCGTAGGGCGCTCCGGCCCGGTCCGGGCCGCGCCGGCTCACGCCCACGATCGAGCTCACCTCGTCCGCGGCCTGGAGGCGGTGCAGGACAGCGGTGCCGACGTTGCCCGTCGCGCCCAGGACGACGATCCTCACGGCTTCAGGACCACCTTGACGCAGCCGTCCTCCTTCTTCTGGAACGTCTCGTAGAGGGCGGGCGCGTCCTCGAGCGGGGCGGTGTGCGTGGCCAGGTCGAGCACGCCGAGGGGGTCGGACGGGTCGTCGAGCAGGGGCAGCAGGTCGTCCACCCAGCGACGGACGTTGCACTGGCCCATCGTCAGGGTGACCTGCTTGTCGAACAGGGTGAGCATCGGCATCGGGTCCTTCATGCCGCCGTAGACCCCGGAGAGCGACACCGTGCCGCCGCGCCGGACCGCGTCGATCGCGGTGTGGAGGGCGCTCAGGCGGTCGACGCCGGCGGTCTTCATGGCCGCCCGGCCGAGCGCGTCGGGCAGCAGGCCCACGGCGGTGTGGGCCGCATGCCCCGCCGGGGAGGCGTGCGCCTCCATGCCGACCGCGTCCACGACCCCGTCGGGGCCGCGGCCGCCGGTGCGCTCGCGGAGCACCTCGGCCTCGCCGCCGTCGGCGTCCAGGACCTCGATGCCGTGCCGGGCCGCCATCGCGCGGCGCTCGGGGACCGGGTCGACGCCGATCACCCGGTACCCCAGGTGCACGCCGATGCGCGCCGCCAGCTGGCCGATGGGGCCGAGGCCGAGCACCGCGAGCGTGCCGCCGTCGGGGACGTTCGCGTACTGGACCCCCTGCCAGGCGGTGGGGACGACGTCCGAGAGGAACAGCCACTGCTCATCCGGGCCGGTGTGCGGCACCTTCACGGGGCCGTAGTCCGCGTGGGGCACGCGCAGCAGCTCGGCCTGCCCGCCGGGGACGGAGCCGTAGAGCCGGGAGTAGCCGAAGAGTGCGGCGCCGGAGCCCTGCTCCCGCACCTGGGTGGTCTCGCACTGGGACTGCAGCCCGCGCTGACACATCCAGCACCGGCCGCAGGAGATGGTGAAGGGCACGACCACCCGGTCACCGGGCCGGATGTGGGTGACCTCGGACCCGACCTCGCGGACGATGCCCATCGGCTCGTGACCGATCACGTCCCCCGCGTCCATGAACGGCCCCAGGACCTCGTACAGATGCAGGTCCGACCCGCAGATGCCGGTCGAGGTGACCTCGATGATCGCGTCCGTCGGCTCCTGGATCCGCGGATCCGGGACGTCCTCGACGGCGACGTTGCGCTTTCCCTGCCATGTGAGTGCTCGCATGGTGCGACCGTAGCCGCGCCGGGCGGGCCGGCGGAAGCCTGGAGGCGCGGCGGGGCGGCCACCTCGCCGGGGGAGCGGCCGCTCAGCCGGTGCGGCCGTCCAGCGACGCGCGGGTGCGGGCGGCGGCGTCCAGCACGACCGCGCGCAGCGGGGCCACCGCGTCATCCGCGTCCTCACCCGCGGCCGGCGGGCCGGCCAGGGCCTGTGCCTCCACGCGACGCTGACGCGCGGCGCCGCCGTCGTCGATCATCGCCTGGACGCCGGCGAGCTCCGCCGCGCAGCCCAGCCGCTCGGCGACCGGGGTCAGTCGCTCGATCTCCGCCGGCAGGTGCTCCGCCAGCGGGACCTGGGTGCCCCGGGCGTCCACGATCACGGTGGCGTCCATGCCGTACCGGGCGGCGCGCCACTTGTTCTCCTGCACGTGCCACGGCGGCAGGACCTCGACCGTCTCACCGCGCTCCAGGCTCGCGGACAGGTCGTCCACGAGGCACTGCGTGTAGGCGGTCACGGCGGCGATCTCCTCGAGCGTGGCCAGGCCGTCGCACGCGCGCATCTCCACCGTGCCCAGGCGGGGCACGGCCCGCACGTCCCAGCGGCACTCGGTGACGTCCGCGATCATGCCCACCTGCTCCATCTGGGCCACGCAGCGCTCGAAGTCCTCCCACTCCTGGAACTGGAACGGCAGGCCGGCCGTGGGCAGCTGCTGGAACAGGAGGGTGCGCTGGGACTGGTAGCCCGTGTCCGTGCCCGCCCAGAAGGGGGAGGAGGCCGAGAGTGCGAGCAGGTGCGGCACGCGGTTGACCAGGCCGTTCACCACCGGCATGGCCTTGGAGACGTCGTCCAGGCCCACGTGCACGTGCACGCCGAAGATCAGCAGCTGCCGACCCCAGTACTGGGTGAGATCCAGCATGCGGTCGTAGCGCTCACTGGGCGTCGAGGGCTGCGCGATCGCGTCCGCGAACGGGTGCGTGCCCTGGCAGAACAGGGAGATGCCCCGCGCAGCCGCGGCGTCGGCCACGCGCGCGGCGATCCGGCCGAGGTCCGCCGTCGCGGCGTCGACGCGCTCGTGCACGCCCGTGACGAGCTCCACCGTGTTCTGCAGGAGCTCGCTGGTCATGTGCGGGTTCACGTCGTCGTCGGCCAGGCCCTCGGCCACATGCAGGGCGCGCAGCAGGTCCGGGGCCTCGGAGCGCAGCTCGCCGGACACGGCGTCCACGAGCGCGAGCTCCCACTCGATTCCGAGAGTGGACTGCGCGGAGTCGGCGAAGGGCAGAGTCATGCCGCCCATCCTAGAAGCCCCGGCCCGGTCTGTGCCCGGTGTCCACGCTTCGGACCTAGGGTGGGGCGCATGGCCCGCCCCCGCCCCGCCTCCCGCCCGCCGCGCCCCACGGCCGCCGCCTCGGAGGCGGACGCCACCGCCCTGGCCCCCGTCCTCGAGCCGGAGGGCCGCGCGCTGCTCGACTCCCTCGCCGGGTACCGCGAGGCCGACGCGCTCGCGGTCTCCTCCCGCCTGCGTGCGGCCGGGCATCCTCCCGAGCGCGTGGCCGCCGCGCTGACCCAGGCCGCGCTGCGGTCCCGGGCGGAGGCCCGCCTCGGGCCGGAGGCGCGCCGGATGCTGTTCACCCGCGACGGCCTGGAGCAGGCCACCCGCCCGCTGGTCGCGGGCCTGCACGCGGACCGGCTGGCGGCCGCGGGGGCCCGGTGCGTCGCCGACCTCGGCTGCGGTCTCGGCCTGGACGCGCGCGCCTTCGCCGACCGGGGCCTGGACGTCGTGGCGGTGGAGCGGGACGCCGTCGTCGCCGCGGCCGCCGAGGTGAACCTCGCCGGCCACCGCGGTGCGCGTGTGGTGCACGGCGACGCCGTGGCCTGGGCCCGCGCCCACGTGCCCGCCGAGGCGGACGCGGTGTGGCTGGACCCCGCCCGCCGTCAGGTCGGCGGGGGCGGGTCCGCGCGCGTGTTCGACCCCGAGGCGTTCTCCCCGCCCCTGAGCGTCGTGACGGACATCGCCGCGACGGGCGTCCCGGTCGGTGTCAAGCTCGGCCCGGGGCTCCCGCACGAGGCCGTGCCGGCGGGCGCCGAGGCCGAGTGGGTGAGCGTCGACGGCGACGTCGTGGAGGCCGCCCTGTGGTTCAACGCGGCGGCCCGCCCCGGGGTGCGGCGGGCGGCGCGCGTCATGACCGTCCGGGGCGGGGAGACGACGACGGCGCAGCTCGTCTCCGGCGCGGACTTCGGCGACTCGCCCGAGGTCGAGGCCGTGGGGGAGGAGGGCATGGCGGGGCTCGTCGGCGCGGTCCTGCACGAGCCGGACGGCGCCGTCATCCGGGCCGGACTCGTGACGGACCTGGCCGCGTCCTGGCCCGTGCCGACGCGGCAGCTGGACCCCCACCTGGCCTACCTCGTCGCGCCCGAGCCGGTGCGGGACGGCCTGGCCCGCGCCCATCGGATCGAGGCGGTGCACGGCTTCCACCTGGCCTCCCTGCGGCGCTGGGCGAAGGAGACCGGGGTGGGCCGGCTGGACGTGAAGAAGCGGGGCATCCGCGAGACGCCCGAGGAGGTGCGTCGCGCCGTCCTCGGCGGGGCGAAGCCGGGCCGGCGTGGCGGGGCCGGACGGCACGCCACCCTCGTGCTGGCGCGCGTGGGTCGGTCGCGGTTCGCCCTCGAGGTGACGCCGTTGGACTGACGGGGCTCGAGGCCGCGGGCCCCGGGCGGCGGGAGCCGTCGAACCCCCGTTGGGGGATTACGGCACCCTCGTGTACGGTATTCGACTGAGGCAAGGCTCACCTCCACGGGAGCGCGCCCACCACCCCGACTGCTCATCCCGGGGCAGCCCCGCCGCCCAGAAGGAGAACCATGCCGCGTTCCGTCCGCGCCCCCCGCCTCGCCCGTCTCGCCCTGACCTCGGTGGCGGCCCTCGCCCTCGTCGGCTGCTCCGCCGGCGGCGCGGCCACGGGCTCGTCCTCCGCGAGCGCCTCCGGCGAGTCCTCGGCCTCCGCGAGCGCCGCCGGCGGCTCCTCGGCCGCCTCGGGCGGCATCGCGGCCGGGGTCACCGTCACCGACATGTCCGGCGCCGAGGTCACCCTGCCGGAGGAGGTCGACTCCGTCATCGCCACGGACAACCGCACCTTCCGCACGCTGGACGACTGGGGCGTCGAGCTGTCGGCCGCGCCGAAGCAGATCATGTACAAGGGCGAGGGCGGGCCCTCCTACCTCCAGGACGACTCGGTCGCCGACATCGGCAACCACCGGGAGCCGGACATGGAGCTGTTCGTCACCGCCGAGCCGGACGTCGTGTTCAACGGCCAGCGGTTCAACGAGCGCAAGGCCGAGATCGACGAGCTGACCGGCGACGCCGCCGTCGTGGACACGGACTTCGACGTCACGCAGACCCCCATGGACGAGGGCCTGAAGGAGCTGACCACCCTGCTGGGCGAGGCCACCGGCCACGAGGCCGATGCCGAGAAGCTCATCGCCGACTTCGACGCCGCCACCCAGCGCGCCAAGGACGCCTACGACCCCGAGCAGACCGTCATGGGCCTCATCGCCTCGGGCGGCGAACTGTCGTACGTCGCGCCCAGCACCGGTCGCGCCATCGGCCCGTTCTTCGACATGCTGGAGCTGACCCCGGCCCTCGAGCAGTCGGGCACCGACAACCACCAGGGCGACGACATCTCCGTCGAGGCCATCGCGAAGTCGAACCCGGACTGGCTGATCGTCATGGACCGCGACGCCGCCATCGGCGAGGAGAACGCCACCGCCGCCGAGCTGATCGAGCGCTCCGAGGCCCTCCAGGACGTGACCGCGGTGAAGGAGGGCAACATCGTCTACCTGCCCGCCGACTTCTACGTCGCCGAGGACATCCAGAACCACACCACCGTCATGGAGGACCTCGCGAAGGCCTTCGAAGGCGCGCAGTGATCCTCGACGTGCGTCACCACGTCGCCGACGCCCCGCCCCGGCTCGAGGAGCCGGGGCGGGGCGACCGCGTGTGCTGGGTCCCGCCCGCCGTCCTGCGGCCCGAGCGCACCCGCTGGCAGCGCACCTGGCCGCTGCTGGGCGGCGTCGTGGTGACCGCGGTCCTCGTCGTGGTCTCGCTGTTCGTGGGCGTGTACGACGTCGGCGCGGAGGGCGGACGCGAGATGTTCGCCATCACGCGCGTGCCGCGCACGGTCGCCCTCGTGCTGGCCGGCGCCTCGATGGCGATGTGCGGGCTGATCATGCAGCTCATGACGCAGAACCGCTTCGTGGAGCCCAGCACCACGGGCACCACCGAGTGGGCCGGCCTCGGCCTGCTGGTGACCATGGTGCTCGTGCCGGGGGCGGGCCTGGTGACCCGGATGGTCGGGGCCATCCTCTTCGCCTTCGTCGGCACCCTCGTGTTCTTCCTCTTCCTGCGGCGGGTGCGCCTGCAGTCCTCCCTCATCGTGCCGATCGTGGGCATCATGCTCGGCGCCGTCGTGGGCGCCGCCTCGACGTTCCTCGCCCTCCAGACGGACATGCTGCAGCAGGTGGGCGCGTGGTTCGCGGGCTCGTTCACCTCCGTGGTCCGCGGCCGGTATGAGCTGCTCTTCCTCGTGCTGATCGTGTGCGTGGCGGTCTTCGTCATCGCGGACCGCTTCACCGTGGCCGGCCTCGGCAAGGACGTCGCCACGAACGTCGGCCTCAACTACGACGCCGTGATCCTCACCGGCGTGGCCATGGTGGCCGTGGCCACCGGCGTGGTCACCGTGGTGATCGGGGCCCTCCCGTTCCTGGGGCTCGTGGTCCCCAACCTCGTGTCCATGGTCCGTGGCGACAACCTGCGCACGAACCTGCCCTGGGTGGTCATGGTCGGCGTGTGGATCGTGATCGTCTGCGACCTGATCGGGCGCACCGTGATCGCCCCGTTCGAGGTGCCCATCTCGCTGATCCTGGGCCTCGTGGGCGCGATCGTGTTCCTCGCCCTGCTGCTGAGGCAGGCCAAGCATGGCTGAGCCGCTCGCGACCGCCCCGGGTCGCATCCCCGCCCCGCCCGGCGGCGCCACCGCGGCCGGGCCCGTCGACGCCGACGCCCCGCGCCGGTCCGGCGCGTTCGTCACCGCCGCCGACCGCCGGAGGTATGCGGTCGTCGTCGCGGTGCTGGCCGCCGTCGCCGTGCTCTCCACCGCCGGGGTCCTGCTGTGGGGCAACGAGGCCGAACCCGGCTCGCGCGCGTTCTGGATGATCGCGCGGATGCGCGTGGAGTCCCTGGGCGTGATCGGGATCGTGGCGCTGTGCCACTCCTTCGCGACCGTCAGCTTCCACACGGTGACGGGCAACCGCATCATCACGCCCTCGATCATGGGGTTCGAGGCGCTCTACACCGCCGTGTCGACCGCCGCCGTGTACGTGCTGGGGGCCGCGGGCGTCGCGGTGCTGACCGGGGTGGGGCCGTTCCTCGCCCAGGCCGCGCTCATGGTGGTGCTGGCGACGGCCCTGTACTCGTGGCTGCTCTCCCGGCCCTACGGCAGCGTCCATCTGATGCTGCTCGTGGGCGTGGTGCTGGGCGGCGGGCTGGCCGCGCTGAGCACGTTCATGCAGCGACTGCTGGACCCGAACTCGTTCGACCTGCTGAGCGCGCGGCTCTTCGGCAACATCTCCAACGCCCGGACCGAGTACGTGGCGATCGCCGCGCCCATCGCCGTCGTCGTGTGCGCGCTGCTGTGGCTGCGCTCCCGCCGCCTGAACACGGTGGCGCTCGGCGCCGACGCCGCGACCAACCTGGGCCTGCACCACCGGCGCGAGCTCATGGTGACGCTGCTGCTGGTCTCCGTGCTGATGGCCATGACCACCGCGCTCGTGGGCCCGATGACGTTCCTCGGCTTCCTCGTGGCGACGCTGGCGTACAGCCTCGTCGACACCCACGACCACCGGTTCATCCTCCCGGTGGCGGCGCTGGCCGGGTACGCGGTGCTCACGAGCGCCTACTTCGTGCTGCGGCACGTGTTCTACGCGGGGGGTGCGGTCACGGTGGTCATCGAGCTGATCGGCGGCATCACCTTCCTGGTCGTCGTGATGAGAAAGGGACGTCTGTGATCGAGCTGCGCGGCGTGGTGAAGCGCCACAGCGACGAGGTGTGCATCGGACCCGTGGACCTGGACATCCAGGCCGGGGGAGTGACCGCGCTCGTGGGGCCCAACGGGGCGGGCAAGTCCACGCTGCTGACGATGATCGGCCGGCTGCAGGACGCCGACGCCGGGACGATCGCCGTGGGCGGGCACGACATCACCACGACGCCGTCCCGGAAGATCGCGCAGACCCTGTCCATCCTGCGGCAGGAGAACCACTTCGTGACGCGGCTGACCGTGCGGCAGCTCGTGGGGTTCGGGCGCTACCCGTACACGCGCGGCCGGCTGACCCTGGAGGACGAGCGGCACGTGTCCGACGCGATCGACTTCCTCAACCTCGGCCCGTTCGAGAACCGGTACCTCGACCAGCTCTCGGGCGGCCAGCGGCAGCGCGCGTACGTGGCGATGGTGCTGGCGCAGAACACCGAGTACGTGCTGCTGGACGAGCCGCTGAACAACCTGGACATGCAGCACTCGGTGCAGATGATGCAGCAGCTGCGCCGGGCCGCCGACGAGCTGGGCCGGACCGTGGTGATCGTGCTGCACGACATCAACTTCGCCGCCCACTACGCCGACCGGATCGTGGCCATGGGCGACGGCCAGGTGGTGGAGACCGGCACCCCGGCCGAGATCCTGCGCCCTGAGGTGCTGGAGCGGATCTTCAAGACCCCCTGCAGCGTGGTGGACGGACCGCACGGGCCGCTGGCCGTGTACTACTGAGCGGGGCGACGGTGAGGCCGGCCCGGGTCGGTCCGGGCGGGGGTCGGGTGCCCGGCCGACGCGAGCGTTCCGTGGGCAGAACCCGCCGGGTCTCGCCTTCCGGGGGCAGAACCCGCGTGTTTCCAGGTTCCGTGGGCAGAAGCACCCTCGCTTCTGCCCACGGAACCCCTGCGCATGGACGGCAGGGCCATACGCGACGACGACGTCAGGCATCCCAGCCGTTCGAGACCTGTGCCCGTCGTCTGAGGACGGCCTCGATCACCCGCGCGTATCCCTCGCCGACGTCCCGGCCCGTGACGTGCAGGGTCATCTGCCCACGCTCCGCGTAGTACTGGTCTCGCCGGGCGTCCCGGGCGTGTTGCTCGGCACTCCGGTGCACCTCGCCGTCGTACTGGAGGACGAGCCGGCAGTCCTCGAACCACAGATCGGCCTCGGGGGCGTCCCGCCGCCCGGGGTCGAACACGTGCTGCAGCGTCGGCTCGCCCAGCCCCGCCTCGACGAGCGCCAGCCTCAGCCGGGTCTCCTGCGGCGAGTCGGCACCCACCCGTACGCGCTCGAGCGCCGCCGTCGCCCGCGGTCTTCCGACGAACCGCCCGAGCGGCCGCATCGCCTCGTGCAGCGCGGTGACCGTGGTGATGGGAGGCCGCCGGCCGCGCGGGGACCAGGGGTGACGGACCAGGTGGTCACCCGCCGACACGAGGGATGCCTCGTCCCAGGGGTGGCCGATCGAGCACAGATCGAGCCAGGTCCGTTCCGGCGTCGTCACCCGTAGCCCGAGCACGGAGGTGACGTGGCCGGCGGGCAGGGGTCTGCGGTGCTCCATGACGCCGGGGATCCGCGCCCGTGCGGTGCCGCGGTGCAACGTGATCTCGACGGCGGCGCGTCGCGTGGCCCCGCCCGGGGGAAGCGGGAGGCCGTGGAGGTGCGCCGCCGTCTCGTGGGAGAGAACGGCGTCGGGACGGGACCGCAGGAGGGCGGTCAGCAGGTCGAGGCCGACCCCGTGGTGCGGCGGCGGGAGCCCGGCCGACTCCCAGGTGCGCAGCGGCATGTCACGGCGACGGTGGATGCCGCGGGCGAGGCGGAGGACGTCGGACCGCCGCACCCGGCTGGGCGGCAGACCGCGTTCGAGCACGTCGCGGGTGGTGAAGACGGGGACGAGGGGGAGATCGGGGGCGAAGGACATGGGTCGACCTTGACGCGGTCGGCCTGACGACGGCCGGGCGGGCCGCGTGTCTGTGCACACCGGCGCGGGGTGGGCCGGCTGTGCAGGACTCGGCGGCGGCCGGTTGTCCCGCCGGGACGACGTCGTCATGGCTCGGTGGGCAGAACTGCGAGGAGTTCCGCCCACGCAACATCCGTGGGCAGAAGAGAGGGCGCTTCTGCCCACGGAGATCGAAAACCTGCGGATGCTGCCCACGCGATGGGCGGGGGTGCGGTTTCTGCCCACGGAGGGTGGCGGGTGGCGAGGGGGGTGGGGAGTGGGGGAGGGGCAGGATCCCGGCCGCAGTCGTGACCACTCCGTGTGCTCCCGGGCCCGGAACCCGCCCCGCCCGCCGCCCCACGGTGCCCCACCGCACCGCGCCCCACGCCTCCGCCCACGGCGGACGGCGGGGACACGGCTGGCACTCATGTTGAAGGAGTGCCAGAACCCGGAGTAGAGTGGGCACTGGCACTCGGGGGTACCGGGTGCCAATGCCCGAGGTGGACCGTCCGGCACCGCGACGACGGAGGGTCTGACGCCCGTGGCGCACCCGCAGACCACAGCATCAGCGGACCGGCGAGCCCGCCGGAGCCGCACGTCGACGAAGAAGGAGTGTGCAGCATGTCTGTCTCCATCAAGCCCCTCGAGGATCGCATCGTTGTCCGCCCCCTGGAGGCCGAGCAGACCACCGCGTCGGGCCTCGTGATCCCGGACACCGCCAAGGAGAAGCCGCAGGAGGGCCAGGTCGTGGCCGTGGGCCCGGGCCGGGTCGCCGAGAACGGCAACCGCGTGCCGGTCGACGTCGCCGAGGGTGACGTGGTGCTGTACTCCAAGTACGGCGGCACCGAGGTCAAGGTCGGCGGCGAGGAGTACCTGGTGCTCTCCGCCCGCGACGTGCTGGCCGTCGTCACCAAGTGACCCCGCCGCGACGGGCCCGGTGAGCGGCGCGCACCGCACCGGTGCGCGCGCCCCGGGCCCCTCGCGTCCCCGCACCCCCTGACTCCCTGAACGAAAGGAGCGTCCGTCATGGCCAAGCAGCTGGCTTTCAACGACGACGCACGCCGCGCCCTCCAGGCCGGCATCGACAAGCTCGCCGACACCGTCAAGGTCACCCTCGGCCCCAAGGGCCGCAACGTGGTGCTCGACAAGGCGTGGGGCGCCCCCACCATCACCAACGACGGCGTCACGATCGCCCGTGAGGTGGAGCTGGAGGACCCGTACGAGAACATGGGCGCCCAGCTCGCCAAGGAGGTCGCCACCAAGACCAACGACATCGCGGGCGACGGCACCACCACCGCCACCGTGCTGGCCCAGGCGCTCGTGAACGAGGGCATGCGCCAGGTCGCCGCCGGCGCCGCGCCGGGCGAGGTCAAGAAGGGCATCGAGGTGGCCGTGGCCGCCGTCGAGCAGCGCCTGCAGGAGAACGCCCGCCCGGTCGAGGGCCAGGAGGTGGCCCACGTGGCCGCCATCTCGGCCCAGAACGACGAGGTCGGCGAGCTGCTGGCCCGCGCGTTCGACACGGTCGGCACCGACGGCGTCATCACCATCGAGGAGTCCTCCACGACCTCCACCGAGCTGGACGTCACCGAGGGCATGCAGTTCGACAAGGGCTTCCTGTCCCCGTACATGGTCACCGACGCCGAGCGTCAGGAGGCCGTGCTCGAGGACGCCTACGTCCTGATCAACTCGGGCAAGATCTCCAACGTGCAGGAGCTGCTGCCCCTGCTGGAGAAGGTCCTGCAGGCCAACAAGCCGCTGTTCGTGATCGCCGAGGACATCGAGGGCGAGGCCCTGTCCACCCTCGTGGTCAACAAGATCCGCGGCACCCTGAACGTCGTGGCCGTCAAGGCCCCGGGCTTCGGCGACCGCCGCAAGGCCATGATGCAGGACATCGCGATCCTCACCGGCGCCCAGGTCGTCTCCCCGGACCTCGGCATGAAGCTCGAGCAGGCCGACCTGGACGTGCTCGGCTCCGCCCGCCGCATCACCGTCACCAAGGACGAGACCACCATCGTCGACGGCGGCGGTGCGGCCGAGGACGTCGAGGCCCGGGTCGCCCAGATCAAGGCCGAGTCCGCCGCGACCGACTCCGACTGGGACCGCGAGAAGCTCCAGGAGCGCCTCGCCAAGCTCTCCGGCGGCATCGGCGTGATCCGCGTGGGCGCCGCCACCGAGGTGGAGCTCAAGGAGCGCAAGCACCGCATCGAGGACGCCGTGTCCTCGACCCGCGCCGCCCTCGAGGAGGGCATCGTGGCCGGCGGCGGCACCGCGCTCATCAACGCGCTGACCGCGCTCGACACCGACGCCGACGTCCAGGCCCTGACCGGTGACGCGGCCGTGGGTGTGGACATCGTCCGCAAGGCCCTGAAGCAGCCGCTGCGCTGGATCGCCCAGAACGCGGGCGAGGACGGCTACGTGGTGGTCTCCAAGGTCGCCGAGCTGGAGCCGAACCACGGCTTCAACGCGAAGACCGGCGTCTACGGCGACCTGATCGCCGACGGCGTGATCGACCCGGTCAAGGTGACCCGCTCCGCGCTGGCCAACGCCGCCTCCATCGCGGCCCTCGTGCTGACCACCGAGACCCTCGTGGCGGACAAGCCCGCCGACGAGGACGAGGCCGGCCACCAGCACTGACCCCTGAGTCGGCCCTGACACGGCCGGCTGTCGACGACGGCCCCTCACCCGCCCGGGTGAGGGGCCGTCGTCGTCCGGGCGGGAGACGCCGGCCGTCCGGGGTGCCCTCTATGGTGTGCCCATGGACACACCCACGCCGCCCCGTCCCACCGGGTCCCACCCGACCCGGACCCCGGCCCGGCCACGGCTGCGCCGCTTCGTCCGCGAGTTCTCCTATCCGCACGGCATCCACCCGGCCCTCGTGCCGGGCGTGTCCGTGGAGGACCGCCGGGTGCGCTACGGCGTGGACCGGGTGATCCTCGCCGTCGTCGGCCTGCTGGTGGTCGGCTTCGTGGTGTGGGGTGTGCTGCAGCCGGACGCCGTGCTGGCCGTCTCGAGCGCGGCCCTCGACTGGGTGATGCTCCACGCCGGCTGGCTCTTCGCGGCCGGCATCGGCATCGGCATCATCTTCTTCGGCCCGTACGAGCCGCTGACCTACTACCTGGCCCCGCGCCCGGGGGCGTACGAGGCGGGGAGCGAGGAGGCGGTGACGGGCGCGCTGGCCCAGGCCGCGCTGCACTGGGGCGTGAACGCGTGGGCGATCTACGCGATCGTCGGCCTGTCGGTCGGCTACGTGTCCTACCGCCGGGGCCGGGTGCCGCTGATGAGCTCGATCATCGCGCCGCTGTTCGGCGACTCCCAGCGCAGCGACTCCGTCGGCGCGCGCCTGATCGACGGGCTCGCGATCATCGCCACACTGTTCGGCACGGCGGCCTCGCTGGGCATCGGCGCCCTGCAGATCGGCCGCGGCGTGGAGATCGTCTCGGGCTGGTCGGCGCCGGGGAACACGGTGGCGCTGGGGATCATCGTGGTGCTCACGATCGGCACCATCTTCTCGGCGGTGTCCGGTGTGGCCCGCGGCATCCGGTGGCTGTCCAACATCAACATGCTGCTCGCCCTCGGCCTGGCGCTGTTCTTCTTCGTCGTCGGCCCGACGGCGTTCCTGCTGAACATCGTGCCCGGCGTCCTGATGGACTACGTCTCCTCCGCCCCGGACGCCCTCGGCGCCTCGATGGCCGAGGGGGAGGACATGCAGGAGTTCCTCTCCAGCTGGACGATCTTCTACTGGGCGTGGTGGGTCAGCTGGGCCCCGTTCGTGGGCGTGTTCATGGCGAAGATCTCGAAGGGCCGGACCATCCGCCAGTACGTCCTCGGCGCCCTGTTCATCCCGGCCGCGGTGATCGTCGGCGCGTTCACGATCATCGGCGGCACCACCATCTGGCTGCAGCGGACCCAGGGCTCCGTGGCGCCGGACGGCACGGCCGCGTCGCTGCCCGCGCCGGCGGAGATCTTCTGGGTGGTCCTGGACCAGCTGCCCGGCGGCGGGCTGGTGGCCCCGGTCGTGATCGTCATGCTGGCGGTCTTCTTCATCACGACGGCGGACTCCGCCTCGATCGTGAACTCGCAGCTCTCGCAGCGCGGCGCCCCGGCCCCGCGCCGCACGATCACGGTGTTCTGGGCACTGTGCATGGCGGGCATCGCCGTCGTGATGCTGCTGACCGGCGGCGACACCGCGCTCACCGGCCTGCAGAACCTCATCACCATCACGGCGCTGCCGTTCACCGTGGTGCTCGTCCTCATGGCGGTCGCGCTCCAGCGCGAACTGGCCAACGACCCCTTCGCGATCCGTGACCGGTACCAGCGGGCCGCCGTCGAGAAGGCGACGGTGCGGGGCCTGGTGGAGTACGGGGACGACTTCGCGTTCACGGTGGAGCGCACCCCGCCGGGCAGCTGGTACGCGGCCGGCGAGGGGTTCGACTCCACCGCCGCGGAGATCACCGACTGGTACCGCCGCACGGACGAGGACGGGAACCCCGTGGACTACGACTACGTGCTGGGCGAGTACCTGGACGAGGGGGACGGGGACGGCGCGGACGGGCCCGCCGGAGCAGGCCCGTCCGGCCGCTGACTCAGGCGCGCGGCTCCGGGGTGCCGACGAGCTGGGCGCGGGAGTCGGCGGTCGCGTGGGCGCGGGCCTCGACGATCTCCTCCTCGTCCTCGCCGAAGATGTCGCCGCGCGGGGCGTCGTAGCGGTCCCGGTCGAGGATGCCCTCCTGGGAGGCCACGAGGGCGGGGATGAGGGCCTGGCCGGACACGTTGAGGGCGGTGCGGCCCATGTCCACGATCGGGTCGACGGCCAGGAGCAGGGCCATGCCCTCGAGGGGCAGCCCGGCGGTGGACAGCGTGAGCGTGAGCATCACGGTGGCGCCGGTGGTGCCGGCGGTCGCGGCCGAGCCCAGCACGGACACGAGTGCCACGAGGGCGTACTGGCTCAGGCTCATGTCGATCCCGTAGAACTGGGCGATGAACACGGCGGCCACGGCCGGGTAGATCGCGGCGCAGCCGTCCATCTTGGTGGTGGCGCCCAGCGGCACGGCGAAGGAGGCGTAGCCGGTGGGCACGCCGAAGTTGCGCTCGGCCACCCGCTGGGTGACGGGCAGCGTGCCGAGGGAGGAGCGGGAGACGAAGCCGAGCTGGAACGCCGGCCACACGCCCGTGAAGAACTGCTTGACGGAGAGCCCGTGCAGGCGCGCCAGCAGCGGGTACACCACGAGCATCACGAGGGCCAGGCCCACGTAGATCGCCACCACGAACTTGGCCAGCGTGCCCATCGTGGACCAGCCGTACGAGGCCACGGCGTTGCCCAGCAGGCCGATGGTGCCGATCGGGGCCAGGCGGATGATCCACCACAGCAGCTTCTGGATGATCGCGAGCACCGAGCGGGAGAACGTGAGGAACGGGGCGGCCTTCTCGCCGACCTTGAGCGCGGCCACGCCCACGACGATCGCGATCACGAGGATCTGCAGCACGTTGAACGTGGGGGAGGAGGCCAGCGCGCCGTCCTCGCCCGCCGTGGTCTTGACGGTCAGGCCGAGGAAGTTCGCCGGCACCAGGGAGGTCAGGAAGTCGAGCCAGCCGACGTCCTTGGCCTGGTACGACGCCGGCGCGGTCTGGCCGGTGCCCACGCCCGGCTGCAGCACGACGCCGACGGCGAGGCCGATGAGCACCGCGATCAGGCTCGTGATGGCGAACCACAGCAGGGTCTTGGCGGCCAGGCGGGCCGCGTTGGTCACCTGGGCCAGGTTGGCGATGGAGGCGACGACGGCGAAGAAGACCAGCGGGACGACCGTGGCCTTCAGCAGGCTGATGTAGATGCTGCCGACGGTGGCCAGCGTCTCGCCGAGCCAGGTCGGGTGCTCGGAGGTGTGCCCCGTCGCGCGGGCGATCAGGCCCAGGACGAGGCCGAGGACGAGGGCGGCGGCGATCTGCCAGCCGAAGTTCGACGTCCAGGCGGGGAGCCGGCGTCGGGGCGCCGGTGCGGGGGAGGACTGTGCGGTGCTCATCCGGGGAGGTTAGGCAGTCCAATACCATGACGCCGAAACGGATTGCGCCATGTGACGTCGTGGTGACGTCCGTCTCGCCCCCGCGTGGCCCAGCGCGGGGGCCCTGTGACGTGGCCCGCACCCGGGTCGCCGGTTTGACCCCCGGGCATAGAATCGCGGAAACACCCGTCCCGAAAGGCGCCTTCGTGACCACCACCAGCACCGGTCCCAGCCCCGAGCCCGTCCACTCCTCCTCGGATCCCTTCGGCTTCTTCGGCCTCACCTATGACGACGTCCTGCTGCTGCCCAACGCCACGGACGTGATCCCCGCGGACGCGGACCCGGGCACCCGGCTGACCCGCAACATCCGCTTGAACATCCCCATCGTCTCCGCGGCGATGGACACCGTGACCGAGGCTCCCCTGGCCATCGCCATGGCCCGCCAGGGCGGCATGGGCATCATCCACCGCAACCTGTCCATCGAGGACCAGGCCCGCCACGTGGACACCGTGAAGCGCTCCGAGTCGGGGATGATCAAGGACCCCGTGACCATCGGCCCCGACGCCACGCTCGCGGACCTGGACGAGCTGTGCGCCCAGTACCGCGTCTCGGGCCTGCCGGTGGTGGCCGAGGACATGACGCTGCTGGGCATCATCACCAACCGCGACACCCGCTTCATCCCGCGCGAGGAGTGGGCCACCCGCACGGTGGACACCGCCATGACCCGCATGCCGCTGGTCACCGCGCAGGAGGGCGTCTCGCGCGCCGAGACGATCCGCCTGTTCTCCCAGAACCGCGTGGAGAAGCTGCCGCTCGTGGACGATGCGGGCCGCCTGACCGGCCTGATCACCATCAAGGACTTCGACAAGGCGGAGCAGTACCCGGACGCCGCGAAGGACGACGAGGGCCGCCTGCGCGTCGGCGGCGCCGTCGGCTTCTTCGGCGACGGCTGGGAGCGCGCCATGGCGCTCGTCGAGGCGGGCGTGGACGCCCTCGTGGTGGACACCGCGAACGGCCACACGCACGGCGTGCTGGACATGATCGCGCGCCTGAAGAAGGAGAAGGCGGCCGCGCACGTCGACGTCATCGGCGGTCAGGCCGCGACCTACGCGGGCGCCAAGGCGATCGTCGACGCCGGCGCGGACGCCGTGAAGGTGGGCGTGGGCCCGGGCTCGATCTGCACGACCCGTGTGGTGGCCGGCGTCGGCGTCCCGCAGATCACCGCCATCTACGAGGCGGCCAAGGCCACGCGCCCCGCGGGCGTCCCGCTGATCGCCGACGGCGGCCTGCAGCACTCCGGTGACATCGGCAAGGCCCTCGTGGCCGGCGCCGACTCGGTGATGCTCGGCTCCCTGCTGGCCGGCACGGCCGAGTCCCCGGGCGACCTCGTGTTCTACCAGGGCAAGCAGTTCAAGACCTACCGCGGCATGGGCTCCCTGGGCGCCATGCAGACCCGCAACGGCACGCGCTCCTTCTCCAAGGACCGCTACTTCCAGGCGGACGTGCCGGACGAGGACAAGCTGATCCCCGAGGGCATCGAGGGCCAGGTGCCCTTCCGGGGCCCGGTCGCCTCGGTGGTCCACCAGCTCGTGGGCGGCCTGCGCCAGACGATGTTCTACACGGGCGCGTCCACGGTGGCCGATCTCAAGGAGAACGGCCGCTTCGTGCGCATCACCGCGGCGGGCCTGAAGGAGTCCCACCCGCACGACATCATGATGACCGTCGAGGCCCCGAACTACCGTTCGCGCTGACCCGCACGTCGGGTCCGGGGGAGCCCCCGGACGGGGCGGCGCCGACGACACGGTCGGCGCCGCCCCGTGGCGCCTGGGCTAGGCTGGCCCGGTGACGAACCAGATTGAGATCGGCCGCGGCAAGCGCGGCCGCCGGGCCTTCTCCCTCGACGACGTGTCCGTGGTGCCCGCGCGGCGCACCCGGGATCCCCAGGACGTCAGCCTCACGTGGCGCATCGACGCCTACACGTTCGACATGCCCGTGATCGGTGCGCCCATGGACTCCGTGATGAGCCCGGAGACCGCCATCGCGATGGGGCGGCTGGGCGGTCTCGGCGTCCTCAACCTCGAGGGCCTGTGGACCCGCCACGAGGACCCGCGCCCGCTGCTCGAGGAGATCGCCGCCCTCGAGGCCGGCCCGGCCGGGACCGAGGCCACCCGCAAGCTGCAGGAGGCCTACGCGGCCCCCATCCGCCCCGATCTGATCACCGAGCGCCTCGCGCAGATCCGCGAGGCCGGCGTCGTCGTCGCGGGCTCGCTGACCCCGCAGAACACGCAGGAGTTCTACCGCACCGTCGTGGCGGCGGGCGTGGACCTGTTCGTCATCCGCGGCACCACCGTCTCGGCCGAGCACGTCTCCTCCACCCAGGAGCCGCTGGACCTCAAGCAGTTCATCTACGAGCTGGACGTGCCCGTGATCGTGGGCGGGGCGGCCGGCTACACGCCGGCCCTGCACCTGATGCGCACCGGCGCGGCCGGCGTGCTCGTCGGCTTCGGCGGCGGCGCGTCCACCACCACGCGCCGCGCCATGGGCATCCGCGTGCCGATGGCCACGGCCATCTCGGACATCGCCGAGGCGCGCCGCGACTACATGGACGAGTCCGGCGGCCGCTACGTGCACGTGATCGCCGACGGCGGCGTCTCCACCTCGGGGGAGATCGTCAAGGCGATCGCCATGGGCGCGGACGCGGTCGTCCTGGGCGCCGCCCTGGCCCGCGCCACCGACGCCCCCGGCGGCGGCTGGCACTGGGGCCTCGAGGCCGCCCACCCGGAGCTGCCGCGCGGGCACCGCACCCACGTGGGCCAGGTGGCTCCGCTCGAGGAGGTCCTGTGGGGGCCCGGCCGCCACGCGGACGGCACGTCCAACCTGATGGGCGGCCTGAAGCGCGCCATGGCCACCTGCGGCTACACCGAGCTCAAGGACTTCCAGAAGGTGGAGGTCCTCGTGACCCCCACCCAGACCGTCTGATCCCCGCCGCCGCATGGCGGCACCCCGACCGGAAGAGTTGATACGGCGTGCTGCGCACCGCCCTCAAGCCCGTCTGGCTGGCCACCCTGGTGCTGGCCCTCGTGGCGGCCGCGGTCTTCGTGGCGCTGTCCAAGTGGCAGTTCGAGTCCGCGGAGACGAACGCGCCGCCGCCGCGCACCCAGACCGAGCACGCCGTGCCGTTCCTGGAGCACGTGCGCCCCTACGAGGCCCTGCTCGGCTCGCAGGCCGACCAGGTCGTCACGGTCGAGGGGGAGTTCGTGCCCGGCACGGACGTCCTGGTCGGCCCGCGCCTGCTGAACGGCCGCGACGGCTACTGGACGGTCACGGCCCTGCGGGTGGCCGGCGCCCCGGACGGCGAGGTCGTCCCGGTGGTCCGCGGCTGGTCGGCCGACGCCGACGTCGTGGACCCCGCGCCCGCCGGGCAGGTCACCGTCACCGGACGCCTGCTGCCCCCGGACGGGCCGCTGCCGCGCGAAGCCGCGGCCGAGGACACCGCCGACCGGCTCCTGTACCGCAGCCTGGCCCCGGCCCAGCTGGTGAACGTGTGGGACGAGCCGTCCTACGCGGCGTACGTCGCGGCGTTCGAGATGGTCGACGCCGCGGGCGCCGAGACGGGCGCGGCCGGCCCCGGCGGGCTCGAGCCGGTGTGGGTGGCCCCGCAGCCGGAGGAGACCCAGATCATCTGGCTCAACGTCTTCTACGCCGTGGAGTGGATGCTCTTCGCCGGCTTCGCCCTGTTCCTGTGGTGGCGGTTCGTCCGCGACGACCACGTCCGGGACGAGCACGAGCGCCGGCTCGACGAGGAGTGGGCCGCGCAGTGGCGCGCCGAGGAGCTCGAGCGGCGCCGGGCGGCCGCGCGCGAGGCCAAGGAGCGGGCCGTCGCGGCGCAGGCCGCGGCGCACCCACGCCAGGACCACGACGACGACGGGGCCGCGCGCCCCGACCCCCGCGACCCGGGCCCCCGTGGGCCCCGAGAGGAGCAGAGCCGATGAGCACCCAGCACCCCGGCCCCCAGCCGGTGGACCCGGCGAGCCTGCCGGATCCCGAGGACATCACGGAGGCCGACCTGCCCGAGCCGCCCCCGCGGCCGGGCCGGGAGCAGCGCCGTTTCGCCGGCACCCAGCAGCAGATCCGCTCCGCCACCCGCCTCTACGTGGTGTGCGCGTGGATCACCGGCATCATGCTCCTGCTGCTCGTGGCGGAGATGGTGCTGAAGTACGGCATGCACGTGGAGCTCTACGCGGGCGGCACCACCCTGGACGGGGACGCCAACGGCCTGGGGCTGCACCCCACGGACAGCGTGACCGGGGGAGTGAACCTGTCCCTGTTCATCCTCATCGCCCACGGCTGGATGTACGTGGTGTACCTGCTCGCCTCGTTCCGCCTGTGGTCCCTGATGCGCTGGGAGCCGCTGCGCCTGCTGGCGATGGCCGGCGGCGGCGTCGTGCCGTTCCTGTCCTTCGTGGTGGAGAAGCGCATGACCCGCGTGGTCCGGGACGAGCTGCACCGCTTCCCGGACGCCGCGCGGCGCTACTGAGCGCCTCGACTATCCTGGACGGGTGACGCAGAACGCCCCCCACCCCGACACCCCCGCCCCGCTCAGCGACGTGATGCCCACGGTGCTGGTGCTGGACTTCGGCGCCCAGTACGCGCAGCTCATCGCGCGTCGTGTGCGCGAGGCCAACGTCTACTCCGAGGTCGTGCCCGCCTCCACCCCGGCGGCGCAGATCCTGGAGCGCAAGCCCGCGGCGCTGATCCTCTCGGGCGGGCCGTCGTCGGTGTACGAGCCCGGCGCCCCGCAGCTGGACCCGGCGCTGCTCGAGGCCGGGGTGCCCGTGCTGGGCCTGTGCTACGGCTTCCAGTCGATCGCGCACGCCCTCGGCGGCACCGTGGCCAAGACCGGCACCCGGGAGTACGGCTCCACCCGCCTGGACTCGGTGGACGCCGACTCCGTGCTGTTCGCGGACCAGGACCTCGAGCAGGTCGTGTGGATGTCCCACGGGGACGCCGTGACGCAGGCGCCCGAGGGCTTCGCCGTGACGGCCTCCACCGCGGGCGCCCCCGTCGCCGCGTTCGAGGACCGCGAGCGCCGCATCTACGGCGTGCAGTGGCATCCCGAGGTGGGCCACTCCTCCCACGGTCAGCGGGTGCTCGAGCAGTTCCTGCACGTGGGTGCGGGCCTGGGCTCGGACTGGACGGCCAGCGGCGTGATCGAGGAGCAGGTCGAGCGCATCCGCGAGCAGATCGGGGACAAGCGGGCCATCTGCGGCCTGTCCGGCGGCGTGGACTCCGCCGTGGCCGCGGCCCTCGTGCAGCGCGCCATCGGCGACCGCCTCACCTGCGTCTACGTGGACCACGGCCTCATGCGCGAGGGCGAGTCCGCCGAGATCGAGCAGGCCTTCGGCGAGGCCCACGGCGGCGCCCGCCTCGTGATGGTGGACGCGCGCGAGGACTTCCTGTCCGCGCTGGCCGGCGTCACCGACCCCGAGGCCAAGCGCAAGATCATCGGCGAGCGGTTCATCCGCACCTTCGAGAAGGCGCAGGCGGACATCGTCCTCGAGTCCGAGCACGACCCGGACGCCACCGAGGTCCGCTTCCTCGTGCAGGGCACGCTCTACCCGGACGTCGTCGAGTCCGGCGGCGGGGACGGGGCGGCCAACATCAAGTCCCACCACAACGTGGGCGGCCTGCCGGACGACATCGAGTTCGAGCTGTGCGAGCCGCTGCGCGAGCTGTTCAAGGACGAGGTCCGCGCCGTGGGCGCCGAGCTCGGCCTGCCCGAGGGCATCGTGCACCGCCAGCCGTTCCCGGGCCCGGGTCTGGGCATCCGCATCATCGGCGAGGTCACCCAGGAGCGCCTGGACCTGCTGCGCCGCGCGGACGCGATCGTGCGCGCCGAGCTCACCGCGGCCGGGCTGGACCGCCAGATCTGGCAGTGCCCGGTGGTGCTGCTCGCGGACGTGCGCTCCGTGGGCGTGCAGGGTGACGGCCGCACCTACGGCCACCCGGTCGTCCTGCGCCCCGTCACCAGCGAGGACGCCATGACGGCGGACTGGGCCCGGATCCCGGACGACGTCCTGTCCCGCATCTCGAACCGCATCACCAACGAGGTCGACGGCGTCAACCGCGTCGTGCTCGACGTGACCAGCAAGCCGCCGGGCACCATCGAGTGGGAGTGAGCGGCGCGTCCGGCGCCGCATCCGGCCGCCCCTGACCGGGGCGGCCGTCCGCACGAAGACCGCCTGGACCCAGGCGACGGAGGAAGGACCGCACGCACGTGACCGAGCAGGAGTTCCCGCGCCTGGCCCGCGCCCGCGCCGCCGCACGCCCCGACGAGGGGCAGACCCGCCCCGACCCGGCCGCCTGGGTGTCCTCCCTGGGCTCGGGCGCCGAGAACGACACGATGCTGCGGTTCGCGCCCTCGGCGGCCAACAGCATCGACCTCACGGAGGCGAACTCCTCCGGCGTCTCGCAGCTGCTGCTGGGGCGGCGCACCCGCCTGTCCACCCTGCTGCCGGCCGGCCCGGTGCTGGACGCGGCGCACGAGGTCTCCCTCGGCCTGCGCGCCAAGGTCCGCGAGCTGGCGGAGGAGCGCGGCATCGACGTCGGCGCGCTCGCCGTGGGCGTGGCCACGTGGACGGCCGAGGAGGACGGCCGGCGGGAGCGCCGCTCCGCCCCCGTGCTGCTGGCCCGCGTGGCCCTGACGGTGCGCCGCGGCGCCCGGGGCCGGGACGAGCTGGAGGTCCAGATCACCGAGCCGGCCCGCCTGAACCCGGCGCTCGTGCGGAACCTGCGCCGGCACCACGGCATCGCCCTGGACCCCGAGGCGTACCAGCAGGCCGCCTACGCCACGGCGCGCCTCGAGCCCGCCCCCGCGTTCGCCCGCCTGCGCGAGGAGACCGCCGCGATCGCGGACCTGCACATCGAGGACTGCCTGCTCGTCTCCACGTTCGCGGACCTCGGCGAGACCGCCTCCCTGCCCGCCTCCCTCGAGGATCTGCCCGTCGTGCAGGCCCTGTACGACGCCGGCACCGGCATGGTGCCGCGCCCGGCGGCGCTGCAGCCCACGGGCGCGCCCGCGGAGGACGACGTCGCCCCGGCGGACGAGCGCCTCGTCGTCGACGTCGACGCCGCCCAGGCGCGCGTGCTCGAGCACGCCGCGGCGGGGGAGTCCCTCGTGGTGGCGGCCGCCCCCGGCACCGGGCAGACCCAGACCGCCGCCGCCCTGGCCGCACGCCTGGCCTGGGAGGGCCGGCGCGTGCTGGTCGTGGCCGAGCGCTCCGCCGCCCTGGCCGACGTGCTCGACCGCCTCGAGGAGGCGGACCTGCGCTCGATCGCGCTGGATGTGCCCGCCAACGCGGACCCCGAGCTGCTCCGCCGCCAGCTCGTGCAGGCCGTCCTGCGCTCCGAGCGGGCCGTGGACCCCGACACCGCCCGGGACGAGGCCGCGCTGACCGAACGGCGGCGCCGGCTGCAGGAGCACGTCGGCTCGCTGCACCACGTCCGCCCCCGCTGGGGCTGCTCGCCGTTCCAGGCGATGCAGGCCCTGGCCGCCCTGACCGGGCTCGAGACGCCGCCGGCCACCACCGTGCGCCTCAAGCGCTCCGTGCTGGACTCCACCGTGAACCGGCAGGCCGTGGGCGAGCAGCTCGTGCGCGCCGGGGAGCTCGGCGCGTTCTCCGCCGCCGCCACCGAGAGCCGCTGGTTCGGCGCCCGCGTGCGCAACGTGCAGGAGACCGAGGCCGCCTCGGAGCTGGCCGACGAGCTGGCGGCGGCCCTGCACACCACCCGGCGCGCCGTGGACACCGCCGCC
>ERZ1023183.84-NODE-84-length-35575-cov-11.119735_pt1 | contig 35575 bp, 30 predicted proteins | sample MGYA00521095_ERZ1023183 | MGnify/ENA primary metagenome ERZ1023183 (study PRJEB32759, sample SAMN07749889) | skin metagenome | biome: transportation; feature: city; material: polyester macromolecule | host: Homo sapiens | place: Hong Kong:TW line | collected... | reverse complement strand
GGCAGCCTCGACAAGCGGCTGCTCGAGAAGTACGGGAAGCCGACGCCGGAGGCCCTCGTCGAGTCGGCCGTGTGGGAGGCCAGCCTCTTCGAGGAGCACGACTTCCACGACTTCAAGATCTCGGTCAAGCACAACGACCCGGTCGTCATGGTCAAGGCGTACGAGCTGCTCGCCGAGCGGGGCGACTGGCCGCTGCACCTCGGTGTCACCGAGGCCGGTCCGGCCTTCCAGGGGACGATCAAGTCCGCGACGGCCTTCGGGGCCCTGCTGTCCCGGGGCATCGGCGACACCATCCGCGTCTCGCTGTCCGCCCCGCCCGTCGAGGAGGTCAAGGTCGGCAACCAGATCCTCCAGAGCCTGGGCCTCAAGCCGCGCAAGCTGGAGATCGTCAGCTGCCCCAGCTGCGGCCGGGCCCAGGTCGACGTCTACACCCTCGCCGACCAGGTGACGGCCGGGCTCGAGGGCCTCACCGTCCCGCTGCGCGTGGCCGTCATGGGGTGCGTCGTCAACGGCCCCGGCGAGGCGCGCGAGGCCGACCTCGGCGTCGCCTCCGGCAACGGCAAGGGCCAGATCTTCGTCAAGGGTGAGGTCATCAAGACCGTCCCGGAGTCGCAGATCGTCGAGACGCTCATCGAGGAGGCGATGCGGATCGCCGAGGAGATGGGCGAGCCGGTCGACGGCGAGGCGACCCCGACGGTCACCGTCGGCTGAGCCGGCGGGCCCTGCCGGGGCCGCCGGGCCGTCCGATCAGAACAGCAGGTTGAGCAGCAGCGTGCCGATGACGGACAGTGCGATCGACAGGACGATCATCGCGAGGCAGCCGGGCAGGCCGCCGAGGGGTCGGACCTGGATGCGGGGCGTGGGCTCGTTCGACATGGGCACACCGTAGGCGCTGCGGGACGGTGACGCCCCACCCGCAGGGGCGGGGACCTACGCTGTCCCGGTGCCTCTCCTCCCACGTCCGGCCGTGCGTCAGCTGACGCACCGGGACCGGGACGAGGCGCTCGACCTCTGCGCGCGCGACCCGGCCTCGCACGTCTTCGTCGCCTCACGGATCGTCGACGGCGACCTCGACCGTGGCGGTCCCCTCGTGGGGGTTCGCGACGGTGCCGGCCGCCTCACGTCCCTGTGCTGGACCGGCGCGAACATCGTCCCGGTCGAGACGGACGAGGCCGCCCGGCACCTGCTCGCCGACCGCCTCCGGCGTCGATCCCACCAGACCGCGTCGATCCTCGGCCGGGCGCCGGAGGCGCTCGACCTCTGGCGCCGCCTCGAGCCGCACTGGCCGACGCCGCGCAGCGTCCGCGCCGCCCAGCTCCTCCTGTCGCTCGACGCACCACCGTCGGTTCGCGGCATCGAGCCCGACCCGCGCGTGCGCCCCGCCGTACCCAGCGAGGTCCCGATCGTCCGACCGGCCGCCGTCGACATGTTCACGGGGGAGATCGGGTACCCCCCGTACACCGGCTCCGACCGCGCGTACACCGCGCTGCTCGCCGACCTCGTCTCCCGGGGCCGCACGTACGTCGTCGTCGAGGACGGCCGGGTGATCTTCAAGGCCGACGTCGGCTCCGTGGCGCTGGGGTGCGCCCAGGTGCAGGGGGTGTGGCTCGCGCCGGAGCTGCGGGGCGCGGGCCGGTCGGTCGGCCTCATGGCCGCGGTGTGCGAGCAGGTGGCCCGCGACCACGCACCGCTGGTCACCCTCTACGTCAACGAGTACAACCACCCGGCGCGGGCGCTGTACGCCCGGCTCGGGTTCCGCCTCGTCGGGCCCTACGCGACGATCCTCATGTGAGGCCGCAGGGCCCCGTCGTCGGTCCCGGGTGCTTGACTGAGGTCATGGACGCGCACCCCGTCGCCCCGCGCCGCCCCGAGGGGAGTGCGTGATGGCCACCTTGGAGTGGGCCCAGGTGCGCGAGGCCGACCTGCCCGACCTGCAGCGGCTCGCGACAGCGGTCGTCCGGTGGGACGGGGGCCTGCCCGACATGGCCGAGGAGGCCGCGCTCCGCGCCACGTACGTCGACAACCCGTCCATCGGCGGCCGCGACGACCTCGGGGACCTCGTCGCCGTCGCCGCGGTGGCTCCCGGACCGGGCGGCACCCGCACCGCGACGGCGCTGGTCCACCCGTCCGTGCGTGGCCAGGGCGTCGATGCCCAGGTGGTGCGCTGGTGCGAGGAGCGCTCGGCCGGGCATCGAGTCGTCGTGGCGCTCGACACCGTCCCCCCGCAGGCGGAGTCCGTCCTGTCCGAGGCCGGCTTCCACCGCGTGTTCGGGGAGACGGTGATGCGGCACGGGCTCCGGCACATCCCCGTCGTCCGCCGGCCCGAGGGGCTCGTCGTCCTGCCGTTCACCGAGGACACGGCCAGCGCCTTCCACCACGCGTTCGAGCGCTCGTTCGCCGAACGGCCCGGCTTCGAGCACGTCGACCGCCAGCACTGGGTGGCCTCGCACGAGGCCGAGGGCGACTTCCGCCCCGAGCTCTCGCGGGTCGCCTTCGACGCGGCCGGCCGCGCCGTCGGCTTCGTCATCCTGTCCGGCGCGTGGATCGAGCAGGTCGGCGTCGACCCGACGTGGCGGGGGAAGGGCCTGGGGGCGCACCTCGTCGCCCGGTCGCTGACGGCGCTCCAGCGCGCCGGGGCGGATCGGGTCTGGCTCGCCGTCGCGAGCGACAACCCCTCTCGCGTCCTCTACGAACGGCTCGGGTTCCGGGCGCGGGGGACCCGCGCCCGCTACGAACGGAGGTCCGATGACCGATGACGGTGGGCGGCACATCGCGCAGCGCGCGGCGGGTGCCACGCTCGGCGGGGTTCTGGCGGTCGCGACGAACGCTCTCGGCGCGCTGCCGCGGGTCAAGCCGCTGCACCCGCGCGGCGAGGTGCACCGGGCGACGGTGGAGGTCGATCAGCCGTGGCCGGAGCTGGGGGTGCCGGTCCTCGCCACGACGGCGGCTCTCCCCGCCCTCGCCCGTCTCTCGCGCGCGACGGGCCTGGCCGAACCGGTCCCCGACGTCAGTGGGTTCGCCCTGCGCGTCGTCGGGCACGGCGACCTGCTCTTCGCCTCGACGGGGACCGGCCGCGTCGGCCGACGCCTCCTCACGCTCCGTCGCGACCGACGGGTCGGGCCGATGACGACGCTCGTCCCGCTGCGCTGCGCGGCGGGCTCGCTCGACCTGCGCGTCGACCACCGCCACGCGGACGAGGCCGTCCTCGCCGGATCGGTCGACGGCAGCCCGTGGCGGGAGATCGCGACGATCCGCTACGGCCGGCGGCTCGACGCGGACGACCAGGACGACGGCTGGCTGCGCATGGACCCCGTCGGAAACCTCCCCGCCGGCCTGTCGTGGAGCCCGTTCTGGGTCGCCGCCAGGGACCCGGCGTACCGGCTCGCGCGGAGCCTGAGCAGGGGGTCGTCATGAGCCGGTCGCAGGAGAGCATCACCGACCTCGTGATCGAGGCCGTACCCGAGCACGAGCGCGAGGGGACCCTGACCGACGAGCTCGTCGAGGCCGTGACGAAGGCGCGTCGGGTCGTCGTCATCTCCGGTGCGGGGATCTCGGCGGAGTCCGGCGTCCCGACCTTCCGCGACGCCCAGACGGGCTTCTGGGAGAACTTCGACGCCGCGGCGCTGGCGACCCCGGAGGCGTGGGACGACGACCCGGCGTTCGTCTGGGCCTGGTACGCGTGGCGGGCCGGGCTCGTGCGGTCGGTCGAGCCCAACGACGGCCACCGCGCCCTCGCCGCGTGGGCCGGGCACGCCGACGTCGAGATCATCACGCAGAACGTCGACGACCTGCACGAGCGCGCCGGGTCCGAGGTGCTCGCCCACGTGCACGGCAGCCTCCTGTCGTTCCGCTGCGCCGAGTGTCAGGCGCCGTACGAGGGCGCCGTCGACGTCCCGACCGAGCCCGTCGAGCGGATCGACCCGCCGGTCTGCCCGCGCTGCGGCGGTCTGGTCCGGCCGGGTGTCGTGTGGTTCGGCGAGGCCCTCCCGGAACGGGAGGTGGCCGCCGCGTTGCAGGCCATCGAGTCGTTGGGCCCCACGGACCTGTGTCTCGTCGTCGGCACCTCCGGGGTCGTCTTCCCCGTCGCGGGATGGCCCGCGATCGCCCGCGCCACCGGCGCGACGGTCGTCGAGGTCAACCCCGACGAGACCGAGATCAGCGACATGTGCGACCACCGGGTGCGGGGGACCGCCGCGCAGGTCCTCCCGCTGCTCGAGGCAGCGACACGGGGTGGGACCCCGACGCGGATACCCTGACCCGGTCCGGTCGCCCGACCGCCCTCGCCGAGCCGCCCCAGGAGCACCACCGTGGTCATGCGCATGTCGTCCCTGTTCCTTCGCACCCTGCGCGAGGACCCGGCGGACGCCGAGCTGCCCGGCCACCGCCTGCTCGTGCGCGCCGGGTACGTCCGTCGGGTCGCCCCCGGCATCTACACGTGGCTGCCCATGGGCCTGCGGGTGCTGCGCAAGGTCGAGGCCATCGTCCGCGAGGAGATGGAGGCGATCGGCGCGCAGGAGCTGAGCTTCCCCGCCCTCCTGCCGAAGGAGCCCTACCAGGCGACGAACCGCTGGACCGAGTACGGCGACAACCTCTTCCGCCTGACGGACCGCAAGGACGCCGACCTCCTCCTGGGGCCCACCCACGAGGAGATGTTCACCCTCGCCGTCAAGGACATGTTCACGTCCTACAAGGACCTGCCCGTCAGCCTCTTCCAGATCCAGACCAAGTACCGCGACGAGGCCCGCCCCCGCGCCGGGGTCCTGCGCGGCCGCGAGTTCGTCATGAAGGACAGCTACTCGTTCGACATCGACGCGGCCGGTCTGCAGCGCAGCTACGACGCGCACCGCGCGGCCTATGTGCGGATCTTCGACCGGCTCGGGTTCGAGTACGTCGTCGTCCAGGCCGACTCCGGAGCGATGGGCGGCTCGGCGAGCGAGGAGTTCCTCGCGGTGAACGAGGGCGGCGAGGACACCTTCGCCCGGTCGACCGGCTCGGACTACGCGGCGAACGTCGAGGCCGTCGAGATCCCGCAGGCCCCGCCGGTCGAGGTCACCGCGGGCCCGGCCCGGGTCGTCGACACCCCCGGGACGCCGACGATCGAGGCGCTCGTCGAGATCCTGCAGGCGCAGCACCCCCGCGCCGACGGCCGCGCGTGGACCGCCGCGGACACCCTGAAGAACGTCGTCGTCATGCTCGTCCACCCCGCCGACGAGGAGCACCCCGAGGGCTGGCGCGAGCCGCTGGTCATCGGCCTGCCCGGCGACCGGGAGGTCGACCCCAAGCGCCTCGAGGTCAAGGTCGCCCCCGCGGAGATCGAGCCCTTCGAGGCGGCCGACTTCGCCCGGTACCCAGCGCTCGTGCGCGGGTACATCGGCCCGCAGGCCCTCGGTGAGGATTCGGCCTCGGGGATCCGGTACCTGCTCGACCCGAGCGTCGCGCAGGGCAGCGCGTGGGTCACGGGGGCGAACGAGGAGGGCAAGCACGTCGTCGACCTCGTCCTGGGCCGCGACTTCACCGCCGACGGGACGATCCAGGCCGCCGCGCTGCGCGAGGGTGACCCGAGCCCCGACGGCACCGGCACCCTGACCCTGGCCCGCGGCATCGAGATGGGGCACATCTTCCAGCTGGGGACGAAGTACGCCGAGGCGCTCGGCCTGAAGGTGCTCGACGAGAACGGGAAGCTGACGACGGTGACGATGGGCAGCTACGGCATCGGGGTCACCCGCGCCGTCGGCGTCATCGCCGAGGACACCCTCGACGACGTCGGCCTGTGCTGGCCGCGCGAGGTCGCCCCGTTCGACGTGCACGTCGTCGCCGCGGGCAAGGGCGAGGAGCTCTTCGCCGCCGCCGGGGAGCTCGCCGAGGGCCTGGAGGCCCGCGGGCTCGAGGTCCTCTACGACGACCGCGCGGGGAAGATCAGCCCCGGGGTGAAGTTCAAGGACGCCGAGCTCATCGGCATCCCGACGATCGTCGTCGTCGGCAAGGGCCTGGCCGACGGGCTGGTCGAGATCAAGGATCGCCGGTCCGGTGAGCGCCGCGAGGTGCCCGTCGCCGAGGCCGTCGACGCGGTGCTGAGCGAGGTCCGCGGCGCGTGAGCGCACCGGCGGACGTCGATCGGCCGCACGTCCTCGTCCTCGGCGGCACGGCCGAGGCCCGGGCGCTCGCGGCCGCGCTCGTCGCCGACGGTGTCGCGGTGACCTCCTCCCTCGCGGGGCGGGTGTCGCAGCCGCGGTTGCCGGTCGGGGAGGTGCGCATCGGCGGGTTCGGGGGCGCGGCCGGGCTCGCCGCGTGGATCGAGGCGCACCGCCCGGCGGCGGTCGTCGACGCGACCCACCCCTTCGCGGCCCGGATGAGCCGCAACGCGGCGCAGGCCGCGGCGGCGACGGGCGTCCCGCTCGCCCGGCTCGCGCGCCCCGGCTGGTCCGGCCACGAGCGGGCGGGGGAGTGGACCTGGGTCGCGGACGTGCCGGCGGCGATCGACGCGGCCGACGCCGCGCGTCGCCCCCTCGTCACGACCGGACGGCAGAGCGTGGGGCACTACCTGTCGGCGTGGGCGCACCGCGAGGTCGTCCTGCGGATCGTCGAGCCGCTGACGGATCCCGCCCCGCCGGCGTGGACCGTCCTGCGCTCCCGCGGGCCTTACGACCTCCCCGGTGAGCGCGAGCTGATGCGCGAGCAGCGGGCCGACCACCTCGTGACGAAGGACTCCGGGGGAACGTTCACGGCGCCGAAGCTCGAGGCCGCGGCCGAGCTGGGGATCCCGGTCGTCGTCGTCGCCCGGCCCGACCCGGTGGTCGGCGTCGAGCAGCGCACCGACGTGGCCGGCACCCTGGACTGGGTCGCGCGAGCACTGCGCGGCTGAACCGTCAGCGGGTGCGGCGCGCGCGGCAGCGAGCCGCGAGCGCGAGCCGCAGGCCGGCCGCCGCGACGGCGACGACCAGACCGACCCGGCTCGCGAGAGCGTCGGCGCGGGGGATGTCACCCGCGACCGGGTGCGGCCCGCTGCCGAGGACGGCTCGGTCCTCGATCCGCCCGCCGTAGTCGTTCCGGCCCCCGAGGTGGACGCCGAGCGCGGCCGCGAAGGCGGCCTCGACCGGGCCTGCGTTCGGACTGGGGTGCCGCGGGCCGTCGGTGGCGGCGATGCGCACCACCTCCGCGGCCTGCTGCGGTCCGGCGGACACCCCAGCGGCGACAGCCGTGGCGAGCACGGTCACCCGGGCGGGCAACCACCCGAGGAGGTCGTCGAGCCGGGCCGCCGTCCAGCCGTACCGGGCGAAGCGCGGGGAGCGGTGCCCGTGCATCGCGTCGAGGGTGTTCGCAGCGCGGTGGAGGACGACCCCGGACGGCCCGGCGAGCGCCCCCCACACGAGCGTCCCGACGACCGCGTCGGAGGTGTTCTCGGCGACGGACTCGATCGCGGCCCGGGCCACCTCGTCCGCGGACAGCCGGTCGGTCGCGCGCCCGACGATCCGGCCGACCTGCGCGCGGGCACCCGGCAGGTCGTCGGCGGCGAGCCGGTCGTGGACCGCCCTCGCCTCCCGGCCCAGGCTCGTGCCGCCGAGGCTCGCCCACGTCACGGCGGCGGTCGCGACGACGAGCGGAAGGCCGCGACGTCGACCGGCCACGGCCCCGAGGGCGAGCGCGGGAGCGAGGGTGACGGCCTCCCCGACGATCCCGGCCGCCCGCGAGTCGCGGTGCAGCCGGCGCTCGACCCGCCCGGCCCAGGTGCCGAACAGCGCGACGGGGTGGCCACGCTCGGGATCCCCGAACCGGCGGTCGAGGAGGTAGCCGGCGAGGAGCCCGAGCGCGATCGCCCCGTGCCGGTCTGCCTCCGGACGTGCCCCGGCGCGGGTCACGGTGCGTCCAACGGCAGGACCCGCCCGGCGACGACGAGCCGGACCGAGGTCGCGCTCTGCGCGAGTCGCTGGTTGACGAGCCCCAGCTGGTCGGCGAACACCCTGCCCGAGCGGTGCGCGGGCACGACGCCCCAGCCGACCTCGTTCGTCACCGCGACGACGTGCTCGTGGGCGGCCCACGCGGCGACGAGCTCGTCGACGGCCTCGTCGAGCGCCGGGCGCCACTGCGGCGCCGGGGCATCCCAGGCATGCAGCGCGTCGAGGGTCGCCGTCAGCCACGTCCCGACGCAGTCGAGGAGGACCGGACCTCGCCGGTCGCGAAGGACGGCGGCGGCGTCGGGATCCTCGACGGTGGTCCACGTCGCCGGCCGGCGGGCTCGGTGGGCGGCCACGCGTTCGGCCCAGTCGGCGTCGTCCCGGCGCGGACCGCAGGCGAGGTAGGTCACCGGCGTGTCCTCCGGCAGCGCGGGCGGCAGCAGGAGGGACTCGGCGTGCCGGGACTTGCCCGAGCGCACGCCGCCCGTGACGAGGATCCGCGTCCCCGTGGCGCTGGTCGGCGCGGTCATCGCCATCCCGTCGCCAGGGTGACGAGGACGGCGGCGAGGGCGAGCTCGACCGATGCGCCGATCGCGTCGCCGCCGACGCCGCCGAGTCGTCGCGCCGCCAGCGCCCGCAGGACACCGACGACGACCACGACGCCCGCGCCGGCGACGACCGCCACGACGAGGGCGCGCACCGGGGTCGTGAGGAGCAGCCCGGCTGCGCCGAGCGCGACCGCCCCGGCCGCGAGGGGCAGGGCCGCCAGTGTCGGGGGCACCGTCCCGACGAAGGCCGCGGCCATCCGGGAGCCGGGCGCGGGCTCGGTCCCCGCCCGGCAGGCGAGGGCGCACGCGACCCGGGAGAGCGCGACCGCCGCGGCGACGGGCGCCGCCGCGCGCCAGCCGGCACCGGCGAGCTCGGTGAGGGCAGCGGCCTGCAGCAGGAGCACGAGGACGAGCGCGACGACCCCCATCGGGCCGACGTCCCCGGACCGCAGGATCGTCAGGGCGCGCTCGCGGGTCCAGCCGCCGCCGAGCGCGTCGACGGTGTCGGCGAGCCCGTCGAGGTGGAGTGCCCGCGAGCCGACGGCGAGGACGACGAGGACGAGCACGGCGGCGATCGCCGGCGGCACGCCGAGGGACGGGGTCGCGGTGGCCCCGCCCGCCGCGACGGCGAGCGGGAGCGTCGCGGCCGGGGCCAGGAGCATCGCCGCCCGCGCGCTCGCGGGGGAGACCTCGACCGGTCCGCTGGGGATCACCGTGAGCGTCCCGACCGCCAGCCGGAGGCCGTCGGACCAGCCGCCGCGCCCGGGAACGTCCGTCACGGCAGGTCGAGGGCGTCGACGACCGGGCCGATGACGGTGATCGCGGGCGGGCCGATCCGGGCAGCCGCGGCGGCCTCGGCGATCTGCTCGAGCGTCGCGGCGACGACCCGCTGCTGCGGGGAGGCACCGTCCATGATGCAGGCGGCAGGCGTGGCGGCCGGCAGCCCGGCCGCGACGAGGGTGTGCGCGATGGCGCCGAGGTGGGCGACCCCCATGAGGACGACGATCGTCAGCCCCGCGGCCGCCAGTGCCTCCCACGCCACGTCGCTGCGCGGGTCGTCCGGGGCGACGTGGCCGGAGACGACCGCGACGCCCTGGGTCAGCCCGCGGTGGGTCACGGGGATCCCGGCGAGCGCGGGGACGGAGGTCGCCGACGAGACGCCGGGGATGACCTCGACGGGGACGCCCGCGGCGCGGCACTCCTGCCACTCCTCACCGCCACGGCCGAAGACGAAGCCGTCCCCGCCCTTGAGCCGGACGACGACCTTCCCGGCCCGCGCGTGCTCGACGAGGATCTCGTTGATCCGCTCCTGCGGGGTGAACGGGCCACGCGGGATCTTGCCGACGTGGACGACCTCCGCGTGCGGGGCGTGCTCGGCGATCGCCGCGACCGGGCCCAGCCGGTCGGTGACGACGACGTCGGCCTCCGCGAGCGCGTCGCGCCCGGCGATCGTGAGGAGCCCGGGGTCCCCGGGGCCGCCGCCGACGAGGACGACGCGACCGGTCGCGGGGGTGGGGGTCATGCGCTCCTCCTGGGCAGGACGAGGGCCAGCTCGCGCAGCAGGCCGTCGATGGTGTGCGGGTCGCGGGCAGCGATTCTCACCCACGAGCCGTCGAGCCCGGGGAAGGTGTCGCACCGGCGGACGGCCCAGCCGGCGTCCCGCAAGGCTTCGCGCACCCCGGTACCGACCCGGGCGAGGACGAACGGGGCGCTGCCGTCGACCGCCTCGATCCCGAGCGAGCGGAGGCCGGAGACGAGGTGGGCGGTCCACGCGCGGCCCTCGGTCGCCGTCCGCTCCGCCTCGGCCCGGGCCCGCGGCGTCGCGGTCTCGATCATCGACCGGAGGGCGAGGGAGCCGACGGACCAGTGCGGCTGCTGCGCGGCGAGGGCGGCGACGAGCGCGGGGTCGCCGGCGACGAAACCCGCGCGCAGGCCGGCCATCGACCACGTCTTCGTCAGGGACCGTGCGACGAGGACCCCCGGGCCGGGGTCGACCAGGAGCGACTCCGGCTCGCCGGGGACCGCGTCCATGAACGCCTCGTCGACGAGGAGGACCCGGCCGGGGCGGGCCAGGGCGCGGAGGACGGCGGCCGGGTGGAGCACGCCGGTGGGGTTCGTCGGGTTGCCGACGACGACGAGATCGGCGTCCCCGATCTCCGCGACGGCGGCCGGGGTGAGGGCGAATCCGGTCTCCGGGCGGAGCAGGACGTGCCGGACCGGGTGGCCCGCGGCCCGCAGGGCCGCCTCGGGCTCGGTGAACTGGGGGTGCACGACGACCGCGTCCCGGGGGGTGAGCGCGCGGGCGACGATCGTGAACGCCTCGGCGCCCCCGGCGGTCGGGAGGACCTGCTCGCGGCGCAGCCCGTGGCGCGCGGCGAGCGCCTTCGTCGCCGGGTACGGGTCAGGGTAGGCCGCGACGGCGCCCAGCTCGTCGGCGAGGGCCTCGACGAGCCACCCCGGCGGGCGCTCGCCGCGGACGTTGACGGCGAGGTCGACCAGGCCGTCGGCGACCTCGACGTCCCCGTGGTGGCGGAGCGGATCGGTCGGCAGGTCGTCGACACCCGGCAGGCCGGCGGCAGCGTCGCGCCCGGCCGCCCGCAGGAGCGGCGCGGGGGCGAGCACGGTCGCGCTCGAGGCCGTCGCGGCGCGCTCGCGGTGCTCGGCCGCGGCGCGGGCGAAGGCGGCGGCGGAGCTCGGGTCACCGGCCCAGTGGGTGTGCAGGTACGAGGCGACGACGCTCGCGCGCCCGGTGCCGGCGGGGTCGAGCGCGAAGCCCTCGGGGACGCCGTCCTCGGCCCCGTGGGCGAGCAGCCAGGCCGCCGGCGCGCCCGCGCCCGGCGTCGTCACCGTCCGGTGGAACTCGTGGCCGGTGACGACGCGCCCGGCCGGGCCGAGGACGGACTCCGTCGCGGCCCGGGCCCGGCGGTAGCCGAGGGTGAGGCGGGGCCCCATCGCCGCGTCCGCGGGGACGGCACCGGTCATCGGGTGGTCCTCGAGCGTCCGGGCGAGGTAGAGCATCCCCGCGCACTCGGCAACCGTCGGCAGCCCGCCCGCGATGGCGTCGCGGATCTGCCCGACGAGCGAGCGGTTCGCCGTGAGCGTGCGGGCGTGGACCTCGGGGAAGCCGCCCCCGAGGTAGAGGCCCGCGGTGCCTGCGGGCAGCGCGACGTCACGGACGGGGTCGATCTCCACGACCTGGCAGCCGGCGGCCTCGAGCAGCTCGGTCGTCTCGGGGTAACGGAAGGTGAAGGCGCGGCCCCCGGCGACGGCGACGACCGGGCCGTCCGACGACGGTCCGGCGGGGTCGGGGTCCGGCAGGCCGAGGGCCGCGGCGGGGGACCAGGCCGTGCCCTGCAGCGGCGGGGCGGCGTGCGCGGCTGCGACGAGCGCGTCGAGGTCGATGTGCTCCTCGGCGCGGTCGGCCAGATGGGTCAGGGTCGCCGCCGCCTCGGGCCGCTCGGCCGCCGGCACGAGCCCCAGGTGGCGGGAGGGGACGTGCATCCGGGCGTCCCGCGGGATGACGCCCCACACCGGGACACCGACGGACTCGACCGCGCGCCGGGCCTCGTCGCCGTGCCGCGTCGTCCCGGCCTTGTTGAGGACCACGCCGGCGATCTGCAGGGCCGGGTCGATCGTCGCCAGGCCGTGGACCGTCGCCGCGACGGTCCGAGAGGTCGAGGAGATGTCGACGACGAGGGCGACCGGGGTGGCCGTGAGGGTCGCGACGTGGGCGCTGCTGGCGAAGCCGTCCTCGCCCAGCCGCCCGTCGAGCAGCCCCATGACGCCCTCGACGAGGCAGACGTCCGCGGGGGTGGGGTGGCTGGCGCCCCGGAGCAGGAGCGGGGCGACGCGCTCGGGCTCGACGAGCCACGGGTCGAGGTTGCGGCTGGGGCGCCCCGTCGCGAGCGCGTGGTAGCCCGGGTCGATGTAGTCGGGGCCGACCTTCGCCGGGGCGACCGAGAGGCCCCGGCGGGCGAGCGCGGCCATGATGCCCACCGCGACGGTCGTCTTGCCGTGCCCGGACGCGGGCGCGGCGAGCATCAGGCGGGACAGGCTCACCACTCGATGCCCCTCTGGCCCTTCTGTCCGCGGTCGAACGGGTGGGTGATCTTCGTCATCTCCGTGGCGAGGTCGGCGATCGCGAGCAGGTCCGGGTGCGGGTCGCGACCGGTGATGACGACGTGCTGGTACCCGGGTCGGTTCTGCAGCACCTCGACGACCTCGGAGACGTCGACCCAGCCCCACTTGAGGACGTAGGTGAACTCGTCGAGGACGTAGAGCTGGTGGGTCTCCGCCTCGATCCGTCGGCGGATCTCCCGCCAGCCCTCGAGCGCGGCCTGCGCGTGGTCCTCCTCGCTGCCCTGCTTGCGCGACCACGACCAGCCGGCGCCCATCTTGTGCCACTCGACCGGGCCGCCCTCGCCGGTCTGCTCGTGCAGCCGGCCGAGCGCGGTGAGCGCGTTCTCCTCGCCGACCCGCCACTTGGCGGACTTGACGAACTGGAAGACGCCGATCGACCAGCCCTGGTTCCAGCCGCGCAGCGCCAGGCCGAAGGCAGCCGTCGACTTGCCCTTGCCGGCGCCGGAGTGGACGACGACGAGCGGGGAGGTGCGGCGCTGCCGGGTCGTCTTCCCGTCGTCGGGGACGGTGGGGACGGTGCCACGGGCCATCAGGCTGCCCTCCGGTCGGTGACGACGTGGACGATCTCCTCGGCCGCGACCTGGCCGAGGGGGAGGTGCTCGGCGTGCAGCCGACGGGCCAGGTCGGCCGCCAGGCCCAGGCGGAAGCCGCCGCTCTCGCAGTCGATGACGACGGTGTGCGCGCGGTCGCCCCAGGCGTCGGCGGCCTCCTGCGCGCGGCGCAGGGCGTCGGGGCCGCTCGTCGCCCGCCCGTCGGTGACGAGGACGACGAGGGGGCGCTGGTGCCGGTCACGGATCCGCTCGAGCTCGAGCACCCGGGCCACCTCGGTCAGGCCCTCGGCGAGCGGGGTCCGCCCGCCGTGCCGCAGCTGCTCGAGCCGGGCGGCGGCCGCGTCGACCGAGGAGGTCGGGGGCAGGACGAGCTGCGCGCCGGCACCGCGGAAGGTGACGAGGCCGACCCGGTCGCGCCGCTGGTAGGCGTCGAGGAGGAGGGAGAGGACCGCCGTCTTCACCTCCTCCATCCGGCGCCGGGCCGCCATCGACCCCGAGGCGTCGACGGCGAGGAGGACGAGGTTCGCCTCCCGGCCGCGGGTGGTCGCGTGCCGCAGGTCGTCGGGGTCGACGTGGGGACGGTGGGCGTCGTGGCGTCCGCCGGACGTCGCGGGGGTGGCGACCGCCCCCCGGGCGGCACTGGCGCGGAGGGTGGCCAGGAGGTGGACCGGCGCCCCGGCGGGCTCACGACCGGGGGCGTGGACGCCGACGACCCGCCCGCGCGGGGTCATCGCCGGGCTGCGTCGGCCGCTCGCGCCGGCGCCGACGCCCCGGACCTCGAGGCGGCGCGTGCGGTACGGCTCGCGAGCCGCGGCGATCCCGACGGGGGCGGCGCCCCGGCCGTCGGCCGGGGTCGGGCGGGGATCGTCCTCGGCCCTGGCATCGCCCTCGGGGCCCTCCGTCGCGCCGTCCCGCGCGGGCTGCTCCGCCGGCGCCGGGTGGTCGGGGGCGTGCGGACCGCCCGCGTCGTCGCCGGGGGTGGTCTCGGTCGCGGGGGCCTCGTCCTCCGGCCCGCCGTCCCTCCGGTCACCGCCCTCGGGTCCGTCGCTGCCGTCGTCCGGGTCCTGCGGCTCGTCCGGCTCGTCGTCGAGGAGGGCGTCGAGGAGGTCCTCGTCGATGCCGGGGGCGTCGAAGGGGGAGCGGCGGCGCCGGTGCGGCAGGGCCAGGAGCGCGGCGACGCGGACGTCCTCCCGGGTCAGGTGGTCCCGCCCGGACCACGCGGCGTGGGCGCAGGCCGTGCGGGCGGTGACGATGTCCGCGCGCATCCCGTCGACGTCGAAGCCCGCGCACACCCGGGCGATCCGCGCGAGGGAGCGGTCGTCGAGCCGCACGTGGGGGAGGGCGGCGCGGGCCTGCGCGATCCGCTCGGTGAGCGCGCTCTCGGTCTCGGCGTAGCGCGCGGCGAAGCCGGCGGGGTCGGCGTCGTAGGCGAGCCGGCGTCGCACGACCTCGGTGCGCTCGCGCGGGTCCCGGCTCGCTGCGACGTGCACGGTGAGCCCGAAGCGGTCGAGCAGCTGCGGGCGCAGCTCCCCCTCCTCGGGGTTCATGGTCCCGACGAGGGTGATGCGGGCCGGGTGCGCGATCGAGACGCCGTCCCGCTCGACGGTGTTGCGGCCCATCGCGGCGGCGTCGAGGAGCACGTCGACGAGGTGGTCGTGCAGGAGGTTCACCTCGTCCACGTAGAGGATCCCGCGGTGGGCCTCGGCGAGCAGGCCCGGCTGGTACACGGCCTCGCCGGCCCCGAGCGCCCGGCGCAGGTCGAGCGAGCCGACGACGCGATCCTCGGTCGCACCGACGGGCAGCTCGACGAGGCGGGCGGGGCGGGTCGTCGTCGCCGCGCCGTCGTGGGGGCCGTCGGGGCAGCCCTCCTCGCGGTCCGGGTCGCAGCCGAACCGGCACCCGGCGACGACGCGCTGCTGCGGGAGGACCTCGGCGAGCGCGCGGACCATCGTCGACTTCGCCGTGCCCTTCTCCCCGCGGACGAGCACACCGCCGATCTCCGGCGAGATGGCGCTCAGCAGCAGGGCGGTGGCGAGGTCGTCGGCACCGACGATCGCCGTGAAGGGGAAGCGGGGTTCAGCCACGACAGCCTCCTGGCGAGTGTCCGCGCTCGCCGTCGACGGGGAACCACAGGTCCGTGGCCCGGTGCCGCGTCAGATGTCCTGGCTGGGCCGTCGAGGGCCGTCACAGTGGCGGGACCGCTCCGGACTCGCACCGGATTCCTCTGGCCCGCGGCGGGGGCCAGCATGCCACACCGGGACCTCGCGGCCGCCGTGCCGCGGGTATCGGTCGTCCCGCATAGAGTCCTTCCCCGTGATCGACGTCGTGGGCCTGGGCGACTCCGGGTGGGAGGGGCTGCCGGACGAGCTGCGGCGGACCGTCGCGGGTGCGGCGGTGCTCCTCGGCGGTCGCCGGCACCTCGAGCTCGTCCCCGAGCGGCCCCGGCAGGACCGCCGGACGTGGCCCTCGCCGCTGCGCGACGGCCTTCCCGCGGTGCTGGCCGAGGTCCAGGGGCGCGGCCCGGTCGTCGCCCTCGCCAGCGGCGACCCGCTCCGGTCGGGGATCGGCACGACCCTCGTCGAGCTCCTGGGGGCCGATGCCGTGCGGATCCACCCGGCCGTGTCCAGCGACACCCTCGCCCGGGCGCGGATGGGCTGGTCGGCGGAGGGCTCGGAGGTCGTCACGCTCGTCGGTCGCGACCTGCGCCGGATCGTGCCGCACCTGCTGCCCGGCGCCCGGCTCGTCGTGCTCTGCGCCGACGGCACCGGGCCGGCTCGGCTCGCCGAGCTGCTCGTCGACGCCGGCCTCGGCGCGAGCACCCTCACCGCCCGCTGGCACCTGGGCGGGCCACGAGAGGGTGCGCTGGCGGCGCGGGCCGACGAGTGGAACCTGGCCAGGACCCCCGACCTCGTCGTCGCCTGCCTCGAGGTCCGCGCCGCGCCCACCGCCGGGTTCCGGTTCGACGCGCTCGGTCCCGCGCCGGGTCGCCCCGAGGACGCGTTCGCCCACGACGGGCAGATCACCAAGCGCGACGTCCGTGCGAGCGCGCTGGCCCACCTGCGGCCCGCACCCGGCGCCCACCTGTGGGACCTCGGCGCCGGCAGCGGGGCCATCGGGCTCGAGTGGTGCCTCGCCGCGCCGGGTGCGCGCTGCACAGCCGTCGAGCGGGATCCCGGCCGGGCGGGGCGGGCCGGGGACAACTCGATCCGCCACGGAGTCGCCGAGCGGCACGCCGTCGTGGTCGGCGACAGCGCCGACCCGGCGGTCCTGACCACGCTCGGGTCGCCCGACGCCGTCTTCGTCGGCGGAGGCCTGAGCGCAGAGCTCCTCGACCGGGTCGTCGCCGCGCTGCCCCGCGGTGGCCGGCTCGTCGCCCACGCCGTCACCCTCGAGAGCGAGGGCCTGCTCGTCGCCGCCCACGCCCGCCTCGCCGAGGCCGGGTGGGACGTCGAGCTCACCCGGGTCGGGATCGAGCACGCCCGGCCGCTCGGCCGGTACCTCGGCTGGACGCCCGCGCGCCCGGTCGTGCAGCTCTCCGCCGTCGCGACAGGAGAACGATGACCGTCCACTTCATCGGCGCCGGACCCGGCGCCGCCGACCTGCTCACCCTCCGCGCCGTGGCGATGCTGCAGCGCAGCCCCGTGTGCCTGTACGCCGGGACCTACCTCGACGCGGAGGTCCTCGGTCACTGCCCTCCGGGCGCGCAGCTCGTCGACACCCAGCGGATGACGCTCGACGAGATCATCGAGGCCATCGTCGCCGCCGACCGGGCGGGCCACGACGTCGCCCGGCTGTGCTCGGGCGACCCGAGCGTGTACTCCGCCGTCGCGGAGCAGGCGCGGCGCCTCGACGCGGCCGGCGTCGCGTGGGACGTCACCCCCGGCGTCCCCGCGTACGCCGCGACGGCCGCGCTCGTCGGGCGCGAGCTCACGGTCCCCGAGGTGGCGCAGTCGGTCGTCCTCACGCGGGCCCAGAAGGACTCGACGAAGATGCCGCCGGGGGAGCAGCTGTCGGCCTTCGCGGCCACGGGCGCCACCCTCGTCCTCCACCTCGCGATCCGGCACACCCGGCGTCTCGCCGACGAGCTCGCCGAGCACTACGGCGCCGACTGCCCCGTCGTCGTCGGCTCCCAGGTGAGCCAGCCGGAGGAGCTCGTCCTGCGCGGCACGCTCGCCGACATCGCCGACCAGGTCGAGGAGCACGGGCTGCGGCAGGCCGCCGTCATCCTCGTCGGACGGGCCCTCGCCGCCGAGGGCTTCGTGGAGTCCCACCTCTACTCCTGCACCCGCGACCGCTGAGCGCCTGCGCCGGTCGCGCGCTCGGCTAAGGTGACGACACGCCACCACCGTCCGAAGGGTCAACCCGGTGCAAGTCCGGGACGGTCGCGCCACTGTGAGCGGGTCCTCCGCGAGTCAGGAGCCCTCGGTGCTGGCACCTGGTCCCGGGACGCGTCATCCCGGAGAAAGCACTGACACATGCACATCGCCGAGGGATTCCTCCCCCCGCTCCACGCCGCCGGCTGGACGCTCGTCGCCGCCCCGTTCGTCGTCCACGGCGCCCGCGAGGTCGGTCGCGTCGTCCGCGAGCAGCCCCGCGCCCGGCTCCTGCTCGGGGCCGCCGGGGCCTTCACCTTCGTCCTGTCCGCGATCAAGCTGCCGTCGGTCACCGGCTCGAGCTCGCACCCGACCGGCACGGGCCTGGGCGCGATCCTCTTCCGCCCGCCCGTCATGGCCCTGCTGAGCACGATCGTCCTCCTCTTCCAGGCGCTCCTGCTCGCCCACGGCGGTCTGACGACGCTCGGGGCGAACGTCGTCGCCATGGGTGTCGTCGGCCCGTGGGTGGGGTACGGCGCCTACCGCTTGCTCTCCGGCACCCCGCTGGCGGTGCGGGTGTTCTGCGCCATGGCGCTGGCGGACCTGTCGACCTACGTCATGACGTCGACGCAGCTCGCGCTGGCCTTCCCCGGCGGGGACGTCCTCGGTGCCTGGCTGCGCTTCCTGTCCGTCTTCGCCCTCACGCAGATCCCGCTCGCCGTCGTCGAGGGCCTCGTCGGCGTCGTCGTCGTCAACGCCCTGGTCACGTGGGCGCGCCCGGAGCTGACCGACCTCGGGGTCGTCGCCGACGCCCCGGCCCTTCAGGAGGCCGCCCGTGCGTGACGAGCGAGCCACCGAGCCCACCCCGGTCGCCGACGCCCGGCCGCTGCCCGCCCCGGTGGTCTGGGCGGTCCTCGGGCTGATCGTCCTCGTGCTGGCCGTCGCGCTCGTCCTGGGCACCCGCGCCTCGGCCGGGGCGGACGAGCCCTTCGGCGGGACCGACGCCGCCGTGAGCGAGCAGATCGAGCAGGACGGCCACGAGCCGTGGTTCCAGCCCCTCCTGCCACCCGCGGGCGGGGAGATCGAGTCCGGGCTCTTCGCGCTGCAGGCCGGGCTGGGCGGCGTCGTCCTGGGCTACACCTTCGGGGTCCTGCGGGAGCGGCGCCGGTCCCGGGGGAGCGGCTGACGTGCGGCTCGACGACGCGGCGTGGACGAGCCGCTGGCGTCGCCGGTCGGTCGCCGAGAAGTCCGTGCTCTGCCTCGGGCTGCTCCTCGTCGCCGCGACGACGGGCTCGCCGCTCGTCGCCGCCCTCGTCGGGGCCGTCGTCACCACGCTCGCGCTCGGTGTCGCCCGGGTGCCGGCCCGGGCGTGGGGGGCCGCGCTCCTGGGGCCGCTGGCGTTCGTCCTCGTCGGGGCGCTGACCATCGCCGTCACCGTCGGCGGGCCGACCGCCGACGACCTCTGGCGGGCGGGGCCGGTCGGGATCACCCGCGCCGCGGCGGGATCGGCCCTCCTCGTGGCGCTGCGGGCCACGGCCGCGACGAGCGCGCTGCTGCTGCTCGCGGCGACGACCCCGGTCGTCGAGGTGATCGCCGGCCTGCGGCGGGCGGGAGTCCCCGACGCCGTCGTCGACGTCGCGGCCGTCACCTATCGGATGATCTTCGGACTGCTCGACGCCGCCCGCGCCATCGGCGAGTCGCAGCGCGGCCGCCTCGGCTACGCGACGGGTCGGGCCGCCCGGCGCTCGATCGGCGGGCTCGTCGCGGCCGTCCTCGTCCGCGCGTGGGTGCGAGCCGGTCGGCTCGAGGACGGCCTCGCCGGGCGTGGCGGGGTCGCGTCGGTCCCGCTCGTGCCCGCCCGTCCGGTCTCGATCCCCTTCGTCCTCGCCGCGGCCGCGCTCGTCACCGGGCTCGGCGTGGCCTCGGCCGCGGAGGCCCTGCGATGACGCACCGGCTCGGCTCGTGGTCGCCGCCCGACGACGCCGCCACCGCCCTCGCCGCCCGCGGTGTCCACGCCGGCCACCCCGGCGTGCCTGACGTCCTCGACTGCGTCAGCGCGAGCATCGGCACCGGGGTGCGGACGGCGGTCCTCGGTGCGAACGGCTCGGGCAAGACGACGTTGCTGCGCGTGCTCTCCGGGGCGCACCGGCCGCGCGAGGGGCACGTCGTCACCGGCGGCGAGGTGCTGCGCCACGACCGGGCGGGCCTGCGCGCCCACCGACAGCGGGTCCAGCTCGTCGCGCAGGACCCGGACGACCAGCTCTTCAGCGCCGACGTCCGCGCCGACGTCTCCTACGGCCCGACGAACCTCGGCCTGCCGGCCGACGAGATCGGCCGGAGGGTCGACGAGGCGCTCGCCCTGCTCGCCGTCACCGACCTCGCGGAGCGCCCGGTCCACCACCTGTCGTTCGGGCAGCGCAAGCGCGTCGCGATCGCCGGCGCGCTCGCGATGCGACCGGCCGTCCTGCTCCTCGACGAGCCGACGGCGGGCCTGGACCCGGCCGGGGTCGACGAGATGCTCGCCGCGCTGGCCACGCTCGAGGCGCACGGGACGACGGTCGTGCTGTCGACGCACGACGTCGATCTCGCGTGGGCCTGGGCGGACGAGGTGCTGCTCGTCGCCGACCACGTCGTCCACCAGGGCAGCCTCGTCGACGCGCTCACCGACGAGCCGCTGCTGGCCGCCGCCCGCCTGCACCTGCCCTGGCCCGTGGCGCTGCTGCGGCGGCTCGGGATCGCGCTCGACCCCCTCGACCCGCCGCGGACGGTCGAGCAGGTTGCGGCGCGGCTCGCCGGATCGGCGTCGCCGGTCGCGGCCCCCGACCCGGGAGCGCGCCCGATCAGGGCCTGATCGACCGCGGGGTCCACACCCGTCCGTCGGGGGTGACCCTCGTCGTCGACGCGCCGACGACGACGAGGCAGCCCATGTCGACCGCCTCGACGTCGAGCTCGCCGAGCGTCGTCACCGTGACCGACTCCTGCTCGCGCCCGACGTGGCGGGCGACGACGACGACCCGCTGCGGGCCGACCACCTCGACGAGGAGGTCACGGGCGCGTCCGAGGGTGTCGGGGCGGGAGCGGGAACGCGGGTTGTACAGCGCGACGGCGACGTCCCGGGTGACGAGCGCGGCGAGCCGGTCGGCGAGGACGTCCCACGGCTTGAGGTTGTCGCTGAGGTTGACCAGGGCGTGGTCGCCGCCGAGCACGGCCCCGACGAGCGCGGACGCGGCGTGCGCGGCGGTGACGCCGGGGTGGACGACGACCGGCACGTCGAGGTGCCCCGGGTCCTCGGCGGCGGCCTCGCGGGCCTCGAAGACCGCGGTGGCCATGCCGAAGACCCCGGCGTCGCCACCACTGACGACGGCCACCGACGCACCCGACCGGGCCAGGTCGAGGGCGAGGCGAGCCCGGTCGAGCTCGACGGTGTTGCCGCTGGCGTGGCGCTGCAGGCCCTCGCGCTGCGGCACCCGCGCGACGTAGGGGGCGTAGCCGACGACGTGCTCGACCTGCGCCAGCACCGCGCTCGCCTCGGGGGTGAGCCACCGCTGCGGCCCCGGGCCGAGCCCGACGACGTGGACGGTCCCCGGCGTCCCGGCGGGGACCTTCGCGGCCGCCGGCACGGTGCCAGCCACCGTGGCCGCGACCGCCGACCGGCCCGCGGCGTCGGCCCGCAGGTCCCCGCCGGGGACGACGACGATGGACATGTACGGGACGCTGTCGGCGTCGACCTCGGCGACCGGCAGGACCCGCTGGCCCTCGCGGCTCGCGCCCTCGACGTACACCGCCCGCTCGAGCGCCCCCGCCTGCCGCAGCGCCTCGCGCACCGCCGCGAAGGTCCGGCCGAGCTTCATGATGACGGCCGCGTCGGTGTCGGCCAGCCGTCGGGCGAGCTCGGCCACCGGCAGGGTCCCGGGCAGGACGGTGAGGGTGTCCTCGTGGCGGCACAGCCCCGTGCCGACGGCGGCGCTCGCGGCGGCCATCGCCGTGATGCCGGGCACGACCTCGGTCGGGAAGTCCTCCCGCAGCGCGTCGTGGACGTACATGAAGGAGCCGTAGAAGAGCGGGTCCCCCTCGGCGATGACGACGACGCTCCGGCCCGCCGCCAGATGCGCGCGCAGGCGCTCGGCGCACTCGGCGTAGAAGTCGGCGAGCGCGCCGTAGTAGCCGCCGGGGTGGTCGGTCGTCCCGGTCGTCACCGGGTACACGAGCTCCTCCTCGACGACCCCGCCCCGCACGTGCGCGGCCGCGATGGCGCGAGCGGTCGAGGACCGGTGGGCGGCCCGGTGGTAGGCGAGGACGTCGGCGCTCTCGATGAGACCCGCGGCGCGGAGGGTGATCAGGCCCGGGTCGCCCGGGCCGACCCCGACGCCGTAGAGGTGGCCCGGGAGGGCGCGCTCGGTCCCGCTCATGCGAGCTCGTCCGGGTGCGCGAGGGCGTTGAGGGCGGCGGCCGCCATCGCCGAGCCGCCGCGTCGGCCGTGGACGACGACCCACGGCACGGTGCCGCCGGGCAGGGTGTGCTCGGCGAGCGCGACCTTGCTCTCGGCCGAGCCGATGAAGCCGACGGGCATCCCGACGATCGCTGCGGGCCGGGGGGCGCCGTCGTGGAGCATCTCGAGCAGGTGGAACAGGGCGGTCGGGGCGTTGCCGATGGCGACGACCGCGCCCTCGAGCCGGTCGCCCCAGAGCGAGACGGCCGCCGCGGCGCGCGTCGTGCCCCAGGCGCGGGCGAGCCCGGGCACCTGCAGGTCGCGCAGGGTGCACACGACGTCGTTGTCGGCCGGCAGCCGCCGGCGGGTGACGCCCGAGGCGAGCATGTGGCTGTCGGTGAGGATCGGTGCGCCGTCGGCGAGGGCGGTACGGGCGGACCGCACGAGGTCCTCGCTCGCGGCGAGGTCGGGGAGGATGCCGGTGTCCCCGGCGGCGTGCGCGACCCGGGTGGCCACGCCGTGGAGGTCGGTGGGCACGGACGAGAGGTCGAGCTCCGCGCGGATCGTGGCGAAGCTGCGCCGGTAGATCTCCTGGCCGTCGCGGACGTAGTCGTACCGCGGGGTGGGCGGCTGGAGCAGGGTCATCGGGTCCTCGTGGGCGTGGCGGATCGTTGGGCGGCGGTGACCTGCGCCGCGCTCGCGGGGCGCAGGACCTGCACGTAGGGGCGGGAGGGGTGGCCGCACGCGCGCTCGCACCCGATGACGTGGACGGGCGGACCGTCCGGGTCGAGCCCTGGCTCCGAGGCACGAGCGATGTCCTGGGTCGGGACGTCGGTGCGGGCGCAGCCGGGGGCGCCGGTGCACGCGCTCACGACGGTCCACGGGGAGGTGGGGTCGAGGACGAGACCGACCTCGGCGAGCCGGGCGGCCGCGTGCTCGGCGGCGGTCGGGACGACGATGCTGCGCCACGGGGTCACCTGGACCTCCGGCGCGACGTCGGCGAGAGCCGCGACGTGCGCGGGCTCCAGGAGGCCGAGCGGGACGTGGGCGACGAGCGCGTCCCCGTGCCGACCCGGCGCGGGCGGGGCGCCGACCTCGGCCACACCTGAGCGGGGAAGGCACGCCTCGGGCAGGACGGCGGCGCGCGCCTGCTCGTCGAGGTCGGCGATGTTCCACGTCCGCTCGTCGGGGCGCAGCCGGAGGAAGCGGGTCAGCGCCTCGGTGAGGACGACGACCGCCTCCTCGAGCGGACCGGTCCACGCGCGACCGGCGGTGACGACGTGGGCCGTGCGCTCCCCGGGATCGACGACGAGGGCGACGTCGTGCGGCGTGCCGAGCGCCGGGCCCCCAGGCCGCGCGACCGCGAGGAGGAAGCGCCCCGGCAGCGCGGCGAGCTCGGGCCGGGCCAGGAGCGCGGCGTCGAGCCGGTCGACGACCGGGCGCAGGTCGGGTTCGAGCGGGTCGGCGACGATGTTGCGCGCCCGCTCGTGCGAGTCCGAGGGGATGGTCCCGGTCGCGGCCAGGCCCGCGACGAGCTCGGCCGGCTGCGGGTCGGGCAGGCCGCGCACCTGCACGCTGCCGCGGGAGGTGAGGGTGATCCGCGGGTCCCCCCAGCGCGCGGCGAGCTCGCTGACGCGCCGCAGCACGGCGGTGGCGACCCAGCCGCCGGGCAGGCGCAGCCGGACGATCGCGCCGTCGGCGGAGACGAAGGGGGACAGCGCCCCCGGGCACCGGTCGCCCCCGGAACGGGTGGCGGCACGGCCCGGTGGCGTCGAGGTCACGGCGGTGGAGCATACGCGTCGACGCTCCGGCGACCGGGCGCCCGGGAGACGGCCGCAGGGGTCCGCCTGCTCTAGGGTGCTGCCTGGCCGCCGCGGCGGAACCCGGTGCGAGTCCGGGACGGTCCCGCCACTGTGAACGAGACGTTCTCGTGAGTCAGACACGCCGGGGTGGCTGGCCCACGACCCCGTGGTGCCCCGCCGACCGCGGGCCGAGGCAGCCCGCTCCAGGAGACCCCGTGCCGAAGCTCGCCCTGCTGTCCACGTCCGACACCGACCTGCTGAGCGCGCGCGCCGCGGCGGACCGGGGCGCCGACTGGGTCGTCGCCAACCCGTCGCGACCGGGTCACACGGACATGGGCGAGATCCTCGACTCCGCCGACGTCATCGTCGCCCGGATCCTCGGCACCCCCGACGACCTGTGCAGCGGGTTCCGGCGGCTCGCGGCGCAGGGCGCCCGGCTCGTCGTCGTCGGCGGCACGCTGGAGCCGGACGCCGCCCTCATGGAGCTGTCGACGGTGCCGGCCGGCGTCGTCGCCGAGGCCCACCGCTACCTCGCCGAGGGCGGGCCGGCCAACCTCGCCCAGCTGCACGCCTTCCTCGGCGACACGCTGCTGCTCACCGGCGAGGCCTTCGAGCCGCCGACGGCGCTCCCGCAGTGGGGCGTCCTCGAGCGCGAGGAGCCGGCGCCCCCGGCCGACAGCCGCGCCCGGCCGAAGGTCGGCGTCCTCATCTACCGCGCGCAGTACGCCGCGGGCAACACCGCGTACGCGCACGCCCTCGCCGACGCGATCGACGCTGCCGGCGGCCACGGCGAGGTCATCCACGCGGCCTCCCTGCGCGACGCCCCGCAGGACCTCCTCGACCATCTGGGGACCCTCGACGCGCTCGTGACGACCGTCCTCGCCGCGGGCGGCACCCGACCGGCGACCGCCGGCGCGGGGGAGGACGACGAGGCGTGGGAGGTCGAGAAGCTCGCCGCGCTCGACATCCCGATCCTCCAGGGGCTGTGCCTCACGTGGAGCCGCGCCGACTGGCAGGCCTCCGACGACGGGATGAGCCCGCTCGACGTCGCGACGCAGGTCGCGGTCCCCGAGTTCGACGGGCGGCTCATCACCGTCGCCTTCTCCTTCAAGGAGATGGACGAGCAGGGTCTGCCGCGATACGTCGCCGACCCCGAGCGGGCCGAGCGGGTGGCGCGGATCGCCGTCAACCACGCCCGGCTCCGGTCGACCCCGCCGCAGGAGCGGAGGATCGCCGTCGTCCTCTCGGCGTACCCGACGAAGCACTCGCGGCTGGGCAACGCGGTCGGCCTCGACACGCCCGTGTCGACCATCCGCCTGCTGCGGGCGCTGCGCGAGGCGGGCTACGACCTCGGGGACGGCTTCCCCGGGATGGATCCGCTGCCGGAGGTCGAGGGCGAGGCGCCCGACACGACAGCCGGCAACGCGCTCATGCACGCGCTCATCGCCGCCGGCGGGCAGGACGAGGAGTGGCTCACCCAGGAGCAGGTCGAGGGCGCCCAGGTGCGGATCCCTGCCGCGACCTACCAGCCGTGGTTCGACGCGCTGCCCCAGGAGCTGCGCGAGGGGATGACCGAGCACTGGGGGCCGGCGCCCGGTCGGGTGTTCGTCGACGACACGCGGGACCCGGCGGGGGAGATCGTCACCGCCGCCCTCGTCCGCGGCAACGTCGTCCTCCTCGTCCAGCCGCCGCGCGGCTTCGGGGAGAACCCCATCGCGATCTACCACGACCCGGACCTGCCGCCCACCCACCACTACCTCGCGACGTACCGGTGGATCGAGGAGGAGTTCGGCGCGCACGCCGTCGTTCACGTCGGCAAGCACGGCAACCTCGAGTGGCTGCCGGGCAAGAACCTCGCGATGTCGCCCGCGTGCGGGACGGACGCCGCGCTGGGGAACCTCCCGCTGATCTACCCCTTCCTCGTGAACGACCCCGGCGAGGGGACCCAGGCCAAGCGCCGCGCGCACGCGACCGTCGTCGACCACCTCGTCCCGCCGATGGCCCGCGCCGAGTCCTACGGGGACATCGCCCGGCTCGAGCAGCTGCTCGACGAGTACGGCAACGTCACGGCGATGGACCCGGCGAAGGCCCCGGCGCTGCGCGGCGAGATCTGGCAGCTGCTGCACGCCGCGCAGATGCACGTCGACCTCGGCCTCGAGGACGTCGACCTCGACGACGCCGACGGCTTCGACGAGCTCGTCATGCACGTCGACGGGTGGCTGTGCGAGATCAAGGACGTGCAGATCCGCGACGGGCTCCACGTCCTGGGCCAGGCCCCGGAGGGGGACGAGCTCGTCAACCTCGTCCTCGCCGTCCTGCGGGCCTCGCAGATCTTTGCGGGGCAGGTCGGAGCCGTGCCGGGCCTGCGGGCGGCGCTCGGCCTCGTCGAGGACGCCTCGAGCCGCGAGACCGACGACGTCGAGGCCCGGGCGCGACGCCTCGTCGAGGGGCTCGCGGCGGCGGGCTGGCAGGCGGAGGCCGCGGCGGACGTCGTCGCCGAGGCAGAGCCGGACCTCGCTGCAGCGCCGGCCGCCGAGGTGGCCCGGGTGCTCGCCTTCGCCGCGACGGAGGTCGTGCCGCGGCTCGCCGGCACGGCGCGCGAGATCGCCGTCGTCCTCCACGCGCTCGACGGCGGCTACGTCCCGGCGGGGCCGAGCGGGTCCCCGCTGCGCGGGCTGGTCAACGTCCTGCCGACGGGCCGCAACTTCTACTCCGTCGACCCGAAGGCGATCCCGTCGCGGCTGGCGTACCAGACCGGCACGGCCATGGCCGACTCCCTCCTGGCGCGGTACCGCGAGGAGACCGGCGAGCTGCCGCGCTCGGTCGGACTGTCGATGTGGGGGACGTCCGCGATGCGTACGTCCGGCGACGACATCGGCGAGGTCCTGGCGCTGCTCGGCGTCACGCCCGTCTGGGACGAGCAGTCCCGCCGGGTGACCGGTCTCGAACCGATCCCGCTGGCCGAGCTCGGCCGACCGCGGATCGACGTCACCGTCCGGATCTCCGGTTTCTTCCGGGACGCCTTCCCCCACGTCATCGCGCTCCTCGACGACGCCGTCGCGCTCGTCGCCGGGCTGGAGGAGGACGACGCCGACAACTTCGTCCGGGCGCACGCCCGGGCCGACGAGGCGGAGCACGGTGACGCCCGCCGGGCCCGCACCCGGATCTTCGGCTCGAAGCCCGGCAGCTACGGCGCCGGTGTCCTCCAGGTCGTCGAGTCCGGGAACTGGCGCTCGGACGACGACCTCGCGCAGGTGTACACCGCGTGGGGCGGGTACGCCTACGGTCGGGACCTCGACGGCGCACCCGCCGCCGAGGACATGGAGCGCACCTACCGGCGCATCCAGGTGGCGGCGAAGAACGTCGACAACCGCGAGTCGGACATCCTCGACTCCGACGACTACTTCCAGTACCACGGCGGGATGGTCGCCACCGTGCGGGCGCTGACGGGCCAGGAGCCGAAGGCGTACGTCGGCGACTCGACCTCCCCCGACCAGGTCCGCACCCGCACGCTGCAGGAGGAGACGAACCGCGTCTTCCGCTCGCGTGTGGTCAACCCGCGCTGGGTCGCGGCGATGCAGCGCCACGGGTACAAGGGCGCCTTCGAGCTCGCCGCGACCGTCGACTACCTCTTCGGCTTCGACGCGACTGCGGGCGTCGTCCACGACTGGATGTACGACCGGATCGCCCGCGACTACGTCCTCGACCCGGTCAACCAGGAGTTCATGCGCCGGGCGAACCCGTGGGCGCTGCGCGGGGTCGTCGAGCGGCTGTCCGAGGCCGCCGACCGCGGGCTGTGGGAGGAGCCGGACCCGCAGGTCGTCGCGCAGATGCAGCAGGTCTACCTCGAGATCGAGGGCGACCTCGAGGACGACGGGGACGGGGCGTGACCGAGGAGGGCTCGCGCTACCCCCGCCCCGTGCCGTCGGTCGGGGACGACTCGAGTGCCGCGCAGCGCGCCGCCGACCCCGCCGGCTGGGCGATGGGCGAGGACGTCGTCGAGGCGCTGCGCCGGGTCGTCGGGGCGCGGCGGGACATCCGCCGCTACCGGCCCGACCCCGTTCCCGAGCACCTGCTGCGCGCCGTCCTCGAGGCCGGGCACGCGGCGCCGAGCGTCGGGCACTCCCAGCCGTGGCGCTTCGTCGTCGTCACCGACCCCGGGACCCGCGCGCAGGCCGCGCACCTGGCCGACCGGGCGCGGCTGCAGCAGGCGGCGGGCCTGCTGCCCGACCGGGCCGCGCGGATGCTCGACCTCAAGCTCGAGGGGCTGCGCGAGGCCCCGGTCGGGGTCGTCGTCGCGTGCGACCGCCGCACCCCTGCCTCGGGCGTCCTCGGGCGGGCCACCTTCCCCGACGCCGACCTCTGGTCGTGCGCGACGGCCATCGAGAACATGTGGCTCACGGCCCGCGCCCACGGGCTCGGCATGGGGTGGGTCACCCTCTTCGAGCCCGACGAGCTCGCGGCGCTGCTGCACCTGCCCGAGGGCGTCGAGACGCTCGGCTGGCTGTGCCTGGGCTGGCCCGACGAGCGCCCACCGGAGCCCGGGCTGCAGCGCGCGGCGTGGAGCCGAAAGCTCCCGCTGGACGACGTCATCGTCCGCGAGCGCTGGGACGCGGCGGACGCCCCGGTGCCGGCCGCGTCGCACCTGGCCCCCGGCCCGAGCGCCGACCGGCTCGTCGCGGCGACCGACGAGGCCGACGCCTTGCTGTCCCCGCCGGAGTCGCTCGGCGTCCTCGACCGCGCGGCCAACCGCGTCGTCGCGCTCGGTGGGGCCGACCTCACCTCCGGCACGCTCGTCCTCGTCGGCGCCGACCACCCCGTGACCGCCCACGGCGTGAGCGCCTACCCGGCGAGCACGACCCGCGACGTCCTCACCGCGAGCGTCGAAGGGACCTCGCTCGGGGTGGCGACCGCCCGCGGCGCGGGACTGGCGACGCTCGTCGTCGACGCCGGCGTCAGCGGCGACCCGCTCGCCGGCGCCCGGGTGCACCGTGGGGTCGGGGAGCGGGGCGACCTCCTCGAACGGGATGCGATGACCGAGACCGACACGCGCGCGCTCGTCGCCGCCGGCGAGGGGATCGGCGCCGAGACCGCGGCGCGCGGGCTCGTGTGCCTCGGCGAGGTCGGCATCGGCAACACGACCGTCGCCGCCGCTCTCGCGTGCGCACTGCTGGGGCTGCAGCCGGAGGACGTCGTCGGTCTCGGCGCCGGCTCCGACGCGGGGATGGTCGAGCGGAAGCGCGCCGTCGTCGAGGGTGCCCTCGCGCGGCTGTCGGGGGAGAGCGACCCGCTGCGCCTGCTCGCGGCGCTCGGTGGCCCGGAGATCGCCGTGCTCACGGGCGTCGTCCTCGGCGCCGCGCGTGCCGGTGGCGTCGTCGTCCTCGACGGGCTCGCGGCCTCCCTGCCCGCGGTGGTCGCCAGCCGCCTCGAGCCGGGGGTCCAGGGGCACCTCATCGCCGGTCAGGTGAGCCGGGAGAAGGCGCACGCCCTCGTGCTGCGCGAGCTCGGCCTCGAGCCGCTGCTGTCGTTGCGCCTGCGGTCGGGAGAGGGCGTCGGTGCGTGCCTGGCCGCCTCCCTCGTCCTGCAGACGCTCGCGATGCGTCGGGTCGTCGCGCGGACCCGCTGAGGCGCGTGCTCAGCCGGTGCGGGTGGGCAGCAGGGCGTAGACGTCCATGACCCAGCCGTGCCGCTCGCGCAGCCGGGCGCGGAGGGTGACGATCTCGTCGATGACGTCGGCGAGGCGACCGCGGCGCAGCTCCTGCTGGGGCATGCCCACGTAGGCGCCCCAGACGATCTCGGCGTCGGGGTCCTCGGCGACGAGCTCCCGGCACGCGAGGTGGCCGTCGAGCATGACGACGACCGTGCCGAGGTCGATCCCGGCCTTCGCCGCCCGGCGCCACTGCTCGACGAGCCGGCGCCCGGTCGTCACGTGGACCGGCTCGCCGATCCGGTGCAGCACCACCCCGTGGGCGGCCGCGAGCGCCTGGAACGCCGAGATCCCCGGGACGACGGTGACCTCCGTGGCCATCCGCTCCCCGATCGCGTCGACGACGCGGATCGTGCTGTCGTAGAACGCCGGGTCGCCCCAGACGAGGAAGCCGACGACCGCGCCGTCGGGCAGGGACGCGATCTCCTGCGCGTAGCGGTCGGCCCGGGCGGCGTGCCAGTTGCGGACCCCGGCGGTGTAGGCCTCGCCGCGGCGGGGGGCGTCGGCACCGCGCTGCGGGTCGGGCACGGCGCGGATCTCGTACTCGCGGCCCTCGGGGACGAAGCGCTCGCAGATCGACCGCCGGAGCGCGACGAGCTCGTCGGTGCTCTCGCCCTTGTCGGCGACCAGGAAGACGTCGACCTGCGCGATGGCCGCGGCGGCCTGGGCGGTGACGTGCTCCGGCGAGCCGGCGCCGATCCCGATGACGTGGATGCGGCGCGTCGTGCTCATGCGCGTCCCTTCGTGGTGAGGTCGAGGATGCCGTCGACGTCGACGTGGGCCTCGAGGGCGTCGGCGAGGGCGTCGATCATCCCCTCCCGCCGGCGGGCGAACGGGGGAGCGTCGCGGCAGGGGGTCCACGACGAGCCGGTGCTCGCGGCGACCTCGGTGAGCAGTGCCCGGCGGAAGTCGTCGCACTCGAGCGTGCCGTGCCAGATGGTGCCCGTGGTCGACCCGACCCGGTGCCCGCCGGGGACCTGTTCGCCGCCGGCCGGGGAGACGACGCCGTGGTGGATCTCATACCCCTCGACGGGGTGCCCGCGCCACGTCCCGCGCGGTCGGGCGAGGACCTTCTCGGGGCCGAAGACGACACGTCCGGGCAGGAGGTCGAGCCCGGCCACGGGTCCGCTCGCGCCGCCGTCCTGCTCGACGTCGTCGACGATCTCGGACAGGAGCATCTGGTAGCCGCCGCAGATGCCCAGGACGGGGGCGCCGCGGCGGTGGCGGTCGGTGACGGCGGCGGCGAGGCCGGTCGAGCGCAGCCACTGAAGGTCGGAGACGGTGGCCCGCGAGCCCGGCAGGACGACGAGGTCGGCCTCGCGCACGAGCGCGGAATCACGGGTGACCCGCACGTCGACCCCGGGCTCGGCGGCGAGGGCGTCGACGTCGGTGGCGTTCGAGGTGCGCGGCAGCCGGACGACGGCGACGAGGAGCCGCGAGCTCTCATCGCTCCCGTCGTCGGTGCCGCTGCCCGTGCCCGCCGAACCCCAGGCCCCGACGGAGAGGGCGTCCTCGGAGTCGAGCCACACGTCCGTCAGCCACGGCAGGACCCCGAACGAGGGCATCCCGGTCCGGGCGGTGATCTCGGCGAGCCCCGGCGCGAGGATGTCGGCATCGCCGCGGAACTTGTTGATGACGTAGCCGCGCAGCATCGCGCGGTCGGCGTCGTCGACGAGCGCCCACGTCCCGTAGAGGGCGGCGAGGACCCCACCGCGGTCGATGTCGCCGACGAGGATCGTCGGGAGGTCGAAGCGGCGCGCGAGCCCGAGGTTGACGTAGTCACCGGCGCGCAGGTTGATCTCGGCGGGGGAGCCGGCGCCCTCGCAGACGACGAGGTCGACCTGCGACTCGAGCTCGGCGTACGCCGCGAACGCGGCCTCCGCGAGGTGCGTGCGGCCCGTGGCGTACTCGCCGGCGCGCAGCTCGCCCGCCGGACGACCGCGCAGGACGACATGGGCGCGCCGGTCGCTGCCCGGCTTGAGGAGGACGGGGTTCATCGCCGAGGTCGCCTCGAGCCCCGCGGCCTGCGCCTGGAGGTACTGCGCCCGCCCGATCTCCGTGCCGTCGCGGCACACCATCGAGTGGTTCGACATGTTCTGGGCCTTGAACGGCGCGACGCGCACCCCTCGGCGGGCGAGGGCGCGGCACAGCCCGGTGACGACGAGGGACTTGCCCGCGTCGGAGCTCGTCCCGGTCACCAGCAGCCCACTCACAGCCGGGGAGTCTAGGCACGGGCCGATCGGCGGCTACGGTGCCGCCGTGCCCCGCCCCCTCGTCCTCCACCTCGTCCGTCACGGCGAGACGACGTGGCACCGGGCCGGTCGCGTGCAGGGCCAGTGGTCCGGGCCGGGCGAGCCGGTGCTCACCCCGGCCGGGCTGGAGCAGGCCCGGGCGGCGGGGCGGGAGCTGCGTGAACGGGTGGACGCCGGTGCCGTGCGCATCGTCTCGAGCGACCAGACCCGGGCCGTGCAGACCGCGGAGGTGCTCGCGCGCGAGCTGGGCGAGGTGACCGACCCGGTGCGGCTCGACCCGGCGTGGCGCGAGCAGCGCCTGGGGTCGCTCGAGGGGCGGGTCGCGGCCGAGCTCGTGGCCGAGCCGGTGCCCGACGGGCTCGACGTGAGCGAGGTCGCGTGGGGCGGCGGGGAGTCGATGCGGGCGGTCCACGAGCGGGTCGCGGTGTGGCTGCGGACCCGCGTCGCCGGGCTCGGGCCGGGCGACCTCGTCGTCGTCAGCCACGAGCACACGATCCGGGCGGCGCTCGCCGTCCTCGCCGATCGCGGGTGGCGGGACATCGACTGGGACGCCCCGGTCCCGCCGGGGTCGGTGCGCTCCGTGCCGCTGCGCCACTGACCCCAGCGGCTCCGACGTCCCCGCAGCCCGCGTCCCCGGCGGGCGTGGGGCGCCGGGCTAGAGTGACCTGCCGATCCGGCCCCGGACCGTCCACGGAAGGCCCCCATGAGCCCGCAGCCCCTCGTCGCCGCCGCCGACGGATCCGCCATCGGCAACCCGGGACCGGCCGGCTGGGCCTGGTACGTCGACGACGAGCACTGGGCGTGCGGCGGCTGGGACCACGGCACGAACAACATGGGCGAGCTGTGGGCCGTCCTCGACCTGCTCCGCCAGACCGCGCACCTCGACGTCGAGCTGAAGATCCTCTGCGACTCCCAGTACGTCATCAACTCGATCACGAGGTGGATGCCGGGCTGGAAGGCGAAGGGCTGGCGGAAGAAGGACGGCAAGCCGGTCCTCAACGTCGAGATCATCCGGGCGATCGACGAGGCGATGACCGGACGCCGGGTGTCCTTCGAGTGGGTCAAGGGCCACGCGGGGCACGCGCTCAACGAGGAGGCCGACCGGCTGGCCAACGGCGCCGCCCGCGCCCATCAGGCCGGACGCACCCCCGAGCCGGGTCCGGGCTTCGCCGGCGCGCCCATGGCGGTGGCCGCGCCGACGGCACCACCGGGGTCGCCCGTCGCCGGCTCGGGCGCGAGCGACGTCCAGCCCGCGCTGTGGGACGAGGACGTCGAGCCGGACGACGTCGAACGGGTCGTCGCGCTCGAGCGGGAGCTGCTGCGCGACGAGATCCGCGCGGATGCCACCGAGCTCGCCCGGCTGCTCCACCCGCGCTGGGCCGAGATCGGCGCGAGCGGCCGCCTCCTCGACCGGGACGAGGTCGTCGCCGGCCTGCCGCCGACGGGTGCCGAGCTCGAGGTCGTCCGCGCCGAGCGGATCGGCGACGACACGATCCTCCTGCTGTGGCGGGCGGTCGGCGCCCGGGGCGCCAGCCTGCGCTCGTCCCTGTGGATCCGCGAGTCCGGCCGGTGGCGCCAGCTCTTCCACCAGGGCACCGTCGAGGACCAGGGCGCGGTCGACGCGTGAGACCGGGACCGGACGCCGGTGCCTGACCTCCTCTGGCTCGTCCTCGCGGCCTTCGTCGCGGGCTGGATCGACGCGGTCGTCGGCGGTGGGGGGCTCGTCCAGCTGCCCGCGCTCGTCCTCGGGCTGCCGGGCGCGACCCCCGCCCAGCTCCTCGCGACGAACAAGGTGTCCTCGATCCTCGGGACGACGACGAGCGAGGGGCACGGCACACGACCGCCGCCGTCCTCGTCGGGCTCGGCATCGGGGTGTATGACGGCGCCCTGGGGCCCGGGACGGGCTCGTTCCTCGTCTTCGCGCTCGTCGGCCTCGTCGGGTACGCGTTCCTCGAGGCCTCGGCCAAGGCGAAGATCGCCAACGTCGCGACGAACCTCGGGGCGCTCACCGTCTTCGTCCCCGGTGGGCACGTCCTGTGGACGGTCGGCCTGGCCATGGGCGCGGCGAACGTCGTCGGCGGGTACGTCGGCGCGCGCACGGCGATCGCGCGGGGCAGCGGGTTCGTCCGGGCCGTGTTCCTGCTCGTCGTCGGCGGTTTCGTCGTGCGCCTCGGGGGAGGACTGCTCGGCTGGTGGTGACCGCGGGTGGGGTCAGTCGCAGCCGTCCGGGCCGCACGACGGCCCGGGTTCGAGGTCGAGCCCCGTCAGCGGCGACGCCAGCAGGGGCGGGGCGGCGTCCTCGTGCGCGTCGACGCAGGCCGCGGCTCCGTCGCCCGTCATCCGCTGCGCGACGGTGAGGGCCCAGCCGGCGAACCGCGGAGCGCGGCGGACGGTCCCGGCCATCTGGTCGAGCGCGGCGCGCGCCTCGTCGCTCCGGCCGAGACCGGCCAGGGCGCCCGCGATCGCGCTGATCCCGCACGGCTCGGCGTTGTCGGTGTCCGCACGGGGGCGGAGGAACAGGCGCTCGCCGTCGTGCGGGGTGTCGAACCACGTGCCGTCCCCGTCGCGGAAGCCCTCGACCGCGAGGTCGACGATCCGAGCGGCCGCCGCACGCCACCGCGGCGCGTCCTGCGGGTCGGCCGTGGCGAGCGTGAGGAGCCCCTCGGCGAGGTTCCCGTGGTCCTCCAGCAGCCCGGGCGCCTCCGAGACGACCCCGCCCAGGGACGTCCGCCGCAGCCGCCCGTCGACGAGGTGGAGGTCGAGCACCGTCACCGCCGCGGTCCTTGCGGCCTCGACGAGCTCGGGTCGCTCGAGCAGTCGCCCGGCGTCGGCCAGACCCGCGATCGCCAACCCGTTCCACGCGGTGACGACCTTGTCGTCCCGGGCGGGCTGCGGCCGCTGCGCCCGGGCGGCGCGGAGGCGGTCGCGGACGTCCGCCCACCACGCGGGGTCGTCGGGGTCCTCGCGGAGCTGGAGGGTCGAGGTCCCGTGCTCGAACGTCCCTCCTTCGGTGACGGACAGCAGCCGGGCGGCCCGCGCGCCGTCGTCGGGCCCGAGCACCTCGACGAGCTGCGCCGGGGTCCACACGTACGTCGCGCCCTCGACGCCGTGGGTCCCGCCGCGCCCGTCGGGCACCGTCGTGTCCGCGTCGAGCGAGCTGGCGTACGCGCCCTCGTCGGTGAGCAGGCGGGTCTGGAGGAAGTCGGCGCACATCAGCGCCGTCGACACGAAGAAGGCCGAGCCCGTGGTCGCCGCTGCGACGGCGTAGACCCGCAGGAGGAGGGCGTTGTCGTAGAGCATCTTCTCGAAGTGCGGCACGACCCAGTCGGCGTCGACGGAGTAGCGGGCGAAGCCGCCCTCGAGCTGGTCGTGGAGCCCGCCCCGGGCCATCGCGTCGAGGGTGCCGGTCGACAGGCGCCCGGCCTCGTCGTCGTCGCTGGCGGACCGCTCGAGGAGCCACGCCAGGCACATCGACGGCGGGAACTTCGGGGCGCCGCCGAAGCCGCCCGCCCGCTCGTCGTAGCCGCGGGCCAGGAGGGGCACCGCGTCGTCGAGATCACCGGGGGTCAGGGCCGGGAAGCTCGACGGCCGCGCGGCCTGCGCGAGCTGGTCGGCGATGGACCGCGCCGAGGAGGTCACCCGCTCGCGGTCCTCCTGCCACGCCGTCGAGGCGGCGTCGAGGAGGCGGAGGAAGCCCTCGCGCGGCAGGTAGGTCCCCGCGAAGAAGGGATCCCCGTCCGGGGTGGCGAGCACGGTCATCGGCCAGCCGCCGGACCCGGTGAGCGCCGTCGTCGCCTGCATGTACGCCGCGTCGACGTCGGGCCGTTCCTCCCGGTCCACCTTCACGGCGACGAAGCCCGCCCGCAGCCGCTCGGCGACCTCGCCGTCCTCGAAGGACTCGTGCGCCATGACGTGGCACCAGTGGCAGGCGGCGTAGCCGA
>ERZ1023183.81-NODE-81-length-37129-cov-6.955899_pt1 | contig 37129 bp, 31 predicted proteins | sample MGYA00521095_ERZ1023183 | MGnify/ENA primary metagenome ERZ1023183 (study PRJEB32759, sample SAMN07749889) | skin metagenome | biome: transportation; feature: city; material: polyester macromolecule | host: Homo sapiens | place: Hong Kong:TW line | collected... | reverse complement strand
AGGGGACGTGATGACCACCACGGGAGCGCGCGTAGAGGTGCGCAACCTGACCAAGAGGTTCGGGGGCTTCACCGCCGTCGACGACCTCAGCTTCAACGTCGAGCCCGGCCGGATCACCGGCTTCCTCGGACCCAACGGTGCCGGGAAGACCACCACCATCGAGGTCATGGAGGGTCACCGGGCCCCGACCGCCGGCTCCGTGCGGGTCCTCGGGCAGGACCCGAGCGACCGCACCCTGCGTCGTCGGGTGGGGATCATGCTCCAGGAGAGCGGGTTCGCCCCGGACCTGACCGTACGCGAGACCCTCGCGCTGATCGGTCGTCTGACGCGGCGGGACGACGACGTCGACCGTGTCCTGGACCTCGTGGACCTCCGCCGGCGTCGGGACACCCGGACCGGGCAGCTCTCTGGCGGCGAGAAGCGCCGCCTCGACTTCGCCACGGCGATCTTCGGCTCACCGGAGCTGATCTTCCTTGACGAGCCCACCACGGGGTTGGACATCGAGGCACGCGACGCACTCTGGCACGTCGTGGACCGGCTGCGTGACGAGGGCGCGACGATCCTGCTCACCACGCACTACCTCGAGGAGGCCCAGGAGCGGGCCGACCGCATCGCGCTCATGCACAGCGGCCGCATCCATCGGCAGGGGACAGTCGCCGAGCTCACCTCGGCCTTCCCCTCGACCATCAGCTTCCGGCTGAGTGGTGAGCCCACCGTCCCGTTCGAGGACGCGACGACCGCACCCGGCGGCGCGGTCACCATCCCCACCACGAACCTCCAGGAGGACCTGTACCGCCTCCTGGTGTGGTCCCGCTCCCGCGATGTGGAGCTCGAGGGCCTGAACGTCGGAGCCGAGGGGCTCGAATCCCTCTTCCGCGCCCTTAACGCCTGATCACACGTCCTCACGACCGACTCGACCACCACAAGAGGAGCCCGCAATGTTCGCCATCGCCCGCAGCGAGATGACACAGCTCGTCCGCAACCGCCTCGTCGCAGCCTCGTCGTTGTTCATCCCCCTCGCCTTCAGCGCGGTCCTGATCTTCAACCGCGAGAACTTCGGGGGCACCCCGGTGACGGCCGCTCTGATCCTGGTCACCGTGACCGCCATGGGCACCTACGTCACAGCGACGACCACCCTGGCCTCCCGCCGCCAGAACCTGTTCCTCAAGCGGCTGCGCTCCACGTCGGCGAAGGACGCCTCCATCTTGAGCGGTCTCGTGCTGCCGATTGCGCTGGTGAACCTGGTGCAGGCCGGGGTCATCGTCGCGATCCTGTCGGTCGTCGGCACCCCTCCGGTGGGGGTCGTGGCCGTCGTGGCCGCCGTCGTCGTCCTGGAGTTGATGTTCGTGGGCGCGGCCATCGCGACGGCGGGTCTCACCAACTCCCCGGACCACGCGCAGGTGACCACGCTGCCCCTGTTCGTCGTCGCCCTCGGCGCCTCCATGTGGGTCGGTCTGACCGGCACGGAGGAGCTTGCCGGAGTCAAACGCCTGCTCCCCGGCGGTGCGGTGACCGAGCTGATCATCGAGGGATGGAGCGGCATGGCCCTCCACGAGGCCGTCAGCCTGCTGCTGCCGAGCCTCGCCTTCGTCGTGGCGGCGTTCGCCATGGCAAAGAGCACCTTCCGGTGGGAACCGCGCACCTGAGGCCCGCATGGTCACCACCTTCCGCTCCTCATGACACAGAGCAGAGCGACACTGCGACAGCGGGCCGGCCCACCGCTGTCGGTGCACTCATCGGGGCTCTGGAGGAACTGAGCCGCCGAGAGGACGGAGAGGACCGGACCCTCTTCTCCTGGCCGGGGCGCCAGACCGCCCTCCCCGCGTCAGCCCACGTTCGCGCCGAAGAGCAGGCCGAGCACGTACGTCACGGCGGCGGCGCCGAAGCCGATCGCGAGCTGGCGCAGGCCCCGGGCCAGCGGTGAGGAGCCGGACAGCAGCCCGACCACACCGCCGGTGAAGAGCAGGGCCGCGCCCACCATCGCCGCCGCCAGGCCCAGGGCCCACAGCCCGGACATGCCGAAGATGTACGGCAGGATCGGGATGAGCGCGCCGGAGGCGAAGAACGCGAAGCTGGACAGGGAGGCGCTCCACGCCGAGCCGATCTCCGCGAAGGAGTCCGAGTGGTCCACGGGCCCCTGGGAGCCGTCGGGACGGGCGGAGAACTGCGGGTTGCAGTCGCACGTGAGATAGCCGAGGCGCTCGAGCGCGCGGTGCTCGGCGTCCTCGGACGTCATGCCGCGGGCCAGGTAGACGAGCTTGAGCTCGTTGTGGTCCAGGTCCAGGTGCTGGGCCGCCTCGAGGGTGATCTGGGTGGGGGAGGAGGCCTCGAGCAGCTCCCGCTGGGACCGCACCGAGACGTACTCGCCGGCCGCCATGGACAGCGCGCCCGCCAGCAGGCCGGCCACGCCGGTGAACAGCACGACGGACGGCGCCACGCCCGTCGCGCCGATGCCCATCACGAGCGCCAGGTTGGAGACCAGCCCGTCGTTCATGCCGAAGACGGCGGCGCGGAAGTTGCCGGCCAGCTGCTCGCGACCCCGGGCGGCGAGGCCGCGCACGACCTCCTCGTGGATGGCTTCATCCGCCACCATGCCCTCGGGGGCGTCCTGGTCCTCCGCGTAGGGAGTGTCCGACTCGGCGCGCTGGGCCAGGGCCAGCACGAACACGGAGCCGAAGATCCGCGCGAGCCAGCGCAGCAGGATGCGGTGCAGGGAGGGGCGCGGCGGGTTCGCGGCGTGCTCGCCCAGGAGGGCCCGCCAGTGCTGTTCGTGGCGGCGCTCGGCCTCGGCGAGGCCGAGCAGGATGTCCCGCTCCACGCCGTCCTTGCGCGCGGCGATGTCGCGGTAGATCTGGCCCTCGGCGATCTCGTCGGCGAGGTAGCGGCGCCAGCGTCGGACCTGTTCGCGGGTCGGCTCGGGGCGTGCCGCAGGCGTGGCGGTGTGGGCGGGGCTCATGGGGCTCCATCGGATGGGCGGGCGGAGACGGGCGGCGCCGTCGCGGACCGCGGCGGCCGGGCGCGCCCGACCGGCCAGTCTACGCCGTCGCTACCATGGCCGCATGGACGCAGCAGAGACCCCCGACGGCCCCGAGACCGCCGCCCACGACGGCGGCCGGCCGGCCTGGCAGCACCGCCTCCTGGCGGGCGGGGTGGAGCCGGACCCCCGGTTCACGCTCGCCAATGAGCGCACGTTCCTGGCCTGGGTCCGGACGGCGCTGGCGCTGCTGGCCGGCGGGGTCGCGGTGGAGGCGTTCACCGGCGCCCTCTTCGCGCCGCCGGTCCGGGTGGTGCTGAGCACGGTGCTGCTCGTCCTGGCGGCGCTGCTCGCCCTGGGCGCGGGTGCGCGCTGGCTCCGGGTGGAGCGGGCGATGCGCCGCGGCCGTCCGCTGCCGCTGCCGCTGATCGTCCCGGTCCTGGCGGGGGGCGTCGTGCTGGCCGTCGTGGTGCTGCTGGCCGCCGTCGTCCTGCCGCGGGGCTGAGACGATGCGCCTGCATCACGACCCGGGGCTGCAGCCCGAGCGCACCGTGATGAGCTGGGGCCGCACGGTCCTGGCGCTGGGCGTCCTCAGCCTCACGTTCCTGAGGTGGTGGCCGGCCGTCGGCGCGTGGGCGTTCGGGCCTGCGGTGGTGGCGGCCGTCGGCGGGGCGGCGGTGCTGGCCACGCAGCGCCGGCGCTACGTGGCGCAGGCGGACGGGATCGCGCGGGAGCAGGCCCGGCCAGCGCTGGCGTCGGTGGCCTGCATGGTCGCGCTGGTGGTGGGCTTGGCGGCCCTCGGGATCACCGCCACGCTGCTGCACGCGGCATGATCCGCGGACGACGACGGCGCCCCTCACCTGCGCGGGCAGGTGAGGGGCGCCGTCGTGCCTCCGGAGGCGGACCGCTCAGCGGGCGATCATGCCGTGGGGGTCGATGACGAACTTCTCCAGGGAGCCCTGGTCGAACTCCGCATAGGCCTGGGGTGCCTCGTCCAGGCTGATCACGCGCGGGTTGACCATCTCCGTCAGGTACGGCATCCGGTCCCACAGGATCGACATCATCAGCTGGCGGTTGTAGCGCATGATGGGCGCCTGGCCGCCGATGATGTGGGGCGACTTGATCCAGGCCTTGCCGAAGTCCACCGGGAAGGTGCCCTCCTGCTCGGCCTTCGTCTCCGCGATCGGGTCCGGCCCGTAGATGCCGATGATGCCCGTGGCGCCGCCCGGACGGGTGATGTCCAGGACCTGGTTCACGGCGGCGATCGGCTGCATCTCATCGGACGCGGAGCCCAGGCCGTGGGCCTCGGAGCCGACGCAGTCCACCGCGCAGTCCACCATCGGCTCGCCGAGGATGTCGTTCACGGCGTCCTGCAGGTTCTCCGTGACGGAGAGGTCGATGGTCTCGCAGCCGTGCTTGCGCACCAGCTCCAGCCGCGAGGCGTCCTGGTCGCCCACGATGATGCACGAGGCGCCCAGCAGCCGAGCGGCGGCCGCGGCGCACCGGCCCACGGGGCCGGCACCGGCGATGTAGACGGTGGAGCCGGGCTTGGCGCCGGCTGCCATGAGACCGTGGAACGCCGTGGGGAGGATGTCCGAGAGCACGGCAAGATCCAGGATCTTCTCCATCGCCTGCTCCTGGTCCGGGAAGCGCAGCAGCTGGAAGTCGGCGTACGGCACGAACAGGTACTCGGCCTGCCCGCCCTGGAAGCCGCCCAGATTGAAGCCGTAGGCGGCGCAGGCCTGGTCCGGGTTGGCGGTCTCGCAGATCTCGGTCCGGCCGGCGCGGCAGTTGCGGCAACGGCCGCAGGCCACGTTGAACGGCACGGAGACGAGGTCGCCCTCCTGCAGGAACTGGACGTCGCTGCCGACCTCCAGCACCTGGCCGGTCATCTCGTGACCCAGCACCATGCCCTCGGGGGCGGGGAAGGACCCGCGGTAGATGTGCAGGTCGCTGCCGCAGATGTTGGTGGCGACGATCTTGAGGATGACGCCGTGCGGGGCGGCGGAGCCGTCGGGCATCTCCAGCTTGGGGAAGTCCAGCTCGTCGACGCGCACGTCCTTGATGCCGTGGAATGCCACGGCGCGGTTCTTGGTGGTCATGAGAACTGCTGCCTTTCTGTCTCTATCGAGGCCCTGGCAGGGCGGGAGACGGGACGAACCCGAGGGGGAGTCCCGGTCCCGGGTTGTACGGACACAGTAGGGGTCGGCGGGGAGCTCGGGGAAGGGTCGCGCGCCGCCGCCCGCAGCACCCGTCACCTGGCCTCGGCCATCGTGCGGGCGTCGGAGGATCACAGGCCCCGGGGTCGTCGGCCAGAGGCACTCTCAGACCGCGGCGTCGACGCCGTGGCGGGAGCGCACCCGCCAGGCCTCGAGGACCGCGGGGTCGGTGGGCCGGGTCATCAGGCTGAGGAGGACGTACACGACGGCGGAGGCGGCCAGGCCGACGTAGATCGGCTCGTTCGCGAAGACGCCCTCGAAGGGCTCGGCCGCGTTCAGCTCGAGCCAGCCCATGGTGCCGAGGGTGCCCACCGTCCCGACCACCATGGACCACAGGGCCGCCGTGCCGGTGCCGCGCTTCCACACGAGGCCGCCGACGATCGCGACGAACAGGCCGCCCACGAGGATGTCGTACGCGATGGTCAGGGCCGCCACCACGTCCGGGACGACGATCGCCAGCCCCAGCACGACGGCGCCGAGCAGCAGCACCCAGCCGCGGTTCGAGGCGAGCTCCGCCGCGGTCTCCGGAGCCTCGTCCTCGGCGGTGGCGCCGTCCTCGGAGGCGGTGGCCTCGCCGCGGAGGATCGGGAGGATGTCGGTGCGCATCACGGTCGAGGCCGCGATGATCGCCCCCGAGGCGGTGGACATCATGGCCGCGACGGCGGCCGCCAGGGCCACGCCGCCCACGCCGACGGGCAGCAGGTTCTGGGCGACCCACGCGAACACGTCGTCCGTGGTGGCGATGTCCGCGGTCACCGTGCGGGCGGCCATGCCGATCACGGCGCCGGCGACGCCGTACACGATGCAGTACAGCCCCGCGGTGGCGCCGCCGATCTGGGCCACGCGCGGGGAGCGGGCCGTGAAGACGCGCTGCCAGACGTCCTGGCCGATCAGCAGGCCGAGGGTGTAGACCACGAAGTAGGTGACGATCGACTGCACGCCGATCCCGTCCCAGCTGAAGAACTCGGCGCCCAGGCGCTCCTGCATGGCGCTCCAGCCGCCGGCGTTGGCCAGGGAGAGGGGGAGCATGAGGGCGAACAGGCCGATGGTCATGATGAGGAACTGGGCCATGTCGGCCAGGGTGATGGACCACATGCCGCCGAGCACGGAGTAGGCCAGCACGATGCCGCCGCCCACCAGGACGGACAGCCAGCGGTCCCAGCCGAAGAGCACCACGAAGATCGACGCGTAGGCGCCCGTGGAGGTGGCGGCGAGCATGAGCGTGTAGGCGAGCATCACGAAGGAGGAGGCGTGGGAGGCCCCGCCGCGGCCGTACCGCAGGCGCAGCATCTGCGAGACGGTGTAGATCTTCAGGCGGGCCAGGATCGGGGCGAACGCCACCGACAGGATGAGCACGCCGACGCCGATGGCGGCCACGAGCCACGCGCCGGAGAGCCCGAACTCGTACCCCAGGCCGACGCCGCCCACGGTGGCGGCGCCGCCGAGCACGACGGCGGCCATGGTGCCGGTGAACAGCACCGGCCCGAGGCGGCGGCCCGCCACGAGGTAGTCCTCCGAGCTGGCGGCGCGGGTCTTGCCCCACCAGCCGAAGGCGAGCATGCCGACCAGGTAGACGGCGACGATGGTCAGGTTGAGGGTCACGGGTGGTCCTTGGGGCGAGAGGATCCAGGGCGCCGGGATGAGGGGGCGCCGCGGGCGGGACAGGAGCGATCGGCGTGTTGCCGATCACACGATCTGGGTTTACGGTAAACACATGTTGCATCGCAGGCAACATGTCGTCCAGGGCGACGGGGCGCAGGCTCCGGGTCGAACGAGAGGAGCGCGTGTGTCCGAGCATGTCGTCCAGACACCGCCCCGCGGCACCGTGAGCACGCTCCGCATGCTCCTGATCTGGCTGGCCGCCAACCTCGTGGTCACCACGCTTCTGACGGGGACCCTCTTCCAGCCCGGGGTCTCCTATGCCACCGCCTTGACAAGCATCGTGCTCGGCACCGTCCTCGGCGCCCTCGTCCTGGTGGGGGTCGGGGTCATCGGCGCCCGCACCGGTCTGCCCACCATGGCGCTGACCCGTGCGGCCTTCGGCCACCGCGGATCTCTGTTGCCGGTGACGTTCAACGTGGTGGTCCTGATGGGGTGGTCCTGGGTGCAGGCCATGCTGGCCGGCCTCGCGGTGGACGCCCTGGTGTCCGCGGCCACCGGATTCTCCTCGCCGATGCTCTTCGCGGTCCTGTGCCAGCTCGTCGTCGTGGCCCTGGCGATCCTCGGGCACGAGGGCATCGCGCGGATCGAACCCTGGCTCGCCCTCGTGATGCTCGCCGTGATGGGCGGGATCTTCGTCACCGCCTTCCGTGCCCACGGCCCGGCCGAGCTGGCGTCGATCCCGGTGGACCCCGCAGTCGAGCTGACTCCCGCCCTCGCCTTCGATCTCGTCTTCGCCACGGCCATCTCGTGGACCGTCCTCTCCGCCGACATCACCCGGAACGCGAGCACCCCGCGAGCGGCCGCGCTGGGCTCTGGCATCGGCTACACCCTGTCCACCGTCATCGCGATGAGCCTGGGCCTCACGGCCTTCGCACACGTGCTCCTGGGCGACGCCGCGGCCACCCCCTTCGACCCGGCGACCCTCGTCGCGGCCTTCGGCTGGCCGCTGGCCGTGGTGATGTTCCTCTCGGTCATGGCCACGAACACGATGGTGGTCTACGGGATGGCGACGTCGGTCACCCACGCCTCGCTGAGCCGGCCCCTTCCGTTCGTGCCTGTCGCCCTGGTGCTCGGCGCGGTGAGCGTCATCGGTGCGATGTGGTTCGACCTGCTCACCCGCTTCACAGATTTCCTTGCGCTGATCGGCGCCTTCTTCGTGCCGGTGTTCGCCGTGATCCTCGTGGACTACGTGCTCCAGGGCCGCCGCACCACCCTGGACGTGCTCGTGGCCCGTGGCCCGCGCGCCTGGTTCCGCGGGGGTGTCCACGGGCGAGCAGTGGCCGTGTGGGTCGTCGGTGCCGCGACGTCGTGGCTGCTCACGGACGTGTGGCCCAGTCCCGTCGGTGTCACCGTCCCGGTGTTCCTCCTGAGCGCCCTGCTCTACGCCCTGCTCGCCTGGCCGCGTCATCGGCCGGAGGCCCGCCCGGAGGCCGGCGCGTCGATCGAGGGACGCCGTGGCGTCTGACTCCGTTGCCCCCCTGCTCCTCTCGCGCCCCCTGGAGGACCGCATGCCCGTGTACCCGGGCGATCCAGGTGTGCGTATCCGTCCCGCCCTCACCGTCGCCCAGGACGGGGTCGCGGTCATGGCCCTCGAGATCGGCTCGCATGCCGGCACCCACGTGGACGCCCCGTGCCACACCGTGCCGGGCGGCCGCACCGTCGAGGGGCTGACCTGGGACGAGCTGTGCGGGGACGCCCTCGTCCTCGGTCTGGCGGGGCTCGGCCCCGGGGAGTCGATCTCCGCCGCGCGCCTGGCCCCCCTCCTGCCTGGGACGGATGCGCGGACGCCCGCCCGACTTCTGCTGGCCACGGGCTGGGATCGACACTGGCGCGACGGCCTCCTCCGCGCGCGTCATCCCTTCCTCACAGGAGAGGCCGCGGCCATGCTGTGGGATCGTGGCATCCGTCTGTTGGGGGTGGACATGCTCAGTCCCGATCCCACCGGGCTCGCCGGTGAGCCCGACCTTCCTGCCCACGCGGCCTTCCTCGGCGGCGACGGGATCATCGTCGAGAACCTCGTGGGGCTGGACGCGCTCCGCCCCGCAGGGGCGGCGCCGCGCGCCGACTGGTCCGCCCGCCTCCGGCTCGAGGTGCATCCGCTGCCCCTGGCCGGCGGCGACGGCTCCCCGGCCCGCGTCCTCGCCTGGCCGACGTCGGGAGGAACGCGATGAAGGCCCTCCCGCTCGAGACCACCCCGGGCCAGGCGCTGATCGGCCGCCGGCTGCGCGCGCTGCGCGAGGCGCGGCGGCTCACCGTGGCCCAGCTGGCCGAGGCGGCCGGCGTCAGCAAGGGCTTCCTCTCCCGCCTCGAGCGGGACCTGACGAGCCCGTCCGTGAGCACGCTCGTGACCCTGTGCCAGGTGCTCGGCGCGAGCCCGGGCGACGTCCTGGACGCGCCCGAGGTGACGGTCGTGCGCCTCGCCGACGCCCCCGCGGTCAACCTCGGCGGCGAGGGCATCCGCGAGCGCCTGATCACCCCGCGCGGCAGTCGCGACCTGCAGATCCTGCGCGCTGACATCGCGCCGCACGGCCGCGGGGAGGCGGAGCTGTACACCGTGGACTGCCGCGTGGAGGCGGTGCACGTGGTCACCGGCCGCCTCGAGCTGCGGACCACCGAGGCCGTGCACCTGTTGGAGGAGGGGGACACCGTCACCTTCCCCGGCCGCGAGCCTCACTCGTGGGCCAATCCGGACGACCGCCCCGCCGTCGTGCTGTGGACCCTCGTGGGCCACGCGTGACCCCGTCCGGCGCGCCCACACCGGACAGACCAGACCGACCAGACCGAACCGAACCGCCCAGAGAGGACATCCAGATGCTCGAGATCCCCCGCGTCGAGGACAACGGCCGCCTCGGCCCCGTGAACTCCGCCCTCGTGCCCCGCTACGGCGGCGCCCCCACCTACGCGCTGCTGCCGCGCCTGGACGAGGCGGCCGCGGCCGGCGTCGCCCCGGAGATCAAGGTGGTCGGCGTGCCGTTCGACGCCGGCGTCTCCTACCGCCCCGGTGCACGCTTCGGGTCCGGCCACGTGCGGCAGTCCTCGCGGCTGCTGCGCCCGTACAACCCCGCCACGGACACCTCGCCCTTCGCGCAGGCCCAGGTGGTGGACGCCGGGGACATGGCGGTGAACCCGTTCAACATCGGCGAGGCCATCGAGGCGATCCAGCAGGACGCGATGGACCTCACCGAGGACGGCTCCTCGCTCATGACCATCGGCGGCGACCACACCATCGCGCTGCCGCTGCTGCGCGCCGCCTCCGCCCGGGCGGGTGAGCCCGTGGCCCTGCTGCACTTCGACGCCCACCTGGACACGTGGGACACCTACTTCGGCGCCGAGTACACCCACGGCACGCCGTTCCGCCGCGCCGTGGAGGAGGGGATCCTGGACACCGAGGCCATCTCGCATGTGGGCACGCGCGGTCCGCTCTACGGCAAGAAGGACCTCGACGACGACCACCGCATGGGCTTCGGCATCGTCACCTCCTCGGACGTGTTCCGTCAGGGCGTGGACGAGATCGTGGACCAGCTGCGCCAGCGCATCGGGGGTCGGCCGCTCTACATCTCGGTGGACATCGACGTCCTCGACCCCGCGCACGCGCCGGGCACCGGCACCCCCGAGGCCGGCGGCATCACGAGCCGCGAGCTGCTCGAGATCCTCCGCGGCCTGCGCGGGCTGGACATCGTGGGCGCGGACCTGGTGGAGGTGGCCCCGGCCTACGACCACGCCGAGCTGACCGGCGTCGCCGCCTCCCACGTGGCCTACGACCTCATCTCCCTGATGGCCGACCGCCGCGCCACCCGCGCGGCCGCCGGTGAGGAGCCGGGCCGATGACGGACGAGCAGACGACGACGGCGGCGGCCCCGCGGCGCAACGGCGGCGACCTCGCCGTCGAGACGCTCCACGCCCTGGGCGCACGGACGGTCTTCGGCATCCCGGGCCAGCACGCCCTCGGCCTCTTCGACGCCCTGTCCCGCTCCCCGCTGGAGTTCGTCTCGAACCGCGTGGAGAACAACGCCGCCTTCGCCGCGGACGGGTACGCCCGGGCCACCGGCGAGGTCGGCGTCCTGTTCCTGTCCACCGGCCCGGGCGCCCTCACCTCGCTGGCCGGCCTGCAGGAGGCCTACGCGACCGGTGTGCCGATGCTCGTGATCGCCTCGCAGATCCCGCTGTCCGGGCTCGGTGCCCGGCGCAAGGGCATGCTGCACCAGCTGGACGACCAGAAGGCCTCGGCCCGCAACGTCACCAAGGCCCAGTTCACGGTCCACCACGCCTCGGGCATCCCCTCCGCCATCCAGGACGCGTGGGCCGAGGCCATCACCGTGCCGCAGGGGCCGGTGTGGGTCGAGATCCCGCAGGACGTGCTGCTCGGCGAGGTCATGGTGCCCCCGGTCGAGGACGCCCTGGCCGTGCCCTACGACCACCCGCCGCGCGCCGAGCTCGTGGCCGAGTCCGTGCGCTGGCTGCGCGGGGCCGGGCGGGTGGCGATCGTGGCCGGCGGCGGTGTGCGCCGCTCCGGCCGGGCCGCGATGGAGAGCCTGCGGGAGGTCGCGGAGCTGCTCCAGGCGCCCGTGGTCTGCTCGCCGGGCGGCAACACCGCCTTCCCGTGGGAGCACCCGCTCAGCCTCGGCGGCTGGGTGGAGGACCGCCTCGTCACGGACCTGCTCGAGGACGCGGAGGTGCTGCTCGTGGTGGGCTCCTCGCTCGGCGAGGTCACCTCGAACTACTTCACGCTCGAGCCGCGCGGCCGCCTCATCCAGGTGGACGCGGAGCCGCGCGTGCTGGAGACCAACCACCCCACGCTGGGTGTGCGCGCCGACGCCGGCCAGGCGCTCGACGCCCTCGCCGCGGCGCTGCGCGAGTCGGGCTCGGTGGCGCAGGACGCCGCCGTCTGGCACGGCCGCACCCCGGCCGAGGTGGTCGCCGACGTCAACGCGCGCATCACCGCCCGGCTCGACGCCCAGGACCTCGGCGTGGAGCGCCGGCTCCTGGCGGACATCCGCGCCGCCGTCCCGTCGACCATGCAGACGTACTGGGACATGACCATCGCCGCCTACTGGGCGTGGAACTGCTGGGACGCGCAGGACGGCGAGTTCCACTCGGCGCAGGGCGCCGGGGGGCTCGGCTACGGGTTCCCGGCCGCGTTCGGCGGCGCGGTGGGCCTGGCCCACCAGGGACGCACCGGGATCGACGGGCGCGTGCTCGCCGTCGCCGGCGACGGCTCGGCGATGTACTCCCTCGCCGAGCTCGCGGCCGCCCGGCAGCACGGCGCGGCGGTGACGTGGCTGATCATCGACGACGGCGGGTACGGCATCCTGCGCGAGTACATGGAGGGCGCGTTCGGCAAGGCCACGGCCACCGAGCTCGACCGGCCGGACTTCCAGGCCCTCGCCGCCTCCTTCGGCGTGCCCGCCGAGACGGTGGGAGTGGAGGACGTGCGCGGCGCGCTCGAGCGCGCGTTCCAGGCGGACGGGCCGAACGTCGTCGTGGTGCAGACCCGCCTGGCGATGTGGGCGCCGAGCCACCTGGGGGAGGCCCCGGAGGTCTGAGGCGGCCCGGCGCGGCTCAGCGGGGGCCGCGGGCCTCGATCGGCTCGTAGTCCTGCCCCGCCCCGGCGGCCCGACCGCAGCCCGACGTTCAACATTCGTGACACGAGCGCGGTGCCGCAGGGCCGCCCGGGGTGGGGTTGGCGTGCACCTGCGGGAACTCGAGCTGCGGGCGGTGCGTGCGCAATGCGGTGACGAGGTGGACCACGGCCACGGAACTGTCTCCGCGGCGAAGAAGCCGGACTCGGGCGTCAAGGGAGCCGGGCCGAGGGCACGCGCGGACCGCCCCGGTCACCAGGGACATGGCCCTCCATGTCGACACCGCCGGGGCGGTTGCGGGCGTCCCGTCGGTGTCAGAAACCTCCCAGAAGACGTCCTGGAACCATCCCGCCGATCTCCGGAAACGTCCGGCATCCGTTGCCATGCTGGCCTCTCGACGCGGCCCGCCACCCGGCGGGCGCCCCACGAGAGGAACTCCATGGCCCCCTGGCTCCCGACCCGCTCCCGCCGTCCCTTCCCCCAGGTCACCGAGGGAGGCGAGGCCCCCGCCGTCACGCCCACCTTCGAGGGCCGGGCCTTCCACCGCCCGGCCGAGGACGTCGAGGACCAGGGCGCCGCCTTCGACGTCGGCACGCTCGTCTCCCGCCGCAACGCGCTGGGCATCTTCGGCGCGGGGGCGGGAGCCCTCGTCCTCGCCGCGTGCGGTGTCCAGGAGGGCGCCTCGTCCTCCTCCGGCTCGACGTCGGCGAGCGCCGGCTCCTCGTCACCCGCGGCCTCCTCCTCGTCGGCGGCGAGCGCCTCGCCGTCCGCCACCCTGACCGAGATGGTCACCGAGACCGCAGGCCCGTACCCGGGCGACGGCTCCAACGGCCCGGACGTGCTCGACGCGTCCGGCATCGAACGTTCCGACCTGACCACGAGCATCGACACGGGCACCGCCGCCGAGGGCGTCCCGCTGAGGGTGACGATGAACGTGATCGACATGGCCAACGGCGACGCCGCCATGACCGGCGCCGCCGTGTACCTCTGGCACGCCGACGCGCAGGGCCGCTACTCGATGTACTCGGACGGCATCACGGAGGAGACCTACCTGCGCGGCGTCCAGGTGGTGGGCGACGACGGCACGGTCACCTTCACCACGGTGTGGCCCGGCTGCTACGACGGCCGGTGGCCCCACCTGCACTTCGAGGTGTTCCCGGACAAGGCGTCCATCACGGACGCGACGAACAACGTCCTCACCTCCCAGATCGCCATGCCCGAGGAGCAGTCCGCGCAGGTCTACGCCACCTCGGCCTACGACGGGTCCACGGAGAACTTCGCCGACGTCAGCCTCGAGACGGACAACGTCTTCTCGGACGGCTACGAGACGCAGCTGCCGCAGATCACGGGCTCCGTGGAGAAGGGCTTCGCCATCACCATCGACGTCCCGATCGACACCACCACTGAGCAGGAGCAGGGCGGGATGGGCGGGCCCGGCGGTGGCCAGCCCCCGGCGGGCGGCGAGGGCGGCCAGCCCCCGGCGCAGCCCTGAGCCCGGCGGACGTGGGCTGAGCCGTCCGGCTCAGCCCACGCGTCCTGCCGGCGGCTCAGTCGGTCTGGGACTCGTTGCGCTCGGGGTGCGGGCCGAACACGAAGTGGCGGCCGGACACGCGCTGGACGTCCACGCGGACGTAGAAGTCCTTGAGCGTCGGCACCCACGGTTCGATGCCGAGGGACTCGGCCTCCGCGATCTCCGCCTCCGTGTCCAGGCGGCGCGCGGTGCCGTGCACGAGCACGGACCAGGCCTGGTCGGCCAGGATCCCGTCGGCCTGCACCACGACGCGCGGGTTCACCGTGAGCTCGGCGAGCTTCGAGCCGGGCGCGGTGCGGAAGTAGATGGCGCCGTCGTGGGCCCGCACGTTCACCGGCACGATGTCCGGCCGCCCGTCCACGGCCAGCCCGAGGCGCGCGTGGCCCACGCGGCCCAGCAGTCGCCAGACCTGGTCCTCGTCCAGCACCAGGACGGCCTCGCCGTCCGGGTGCTCGAACATCAGGTGGTCCCCGGGCTCCGCGACCGGATCGGGGCGCTGCATCGACGGGGCGTCGTCGGTGTCATGGTGCTGCTGGGTCATCGGGGCCTCCTGGCATGCCGGGACGGGCGCCGTCGGGCGCGGCGCTGAGATCGGGCTCACATCCACTCTATACATGGTCGGTCGCCCGCGAGGCGACGATGTCACCCAGCACCGCCGCCGTCGTCGGCGCCTCGCGGCCCGGGGCGACGGCGAGCGCGAACGGGCACGTGTGGGCGCGCGGGCCGTCGTCGACGAGCCGGCCCGACGACGGCGCCGCCGGGTCCGGCGTGAGCCACCTGCCCCCGGCGCGGCGCAGGATCAGCTGCCCCGCCGCGACGTCCCAGGGCTTGGTGTCCACGTACAGCGCGGCGTCGGCCCAGCCCGCCGCCGTGTGGGCGAGCTCGAGGGCGCCGGAGACGGTGCGGCGCACGGTCGCGTGGGCGGTCACGAGCCGCCCGAAGCGGCGCAGCGCGTCCTCGCCCTCGCGCGCGAGCGCCTCGCCCGCCGGATAGGAGGTCACGAGGTTCTGGGCGCGCTCGCCGCCGGCCGGCGCCGGCCGGCCGACCTCGGCCAGCGGGCGCTCCGGCCCGTCGCCGCGGGTGAGGTAGGCGCCGTCCGCGTCGGCGGAGAACGCCAGCCGGCCCACGGGGTCCAGCACGACGCCGGCCACCACCTCGCCGTCGACCTCGGCGGCCAGGGACACCGAGAACATCGCGAAGCCGTGTGTGAAGTTGGAGGTGCCGTCGATGGGGTCGACGATCCAGGTCAGCCGGGCGGCCTCACCGGTGCCGGCCTGCGCCCCGAGCTCCTCGCCGAGCACGCCGGAGCCGGGGACCGCCGTCGTGAGCGCGGCGACGAGCCGGGCCTCGGTGTGTCGGTCGTGCACGGTGACGAGGTCGTGGTGCGTGGTCTTGGCCTCGGGCCCGATGGCGGTGGGGGAGCGGAAGGCGGCGGCGAGGTCGCCGACGACCGCGCGGGCGGCGTCGAGGGCGATCGCGCGCAGCTCGGCGGGGCGGGGCAGGGCGGGGCTCATGCCCCGAGCCTAGGCGGGGGCCCGGACACGCCGGACCGCACGCGAGACAATGGGGCCGACCCCCCCCGAGCAGAGGAGCCGCCATGACCGAGCACCCCCTCCCGACCCCCGACGACGACGCCACCCTCACCGGCCCGCAGACCCCCACGCCCCAGCGCGTGGCCGCCGTGCGTGCGCTGCGCGAGCTGCTCGCCGCCGGCTACGGCACCGAGGCCCGGCCGATCGCCTCCTACGGCGCCCCCGCGCCCGGCACCCTCGGCGGCGTCTACCCGGACTACGACGACCGCGTGTTCCCCGGCCTCGTGGCCGCGCAGGAGCTGGCGGGCATCGACGTCGACTACCTGCGGAACGTGGACCGGGTGAGCGAGGCCGGCATCGCCGAGGCGTCCCTGGCCGACCTCGGCACGCTGTTCACCTACCTGGTGCGCGGCGAGCGGTTCGCGGACGGGCACGTGGCCGCCGCGATCGAGAACGGCAAGGTCGGCCGCATGCTGGACCGCCTGACCGCGCTGGTCCCCGAGATCCGCTGAGAGCGCGCGGTGCGGAATACTGGGCGCATGCCCGCAGCCTCCGACGCCCCCACGCCCGCGCCCCGGCGCGGCCGCCTGGCCCCTTCCGGTGACCCCACTCCCGTGGAGAACGTCGCCACGCACCTGCAGGAGGGGTGGAACCGTTGGCACCGCGCCCGCGCGCTGCGTGCCGGCAACGTGCCGACGGTCATGGCGTTCACGGGCTACGGCAGCACCAGCTGGGTGCGGATCCTCTCCCGTGTGGTGATCGCCTCCGACGAGGAGTTCATGAACGGCCGTCGGCTGTCGAAGGTGGTGGCGGACGGCGTGCGCGGCTGGCGCAACTTCGTGGCCCCGCCCATGGCCTACGCCGAGGTGGAGGTGCAGGTGGGGGACCTGCGCACCACGGTGCGCACGGACCGGATGGGCGTCGTCGACGTCGTGCTGGACGTCGAGCTGGAGCCCGGCTGGCAGACCGCCACCCTCCACGTCGGCGGCCAGGAGGAGCACGCCGTCATGGACCTGTACATCTGCGAGCCGGGCGCGCGGATCGGCCTGGTCTCGGACATCGACGACACCGTGGTGGTCACCTCGCTGCCCCGCCCCCTGCTGGCGGCCTGGAACTCGTTCGTGATCGACGAGCACGCCCGCACGCCCACTCCGGGGATCGCCGTGCTGCTGCGCCGGATCGCCGAGCTCGAGCCGAAGGCCCCCGTGCTGTACCTGTCCACGGGCGCGTGGAACGTGGCGCAGACCCTCACCCGCTTCCTGGGCCGCAACCTCTACCCGCTCGGCGCTCTGCTGCTGACCAGCTGGGGGCCCACGAGGGACCGCTGGTTCCGTTCCGGTCAGGAGCACAAGAGGGTCCAGCTCGAGCGCCTCGCCGAGCAGTTCCCGGACATCCAGTGGATCCTGGTGGGCGACGACGGCCAGCACGACCCCGAGATCTACGCCGAGTTCGCGCAGCGCCACCCCGACCGGGTCAAGGCGATCGTCATCCGGCAGCTGACCCCCTCGCAGGCGCTGCTCGCGGGCGGTCGGGCGGAGGACACCCGCCATTCCACCCCGGGCATCCCGTGGTGCTACGGCCCGGACGGGGCCACGCTGTCCAATCAGCTCGAGGACCTGGGCATCCTGCCCGTCGAGTTCGTGGACGTGCAGCCCGAGGCCTGGCGCGAGGACATCCTCGGCGACGACGAGGCGCCGGCGACCCTCGACGCCGCGGCGCAGCGCGACGGTCGGTCCGCGGACGAGGAGGCCGCCCGATGACCGCCTCGCGCTCCGTCGAGGTCCGCATCCCGCTGCGCTGGGCGGACATGGACGCCTACGGCCACGTGAACAACATCGCCGTGGTGCAGCTGCTGGAGGAGGCCCGCGTGGCGGCCTTCGGCGTGCCCGCGAACACCGGCGCCGGTGGCGGGCAGGCCCCGCCGATCGACCTGCTCGAGGGGGTGGCCCCCGGTGTGCGGACGTTCATCTCCGAGCACACCGTGAAGTACCGGGCCCAGATGCCCTACCGCCCCGTGCCGCTGCGCGTGGTGGTGAGCGTGGACGCCGTGAAGGCCGCCTCGGTGCACGTGGGCTACGCCCTGCACGACGGCGTCGACGACACCCTCTGCGCCACCGCGACGTCCGTCATGGTGTTCGTCGACGGGCAGACGGGCCGCCCCGTGCGCATCAGCCCCGAGCAGCGGGCGGCGCTGGCCGGCTGAGGCAGGCTGATGTGGGCTGCTGACTGCCCGGCAGCCGCCCAGCGACATCACCGCCGTGCAGCACGGCTGTGATGTCGCAGAGCGGAGGTCGAACGCTCGGGCTCGCGGAGGTCGGGACCGGGCCCGTGGGACGGCCGTGGATCAGACCGAGCGGGGGACGCCCGCGGCGGTGAGGATCCGCGCCAGCCGGTCCGGCCGCAGGAGGTCTCCCCACGTCCAATGCGCGCCCGCCCGGGTGACCAGCTGCAGGGCCACCTCCCGTTCCTTCTCCCGGCGGATGCTGGCGCGGCGGGCCGTGTCGTCACCGTCGAAGAACGACAGGTCGTACTTGCCCAGCCCGTCGAACTCCCCGTACACCCGCACCTGCTCCCACCAGAAGTCCGTGCGGGCCACCTCGCGTCCGTTCGCATCCCGGTGGCGATGCTGCAGCGCCGTGGGCGGGACGAAGCCGAGCTCGTGGATGCTGGCCCGGCTGTAGGACTCGCCGGCGGATTCCGCCCGCGCGTCCGCGAAGTGCCAGGCCCGCTCGAATCGGCGGAGGGCGGCCGCGGATTTGAGTCGGCTCTCCGCCTGCCTCGCCCAGCGTGCGGCCTCCTCGGGCCGGGCTCGGACGAGCGCGTCCAGCGGGGCCACGGCGTCGCGGAACGGGGTGGCCGCCCCCAGCACCAGCAGCACCGTGGGCAGCGGATCCGCCAGGACGGTTCCCAGGCTCTGCCCGTCCGACAGGACGGCCTCGACCGGCTGAGGCGCGGCGGGGGCCGCCTCCGGCAGCCCCCACCGGGGTCGGCGGCGCGGCGGGACGGGAAGCCGGCGATCGTGGGCCACCACGGAGGGGGCGAAGGGACGGCGGGTCAGCGGACCGGCGCCGTGATGCCCGGGCGAGGGGGCGCGCAGCTCGAGCACGGGCGGCTCGACGGCCGGCCCCAGACCGTGCAGCCGGGCCGCGGTCAGGCCCGTGAACACCGTCGCGGGGCGGGCGATCGAGAGGGCGACGGCGGACACGACCGCCCTGTCCCACGGACGCAGCGCGGCCCAGTCGCTGACGCTGATGTAGACGCGCGGGCAGAGCCGCACGAGGACCCCGCGGGTCCAGGCGCGTTCGAGACGGCGCCGCGCCGCCCCGTCGTGAGGGTCCGCCGCGCTGAGCAGGGGCCCGCGTCCCGGGAGCAGCGCACGCGAGTGGTCGGAGAGCAGGGTCATGCGGCCCAGTCTCGTGGGCCCGTCGGGGGCGCGACGGGTCGGCCGCGCCGGCGGTGGAGGGCACCCGACGTCGGGGGGCCTGTGCAGGAGCCGGGCGCCCTTGAGCGACCGCCGCCCTGCGACATCACCGCGCGTCAGAACGGCGGTGATGTCGCAGGGCGGCGGAGGATCACGGAAGGGACAGGGCCGGGCCTCAGACCACGCCCTGGGCGATCATCGCGTCGGCGACCTTGATGAACCCGGCGATGTTCGCCCCCGCCACGTAGTTGCCGGGCGTGCCGTACTCCTCGGCGGTCTCCACGCAGCGGTCGTGGATGTCGCGCATGATCTGCTCGAGCCGGTCGTGGGTGTAGTCGAAGCTCCACGAGTCCCGCGAGGCGTTCTGCTGCATCTCCAGCGCCGACGTCGCCACGCCGCCCGCGTTGGCGGCCTTGCCCGGGCCGAACAGCGTCCCGGAGTCGACGAACAGGTGGGCGGCCGCCTCGGTGCAGGGCATGTTCGCGCCCTCGGCCACGGCCTTCACCCCGTTCTTCAGCAGGGTCCGCGCGGCGGACTCGTCGAGCTCGTTCTGGGTGGCACACGGCAGGGCCACGGTGCCCTCGACGTCCCAGACGCTGCCGCCGGTCACGTAGCGGGACCGCCCGCCGCGGCGCTCGGCGTACTCGGAGATGCGGGCACGCTCGACCTCCTTGATCTGCTTGAGCAGGTCCAGGTCGAGGCCGTCCGGGTCCACGATGTAGCCCGAGGAGTCGGACGCGGTGAGCACGGTGGCCCCGAGCGCGGCGGCCTTCTCCGCGGCGTAGATGGCCACGTTGCCGGAGCCGGAGATCAGCACCTGCTGACCGTCCATGGATTCGCCGCGCGTGCGCAGCATGGAGTCGACGAACATCACGGCGCCGTAGCCGGTGGCCTCGGTGCGGACCAGCGAGCCGCCCCACGTCAGGCCCTTGCCGGTGAGGGCGCCGGCCTCGAAGCGGTTGGTCAGTCGCTTGTACTGGCCGAACATGTAGCCGATCTCGCGGGCGCCCACGCCGATGTCACCGGCCGGCACGTCCGTGTGCTCACCGATGTGGCGATGCAGCTCCGTCATGAAGGACTGGCAGAACCGCATGATCTCGCGGTCGGACTTGCCGGCGGGGTCGAAGTCCGAGCCGCCCTTGCCGCCGCCGATCGGCATGCCGGTGAGCGAGTTCTTGAAGATCTGCTCGAAGCCCAGGAACTTGACGATCCCGAGGTACACGGAGGGGTGGAAGCGCAGCCCGCCCTTGTACGGGCCGAGCGCCGAGTTGAACTCCACGCGGAACCCGCGGTTGACCTGCACGACGCCGGCGTCGTCGATCCACGGGACGCGGAAGATGATCTGGCGCTCCGGCTCGCAGAGGCGGTGCATGACCCCGGCCTCGACGTACTGGGGGTGGCGCTGCACCACCGGCCCCAGCGCCTCGAACACCTCGGACACCGCCTGGTGGAACTCGGCCTCGCCGGGGTTGCGCGCGAACACTTCGTCGCGCAGGGTCTCCAGAGACTCATTCATGGTGTCCTCCTCGGACGTCGGGGTAGAGACGCCCCGCGGTGCCCCCGCCGTGGCGCGCCGCGGTCGGAGGAGGCCGCGGTGCCTGACGCCCATCCTGACAGGGAGTGCGCTCTGTTGCCGAAATGAGACGCGGGCCACCCCGGGCCCCGCGTTCGGCTCAGCGCGGCGGCGCCGCCTCGGTGTCGATGCTGGCCTGCTGGCTCTCGCTGTAGCGCGGGCCCGCCACGGTCGCGTCGTTGACGAGGTCGTCCAGCCGGGCGACGTCGGCCGGGGTCAGCCGCACCTCGTGCGCGCCCCGGTCCTCGAGCCAGTGCTCCCACGAGGTGGTGCCCGGGATCGCCAGGACGTCCTCGCCCTGGGCCAGGACCCAGGCGACGGCGAGCCCCGCCGTGCTCGTCCCGAGCCGGACGGCCTCGGCCGAGAGCGCCTCGCGCAGCGTCAGGTTGGCCTCGTAGTGGCCCTCGGCGAAGCGGGGCAGCCGGTGCCGCAGATCTCCCGCGTCCAGCCCGCCCAGCCGCGGCGGCGCGTCCGTGAGCAGGCCGCGGCTGACGGGGGAGAAGGCCACGAAGGCGGTCCCATGGCGGCGGCACGCCTCGAGCACGCCCCACTCGGGGTTGCGGGTGGCGAGGGAGTACTCGGACTGCACGGCCGCGATCGGGTGGACGGCCACGGCCCGGGTCAGGGTGACGGCCGAGACCTCGGACAGGCCGATCGCCCCGATCTTGCCCTCCGTGACGGCCTCTGCGAGCGCCCCCACGGACTCCTCGACGGGGACCTCCGGGTCCAGCCGGTGCAGGTAGTACAGGTCGATCCGGTCCTGGCCGAGCCGGCTCAGGGAGGCGTCCACGTGCGCGCGCAGCGTCTCCGGGCGGCCGTCGATCCGCCGCTGCCCGTCCCGCACGAGCCCGCCCTTGGAGGCGAGCAGCACGCGCTCGCGGACGTCCGACCCCGCCCGGGCGAGCGCGCGCCCCACGAGCTCCTCGCTGCGGCCGCCGCCGTAGAGGGTGGCGGTGTCCAGGTGGTCGGTGCCGTCCTCCAGCACGCGGGTGAGCAGGTCGACGGCGGCGTCGTCGTCGAGGAATCCGGAGTAGCCGTGCACGATGTTCATGCACCCGAGGCCGACGGGGTGCACGTCCTTGCCGGCGAGGCGGCGGGGCGCGGCGGGATCGGGCAGGGGGCCGGGCTCGGCGGGTCGGGGGTGCGGGGTGGCGTCCATGCCCGCCACCCTAGCCACGGCTCCGGACGCGAGACCCGGACCGCCGGGCGCCCGCCCGGCGTCCGGCCCGGGGTTCAGCCGAACACGCGCGCGGCCAGCAGCGACGGCGCCGTCAGCAGCCGGCGGGCCAGCTCCACGCGGCGGCGCTCCTGCACCGCGATCGCCTTCTCGTAGTAGCCCACGAGCTGCTCGCACAGCACCGGCCAGGTCCGGCCCTGCACCGACGCCCACGCCGCGTCGGCGAACGCGGCCCGCTTGACGTCGTCGTACACGAGGTCCGCGACGTGGCGGCGCAGCTCGTCCAGCTCGCCGGGCGGGTAGAGCCAGCCGGTGCGGGAGGCGTCCACGATGTCGAGGGGGCCGCCGCGGCCGACGGCGACGACGGGCACGCCCGAGGCCATCGCCTCCTGCAGCGTCTGGCCGAAGGTGTCGGACTCGCCGGGGTGCACGAACAGGTCCAGGCTGGCCACGTGGCGCGCGAGGTCCTCGCCCCCCTGGAAGCCGGCGAAGTGCGCGCCGGGCAGCTCCCGCTCGAGCTGTTCGCGCAGCGGCCCGGAGCCGATGACCACGAGGCGGGTGCCCGGCAGGTCCGAGAGCACCCGCAGGTCCCCGACCTGCTTCTCGTGCGCCAGCCGCCCCACGAAGCCCACGAGCTTCTCGCCGTTCGGGGCGAGCTCGGCGCGCAGCGCCTCGTCCCGCTTGGCGGGATGGAATCGGCGGGAGTCGACGCCGCGGCCCCACAGGTGCACGCGTCGCACCCCCTGGCGGTGCAGCTGCCGGACGGTGAACGACGACGGCGCGAGCGTCAGCGTGGCCATGTTGTGCAGGCGCGCCACGTGGCTCCACAGGACGTCCTCCAGCCACGGGGCGCCGTACCGGGCCGCGTAGCCGGGGACCTCGGTCTGGTAGACGGCCACGGAGGGGATGCCGAGCTCCTCGGCCGCCTGCACCGCGCGCCAGCCCAGCACGAAGGGGGAGGCGATGTGCACCACGTCCGGGGCGAAGTCGGCGAGCATGCCGCGCAGCCGGCCCACCGTGCCGGCGGCCACCCGCACGGAGGTGTACCCGGTCAGGGGCACGGAGGGCAGGGTGCGCACGGGGAAGCCCTCGACCTCGCGGGGGGCCTCACCGGCGCCCGCGCGTTGGGTCCACCCGGCGGACCACGAGGCGGCCGGGGCGACCACCATCGCCTCGTCGCCCCGTTCCCGCAGGTGCCGCAGCACCTGGAGGATGGAGTTGGTGACCCCGTTCATGTGGGGCAGGAACGATTCGGCGACCACGACGACACGCACGTGGCCGACGCTAAGGACCCCGGACCACGGCCGGGACACCCTCCGACGACGGCCCGGTGACCCCGCGGTGAACTCTCGGGGCGCGTGACGGTCGTCGCACCGGCCCGCGCGGCCCGCCCCCGTCCAGGCGCCGCCCGGAGTCGGGTGGCACCATGGACGGGTGAGTTCCCGCCCCGCTGCGCCCCGTCTGCTGCGCCCCGTCCCCCTGCCGCTGTGGCTGCAGGGGGTGGTCGAGGCGCTCGTCACGGCGATGATCAGCCTGCTGGCGGTCATGGTCCCCACCCTCGCGGTGTGGGCCACGGGCGGGTTCGAGCGGCCGACCATCGAGGGTGCCGTCCAGGTGGGCGGCGTCCTGTGGCTGGCCCTGCACGCGGTGCCCGTCACCGTGGCCACGGCCATGCCCACCGCGCCGGATCACCTCATCACCGGCACGGCGTGGCTCGTGCCGTGGGGCCTGACCCTGGTCCCGCTCGCGCTGTCCTGGCGGGCCGGCCGGCGCCTGGCCCGCGCGTCCTACCGGGACCAGGCGTGGCAGGCCTTCGTGGGCGCGGTGGGGGCCTACGCCCTGGTGGGGCTGGCCGTGGCGTTCCTGCCCGGCACGGACGAGCTGACGGCCCACCCCGCCCCGGCGGCGCTGCTGCCCGCCCTGCTCTTCGGCGTCGCCGCCCTCGCGGGGGCGCGGCGCGAGGCCGGCACCTGGGCGCACCTGATCGGCCTGGACCTCACGGAGCGGATCTCGCGGCGCTCGCAGTACGAACGCTGGGCCGGCTCGTACGCGTGGTCCGTGGTGCGCGCCGCGGCCGTCGCCGTGCTCGCCCTGACGGGCCTGAACGCGCTGCTCGTGGCGGGGCGGCTGGCCGTCGAGTGGGCCGCCGTCGTCACCGTGGCCCAGGCGATCGGGGGCGGCCCGCTGGGCGGCCTGCTGGTGGCGCTGCTGCAGATCGGCTGGCTGCCCACGTTCACCGCGTGGTCGATCGCGTGGACGGCGGGCCCGGGGTTCTCCGTGGGCGCGGACAGCCTCTACTCCGTGTTCGGCGCGACGCCGGCCACCGCGCCCGCCCTCCCGGCGCTGGGTGCGCTGCCCGGGACGTGGTCGCCGTGGCAGCTGCTCCTGCTGGCCGTGCCGATCGGCGCCGGCGCCGTGGCCGGCGTGTGGCTGCTGCGGGAGGGGGAGAACCACCTCGACGACTGGCTGCACACCCGCCACGGCAGCCGCGCGGTGTCCTTGACACTGTCCACGCTGGCCCTGGCCGTGCTCACCGGACTGCTCACGGGGCTGCTGCTGCTCGTGCCGCTGGCCCTCACCTCCGGGACGCTCGGGCTCGGCACGCTGACGGACATCGGCTCCCACGTCTGGGCGGTGTGCGCCGCCGTCGCCGGGTGGGTCGCGCTGGGCTGCGCCGCCGGCTACCTCACGGCCCTGGCCGTGGCCGGGCACCGGGACGGGACGACGACGGTGCCGCGGTCCGGCGACCGCGCCTCGGGCCTGCGCGACCGGCCGTCCCCGCGCCGGGCGCGGGACTGACGCCCGCGGCTCAGGGCCGCAGCTGGGGCACCCCCGTGCGCTCCTCCACCTGACGGGTGAACTCGTCCGCGCACGCCTGCTGCGCCCGCACGGTGAGCGCGGAGGCGCCGCACTGCTCGAGCTGGACCGTCGCGTCCCACGCGAGCAGCGGCAGCGCCGCCGTCGTCATGCCCATCAGCGCCATCGCCATGCCGGCGGACGCCACCGCGCGGGGCAGCCCCGAGCGCTCGGCGCCGCGGCTCGTGACCCACACGCGCACGCCGAGCACGAGGGCGACCAGCCCCAGCGCGAGGGCGATCAGCTTCCACGGCAGCACGAGGGAGAAGGAGAGCACCATCCCCAGCAGCGCCACGGACTGCCACAGCAGGGCACGGCCGGTGCGGACGCGGCCGGGGTCCGGGGCGCCCTGCGGCGGGCGGGGCGGGGAGGAGGGAACGGGGGCGGACACCCCCTCACCCTACGATGGGCGCATGCGCATCGTTGCCCTCGTCTCCGGTTCCGGCACCAACCTGCAGGCCGTCCTCGACGCCGTCGCCTCCGGCGCCCTGGACGTGGAGATCGCCGCGGTGGGCGCCGACGTCGCCGACGCCGGCGGCCTGGAGCGCGCCCGCGCCCACGGGATCGAGACGTTCGTGGTGTCACCGAAGGACCACGCGGACCGGCGCGCGTGGGACGAGGCGCTCGCGGACGCCGTCGCCGCCTACGCGCCGGACTGGGTGGTGTGCTCCGGGTTCATGCGGATCCTGGGCGCCCCGCTGCTCGAGCGGTTCGACGGCCGCATCCTCAACACCCACCCGGCCCTGCTGCCCTCCTTCCCGGGGGCCCACGGCGTCCGGGACGCGCTGGCGCACGGGGTGAAGGTCACCGGCTGCACCGTGCACGTGGTGGACGCGGGCGTGGACACCGGCCCGATCCTCGCGCAGGCCGCGGTGCCCGTGCTGGACACGGACACCGAGGCCGAGCTGCACGAGCGCATCAAGGTCCAGGAGCGGGCCCTGCTGCTGCGCGTGCTCGGCGAGCTCAGTCGGCGCTGACCTCGAGGGCGCGGCCGCGGGTCTCCGGGGCCAGCGCCAGCATCGCCGCGCAGGCCAGGACCACGAGCCCGCCGGTGACGGCGAACGCCCCCGGCAGCCCGAGGGCGGGGACCAGCGTGCCCACGAAGAGCAGCGGACCCAGGCCCGCGCCCACCCGCGAGGCCGCCGACGCCCAGCCGAAGCCGGAGGCGCGCAGCGTCGTCGGGTACAGCTCGGAGACGTACGTGTAGAGCACCGGGATCGCGACCTGCACCACGAAGCCGAACGCCAGCACGAGCGGCAGCACCGCGGCGGGCACGTCCAGCACGCTCGCCAGCCAGACGGTCAGGGCGCTCGCGACGACGGCGCTGACGGCCAGCAGCCAGCGGCGGCCGGTGACCTCGATCAGCACGGTGGCCACGACCACGCCGAGCAGGCCGGCCGCGGCCATGCCGGAGGTCATGATGAAGGCGCGGCCCTCCGCGTAGCCGGCGTCGATGAGGAACGTCGGCAGCCACTGCAGCGCGATGTAGTAGACGAGCATGATGGCCACGAACAGGGCCCAGGCGACCGCGGTGATGCGCGGGGAGAACCGCCAGACCGCGGCGAGCTGCGCGCCGACGCCGCCGGAGCGGGCCGGCTCGGCCGGGGGCATCGTGTAGGGCCGGCGGGGCGCGCCGGTGGCCGCCACCATGCGGTCGATGACGGCGCGGGCCTGTGCCTCGCGGCCCCGGCTCATCAGGAACAGCGGGGACTCGGGGATGCCCAGGCGCACGACGAACACGAGCAGGGCCGGCAGGACCATGGCCAGCAGGGGCAGGCGCCAGTCGCCCCACGTGCCCACGAGCCAGGCGGAGACGAGGCCGCACAGCGCGGCGCCGACGGGCCACCAGCCGTCCATCGCGGCCAGGACGCGGCCGCGCAGCCGGCGCGGGGTGAACTCGCCCACGAGCGCGTAGTCCACGGGGATCGTGCCGCCCAGGCCCATGCCGGCCACGAAGCGGAACAGCGCGAACCACAGCAGGGAGTCCGTCAGCGCGCCCGCGATCGTGAACACGGAGAAGATCGCGAGCGTCCACGCGAACGCCGCCTTGCGGCCGATGCGGTCCGCGATGGTGCCCCACAGGAACGCGCCCACGGCCATGCCGATGAGGTTGGCGGTGCCGATCCACGCGGCGTCGGCCTTGTCCAGGGCCCACTCCTCGCGCAGCAGCGGGATCATCACGCCGTTGAGCGTGACGTCCCACGCGTCGAACATGAAGCCCAGGCCGCCGATCAGGAAGATGCGTCCCTGGACGGACCAGCGCCACGGCAGCTCCTGGACGACCGCCTCGCCGGTGGGCAGGGCGGCGTCGGGGGCGACGACGTCGGGCGCGGGCCCGGGGTGCGCGCCGTCGGCGCTGGGGCGGGGTGGGGTGGCGGAGGACATGGTCGGCTCCCGTTCGTCGGGTGGAGTGGGGGGCGGTCCGTCACGCGGACGCCTGGGCCATTATGCGGCCCGGCCTATGCTGGAGGACACCCGGACCCCCTCGAAGGAGCGCCCCCTCGTGACCTCTGCCCAGCCCACCACCACCGTCCTGGACACGGTGCCCCTGAAGCGGGCCCTGATCTCCGTGTACGACAAGACCGGCCTCGAGGAGCTCGCCACCGGGCTCCACGCCGCGGGCGTGCAGATCGTCTCGACCGGCTCCACCGCCCAGCGCATCGCCGCCGCCGGTGTGCCCGTCACCGAGGTCGCCGAGGTCACCGGGTTCCAGGAGTGCCTGGACGGCCGCGTGAAGACGCTGCACCCGCGCGTGCACGCGGGCATCCTGGCGGACCGTCGTCGTGAGGACCACGTGACCCAGCTGCGCGAGCTCGAGGTGGAGCCGTTCGACCTCGTCGTCGTGAACCTCTACCCGTTCGTGGACACCGTGAACTCGGGCGCCGCGGAGGACGCCGTCGTCGAGCAGATCGACATCGGCGGGCCGTCCATGGTGCGCGCGGCCGCGAAGAACCACGCGTCCGTGGCGATCGTCGTGGACCCGGCCCGCTACGGCGAGGTCGTCCAGGCCGCGCAGTCCGGCGGCTTCGACCTGCGCGCCCGCCGGCGCCTGGCCGCCCTGGCCTTCGCCCACACCGCGGCGTACGACAACGCCGTGGCCGCCTGGACCGCCGCCCACTTCGGCGAGGACACGCACGCCGACGAGATCCCCGTGTTCCCGCCCTACGCCGGCTTCTCCCTCGAGCGCGCGCAGATCCTGCGCTACGGCGAGAACCCGCACCAGCCCGCGGCGCTGTACCTGGACTCCTCGGCGGCCCCCGGCATCGCGCAGGCCGAGCTGCTGCACGGCAAGCCGATGAGCTACAACAACTACGTGGACGCCGACGCCGCGGTGCGCGCCGCCTTCGACCACCCGGTCCCGGCCGTGGCGATCGTCAAGCACGCCAACCCGTGCGGCGTGGCCGTCACGGACGAGGGCACGGACATCGCGCAGGCGCACGCCAAGGCCCACGCGTGCGACCCGGTCTCCGCGTTCGGCGGCGTGATCGCGGCCAACCGCCCCGTCACCGCCGCCATGGCCGCCCAGGTGAAGGACGTGTTCACGGAGGTCGTCGTGGCCCCGGCGTTCGAGCCCGAGGCCCTGGAGATCCTCTCCGCCAAGAAGAACCTGCGCCTGCTGAGCCTGCCCGAGGGCTTCCTGCGGGACGCCGTGGAGGCCAAGCAGGTCTCCGGCGGCATGCTGCTGCAGATCGCGGACGCGGTGGACGCGGACGGCGACGACCCGGCCACCTGGACCCTCGCCGCCGGCCCCGCCGCCGACGAGGCCGTCCTGGCCGACCTGGCCTTCGCGTGGCGCGCCGTGCGCGCGGCCAAGTCCAACGCCGTGCTGCTGGCCCACGACGGCGCCACGGTGGGCGTGGGCATGGGCCAGGTCAACCGCCTCGACTCCTGCCGCCTGGCCGTCGAGCGCGCCAACACCCTGGGCGCCGCGCAGACCGGCGGGCAGGACGTGAGCAGCGCCGGCGGCGCGGAGAACGTCTCCGGGGAGGGCGCCCCCGAGCGGGCCCGCGGCTCCGTGGCCGCCTCGGACGCGTTCTTCCCGTTCGCGGACGGGCTGCAGATCCTCATCGACGCCGGCGTGAAGGCCGTCGTCCAGCCGGGCGGCTCCGTCCGGGACGAGGAGGTCGTGGCCGCGGCCGAGGCCGCCGGCGTGACCCTGTACCTGACCGGGGCGCGCCACTTCTTCCACGGCTGAGCGCGGCGCGCCGCTGCCGGACGGGGGCCCGGACCGGGCCCCCGCGACCCCCAGGAGGTGACGAGGCGATGACCCGCCGCGAGGTCGAGAGCGTCGAGGACCGCATCCGTGAGCACCTGCGCAGGGACGACCTCGACAGCGCGGTCGAGCTGCTGCGCGCGCTGTCCCCGGGCGACGCGCTCGAACTGCTCGACCGCTCCGAGCCGCGCATGGTCCCCGTGCTGTTCCGGCTCCTGGACAAGTCGACGGCGGTCCACGTCTTCGCGGCGATGGAGACGGGCCAGCAGTCCGACCTGGTGCGCCAGCTCCAGGACGGTCAGGTCCAGGACCTCTTCGCCGAGCTGCGGGTCTCGGGCCAGGCCCGGCTGCTCGACGAGATGCCGGCCACCGTGGCCCGGAAGATGCTCGCCGGGCTCGACGCCGAGGCGCGCGGCGAGGTCGGCCGGCTCCTGGGCTACCCGGCGGACTCGGTGGGCCGCCGGCTGCGCATGGCGCCGGTGCGTCTGCGCGAGGACTGGACCGTGGCCGTGGCCCTGGAGAACCTCCGGGACCACGGCGGCCGGGAGCAGGCCGCCATCGTCTCCGTGCCGGTGGTGAGCCCGCAGGCGCGCCTGACCGGCGTCGTGGACGTCTCCGTCCTGGTCACGCAGCCGCTCGACGCGCGGGTCTCGGAGATCATGCGGGAACCGGTGTCCGCGGTCGCCACCGAGGACGCCGAGGAGGTGGCCCGGCTCTGTGCGGACCGGCGCCTGTGGACGGTCCCCGTGACGGACTCGGAGGGGCGCCTGATCGGCGTGTTCACCGTGGCCGACGCCCTCGAGGTCCTCGACGAGGAGTCGACGGAGGACGCGGCGCGCGCCGGTGGTGTGGAGCCCCTCGGCCGGCCCTATCTGGCGACCTCCGTGCTGGCGCTGATGCGCTCGCGCATCACGTGGCTGCTCGTGCTCGCGATCGGCGCCACCCTCACCGTGCAGGTGCTCGGCGTCTTCGAGGACACGCTCGAGGAGATGGTCGTCCTCTCCCTGTTCATCCCGCTGATCATCGGCACCGGCGGCAACACGGGCAACCAGGCGGCCACCACGGTCACCCGGGCGCTCGCCCTCGACGACGTCCGGCCCCGCGACGCGCCGCGCGTGATGGTCCGCGAGCTGCGCGTCGGCATGGCCCTGGGCGGGTGCATCGGCCTGCTGGGCCTCGTGCTCGCCGGGCTCGTGTTCTCGTGGCCCGTCGGTCTCGTGATCGGGGCGACGCTGTTCACCGTGTGCGCCTTCGCCGCCACCGTCGGCGGTCTCATGCCGTTGGCGGCCCGCACGATCGGCGCCGACCCCGCCGTGTTCTCGAACCCGTTCATCTCGACGCTCGTGGACGCCCTCGGCCTGGTCGTCTACTTCTTCATCGCCCAGGCCGTGCTCGGCATCTGAGCCGGCCACGACCCACGACGCCGTCGTCGGGGGGCGCCCCCGCCGACCCGACGCCCCCCTGGTACCCGGGCGACCCCGCCCGGCCCGGCGAGGGCACCGGCGACGGCCGGGGCGCTGACGCCGAGCCACACACGGTGTGGCGCGTCCGAGGCGCCGGGTAGATTGGCGGGGAGTCACCCGTTCCCTGCCGACGAGGGCCGCGTCTCGAGTGCGGCCAGAAGGAGAGATCATCCGCATGTCGAAGATCATCTACACGCTCACGGACGAGGCGCCCATGCTGGCCACCGCGTCGCTGCTGCCGATCGTGCGCGCCTACGCGGGCACCGCCGGCGTGGAGCTGGAGACCCGTGACATCTCGCTGGCCGGCCGCATCCTCGCCGCGTTCAAGGACGTCCTGCCCGAGGACCAGCGCACCGCGGACGCCCTCGCCGAGCTCGGCGAGCTCGTGAAGTCCCCCGAGGCGAACGTCATCAAGCTGCCGAACATCTCCGCCTCCGTGCCGCAGCTGCGCGCCGCGATCAAGGAGCTGCAGGCGGACGGCTACGCGCTGCCGGAGTACCCGGACGAGCCGAAGACCGACGAGGAGAAGGACGCGAAGGCGCGCTACGACTCGGTCAAGGGCTCCGCCGTGAACCCGGTGCTGCGCGAGGGCAACTCGGACCGCCGCGCCCCGAAGGCCGTGAAGGCGTACGCCAAGCGCTTCCCCCACTCGATGGGCGAGTGGACCCCGGACTCCAAGACCGCCGTCGCCACCATGGGCGCGGACGACTTCCGCGCCAATGAGCAGTCCGTGACCCTGCCGGCCGCCGACGTGCTGACGATCGAGTTCACCGGCGAGGACGGGAAGACCACCGTGCTCAAGGAGGGCCTGAAGGTCCTCAAGGGCGAGGTCGTGGACGGCACGTTCATGTCCGCCAAGGCCCTGGACGCGTTCCTCGCCGAGCAGGTCAAGCGCGCCAAGGAGGAGGGCATCCTCTTCTCCGCGCACCTGAAGGCCACCATGATGAAGGTCTCCGACCCGGTGATCTTCGGCCACGTCGTGAAGGCCTACTTCTCCGAGCTGTTCGAGAAGTACGGCGAGCAGCTGGCCGCCGCCGGCCTGTCCGCGAACAACGGCCTCGCCGCGATCGAGGGCGGCCTGGACAAGCTCGACGCCGAGACCGCCGAGGGTGTGCGCGCCGCCATCGCCGCCGCCTACGAGAACGGCCCGGACGTGGCCATGGTGAACTCCGCCAAGGGCATCACCAACCTCCACGTGCCCTCCGACGTGATCGTGGACGCCTCCATGCCCGCCATGATCCGCACCTCCGGCCGCATGTGGAACAAGGACGACCAGACCCAGGACACCCTGGCCGTCATCCCGGACTCCTCCTACGCCGGCGTCTACCAGGCCGTGATCGACGACTGCAAGGCCAACGGCGCCTACGACCCCACCACCATGGGCACCGTCCCGAACGTGGGCCTCATGGCGCAGAAGGCCGAGGAGTACGGCTCGCACGACAAGACGTTCATCATGGACGCCGCGGGCACCGTGGCCGTGAAGAACTCCGCCGGGGAGACCCTGCTCTCCCACGACGTCGAGGCCGGCGACATCTGGCGCGCCTGCCAGACCAAGGACGTCCCGGTGCGCGACTGGGTGAAGCTGGCCGTGACCCGCGCCCGCGCGTCCCAGACCCCGGCCGTGTTCTGGCTGGACGAGACCCGCGCCCACGACCGCGAGCTCATCAAGAAGGTCGAGGAGTACCTCAAGGAGCACGACACCGAGGGCCTGGACATCCGCATCCTCTCCCCGGTGGAGGCCGCCAAGCTCTCGGTGGAGCGCATCCGCCGCGGCGAGGACACCATCTCCGTGACCGGCAACGTGCTGCGTGACTACAACACGGACCTGTTCCCGATCCTCGAGCTGGGCACCTCCGCGAAGATGCTCTCGGTCGTCCCGCTGCTCAACGGCGGCGGCCTGTTCGAGACCGGTGCGGGCGGCTCCGCCCCGAAGCACGTGCAGCAGCTGGTGGAGGAGAACCACCTGCGCTGGGACTCCCTCGGTGAGTTCCTCGCGCTGGCCGTGTCCTTCGAGCACGAGGCGGTCGCGAACGAGAACCACCGCGCGCGGGTCCTGGCGGACACCCTGGACGCCGCCACCGGCACCCTGCTGATCGAGGGCAAGTCCCCGAAGCGCAAGGTCGGCGAGCTGGACAACCGCGGCAGCCACTTCTACCTGGCGCTGTACTGGGCCCGCGAGCTGGCGAAGCAGACCGAGGACGCCGAGCTGGCGGCCGCGGCGAAGCCGATCGCCGAGGAGCTGGAGGCCCAGGAGGAGACCATCCTGGCCGAGCTCAACGGCGTGCAGGGCTCCCCGGTGGACCTGGGCGGCTACTACGCGCCGGAGCTGGAGAAGGTCACCTCGGTGATGCGCCCGTCCGCGACGCTCAACGCGATCGTGGACAAGCTCTCCGTCTGAGCGACTGAGCGACTGAGCGGCTGAGCGCCTGGGGCCGGGCCGCGTGCGTGGAGCGCGCGGCCCGGCCCCTTCTCGTGTCCGCAACGCGGGTTGAGTTGTCACGGGTGTGCGTGCCCGGGACCCGTGACAACTCAACCGACGTTGCCGTGGGGAGGGGCCGGTCAGCCCGCGCGCGCCGCCTCGTGGGCCAGCAGGGCCTGCTTCGCGGCGGTGCCGTAGAGGTAGTGGCCGGCGGCGCCGTCGGCGCGCACCACGCGGTGGCAGGGCACGACGACGGCCACCAGGTTGGCGGCGCACGCCCCGCCGGCGGCGCGCACGGCCCGCGGGGCCCCGCACCGTTCGGCCAGGCCGCCGTAGGTGGCGGGGGAGCCGGGGGCGATGCCGCGCAGCTCCCGCCACGCCCGCTGCCGGAACGCGGTGCCCGGCTGGGTGACGTCGAGGGCGTCCAGCGCGGCCACGTCCCCCGCGGCGTAGGCGGCCAGGGCGTCGGCGACGGGCTGGGACGCACCCGGACGCGGTTCCACGGGGCGCGGGTTCATCTCGCGGTCGGCGGTCTCCGGGTCCAGGGCCACGAGCCGGTCCATGAGCGTCTCGAGGAGGCGCCCGATCGCGGCGGCGGGGGGCTCCGAGTCCTCCGGCACGGCCACGCCGGAGGCGCGCACCGTCTGGTCCTCGGGGGAGAAGACGGCCACGAGGGTGAGCTCGGTGGCGGGCAGGGCGGCGGCGGTCCAGCGCAGCTCGGGAAGCAGGTCCATCCCCTCATTGTCCTGCACGGCCCGGCCCGGACAGGTGTTCGCGCGTCCCCTCCCTGTGTCAGGCTGGCGTCCATGACCGAGATCCGCGTCTTCGAGCATCGCACCCTCCTGCGCCACCCGCGTGAGGTCGTCTTCCGCTGGCTGGAGAACCCCGGCGCGCTGGAGCGGCTCACCCCGCCCTTCGCGGGCGAGGTGGTCCAGGGACCCACGGACGGCCTCCGCGTGGGCTCCGAGTCGCGGCTGCGCATCCAGGCCCCCGGGGCGGCCGGCCTGTTCGCCGGCGCGGCCCACGGGATGCTCACCGGCCTGCTGCCGGACGCCGTCGCCTCCCGCCTGCCCGGTGGGGCGGCACCCGCGGTGCCGTGGCGGGCCCGCCACACGGCCTACGAGGAGGGCCGCATGTTCCGGGACGAGATGGTCTCCGGCCCTCTCGCCTCCTGGCGGCACACGCACCTGCTCGACGACGCTGCGCCCGGTGAGGCGGACACGGCGGACGGCCGGCGCGGCACGGTCGTGACGGACCACATCGAGTACGCCCTGCCGGGGGAGTCCCTGGTGGCCCGCGTGCCTGCTCTGGGCAGCGCGGCCTCGCGCCGCACCCACGAGGCCTTCGAGGCGGAGCTGGGCCGCCAGTTCGCCTATCGGGCCCGCGTGATGGCCGATGACCTGGACTTCCACGCCGCCCATCCCGGCCCCCTCGTCGGCGGGCCGGCTCGCACGGTCGCCGTGACGGGGTCCGGCGGACTGATCGGCCGGCAGCTCTGTGCCCTGCTCACCACCGGCGGCCACCGCGTCATCCGGCTCGTGCGGAGCCCGAAGAAGGCCGGCGCGCTGGACGCGGCGCTGTGGGACCCCGGCCGGGAGACCGTGGACGAGGACGCCCTGGCCGAGGCCGACGTCGTCGTGAACCTGGCGGGCGAGCCCATCGCCGGCCGGTTCTCGGACGCGCACAAGGAGGCCGTGCACGACTCGCGCGTACGCGGCACGCGCACCCTCGTGGACGCGCTCGCCCGGATCGCCGCACGGGAGGGGGACGACGCGCGGGCGCGGGCGCTCGTGAACGGCTCGGCGATCGGGTACTACGGGGCGGACGCGGGCACGGGCCCGTTCGGCAGCGGCCTCGTCGAGGATCTGGAGCCCGGGGACGACTTCCTCGCCGAGGTCGTCGCGGACTGGGAGGCCGAGGCCCGACGCGCCGAGACGTCCGGCATCCGGGTGGCGATGCTGCGGACCGGCGTGGTCCTGAGCCCGGCCGGGGGCATGCTGCAGCAGGTGCTGCCGCTGTTCCTCGCGGGGCTCGGCGGCCCGGTCGCGACCTCGGGCGGGGAGAGCCACGACGGCAGCCCGTGGCTGAGCTGGATCGGCGCGGATGACATCGCGGGGGCCTTCGCCCACGCGGTGCTCGACGACGGCGTCACCGGCCCGGTCAACGCGGTGGCGCCCGAGCCGGTCACGGCGAAGGAGTTCGCCACCGTGCTCGGGCGGGTGCTGCGCCGGCCCGCTCTCATCCCGGTGCCCGAGGCCGGGCCGCGCCTGCTGCTGGGCGAGGAGGGCCGGGTGGAGACCGTCGCGGCGGACCAGAAGGTCGTGGCGGACCGGCTGGTCTCCTCCGGCTACGAGATGCGCGACCCCGAACTGGAGGGCGCGTTGCGCCACGTCCTCGGGCGGTGACGGGGGTGGGGGCAGCGTCCCACGGGGACGCTGCCCCCGCGGGTCGTCAGTCCTGCAGCGCGCCGGTCTCCCGGATGAGCTGGCCCAGCGCGGTGAACGCGTCGCGGGCCAGCGCCTCCCACAGGGCCAGGGCCAGCTGGGGGAAGCCCTCCTGGAGCGCGACCATCACCTGGGCGGTGAGGACTCGCGCCGTGACCGGCCCGCGCGCGCGGACGGTGGAGGGCTGGCGGCCGGGCTGGCCCAGGGCCATCTCGCCGAACGTCATCCCCGGGGTGAGCAGGGTGCGGCGCACGCGGCGGCTGCCCGTGCCCTGACCCGAGAGCTCCACGGTGCCGGAGACGATCACGTAGATGCCGCCGAACGGCTGGCCGGCGCGGCGGATGATCTGGCCGTCCGAGTAGACCCGCTCGTCCATCATGGACTCGAGCAGACGCGCGTCGTCCGCGGAGAGGTGCTGCAGCAGGGGTGCCACGGCCGCCTCCTGGGCGTCCCGCGGCAGCAGGTGGGGGGCGTGCCGGGAGAGCAGCCGCTGCTCGGCCCACTGGGCGGCCCGCGAGCGGGAGTCGAAGAACACGAACTGCGCGCCCTCGGCGGCGGGGTCCACCCCCTCGGCCTCATCCTGCAGCGGCTCGGGCAGGTCCACCTCCACGGACTCCTCGACGGCCGCCATCAGCTCCTTCATCTCCGCGGCGTCCCGGTCCACGACGACGACGTCGAGCCCGTTGCCCAGCGCGCGGGCGAACCACTGGGCCACCAGCAGCCGGGCCGGACGGGAGATGGAGCTGACCGAGCGCATGTCCACCACGAGCGTCTCGAGGACCTCCGGCAGACCGCGGCTGACGCGGGCGATCGCGTCCACCTGGCTGAAGCCGAGGTGACCGCCCAGCTCCATCACGTGCACGGTGTCCGCGAACCGCCCGAGCGCCTCGAGGACGACGGCGCTGCGCACCGTGCCCGAGGGCGCCTGATCGATCCGGTAGTGGGTGCGCAGGGCCGCGCGCGGGGAGCCGGTGACCACCGACGGATGCAGCTCGAAGTCCTCGACGATGGTCCGCAGGGCTGCCATCGCCGCAGCGCCGAGCCCGTTCTCGTCCGTCGTGTCCGACTGCAGCGCCAGACCGAGGTGGCCCGGCACCACCACGAGCACCGTGCCGCCGCGCGTGGACGCCCAGCCGGGCTGGCCGACGTCGTACGCCCACCGGGAGTCCCGGGTGTCCATGCCGCAGGAGTCCATCACGGAGAGCACACCGCGGACCGTCTCCTCGCTCAGCACACGGTCCCCGGTGACGGGGTGGACACCGCCGTGCGCGAGGGTGCCGGCGAGCAGGGCGAGGTCCTCCACGGTCACGGCGGCGGCACGCACCGTGGCGATGTCCTCGAGCAGCGTCTCGGGGTCGGCGTCCAGCGTGTCGAGGGACTTCATCAGCCAGGCAGCGGACCGGGTGTGGTGCTGGGCGCGGTTCTCCGCGCGGGCGGCCGACTCCGTGACGGTGACCTCGCGGTCGAACAGGGCGGAGAGCAGCTGCATCATGCGTGCGGTGCGGTCGCGGCCACCGCGGCCCTTCACCAGGGAGGCCGTGGCCACCGCGCCCGCGTTCTGCAGCGGGTTGTGCGGCAGGCCCGTGACGGCGTCCACCTCGACCCGGTGGTCCAGGTCGCGCACGGGGGCGGCTCCCACGCGCTCGCCCACCCGCACCGCGCCGAGGTCCTCGAGGGCCTGCGCGTGGAACAGGGGAGAGGCGAGCGTGGCGAGCGGCACGGGCGTCATGGATCCGGAGACGTAGCGGTGCCCGTCCACCATGAGCATCGCGACGCCCAGCCCGTCCGGGACCTCCCCCTCACCCGCGTGGGCCGACGTGAGGCGATCGAGGTGCTCCTGGACGGGTGTGGTCATGGGTCACAGCCTAGTCAGTGGGACGGCCCCGGGACAGCGTGGCGGAGGCGGGCACAATGGACCCGATGCCCACCCCCGTCGATCCCGTCACCGTCCCCTCCGCCCTCTCCGCCGCCCTCGGCCGCCTCAGCGCCGGCCTGACGTTCGCCGCCGCCCTGCCCGACCTCGAAGCGGCGCTGGACGCGCGCGGGGCGGCCGTCGTCGAGGCGCC
>ERZ1023183.76-NODE-76-length-39577-cov-7.150119_pt1 | contig 39577 bp, 35 predicted proteins | sample MGYA00521095_ERZ1023183 | MGnify/ENA primary metagenome ERZ1023183 (study PRJEB32759, sample SAMN07749889) | skin metagenome | biome: transportation; feature: city; material: polyester macromolecule | host: Homo sapiens | place: Hong Kong:TW line | collected... | reverse complement strand
AAGGCGGCGCCGACCAGGGCGTCGGCGGTCATCTCGAGGTCCGCGTCCGGCATGACCACGGCGTGGTTCTTGGCCCCGCCGAAGCACTGCGCACGCTTGCCCATCCGGCCGGCGTGCGCGTAGATGGACTGCGCGATCGGGGTCGAGCCGACGAAGCCGACGGCCTTGACGCGCGGGTCCTCGATGAGCGCGTCCACGGCGGCCTTGTCGCCGTGCACCACGTTGAGGGCGCCGGCGGGCATGCCGGCCTCGAGGGCCAGCTCGGCCAGGCGCACCGGCACGGAGGGGTCGCGCTCGGAGGGCTTGAGGACGAAGGCGTTGCCCGCCGCCAGGGCGATGCCGGCCTTCCACAGCGGGATCATCGCCGGGAAGTTGAAGGGCGTGATGCCCACGGCCACGCCGAGCGGCTGGCGGATGGAGTGCACGTCGATGCCGGTGCCCGCGTCGGCGGTGAACTCACCCTTGAGCAGGTGCGGGGCGCCCGCGGCGAACTCCACGACCTCGATGCCGCGCTGGATGTCGCCCTTGGCGTCCGGGACGGTCTTGCCGTGCTCCTGGGCGAGCACGGTGGCCAGCTCGTCCATGTTCTCGTTGATCAGGTCGACCCAGCGCAGCAGGATGCGGCCGCGGCGCTGCGGATTCAGCGTCGACCACGCGGCGAAGCCCTCCTCGGCGGAGGCCAGGGCGGCGTCGATCTCCTCGGCGGAGGCCAGCGGCACGCGCCCCGCCACGCCGCCCGTGGCCGGGTGGTAGACGTCGCCGTGCCGGCCGGAGGCGCCCTCGCGCCGCTCGCCGTGCACGAAGTGGGGGATCACGGGGGCGGTCTCGGTGGGCGCGGTCTTCTCGGACATGGGGGCTCCTCGCGGGTCCAGGCGGAAGGCGGACGCCGGGCGGCGCCGCCCACGGCGGGCGTGACGGGCCCGGCTGTGCGTGTGATCTGGGTTACTCTTCCGCTAATCTAGGATGAGAACGTAGGACATGCAACTATCGAACTCGGGGGGTATCCCGAGGAGGAAGGGAGGGTCCGTCCATGGACCTGTCGAACCAGAGCGCGATCGTCACCGGCGGGGCCTCGGGCCTCGGCCATGCCACCGCCCGCCGCCTGGCGGACGCGGGCGCCGCCGTCGTGGTGGTGGACCTGCCGGACCGCGAGGGCGAGACCGTCCGCGCGGACGCCGTGGCCGCCCTCGGCCCCCATGCGCGCTTCGTGACGGGCGACGTCACCGCCGAGGACACCGCCCGGGAGGCCGTGGCCGCCGCGCTGGAGGCCGGGCCGCTGCGGGTGCTGGTCAACTGCGCCGGCGTGGCGACGCCGGGCAAGCTCGTGGGTCGCGACGGGCCGCTGTCCGCCGAGGTGCTGAGCCGGGTCCTGGCGATCAACACGGTCGGCACCGTGTCGATGATGGCCCAGGCCGCCGCCGCGATGAAGGCGCAGGAGCCGCTCGGCGAGGACCGCGGCGTCATCGTGAACACCGCCTCCGTGGCGGCCTACGACGGGCAGATCGGCCAGATCGCGTACTCCGCCTCCAAGGGCGCCGTGGTCGCGCTGACCCTGCCCGCGGCCCGCGAGCTCGCCTCCTCGCAGATCCGCGTGGTCACGATCGCCCCCGGCCTCATGGAGACGCCCATGATGGCCGGCCTGCCCGAGGCCGCCCGCGAGGCGCTGTCCACCAAGACCCCGCATCCGGCCCGCCTCGGCCGGCCCGAGGACTACGCGCTGCTCGTCGAGCAGATCGTGTCCAACCCGTTCCTGAACGGCGAGGTCATCCGGCTCGACGGCGCCGTGCGCCTCGAGCCCCGCTGAGCCGCGCGGCCGCGGAGAGCGTCAGGAGGAGGTGTGCTCCGCCGTCGGGGCGCTCAGGCGTCGAGGCCGTCGACCTGGAAGTCGCCGGCCTCGGCGCGGAACCGGCCGAGGACGTCGATGAGGGTGTCCACGTCCGCCGGATCGAAGCCGGAACGGCCGAAGACCTCGGCGTTGAGCGTCTCCGTGGCGGCGACGGCGACGCGCCGGCCCTCGTCCGTGAGGGCGAGCACGAGCGCGCGGCGGTCCGACTCGTGGGGGGTGCGCTCCACCAGCCCGGCGGCCTCGAGCCGGTCCACCGCATTGGTCACCGAGGTGGGGTGGACCTGCAGGAGCGCGGACGCCTTGGACATCCGCATCCGCTTCTCGCGCGAGAAGTTCAGCAGCGCCAGCAGCTCGTACCGCGCGAAGGTGAGCCCGTAGGGCTTGAGCGCGGCCTGCGCCCGACCCAGCAGGATCTGCTGGGCCCGCATGATCGAGGTGATGGCGGCCATCGGGCGGGCGACGTCACCCCATCCGTGACGCTCCCAGTTCCGGGCGGCCTCCCGGATGGGGTCCTGGGCGAGGGGTGGCTTCTTCATGGCGCTCCAGACTAGCGGCGCACCGGGGGTCCCCCGCCACCGCCGGACACGGACGGGGCGGTGGCGGGGAACGGCCGGTCAGCGCTGCAGGTCCAGGTCCTCCTCCCGGAACTCGGTGCCGTAGCCGTCCGGGGCGGCGCCCGTCTGGGCGCGCTCGACCTCGGCCTTGCGCAGCTCCACGCGGCGGATCTTGCCCGAGATGGTCTTCGGCAGCTCGAGGAACTCGATGCGGCGGATGCGCTTGTACGGGGGCAGCTGGGTGAGCGTGAACTGCAGGATCGCCCGGGCGGTCTCCGCGGTGGGCTCGTGGCCCGGGGCGAGGGTGACGAAGGCCTTCGGCACGGCCAGTCGCAGCTCGTCCGGGGTGGGGACGATCGCGCCCTCCATCACGGCCGGGTGCTTGACCAGCACCGACTCCAGCTCGAACGGGGACACCTTGTAGTCCGAGGACTTGAAGACGTCGTCCGCGCGGCCCACATAGGTCAGCACGCCGTTCTCGTCGCGGCGGGCGATGTCGCCGGTGTGGAAGACGCCGTCGCGGAACACCTCGTCCGTCTTCTCCTGGTTGCCGTAGTAGGACTTCAGCAGGCCCACCGGACGCGGGTCCAGGCGCAGGCAGATCTCGCCCTCCTCGGCCTCCTGGCCCGTGAGCGGGTCGAGCAGGGTGACGTCCATGCCGGGCAGCGGGCGGCCCATCGAGCCGATGACGACCTTCTGGCCGGGGGTGTTGGCGATCTGCAGGGTGGTCTCGGTCATCCCGAAGCCGTCGCGGATCGTGGTGCCCCACGCCTTGTGCACCTGGTCGATCACCTCGGCGTTGAGCGGCTCGCCCGCGGAGATGGTCTTGGTCGGCGGGGTCGTCAGCTGCGCCAGGTCCGCCTTGATGAGCATGCGCCACACGGTGGGCGGGGCGCAGAAGCTCGTGACGCCGTAGCGCTCCATGTTGGCCATCAGGGCCGCGGGGTCGAACTTGCGGGCGTTGTGCACGAAGATCGTGGCCTCCGCGATCCACGGGGCGAAGAAGTTGGACCACGCGTGCTTGGCCCAGCCCGGGGAGGCCACGTTGAGGTGCACGTCGCCCGGCTCCAGACCGATCCAGTAGAGCGTCGTGAGGTGGCCGACCGGGTACGAGGTGTGGGTGTGCTCCACGAGCTTCGGCTTCGAGGTGGTGCCCGAGGTGAAGTAGAAGAGCAGCGTCTCGTCCGCGGGGGTCGGCTCGGCCGGGGCCAGCTCGGTGGCGGCGTCGGCGGCGTCGTCGTAGGAGAGCACGGTGTGGCCGGCGACCTCGGGGGCGCGGCGCGCCGGGCCCTCCGCGAAGACGCCCGGCACGTGCACCAGGTGCAGGCCCTCGCCGACGCCGGCGAACTTGGCCAGGTCCTCGGCGCCGGCCACGGCCCACGCGGCGCCGGCGCGCGTCACGCGGTCCTCGAGGTCCCCGGAGGTCATCTGCGTGGTGGTGGGCACCATGACCACCCGCAGCTTGATGCAGGCGAGCATGAACTCCCACAGCTCCACCTGGTTGTTCAGCATCAGGATGAGGCGGTCGCCGCGGCGCAGGCCCTGCGCGGAGAGCCAGTTCGCCACCCGGCTGGAGGCCGCGGAGAGCTCGGCGAAGGTGCGTTCGGTGCTGCGCCCGTCGTCCTCGGCGATGATCAGCGCCGGCACGTCCGCGCGGGCCGGGTCCTGGGCCAGGCGGTCGAACCAGTCGAAGCCGAAGTTGAAGTGCTCGAAGCGGGGCCACTCGAACTCGGCGCGGGCGCGCTCATAGTCGGTCTGGCACTCGACCAGCAGGTCGCGGGCCGCGCGGAACACCTCCGTCGGTGACGGGGCGGCGACGGCGGTGGGGTCCTGGACGGTCATGGGTCCCTCCTCGGGATGGCTGCTGAACGGATCCTTGGCCGGGGGCCTGTGATCTGGAACACTACTGGCAGACCTGGATAGTTGGAAGTCCTACAGTCGGATTCGCGGCGAAACCGCCCGCCGTCGTCGGACCGCCCCCGAAGGAGAGCCATGACCGCCATCGCCGACCGCCCCGTCCCCGCCTCCGGCGCGCCCGCCGTCACCCCCGGCCTGCCCCACGTGGACCTGCTGCGCCTGCGGGACCGCCTCGAACCGGTCGAGCGTGCCCGGCTCGACGCGATCGAGGACCACCTGCAGACCCGCGTGCGGCCGCACCTGACCCGGTACTGGGACGCCGAGGAGTTCGCGTTCGACCTGCTGCCGGGCCTGGCCGAGCTGGGTCTGGGGCGCCTCGTCCTGGACGGCTCGTCCTCGCTGTTCCAGCAGCTCGTGCACGCGGAGATCGCCCGCGTGGACCTGTCCCTGTCCGCCCTCGTGGGCATCCACAACGAGCTCAACCTCGGCATGATCGCCGGCCTGGGCTCGGAGCGGCAGAAGGCCACGTGGCAGGGGCGCCTCGAATCCTTCGACGCCCTGGGCGCGTTCTGCCTCACCGAGCCGGACCACGGCTCGGACATCGCCGGCGGCCTCGCCACCACCGCCACCCGCGACGGCGACGAGTGGGTCATCCGCGGCGCCAAGCGCTGGATCGGGGCCGGCACGATCGCCGACGTCGCGCTCGTCTGGGCGCGCGACACCGCCGACGGCGAGATCAAGGGCTTCGTGGTGCCCACCGACACCCCCGGCTACGAGGCCACCAAGATCAGCGGGAAGATGGGCCTGCGGATCATGCAGAACGCGGACATCACCCTGGACGTGCGCCTGCCCGCGGACGCGATCCTGCCCGGCGCCACCACCTTCGCCGCCACCCGCGCCCTGCTGCGCGACTCGCGCATGTGGGTCGGCTGGCAGGGCGTCGGCGCGCAGATGGGCGTGCTGGACGTGCTGCGCTCCTACGCGCTGCGGCGGGAGCAGTTCGGCCGCCCGCTGGCCGCGTTCCAGCTGATCCAGGCCCAGATCGCCGAGGTCGCCGGCAACCTGGCCGCCTCCGCCGGGATGATGCTCCAGGTGGACGCCCTGCGGCAGGAGGGGCGGATGGAGATGATGCACGCGGCGATGGCCAAGGCCACCTCGACCCGGCTGGCCCGGTCCTCGGCGGCGCTCGCCCGCGACGCCCTCGGCGGCAACGGCCTGCTCACGGAGCACGAGATCGCCAAGATCATGGGGGACGTGGAGGCCATCTACTCCTACGAGGGCTCCTACGGCATGAACACCCTGATCGTGGGGCGGGCCCTCACCGGCGTCTCGGCCTTCGTGTGAGCCACGCGTCCTGCAGGTCCTGGATCAGCGGGCGGTGGGCGATGAGCAGCAGCACGCCGGCCACCGGGATGACCACCTCGAAGCCCAGCCAGAGGTAGCCGGCCGCGCCCGCCACCCCGCCCAGGAAGAACAGGGCCACGAGCAGCGCCAGCAGACCCACGCGCCGCGGTTCCCCGACGACGGGGGCCGCGGCCCCGGGGCCGTTGCGGTACAGGATCTTGCCGAGCTCGACGCCGATGTCCGTGACCATGCCCGTCACGTGCGTCGTGCGGATCGGCCACGCCCCGATGCGGGTGATCAAGGCGTTCTGCAGGCCCATGGTGAAGCACAGCACGGCCACCACGACCAGCGGCCGGTGCGCATCGCGGACGTGCTCGGCGAGCAGGCCGAACACCAGCATGCCGACGCCCTCGAGCAGGAGGATGTTGGCGTACCGCGACCGGAGGCCGTTGACCCGGCCCCAGTTGAACACCAGCGCGCAGACGACCGCGCCCAGGATGAACATGGCCAGCGCGAGCAGGCCCGTGCCGACCAGACCCGGGGCGTGGAGGACCGCCGCGTCCGCCATGGACGCCACGATCCCCGTCATGTGGGACGTGTACGTGGCCACGGCGACGAAGCCCACGGAGTTGAGGATCCCCGCGATCGCGGTCAGCACCAGCGCCAGGTGGGTGTTGCGGCGCACGGTGCGCTCGGGGGCGCACAGGTTGAGCACCCCGCCACCCTACGACCGGACGCCGCCGTCGGCGCCGACGCGGGAGGCGCCGTCGTCGACGCCTCCCGTCACCGTGCCCGGGCTCAGTAGCTGGAGTAGCCGTCCTCCGACAGGGTGTGCTTCTCGTCGCCGGTGATGGCGGGGTTGAACACCGAGATCAGGTGCATGTCCTCGGTGCCGCCGCGCAGGTCGTGCGGCTCGTGGTCCGGCAGGACGTAGATGACACCCGGCGTGATCTCGTGGACGGTGCCGTCCGGCTCCACCACGGAGCCGTTGCCCGCGATGCAGTAACAGGCCTCCTGGTGGTTGCGGTACTGGAGCTTCGAGGACGATCCGGCGCGCACGATCGTGTGGGCGACGGCGAAACCCATCTCGTCCTTCGCGGTGATGAGGCGTTCGGAGGTGCCTCCGCCCCACTCGACCTTCTCGACGTCGTTCCGGCTGCGGGTGTACATGGCGTTCCTTTCGGCGAGCTCTGTGGGTCGGGCAAGGGGCCGTAGCCCTGGCTCCATCGTAGGATGCCCGTCTCAGACTGTGAGGGGCAACACGTGAGGGCTCATATGGGATGGAATAGTCCAGGTCCACTATGATGTGTATCACACCTGGCATACGCTTCATCTTGACCCATGCGGCCCGGAGATGGAGGAGACGCGATGGCAACGCAGGCGAGGGATGGCCGGTTCTCCAATGAGGTGTTGCCCCAAGACGAGAGGCCTAGTCGTTTCGGTCCGGGGCTAATCATCGCCGCGTCCTTCATCGGGCCGGGGACCATCACAACCTCCATCGTTACCGGTGCCGAGCAGGGATTCGTCCTGGCCTGGGCTGTCGTCTTCTCAATTTTGGCCACCATCGTCTTGCAGGAGATGTCGGGACGGCTGGGCCTCGCGACCCGCATGAGTCTCGGACACGCTCTGCGCGAGGTGTTCTCCTCGGTGCCGGCACGACTTGTCATGGCGATCCTCGTCGTCGCGGCGATCGGCATCGGAGGGGCGTCCTACGCCGGCGGTGACACAGTCGGCACCGCCCTCGCCTTGACTAGTGTGACCGGACTCAGCCAGCCCGTGGTCGTCATCGGGATCGTCCTCACGATCGGCGTTCTGCTCTGGACGGGCAGCTACAAACTGATCGAGCGGGTGCTGACCGTCATGGTCGGGTTATTGGGGCTGCTGTTCATCGTCACAGCTGTCCTAGTTCAGCCTCCGATCGGCGACCTCTTGATGGGCATGTTCATTCCCCGGCTGCCACCCGGCACGGCGTTGCTGGCGGTCGCACTGATCGGGACCACCGTGGTCCCTTACAACCTCTTCCTGCACGCGAGTTTGGTGCAGGAGAAATGGGGGCCGGGTCTGGATTCGCGGGAATCTCTCCGAGCGGCGAGGACGGACACGGCGGTGTCGATCTCCGTCGGAGGTGTCATCACTCTGGCCGTGATGGCGACGGCGTTCGGTGGGATGTACGTCAAGGGCATGCAGGCCGAGACCGGTCGGGACCTCGCCTCCGCCCTGGAACCCCTCCTCGGGGACGCGGCTGGCTGGGTGTTCGCGGCGGGCATGTTCGCGGCCGGGTTCACGTCCGCCGTAGCTGGCCCGCTCGGCGCGGCGTACGCGATTGCCGGCACACTGGGCCAGGACACCGATCTGCGCAGCGTCCCTGCTCGCATCGTGTGGGGCGCAGTCCTTGCGATCGGTGCCGTCATTGCCCTGACGGGAACGAATCCCACGGAGGTCATCGTCATCGCACAGGCGGCGAACGGGCTTCTCCTGCCCATCGTGGCCGTATTCCTGATGGTCGTGATGAACAGTCGTCGGCTGATGGGCTCGCATCGGAACGGCCCACTGGCCAACGCCCTGGGAGGGCTTGTCTGTCTTGTCGTCATCGGGCTCGCGGTTTACCAGCTGGGCGGGCTTGCCGGGCTGTGGGATTGAGGCCCGGCGATGAGGCGCGCCGCCGAATGACGTCCCTTACCGACTGTCGTGAGCCGACGGCATGCGACTGAGTCATTCCTCCCGTCACCCGTTTCCTGAACGAAAGCGCTTCGACACGCCGCCGTTTCATCAACGAAAGCCTTCGACACGCCCCGTCCGGCCCCTCCCGGGCGCCCTGTGACGCGGCCTACACGTGTGGGATACTGACGGCACGCCGCATGCCCCGCGCGGGAGAGCGTCGGCGCGCGTCCTGCCCCGGCCGGCCGCGTGAGCAGGCCGCCGAAGGAGCAAACCCTCCCCGGGAATCTCTCAGGCATCCGTACCGCGTGGGGTCAGGCGCTCTGGAAAGCGTCTCACTCCGCCGCGCCCGCGTCCGGACCGAGACCACCGACGGTGCAAGCCGCCCACCCGGGCGTCGGAAACTCTCAGGTCCATGACAGAGCGGGGAGGAGCAGACCCACGCCGTGACCACGGCAGGATCCCCCCGGAGGTACCCCGTGACCAGCCCCCAGACCACCGAGAGCACGACCGCGCTGCCCCACGAGCGCGTCGAGCCCAAGGACACCGCCTCGGCCCCCTTCGTGGCCCGCCACATCGGCCCGCGCCCCGCGGACGTCGAGCACATGCTGCAGACCCTGGGCTACGACTCGCTCGAGGCCCTCGTGGACACCGCCGTCCCCGCCGGCATCCGCCAGCCGAAGCCCCTCGAGCTGCCCGCCCCGCTGACCGAGTCCGCGGTCCTGGAGCAGCTGCGCGAGATCGCCGGCCGCAACGTCATGAAGACCCAGATGATCGGGCAGGGCTTCTCGGACACCGTCACCCCGGGCGTCATCCTCCGCAAGGTGCTGGAGAACCCGGCCTGGTACACGGCCTACACGCCGTACCAGCCGGAGATCTCCCAGGGCCGCCTCGAGGCCCTCCTGAACTACCAGACGATGGTCCAGGACCTCACCGGCCTGGACATCGCCAACGCCTCTCTGCTGGACGAGGCCTCCGCCGCCGCCGAGGCCGTGCTCCTCATGCACCGCGCCAACCGCCGCAGGACCGACGGCGTCACCCTCCTCGACGCGGACCTCTTCCCGCAGACCCTCTCCGTGGTGCGCCTGCGTGCCGAGGCCGTGGGCATCGACGTGCGCGTGGCCGACCTCTCCGCAGGCATCCCGGAGGACGTCCGCGCCGAGGTCGAGGAGAAGGGCCTGTGCGGCGTCGTGCTGCAGCAGCCCGGCGACTCCGGCCGCATCCACGACCACGCCGCCGTCATCGCGCAGGCCAAGGAGGCCGGCGCCCTCGTGACCGTCGCGGCGGACATCCTCTCCCTCGCCCTGATCACCCCGCCCGGGGAGCAGGGCGCGGACATCGCCGTCGGCTCCACGCAGCGCTTCGGCGTGCCCCTGTTCTTCGGCGGCCCCCACGCCGCCTACATGGCCGTGAAGGAGGGCCTGCAGCGCAGCATGCCGGGCCGCCTCGTGGGCGTCTCCCACGACGACGCCGGCAAGCCCGCCTACCGCCTCGCCCTCCAGACGCGCGAACAGCACATCCGGCGCGAGAAGGCCACGTCCAACATCTGCACCGCCCAGGCGCTGCTCGCGATCGTCGCCTCGATGTACGCCGTCTACCACGGCCCCCAGGGCATCGCCCGCATCGCGCGCCACGCCCACGCCCAGGCCGTCCGCCTGGCGGAGGCGCTGCGGGCCGGCGGCGTCGAGGTCGCCGAGGAGCACTTCTTCGACACGATCACCGTCCGCGTGCCCGGCCGGGCCGAGCAGGTCCTGCAGGCCGCCGAGGAGAACGGCGTGAACCTGCGCCTGGTGGACGCGGACACCCTGCGGATCGCGGCCGATGAGACCACCGTCGACGCCGACCTCGTGGCCGTCCTGACGGCGTTCGGCCTGGACGCGGGCTCCCTGCCGGCCTCCGCGCACGAGGGCGCCGTGGCCACCCCGGCCGTGCCGGAGGCGCTGCGCCGCTCCTCCGCGTTCATGACGCACCCGGTGTTCAACACCCACCACTCGGAGACGAAGATGCTGCGCTACCTGCGCCGCCTCTCCGGCTACGACCTGGCGCTGGACCGCACCATGATCCCGCTGGGCTCGTGCACCATGAAGCTCAACGCCACCGCGGAGATGGAGGCCATCTCCTGGCCCGAGTTCTGCTCCATCCACCCGTTCGCGCCCGACCACCAGACCGAGGGCTGGCGGTTCCTGATCGCGGATCTGGAGGCCAAGCTCGCCGAGATCACCGGCTACGCGGGCGTCTCGGTGGCCCCGAACGCCGGCTCGCAGGGCGAGTTCGCGGGCCTGTGGGCCATCCGCCAGTACCACCTGGCCCGCGGTGAGGGTGAGCGGGACATCTGCCTGATCCCGGCCTCCGCCCACGGCACCAACGCGGCCTCGGCCGTGCTGGCGGGGCTGAAGGTCGTCGTCGTCGCCACCGCCGACGACGGCACGATCGACGCCGCCGACCTGGACGCCAAGATCGCGGCGAACGAGGGCCGCATCGCGGCCATCATGATCACCTACCCCTCCACGCACGGCGTCTACGACGCCGACGTCAAGGAGGTCTGCGCCACGGTGCACGCCGCGGGCGGCCAGGTGTACATCGACGGCGCCAACCTCAACGCGCTCGTGGGCCTGGCCCAGCCGGGCGAGTTCGGCGGAGACGTCTCCCACCTGAACCTGCACAAGACGTTCTGCATCCCGCACGGCGGCGGGGGCCCGGGCGTGGGCCCCGTGGCGGTGGGCGAGCACCTGGTGCCGTACCTGCCCTCCCGCGAGGCCCTGATGACCGCGGCCCCGCACGGCTCGGCCGGCGTGCTGCCCATCTCCTGGGCCTACATCCACCTGATGGGCGCCGAGGGCCTGCGCTCCGCCACCGCGCACGCGCTGCTGGGCGCCAACTACATCTCCCGCCGCCTCGCGCCCCTCTACCCGACGCTGTACACGGGCAACGACGGCCTCGTGGCGCACGAGTGCATCCTCGACCTGCGCGAGCTCACGGCCCGCACGGGCGTGACCGCCGAGGACGTGTGCAAGCGCCTCATCGACTACGGGTTCCACGCCCCCACCCTGGCGTTCCCCGTGGCCGGCACGCTCATGGTGGAGCCCACCGAGTCCGAGGACCTCGAGGAGATCGAGCGGTTCATCGAGGCCATGGAGGCCATCCACGCCGAGATCACCGCCGTCACCCCGGAGACCGTGGCGGACTCCGTCCTGCGTCGCGCCCCGCACACCCTCAACGTCCTGATGGCCGACGAGTGGGATCGCCCCTACTCGCGCGCCCAGGCGGGCACGCCGGTGCCGAGCCTGCGTCTGGACAAGTACCTGCCGCCGGTGGGCCGCATCGACGGCGCCTACGGCGATCGCAACCTCGTGTGCTCGTGCCCGCCGCCCGAGGCGTTCGAGGGCGCCGTGGCCGACACCGCCGACGAGGACTGAGAGGATCACCCCCATGAGCGATTCGACGCGCAACTCCCCGCTGCACCCGGTCCACGAGGCCGCGGGCGCCACGTTCACGGACTTCGGCGGCTGGAACATGCCCCTGAAGTACGGCTCCGAGCTGGCCGAGCACAAGGCCGTCCGCACCTCCGCAGGCCTGTTCGACCTCTCCCACATGGGCGAGATCCGGGTCACCGGCCCGGAGGCCGGGGCCATGCTGGACCACGCCCTCTCGAGCGTGCTCTCCACGTTGAAGCCCGGCCGCGCCAAGTACGCCCTGTGCCTGACGGACGCCGGCACCATCCTGGACGACACGATCGTCTACCGGATGGACGACGGCGAGGCCGGCTCCGAGCCCGACTACCTGGTGGTGCCCAACGCGGGCAACATCGCCGCGGTCCACACCGCCCTGAACCAGCGGGCGTCGGGCTGGGACGCCGTCGTCGAGGACGAGTCCTCGACCACCGCCCTCGTGGCCGTGCAGGGCCCGCAGGCCGAGAAGATCCTCGCCCGGGCCATGCCGGAGGCCGCGGCGCAGCTGGCCGAGCTGAAGTACTACGGCCACCTGACCCTGACCGTGCCCACGGACGCCGGCGACGTCACCGCCGTCGTCGCCCGCACCGGCTACACCGGTGAGGACGGCTTCGAGCTGTTCCTGCCCGCCGCCTCCACCGCCGAGGCCGGCGACCGCGGCTCCGCCGTGTGGCACACGATGCTCTCGGCCGCGGACGAGGCGGGCGTGGAGCTGACGCTGTGCGGGCTCGCCTCGCGGGACTCGCTGCGCCTCGAGGCGGGCATGCCGCTCTACGGCAACGAGCTGGACACCGGGCACCAGCCGCACGCCTCTGGCGTCGGCTTCGCGGTGCCCGCGAGCAAGGAGGCCGACTTCGTCGGACGATCCGCGCTGGTCGGCAGGGACGACGTCGAGGAGGTCCTCGTGGGGCTGCAGGGCGCGGGTCGGCGTGCCGCCCGGCACGGTTACGCCGTGCTGGACGAGTCCGGCGAGCGGGTGGGCGAGGTGACCTCGGGCGCCCCCAGCCCGACCCTCGGACACCCCATCGCCCTGGCCCGTGTCCGCCGCGACGTGGCCGCCGAGGGCACGTCCCTGCAGGTGGACCTGCGCGGCCGCGGCGAGCCGTTCACCGTGGTGGCCACGCCGTTCTACCGCCGGGAGCGCTGAGCCCGACGCAGCCGTCCCTCGGCCCGCCGCTCGGCGGTCCCGGGGCCCTTCGCTAGACTCGGGCTCCGGGCCGTCGTCGCGGCCCCCCGTCCCGCCGTCCACCTGCAGGAAGTCCGCATGACTCACGTCGCCGCCCGTGCCCGGGTCCCCCTGAAGGGGCTGCTGGTCTTCCTCGCCGTCGCCGCCGTCCTGCTCCTGCTGGGCATCGTCACCGTCCTCCGCGGCGTGGCCGCCGACGCCGCCCGCGTGGACATCGTCACCGTGCTGGACGGCAACACCGTGGTGGTGAACCAAGGCGGCACCGAGCGGACCGTGGTCCTCGCCGGCGTCACGAGCGCGGGCCGCAACCCGGAGGGCCTCAAGGTCGGCCCCAACCTCTGCATGGGGGAGGAGTCCTACTCCTGGCTGCGTGATCGGCTCCCGCAGGGGGCGACCGCGAGCATGACCACCTCGGACGAGGGCGCGCCCGAGGGGATGGAGAGCGCGGTCATCTCGATCGGCGGCGGCACCGTCAACGTGGCCATGGCGGAGGCCGGCATGGCCGCCCCCACGGAGGTCGCCGTCGGCAAGCGCCTGGCGGAGGAGATCGCCCAGGCCAATCAGGAGGCCGTGGGTCGCGGCGTGGGGCTCTACGACATCGAGGAGCCCTGCACGTACCAGAACCGGCTCTACGAGGCCCAGTTCGCCCTGGAGCAGATCCCGGAGGACGCGGAGGCGTCCCTGACGAAGATCGACGAGCGATCGGTGGAGTACGCGGCCGGCCTGGACCAGGTGCGCCTGGTGCAGCAGGAGATCCGGGCCCTCGACCCGGAGAACGGCACGTTCGCCGACCTCGCCTACGGGCCGGCCAAGGAGTCGCTCCTGGCCGAGGCGGACCCGGTGGTGGAGCACGGGATGCAAGTCCTGAAGGACCTCAACACGCGGCGCAACGAGATCGCGGCCCGTGGCTGACCCCGCCGCGCTCAGTCCAGGGCGAGGGTGACGAGCCCGAGCTGGGCCGCCCGGATGATCAGCTGGACGCGGTCGCGGACCTCCAGCTTGGCCATGATCCGCGTGAGGTTGGCCTTGACCGTGGACTCGGAGACGAAGAGGTTCGCGGCGATCTCCGGGTTCGACTGGCCCCGGGCCAGCAGCCGCAGCACGCCCAGCTCCCGCTCGGTGAGGTCGGAGCCGTCGGGGCTGCCGGGCTGCACCGAGGTGGGGCCCACCGTCGGCCGGTCCCGCTCGATCGAGGCGAGCAGCTTGGTCGCCACGGCGGGGGAGAGCACGGACTCGCCGCGATGGACGGCCTGAATGGCGCCCAGGATGGCCGGCGGCTCCGCGTCCTTGAGGAGGTAGCCGCCCGCTCCGGCGCGCAGGGCCGGCACGAGGTAGTCCTCGGACGTGAACGTGGTGATCGCCAGGACCCGGATCGCGGGGTGGGTGTCCTTGATCCGGCGTGTGGCCTCCACCCCGTCCATCAGGGGCATCTGCATGTCCATCAGGACCACGTCCGGCTCGATGGCGGCGCACGCCTCCACGGCTTCGACGCCGTTGGCGACCACACCCACGCAGGTCATGCCGGGGGCAGAGTCGACGAGCACGCGGAGCGCGCCGCTCATGAGCGGCTGGTCGTCGGCGATCAGGATGCGCAGCTCTTCGGACACGCAGGTCAGCGTAACCGGTGCTGTGGCGCATGCCACCTTGTCGGCGTCGGGGCGAGGCCGGGGTGCCCGCCGGCCGTCATCTGCGCCATGCCGCGGCGCGGCCTGTGCGCGGCGTGCACCATTTGTGACGGGCGTCATACATACTGGGGCCATGAAGACTCGCGCTCTCCTCGCTTCCGCTCTCCTGCTCGCCTCCACCCTCGTCGGCGCTCCGGCCGCCGCCGCCTCGGCGGCCTCGGCCGAGGACGACGTCGTCACGACCCTGGGCCTCGGCAAAGGCACTGCGGAGTGGACGTGCCGCCACTTCGGCATCTGGTGCGACTGACCCCGGGGCGGTCCGCCCCCGATGCCTGATTCGAGCCCATCGACCCCCTCCGTCCGGAGCGGCGCGCCCTCCCGGGCGCGCCGCTCTTCGGCGTGGCGTCAGGCGCGCAGCCTGCGGTGGCGCGCGTTCTGGGCCGCGGCGCCGCTGAGCCGCGTCTATCTCGCCTTCGGGTCGGCGTTCCTGCTCGCCTCGACCGCGTCCGACATCGGTCTGTTCGGCCCGGGCCACGGCGCCATCCCGGTCCTGGACGGGATCGCCATCGCGTCGGCGACCAGCGCCTTCCTCGCCCAGTGGTGGCGCAGCACGGTGGGCTTCGCCCTGCTCCTGCCCGGGGCCGTCGCGACCGTCGTCGGCGGTTCCGAGGTGCTCTTCGCCGTCGTCGCGCCCGTGGTCCTCGGGGCCGTCGCGGCGACCGCCCGTTCCTGGGGGTTCGTCGTCACGGCCGCCGTCCTGGCACTGACCTGGGGCGTCGCCCAGCCGTTCGCGGTGGGTCAGTCGAACGCGACGTGGTTCATCCTGCTGCTCATGTCCATGGGCCTCGGCGGCGGGCTCTTCATCCGCGAGAGCTTGGCCCGGCGGGAGCGGGATCGCCGCCGGGTGTTCGAGGCGGAGGAGCGGGCCCGGCTGGCCGCCGAGGCCGAGCGTCGCTCCCTGGCCCGCGACCTGCACGACGTGGTCGCGCACAACCTCACGATCATCTCGATGCAGGCTCGGACGGCACGCTACCTCGGCGCCCCGGAGGCGGCTCAGGGCGTGCTGGACGTGGTGGGGGACTCCGCGAAGGACGCGCTGCGGGACCTGCGGCGCATGCTCTCCATCCTCCAGGAGGACGGGATCGTGGACCCGAGCGGTGAGCCGGGCGCCGCGGGGGGCGCGGACGGGGCGACGTCCGCGGATCCGGTGCTGTCCGTGGCCCAACTGGCCGAGGAGCTGCGCAGTCTCGGAATGACGGTGGAGACGGACGTCCGCTGCGACCAGAACGCGATGCCGATCTCCGTGCGCTCCACCCTGCACCGGGTGCTCCAGGAGGCCACCACGAACGTCGCCAAGCACGCCGGCGAGGGCGCGCGCGTGTGCATCGAACTCCGCGACGCGGGGCCGGACGTGGTGCTCGAGGTGGAGAACACCGTCACCGAGCGGTCCGGCCCGCCGCAGTGGAACTCCTCCGGTGTGGGCCTGAACTCCATGCGGGATCGCGTGGCCACCTTCGGCGGCACGATCGAGGCCGGGCCGGGGGGCTGGGGGTGGCGGGTGCGCGCGGTGCTCCCCCGGTCCGTCTGACGAGGCCGACGCCGTCGCAGCGGCGGACCAGACCCATGTGACCTGCATCACATCAGGGCCCGAAAGTCTGCACCTTCCGCCACTGTCGGGGGCGCCGTCGTCCCTCCTAGAGTGGGTCATGCCCCATTGAGACGGTGCACAGTGCGAATCACGAGCCGGGATACATGCCTGAGGGGATGCGGGCCCCGGACGCGGTTCCGAGAAGGACGATGGCCATCCGGCCATCGTCCTTTCTCGTTGTCGGGCGTGCTCAGGCCGGCTCGGTGCGCGACGGCTCCGGGGTGACCGTGCGGACGAGGGGACGGGCCGCCGTCCGGCCCAGGGCCATGAGCACGGCGGCCGGGAAGCCGATCACCGGGATGAGCATCGGCAGGATGCCCGCAGCGCCCTGCGTGAGCACCACCAGGCCGTAGAGCATGCCGATCAGCGCGTACGCCAGCACGTGGACCCACTGGTTGAGCACGTGCCGGAACGCCCAGTTCACGAGCAGGCACAGCGGCAGCCCCACCACCAGCCCGGCGACCCCGACCACCGTCAGCAGCGGTGTCAGGCTGCCGAAGGCCTGCAGGCCCGGGACCACGGCCAGGATCGCCACCACGGCGGCCATCACGAGGTTGGGCAGCAGCCAGGCCACGAGGAACCCGTTCAGTCCCATGCGCAGCTGCGGGCGGGGGCCGGAACGGGCCGCGCGGCGACGGGCACGGGCGGCGGACGCGACCGGGGCGGGGGTGGTCATGGCGGGAACTCTCCGGGAGGGGGATCGACGACGTCGGGCGGGTCCCCACTGTAGTGGGCCGGGCTGGACGGGCCCCGGGAGAGTTCCCGGTCAGGCGCGCCGGTCGCCGTCCACGTGGAAGGCCAGGTCCTCGACGCCGGGGAAGGACTCGATCTCCTGGAACGCGTCCCAGGCGTCGCTGTCCGCCTCGGCGTCCGCGGGCAGGGTCACCGTCAGGGCGCCGATCTCCCCGTCGATCACCTGCAGGCGCAGCTCGAGCTCGTGTCCTCCGGCGGATCCGGAGGCGAAGCGGCCGCGGACGGGCCAGACGCAGTCGTTCGGCACCGCGCGCCGGACGTCGTCGTCGGTCTGGACGACGAGCGGCACCCAGTCCGGGACCTCGCCGGCTTCACGGATGGCCTCGGCCACCGATGCGACGGTGCGCGCGTGCGGCAGCTGGGAGCGCAGCGCCTCAGCCCCGGGCAGGTCCCGGCCCTCGGCCAGCGCCGGGTCGAGCAGGGTCTCGAGCAGCACGCGCACCTCGACCGGCAGCTCGGCGGTGGCCTCCGGCTCGACCTCGTCGACCGGGTCCTCGTCCAGGCCGGCGGGTCCGGTGACGGCGAGTTCGACGGCGTCGCGGCGGGTCCGGCGGGCGTCCTCGTTGGCCAGCAGCATCGCCAGGGAGGCCGCTGCGGCCAGCGCGACGCGCGGGGCGGGGACGCCGACCCGCTGGAGCCCGCGCACCACGGCGCCGTCGATCCGGTCGTTCAGGCCGGTGGTGCGCAGCGCGACCGCCGCGACCGCGCCGCCGACGGCCAGTCCGCCGAGCCCGCGCAGGGCACGCGCGGCGGGGGAGGGGGCCACCTCGCCGTCGGCGATCGCGGCGGTGTGGAGGGCGTTGGCGGTCTCGGCCGCGAGGACCGTGCCGCTGACGGCGGCCTCGAGCTCTGCGAGGGCCCGACGCTCGCGCCCTCGGCGGGCGTGCGGATCCAGCAGGGTGAGCCCGCCGACCGCGGCCGCCGCCGCCAGCCCGTAGAGCCGGCCGCCCGGGGCGAGGGCGCGCTGGCGCAGCGCGGGGAAGACGGCCTCGACGCCGTCGACGGGAACGGACGACGCCGAGTGGTGGACCTCGCCGGGGGCGGAAGGGGCGGGGGAGGGGAGCTTCATGCCCCCAGTGTGGCGCACCGCCCGGCTCAGGACGAGTCAGCGGCCCACGTGCGCGCTCAAGCGGAGCGCAGGCCGCCCTGCCACAGGGCGGCGAACGGCGTGCGGCCCTCCACCGCCTGCGCGATGCCGGCTCGCACGAACTCCTTGGCGCGGCGCGCGGCCTCGAGCGTGGTGGCACCCTTGGCCAACTCGGCGGTGACGGCGGCGGCGAGCGAGCAGCCCGCACCAGAGACGCCGGACTGGCCGATCTTCGGGGCGGAGAGCACCTCCACGGTGTCCCCGTCCACGAACACGTCCACGGCGTCCGGGCCGGGCAGGTGCATCCCGCCCTTGGCCAGGACGGCCGCGCCGGAGATCTCGTGGATGCGCCGAGCGGCCGCCGTCAGGTCCTCGACCGAGCGCACGGTCATGCCGGAGAGCTGCTCCGTCTCGAAGTGGTTCGGGGTGGTGAAGGTGGCCAGCGGCAGCAGCTCGGCCTTGAGCGCCTGGTCCGTGTCCAGGGCGTGGCCCGGCTCCTGGCCCTTGCAGATGAGCACGGGGTCCAGGACCACGTGGTCCCACTCGGCGCGGCGCAGGGCCGCGGCCGAGGTGCGGATGACCTCCGGGGAGCCCTGCATGCCCAGCTTCACGGTGCGCAGCCGCTCCGGGTAGTCGCCCTGGATGGCGTCGAGCTGCTGCTGGAGGATCTCGGTGGGCACGGGGAAGAAGCGGTGGTTCCAGTCGTCCTCCGGGTCGAAGGAGACGATGCAGGTCAGCGCCACGATGCCGAAGACGCCGAGTTCCTGGAACGTCTTGAGGTCGGCCTGGGCGCCGGCGCCGCCGGTGGCCTCGGACCCGGCGATGGTCAGGGCGAGCGCGGGGGCGGAGGCGGAGTGCTGGGGGGAGTGAGCGGTCTGGGGCATGCGCCCATGGTAGGACCGACCCCGGACGGGAAGCGCCCGACGGCCGGCGGTGTTCACCGGGGAACGAGGGTCCTCGGACCCGGAGCGTCCGCCCGGGCGCCCCGAGCGACCCGCGAAGGACGGGGACGGACGTGCTCGAGTTCCTCACCGGCACGGGCCTGGCCACCTCGGCCGGGCTCAACGCCTACATCCCCCTGCTCGCCCTGGGTCTGCTGGACCGGTTCACGGGGCTCGTCGACCTGCCCGCGGGGTGGACGTGGCTCTCCGCCGACGCCTCCCTCTGGATCCTCGGCGCCCTGCTCGCGCTCGAGCTCGTCGCGGACAAGATCCCCGGGGTGGACGCGGTCAACGACGTCGTCCAGACGGTCGTGGGAGCCGACACGGTCACGGTGGGGGCCGCCGCGCCCGTGCTCTCGGCGGCCGAGGACGTCTCGGCGGCCGGCCTCGTCGCGGCCGCGCTGTTCCTGCCGGTGCTGGTCGCCGTGCTGGTGGTCGCCGTCGTCGTGGGCCTGTGGCTGCTGGCCCGGCGGTTCCGCGACCGGCGGACGCGAGGCCGTGCCGCGGCCGTGCCGGGTGGACCAGAATGGACGGCATGATCCTCATCAACCTGAAGTTCACCGTCCAGCCCGAGCGTGCCGACGAGTGGATGGACGCCGTCGCGAAGTACACCGCGGACGTGCGCTCCGAGCCCGGCAACCTGTTCTTCGAGTGGTACCGCCCGGTGGAGGGCGGCCCGAACGAGTACTTCCTGCTCGAGGGGTTCACGGACGAGGGTGCGCAGGCCCACGTCGCGTCCCCGCACTTCCAGGAGGGCCTGGACGCGATGCGCCCGCTGCTGGCGAGCACGCCCCAGATCATCTCCGAGCAGGTCGGTGCGGAGGGCTTCGGCCCGATGGGCGAGCTGCAGATCGACTGAGCCCGCCCCCGGCCGGAGGAGGCGACGGCGCCCGCGTCACGAGCGTGACGCAGGGCGCCGTCCCTGTATCCGGGGTCACACCCTGGCTACGGTGAGCGCATGAGCGCCGAGCAGAACAGCACCCAGACCCCCGGCCACCGCGCCGCCCACGTCCCTGCCGGCCAGGATCTCGGCCACCGCTGGTCCACCCGCGAGGCCGATCACGACGATCCGGCGGACCGCCGCGCCGTCCGCCAGATCGCCGAGCTCGCCTTCGCGTCCACGGCCGAGGCCGACCTCGTCGAGGCGCTCGCCGGCGGCGCGGAGGGCTGGCTGCCCCAGTACTCCCTCGTGGCCATGACCGCCGCGATCCCCGGCACGGACCTGCAGTCGGACCCGATGGGCTACGGCACCCTGGTCCGGGCCCACATCGACGACGCCGAAGTGCTCGCCCTCGCCCCTCACGGCGTCCTGCCCGAGCATCAGGGCGAGGGCGCCGGCACCGCGCTCGTCAACGCCCTGCTCCAGAAGGCCCAGGCCGACGGCGAGGAGGTCGTGGTGGTCTACGGCTGGCCCGAGTACTACGCGAAGTTCGGCTTCCACCGGGCCTCCGAGCACGGCGTGCACGCGGCCTTCGCCCGGCAGCCCGAGGCGCTGCAGGTCCTCACGCTCCAGGACGGGGCCGAGGTGCCGGCCGGCGAGTTCCGCTACCCGCCCGCGTTCGGGGCGGAGAACGCGCAGGTCGCCGGCCGCTGAGGGCGGGGCGTCAGCCCAGGAGTCGGCGCACGGCGGCGAGCGTTCGTTCGGCCTCGGCCGGCTCGGCCGTGAGCCGCGCGATGACCTCCGCGAGGTCCGCGCGCAGGCCGGCCTCGGCGTCGTCGGCCGGGGCGTGGAGCCACGCCCGCAGGGCGCGGTTGTGGACGGCCACCACGGCCGCCGCCAGCCCGACGGCGACCCCGCCGCGCGCGGGCGTGTCCGGCAGGGCCGTGGCGAGCCAGCCGGAGAACAGCTCCGTGTAGCGGTGCGAGGTGAGCAGCTCGCGCGTGCGCAGCGCCTGGGAGCCGCGCAGCAGGCGGGAGCGCGCCCGGGCCCGGTCCGGATCGGCGGTGTGATGCCGGAAGACCTGGAGGACCGCCTCCTCCAGGGCCTCCCGCACGCCGAGGGAGGTGCCGCGCAGGAAGTCGTCCAGGCGGGCGAGCAGCGCCGCGTGGTCGGCGAAGACCACCTCCTCCTTCCCGCCGAGGTGGCGGAAGAAGCTGGCCCGGCTCATGCCGGCCTGGCGGGCGAGCTGGTCGGCCGTGACGGCGTCGTAGCCCTCGCGGTCCAGCAGGTGGATCAGGGCGGTGAGGGTGTCCTCGGCGGGCGTCGTCATGCGGGCCATGGTGCCACGGGCGCGGAGAGGAGGTGAGACTGCGTCTGATTCTGTGAGATGGCGTGTCAGTCGGTGTAGGGTGATGGCGGACACACCCATCTCTCCGACCCCGCCCGGGAGGCCACCATGACCGAGACCCTGCCCACCGTCGAGCCCGAGTACGACGTCGCCACGCCGCTGGACACCGACTTCTACCTCGCGCTCGCGGACGTCTCCGACGCCGAGAAGGACGTGTGGCGTCGGGCCCGCGCCTTCGCGCTCGAGCCGGACGTGCTGCCCCGGATCCGGGAGGCGTGGGACCGTCACGAGTACCCGCTCGACCTCGTGGCCCGCCTGGGCCAGGCCGACCTGCTGCGCGACGGCGTCCCCGTGGACGGGCTGCCCGAGATCTCCCGCGTGGCCGCGGGCCTGGCCATGATGGAGCTCTCGCGCCTGGACGGCTCGATCGCCACGATGACGGGCGTGCAGGGCGGTCTGGCCATGCGCTCGATCCAGCTGTGCGGCAGCGAGGAGCAGCGTGCCGAGCACCTGCCGGCCATGGCGCGCGGCGAGCTCTACGGCGCCTTCGCGCTCACGGAGCCGACCCACGGCTCCGACTCGGTCTCGCTGGAGACCCGCGCCGAGCGCGTCGACGGCGGCTGGCGGCTGCACGGGCACAAGAAGTGGATCGGCAACGGGGCCGCCGGCGGGGTGACCGTGGTGTGGGCGCGCAGCGCCGAGGACGAGAAGGTCCGCGGGTTCATCGTGCGCCAGGAGTCCGAGGGCTACACGGCCGAGGTCATCAAGGGCAAGGTCGCGCTGCGGGCCATCGACCAGGCCCACATCACCCTCGACGGCGTGTTCGTGCCCGACGCCGACGTCCTGCCCGAGGCCCGCTCCTTCAAGGACACCTCCCGCGTCCTCTTCGCCACGCGCGTGGGCGTCGCGTGGTCCGCCCTCGGGAAGGCCGTGGGCTGCTACGAGGCGGCGGTGCACTACGCGGGGCAGCGCGTCCAGTTCGGCCGACCGCTGGCCGCCGCCCAGAGCGTGCAGACCCGCCTGGCCGAGATGCTCTCCCAGCTCACCCAGGTGCAGCTGCTCGTGCTGCGTGCGACCCGGCTCGAGGACGAGGGACGGCTCACCGGGCCGATGGCGTCCATGGCCAAGTACTCGGCGACGCGCGCCGCGCGGTCCATCGCCGCGAACGCGCGCGACCTGCTCGGTGGCAACGGCATCCTCATCCAGAACGAGGTGGCCCGCCACTTCGCGGACATCGAGGCGATCCACACCTACGAGGGCACCGAGACCGTGCAGGGGCTGATCATCGGCCGCGAGATCACGGGGGTCGGCGCGTTCGTGTGAGATGACGCGAGCGGGGGCGGCGGCGTGAGCCAGAGATTTCTGCTGGTGCGCACGCCCCCCTGCCGCCGATTCGTCTGGCTCGGCGGCCGATTCATCTGGCTCACGCAGGCAGAGGGAGCCGCAGGTGGGCGGCGAGGTCGCGCAGCAGGGCGTCGAGACCGCGCCGAGTGAAGACGCTGGCGGTCACGCGCAGCACGATCCACCCCTCGGCCTGCATCCGGCGGTCGCGCTCGATGTCACGGCGCCACTGCTGCGGGTCCGTCCGGTGATGATCGCCCTCGTACTGCACGCAGACGTGGGCCTCGCGCCACACCAGGTCCGGCCGGACGGTGGACCCGTCGCTCAGCATCAGCAGCGGATTCACCTCCGGCTCCGGCACACCCGCGTCGGCCAGCGCCAGTCGCAGGAGCGTCTCGGCCCGCGAATCCGCGCCGTCCCTGAGCAGCGGCAGGGCCGCCCGCAGGGTCCGCGTCCCTCGCCGCCCACGCACCCGGAGCACCTCCGCCTCCAGATCACGCACGGTGCACCGTGGATGGTCGCCGGGACGACGTCGGCCCGCCGGGCCGTCAGCCCGTTGCAGCAGGCTGTCCCCGGCGGCGACGACGTCGGCCAACGGCAGACCCAGCTGCGCCAGCGCCGCCCAGGTGGCGGCCGGCGTCGTGATCCGCACCCCGGCACGCACCAGCACGGGGTCCTGCGGGTGCAGCTCATGCCCGACGACGCCGCTGCGGCGCGGCGCCCCGCCCTCGGCCCGCGTGCGCGCCAGATGGATGGGGCCGCGCTCCCACTGCCGCGGCAGCCACATCCCCCAGAGGCGAGCGGCGGTGGCGTGGGTGGCCGCGGTGCCGGGGTTCGTCCGCTGGAGGGCGCGGACGACGTCGGCCAGTGAGGGCTGACCCCCGGCGGTGTGCCGCAGCCCGTGGTGCGGGGCGTCGAACCGGGGGCCGCGCAGCTGCGAGGCCGTCAGGCCGGCCTGCAGCCCCGCGGCGACCGGGAAGACGGGGCTGGGGGCGGCGTCGTGCGGAGGAGGGGCGACCATGCCGCCACCCTCTCCTTCCATGGGCGGACCCGGTGCCGCGACAGCGAGGGCCGTGGAGGGCGAGGCGGGCCGGCGGCCCTGTGCAGGAGCCGCTGAATCGTCTGGCTCACGTCCCCCACGCGTCCGAGCGGCGCTGAGCCAGACGAATCGGTCGTGACAGCCCCCTCAGAACAGCAGAAACGTCTGGCTCGCGCCCGTCGCAGCGTGCTGGCTCCCCCCCGCAGCGTGCCGGCGCACCCAGCACCCCTCAGCCCTTCGGGGCGTAGTACCGGCCGAGGGTCTCGGCCTTGAGCTCCGCGAGCGTGCCGTCCTGCATGGCCGCGCGGATCCGGTCCACGAGCGAGACCGTGAACCGCTCGTTGTGGATGGAGAGGAGCGTGTGCGCCACCATCTCCTTCGCCTTGAACAGGTGCCGCAGGTACGCGCGGGAGTAGTGGGCGCACGTGTAGCAGTCGCACTCGGGGTCCAGCGGCCCGAAGTCGCGGCGGTACTTCGCCCCGGGCAGGTTGTAGCGCCCGTCGCGGGTGTAGAACGCGCCGGTGCGGGCCACACGGGTGGGGGAGACGCAGTCGAAGGTGTCGGCGCCGTTCTCGACGGCGGTGAACAGGTCGTCGGGCTCGGAGATGCCCAGCAGGTGGCGCGGCTTGTCCTCGGGCAGCTCCTGCGCGCACCAGCCCACGATGGTCCCGAGGTTCTCCTTCTCCAGGGCCCCGCCGACGCCGTAGCCGTCGAAGCCGGACGTCACGCCGTCGAGCTCCCCCGCGGCCGGGAACTCGGCCCGCATCGCCGCGAGGTCGCGGCAGGCCTTGCGGCGCAGGTCCTCGTACTGGGCGCCCTGGATCACGCCGAACAGCGCCTGGTACGGCCGCGCCGCGCGGACCCCGGTGAGGCGGGCGTGCTCGTCGAGGCAGCGCTGGGCCCAGCGGCGGGTGCGCTCGAGCGCCTCCTCCTGGTAGCCGCGGGAGTTGTGCAGGGTGGTCAGCTCGTCGAAGGCGAACATGATGTCCGCGCCGAGGTTGTGCTGGATGCCCACGGACACCTCGGGGGTGAACCGGTGCCGGTCCCCGGTGAGGTGGGACTTGAACCAGACGCCGTCGTCGTCGACGTTGGCCAGGCGCTCCTTGCCGGGGGCGACGGCGTCGTCGGCGCCCTGCCCCTCGGGCGCGCCGGGGCCCTTCATGTCGATGACCTTCTTGAAGCCCGAGCCGAGGCTCATCACCTGGAAGCCGCCCGAGTCCGTGAAGGTCGGCCCGGGCCAGTTCATGAACGCGCCGAGGCCGCCGGCCTCGTCCAGGAGGTCGTCACCGGGCTGCAGGTACAGGTGATACGCGTTGGCCAGCAGCGCCTGCGCGCCGAGCTCCGCCATGGACTCGGGCAGCACCGCCTTCACCGAGGCCTGCGTCGCGACGGGGATGAACGCCGGCGTCTGGATCCGCCCGTGCGGCGTGGTGATCACGCCGGTACGCCCGAGCGGGGCGCCGTCCGCGCCGCCGGTCTCCAGCCGGTGCGTCACCTCGAAGCCGAACTGCGAGGGATGCGCGGGGGCCTGCTGGGATGGGGGCGAGGGCGACTCGGGGGAGGGCATAGGTTCAGGGTAGTCATGGAGACGGACGGGCACTGTCCCTGGAGTGGTGGGAGGGGTACGATAGTCAACACGGGACGCGCCGTAAGGCGTCTTCCGTCCAACCGAGCCCCCGCCTCAGTGCGGGGGCTTCGTGTGTCTTTGGGTCAGGGCCGCCATACGTACGAATGCTCGAGTACCGAATCGAGTGAGGCACCGATGTTCTTCATGCGACGCGCCGCCTCCCGGTGATCCTCCTGGATGTGGCGCCTCCGCTGCTCGAAGTAGGTGAGCATATCCACGGCCTGCAGCAAGCGACTGCGGTTGGACGGGCCGAAGTACATCGTGTCCAACAGGTGGTGAAGTTTTCCATCGCTCAGCCCTTGCACGGCTCTCGAACGCATCCGGTGGTACGCGGTCCTGCTGTCCTCGCGGAGGTGGTGGTCGTCGGCGATGACTAGGAGTCCTTCAGAGACCAACCGACTGTGCCGGTGGACGCGGTTGAGGAGATGACTGGAGGCAACGACGTGAGGTTCTGCGGCCTCCCAGCCGCGACGTCGACGGAGTCCGTCGACGTCTACTCCTTGCAGGCCGAACCACGGTGAGTGACGGCAGATGAGTTCCACCGCTTTCTGACTCGCCCACGCCCGTACGCCCGGTTTCAGTTCCGCCCAGCCCTCCTTTCCCTGGAATATGGCATGACCGTGGAACTCAAGACCGGCCGGGACCGAGCCCGGGTGCGCCTCGTGGAGTCGGGCATGCAGAGCATCGAGGTCCCGGTCGATGGAGCGAATCTGCTCAGCGGTGACCACGAGGGCTCCGATGTAGTAGACCCCGTCCTGTTGCTGTTCCGACTCGTCCAGGTAACAGATGCGCATAGGTCTCGCCCCTCCGTCGTCTCCGGCGTTCAGAACATCCCACGCTGCTCGGAACCGGGGTCCCGCTTGATCGTCTTGGGAACCTTCCGTTCGGCCGGGGTCGGTTCGGGGAGTTCGTTCGCCGGGATCAGGTCTCCGGCGAGGATCTCGTCCAAGAGGTCTGCCTGGTCGCCACCCAGTGACACGGTCTCGGTCAGCACTCGGAGCAGATCGAGCAGCTCGTCGTTCCACTCGTCTGCCCACTCGGTGGGGCGGATACGGTCCAGCGGGGTGGCTGCCTTGCCGGCGGCGCGGCCGATGCCGGTGGCCGTCCTGGCGCCGAGCCACTTGTCCAGGATGTTCATGCCGGACACGGCGAAGGCCCTGACCTCCGGACTCACGCCGGTGACGACGCCGTCCCCCACCTTTAGCCGCTGGGTTGCAGGGTCGTAGGACACGGCCCGCGGGGAGGCAGGCAAGGCCGTCACGGGGGCTTCCCAACCCAGGCCAGGAATGCGGGGTACGCGGCCGGCGGGGCGGTCTACACCAGTGAACCGCTCCCCGTAGGTCTGCAGCCACAGCAGACGTTCACCCAGCTTCACGGCACGGGTGAACAGGTCAGGGTCGGCAGTCAGCGGCACGCGGACGGGGCTGCCCTCCAGGGCTTCGTCGAACCGCTGGACGTAGGCGTCATGGCCGGCGATGCCCATGACGTAGGCGGCCAGGTCTTCCGGCGTGACCTCTCGGCCGTAGCGCTCCCCCAGCAGCGGGAGCAGCCCGCCGGTGACGTTGGGCTGGGCGGCTTCAGCGTCCCGGTAGAGGGGGATGACGTCCTTGCCGCCGTAGGAGCCGACGAAGTAGTGCAGATCTGGCACCGCCGTCGCCACGGTCACGGCGGGGCCACCGCTGATGCGGGCCGTCTTGGGGGAGACAAAGAACAGCTGGCGGTCCGAGAGCGCCTGCCACAAAGCGGGGCGTTCCAAGTTGATCAATCGAGGATCGTCGAAGGTCCACTGGCGGTCGAAGGAGCGCCACGCCACCCGTGTGATCGGCCGGTGCTCAGCGTCGGCGGGCAGCGCCGCCAAGGGGGTCAGGCCGCTCACGGCGGTGTGGATGGTGCGCCCAGAGTGGCCCGTCACATACTTCTCCGCACGGGCGTCCGCGGACGGGTCGGCCAACAGCTCTCGCCACCGCCGTCGCAGAGTGTCCTGATCCGGGGCCACGGGCCAGGCGCGGTTGTACTTGATCCCGGGCTGCTGCCAGGGGAAGAGGTCCGCCAGGGCGGGCATGGCCGCCCAGTCCTCCCCGCCGCTGGCCGGTGCCAAGGGGTCGCCCGCCCCACCGGGCAGGCACTCCCATGTGCCGTCGTCGGGATCCAACCGGGCCACCTCGTCCAGGGCCGCGAACTTCTCCGCGCGCGTGCCCCGGAAGCGCCGGTAGTACACGGACGCTTCCCGGGCGGCCTTGCCGGTGCGCACCAAGGTCACGATTGCCACCGGGGTCTGGATGTCGAAGACGTTCTCCTCCTGGCGTGCCCCGCGGCCCTCGCCGCCCAGGTCCATCACCCAGATCTCACTGGCCGTCCGACGGGCCAGATCGCGCAGACCCACAAAGGCCGGGCCGGTCAGCCACGAGGACGCCGTGATGAAGGAGATGATCGCCTGGTCCCCGGGGTCCTGCTGGAACGCCTTCCAGATGGCCCACCGCCAGAAATACACGTACAGGTTGTACAGCGAGGCCTGGGCGGAGAAGATCACTCCCTGCTCCTGGGCGGGGCCGATCACGTCGTCGAACAGCGCGTCCTCGCCGTCCCCGTGCTCCACCCAGCCGCCGGTGCCGGAGGTCACCCGGTCATAGGGCGGGTTGCCGATGGCCACGGTGATGCGCCGGTCCCGCTTGATCCGGCGGGCCGCCTCGGCGGCCTCGGCGAGGACCCGCGCGTCGCCGAATAGCCCCTCCGCCATGCCCGCCGAGGGGTCCTCCAGGGTGTCCGTCAGGTACACGCCGATCTCCTCCGCCTGGAAGGCGTGACCCTGCGCCTCAGCGAGCCGCTGGCCGATGCGCAGGTGCGCCACCGAGTATGGGCCGGGCAGCAGCTCGAAGGCCAGCAGGTTCTTCGTGAGGTTCTTGGCCACCTGGGCCACCCCCGCCGGGCCGCGTTCCTCCCGGGCCGCTGCCTCCGCGCGGTCGATGACCGCCAGCGGGTAGGTGCCGGAGCCCGTCGCGGGGTCCAGCGTCACCACCGAGGGGGCGCCGAAGCCCAGGGTCTGACCGAAACGTTCCCGCAGCAGCGCGTCCACCACGCGCACCTGGCACTGCACCACACTGATCGGCGTGTAGTAGACACCCGCGCGGTTACGGGCGGCCGGGTCGTAGCGCTGGAGGAAGTCCTCGTAAAACCACAGCCACGGCTCACCACGGGAGTCCGTGGAGCGCTCGATGGCGGCCACGTCCATGCTGGACACCAGCCGCATGATGGCCCCGACCTCCGGGGCGATGTACTCCATGAGCGCCGGGATGCCGATGATCGGTCCGAGGGACGCCGCCAGAACATTGCGGTGGGCCGTCTCCAAGGCGTGCTTGGCCTCCTCGAGCGTCACCACGCCGTCGGCGTTCCGGTCCGCTTGGCCGGAGAGACCGGCGATGGCCATGGAGTAGGCCACCACCTGGGCGACGTCGCCCGCGAACTGGGCGTCCGTGGTCGTGTGGTGCACCGTGTGGTCCCAGGCCGCCTTCGCCTCCCGCACCGAGCGGTAGTTGTTGGACAGGCCTTCCTGGAGGCGCTCTCGAAGGAAGCGGGCCAGCGGGGCCAGGCGGTCCGCGAGCTGGCTCACTCGGGTGATCGGCCGGGGCTGGGCCAGGGTGAACTGTTCCAGGACGGTGCGCAGGCGGTCCGCGTCCCAGCCTGCGACGCCGTCGACGGGCAGGAACGCGGTGTCCACAAGGGAGCCGGAGACATAGAGGGCGATCTCGTCTCCGTTCGAGACGAGCAGCGCGTCCAGCTGGGAGAGCAGGTCCCACTGGCCCTTCTCCCGGCCGCGCCACTTCTCTCCGATGACCGTGTGGCCGGGTGCCTTGAGTTCCACCCATCCGCAGGGGCGACCGTCGATCAGGGCGGCGAAGTCCGGGCGCACGCCGTCGAGCTGGGCCTCTCGCAGCAGGCTGAGGTCCCCAAGCCCGGTGACGGAGGAGAACGCGCGCAGGAACTCGGAGACCGGGACCGTCAGCTGCGCCTCCGGCTCGGCGGAGACCCCGCTCGTGGAGGCGAGCCGCGCGTCACGGGCGTACGTCTCAGCGAGCTGGGCGAGGGGTGCGTCGATCATGTGTCCTGCCTTGCAGTGAAGAGGGTGGCGCGAGTCACTCTATCCAGACGGGGCGTGTTCGACTGGGCCGACACCGCGGAGGCCGGCCTCGCCCCGCTCGTGGCGAGAAATCTGGTCGGGCTCGCCGGCGCCCTCGTCCTCCTCGCCGTCAGTCGCCGGGACACGCCCTCGGTCCGCCAGCTGGACCCGGCCGCCCCGGCTCAGCCCAGCACCTCCCGCGCCACCGCGCTCGCCACCACCAGGTCCTGCCAGGGCATGCCGGTGGTGACGAACAGGGCGGGCGCGCCCTCCCGACGACGCGCGGTCCCGGCCACGAGCTCGGCCAGCGTCACCGTGTCCTCGATCCCGGCCAGCGCGCCGGAGTCGATCGCGAGGGTCACGTCCCCGGCCTCGCGGGCGGCCGAGTCCCGCGACTCCACCGCCACGGTCGCGCGGCGGGCCAGGGCGTCGTCGGTCTCGCGGGCGTCCGTGGTGTGCGAGCCCATCGCCACGACCGTCGCGTGCTCCGGCACGAGCGTCCCGTCGAACAGCGGGGCCGTCGCGGCCGTGCACGTCACCACGACGTCCGCCTCCGCCACGGCCTCCGGGCCCGCGGCGCTCGCGGTCACGCCCAGCTCCGCTTCGATGCGCGCGGCCAGGGCGGCGGCCCGGTCGGCGTCGCGGCCCACCACGGACACCCGCTCCAGCCCGAACACGTCCTGGAAGGTGAGCGCGTGCTCCCACGCCTGCACGCCCGTGCCGAACACGACCAGGTGCCGGGGCGAGGCGTCCGCGAGCAGCCGCACCCCGAGCGCGGACACCGCGGAGGTGCGCAGGCCCGTCAGCTCGACGCCGTCCAGCACGGCCCGCGGTGCCTGGCCGGGGGTGCCCGGGGCGCCGAACAGCACGTAGACGCCCTGGATGACGGGCAGTCCGCGCTCCGGGTTGTCCGGCGTGAGGGTGAGCAGCTTGGTGCCGACCTCGGTCCCGCGCGTCGAGGGCATCTGCAGCAGCTGCCCGGCGGCGGTGGACACGCGGGTGCGGGGGGCGTCGGCCTCCGGGTCCAGGCCGGCGGCGAGGGCCGCCTCCAGCGCGTCGACGGCGGCGCGCGGGCTCAGGGCGGCGCGCACGGCGGGGCCGTCGATCCAGGGCAGGGAAGCGGTGGCGCGGTGCGTGTCCATGCGGCCACGCTACGGGGTGGGCCGGGCGGCTCAGCCGAACAGCGTGCGGAAGTTCGCCAGGATCCGGCGCGGGTGCTCGGGGTCGACGGCGGCCAGCCCCGCCACCGTGGGCTCGTACTCGCCCGGGGCGAAGTACCCGTGGTCGCGGTAGATCTCGAGGCGCTCGAGGATCCCGGCCTGGTCCAGCTCCGGGTGGAACTGGGTGGCGTACTGGCGGGTGCCGAGCCGGAACATCTGCACGGGACAGTCGGCGCCCGCGGCGAGCAGCACCGCGCCGGGCGGCAGCGCGCTCATCGCCTCCTTGTGGCCCACGTACGCCGCGAACGTGCGCGGCACCCCGGCCAGCAGCGGATCGGCGACGCCCTCGTCGGTGAGCGTGACCTCGACGGGCGCGGCCGATTCGCCGTACGCGTTGTCCACGACGCCGCCGGCGTGCCGGCCCAGCGTGCCGACGCCGTAGCAGCAGCCGAGGAACGGCAGGTCGCGGCGCCGGACGACGTCGAGCATCCGGCCCAGCTCCGCCTCCACGGCGCGCTGCACGGGGGACTTGGTCTCCTCGGGATCGGTGCCCGTGAACGGGCTGCCGGGCAGGATCACGGCGGCGACGTCCGCGAGCTCCGCCTCCCAGTCCAGGCCGTCGGCCGCGGCCGGCTGCTGCACCGCGCGGTCCAGGCGCAGCACGCGCAGCCGGCCCTCCGAGTAGCCGCCGAGCCGCTCGACGGCCTCGACCTCGGCGGCCGCGGCGTCGTCTTCGGGGCGCGTCTGGACGAGGAGGAACGGCCGCGGATGCGGGCTCGGGATGGCGCCGGTCGGGGTGGTCATCTCGGCAGACTAGCGGGGCATCGGGCCGGGAGGGCGTGACGGCGTCGTGGGGCGTCGTCGGGGGCGGGCCGCGGTCAGCGGTCGGCCCAGGGGCGGGCGTCGGAGGCCCACGGCAGGGGACGGACGCGTTCCTCGGGCAGCGGGTCCGCGGCCAGCCGGCCGTAGAGGTGCACGTCGAGCCGCCGCCCGCCCGCGCGGAGGCGGCCGCGCTGCGTGCCTTCGTGACGGAGCCCGGCGGCCCGGGCGACGGCCCCCGCCGTCGGGCTGTCCGCCCGGTGGGCCAGTTCGATCCGCTCGAGGCCGCCCTCGGCCAGCTCGGCGTCCGTCACGGTGGTCGCCGCACGCGACATGATCGCGTCCCCGCGCCAGCCCTGATGCAGCCAGGCGGTGAGCGCGCCGGTGCCGTGCGCCTCGTCGCGCACGACGGCGACCAGGCCGATCAGCGTGTCCGTCCCGCGCTCCACCACGGCGACGGCGTCCGTCCCCTCCGCCTGGACCAGTCCGTCGACGTAGGCGCGGGCGGAGGCGTCGTCGGTGACCTCTGCGGGATCGGCCATGCCGACGGTGCCCGCGTGGAAGGCCGCCAGGACGGCGGGCGCGTCCGTGGCGCGGAGGGGGCGGAGCTGGGCGGGTGCGGAGCCGGTCATGCCGGGAGCATAGCCCCGACAGGGGCTGGAAAGTGAGGTGCGCCACACGAACCGCACCCCGGAGGGCGTGTCACCGGGGACGGGGCCGGCTCTCGACGCCCGTCCCGCGGCTGGGCCTCACCGGCGCGTGGCTGCCTTCGCCTCGAGCTCGTCGGCGAGGGTGCGCAGCGTGCCGAGCTCCCGGGCGATCCGGGAATCCAGGTCGGCGTCCGTGAGCGTCTCCGAGCCGCCGCGGGCACGCAGGTAGAGCAGCTGGTCGAACCGGGCGCGGCGCCACTGATACTCGGCCTCGGCGTCGCGGGCCTGCAGGGCGCGGGAGATCTCCCGGTCGTAGAGCGGCGGCTCGTTGAGCTGACGCTGGCGCACCTCGAGCACCCGGGCCGCCCGGCCCGGCTCGGAGGGGACCTCGTCCGCCTCGAGCAGGCGCCGACCGAGGTTGGCGGCGGCGATGTGCTCGCCCTCCTCGCGCAGGATCAGCGACGCCAGGGACAGCGCGGCCTGGATGGACTTCCACCGCCCCACGGCCCCGTCCCACGGCAGGTTCGTCAGCAGGCCCAGGGTGGCGAGCGTGCCCTCGGTGTCCTCGTGCAGCAGGTAGAGCCGCTCGGCCATGCCGAACACGTCCTCCAGCTGGGAGCCGGAGCGCAGGTTCAACCCGTGGGAGAGCCGGGCCGCGGTGGCGGTCAGCTCGGTGTCGTCGAGGTGGCGCTTGCCGACGGCGACGATCCGCTCCTCGGGGGACCCCGCGTCCACGGGGGAGAAGGTGGTGTCCGGGACGGCCCTGCGCTCCTCCGGGCGGTCCGTGCGGACCCGGATCACGGAGCCGTGGGCGATCTTGACCTCCCGGCCGCCCTCGAGGGTGGCGATCACGAGCGCGGGGGTGCCGAAGTCGTCCCGCATCACCCGGGTCGAGGCCACGGGCGGGGCGGGCTCGCCGCGGCGGGTCAGGAAGCTGTCCCCGGGCTGCACGTCCTGGGACTTCAGATGGCGGAGGTAGCCGCCGACGACCGGTGCCATGCTCAGCGCCCCCATCCCACGTGGGCGAGGGCCTGGCGCACCAGGTCCCCGCGGCCACCGATGAACTCGGCCTGGATGTCCTCGCCGAGGGCCTCCTCGGGGGTGAGCCAGGTCAGCTCGAGCGCGTTCTGGCGCGGCTGGCACTCACCCGTCACCGGCACCACGTAGACCAGGGCCACGGCGTGCTGGCGGTCGTCCGTCAGCCCGGTCTCGGACGGCGCCGGGAAGTACTCGGCGACGGTGCAGGGGACCACCGACGGCGGCAGCTGCGGGAACGCGAGCGGGCCGAGGTCCTTCTCCAGGTGGCGCATCAGCGCGGCGCGGATGGTCTCCCGGTACTGGACGCGGCCGGAGACGAACGTCCGCTGGAACGTGCCGGTCTCGTCCGCCACGTAGAGCAGGCCGATCTCGGTGACGTAGCCGAGGGAGTCCAGCCGCACCGGGATGGCCTCCACATACACCATGGGCAGCCGACGCCGGGCCTCGTAGAGGTCCTCGTCGGACAGCCAGCCCGGATTCGGGTCGGGGGTGCGCACGCTCATGGTTCTGTTCTACCGGAGTTCCGCGCCGGGGGCACACCGGGTCCCGCGTGTTCCGCTCACCACTTGGCTCGGAAGTACTGCCGGGCCATCGGCACCTGCTCCGAGGGGACGTCGAGCGCGAGGGCGGCCGCGGTCGGCCAGTTCGGGTTCGCCAGGGCGGCGCGGCCCACGCAGACGGCGTCGGCGCGGTCCTCGTCCACCACGGCCGCGACCTCCTCGGCGCCGGTCAGCGAGCCGACGGCGGACACCACGATCCCCTCGGTGCCCTCCTTCACGGCGGTGGCCAGCGGCACCTGATAGCCCGGGCCCTGAGGGCCCTCGTAGGTGTCCCCGATGCCCGCGGAGGACAGGTCGAACCAGTGCACCTGCCCCTGCAGCTCCTGCGCCAGGCGGACGGTCTCCTCGATGCTCCAGCCGCCCTCGACCCAGTCCGAGCCGGAGATGCGGATGCCGAGGACCTTGTCCGCGGGCCACACCTCGCGCACGGCCGCCACGACCTCCTTGAGGAAGCGGGTGCGGCCCTCGAAGTCCCCGCCGTACTCGTCGGTCCGGGTGTTGGTCAGCGGCGAGAGGAACTGGTGGATGAGGTAGCCGTGGGCGGCGTGCAGCTGCACGGCGCCGAAGCCGGCACGGTCGGCGCGCTCGGCGGCGTCGGCGAAGGCCTGGACGGTCTCCCGGATCTCGTCCACCCGCATCGCGTGGGTGCGGATCTCCATGGAGTTGGTGGCCACGCCGGAGGGGGAGAGGGTCTCCCAGGAGTCGGGGCCCTCGAGGATCGGCTGCCCGGCGGGCGCGCCCGGGTGCATGGGGACGGTCGAGGCCTTGGCGCCGGCGTGGCCGAGCTGGATGGCGGGCAGGGCGCCCTCGGAGGCGATGTACTCGGCGATCGGCGCCCACGCGTCCCGCTGCTCGTCGTTCCACAGGCCGGTGTCCCACGGGGAGATGCGCCCCTCGGGTGTGACGGCGGTGGCCTCGGCCACCACGATCCCGAAGCCGCCGGCCGCGCGGGCGCCCAGGTGCTGGAAGTGCCAGCCGTGGGGGACGCCGTCGCGCGCCTCGCACGAGTACTGGCACATCGGCGGCAGGATCAGGCGGTTGCGCACGCGCACGCCGTTGATCTCGATCGGTTCGAAGATCGCGGGCACGGCGGGGGCGTCGGTCTGCGGGGTGGCGGTCTGAGTCATGCACCCCACCCTACGAGCGGGTCCGGACACGGGAGGGCTCGCGTCCGCCGCGGGCGGAAGGGCGGGCCGGCCCGTGCGACGAGAGAAGTCGTCACCGCTGCTGCGTCCACCCCTACCCTGGGCCCATGCCCTCCTACCGCGCCCGCCTGCAGATCGGCGACCTCCTGCCCGGCCACCGGCCCGAAGAGGTCATGGACCTGGCCGAGGCGGCCGTCCAGGCCACGCACGTGCTCGCGGCCAAGGACATCGAGGTCGTCGCGCGCGTCCCGCGGATCGTGCTGCGCTTCACGGTGCCCGGCTCGCACCGGGCCGGCGAGGACGCCGAGGCCGCCGAGGTGGCGCGGCGGATGGCGGAGGCGGTGTCCGGCGTCGCCGTGACGGGCCGGCTGGACGTGCTCCGGCGCGACGGCGGCCGGTGGGTCCCGGTGCCCGCTGGGCCCGGGCGCTGAACGGGGCCGGGCTCAGGCGCCGGCCGGGTGCGGCCGGCGGGCGGCGTCGCGCTCGATCTGGCGGGCCCAGGAGCGGCGCACGGCCGCGGCGGTGACCAGCAGCAGCGCCCCGAAGGCGGCCGCGAGACCCACCCACACGCTCTGCTGCGCCCCGAGCGGGCTGGGCAGCAGGCGGGGCAGGGCGAGGCAGAGCAGGGTCCAGGCCATGCCCAGGGCCACACCCAGGCGGCCGCGCCCCCCGAGCACGAGGCGCAGGGCCGCCAGCAGCAGGGCCACCAGCACCAGCAGGGCGAGCAGCTCGGTCGGGAACCAGCCGACGTGCACACCCCAGGCGTGGAGGGCGGCGCCCACCGCGGTGGGTGCGCCGGCGAGGAGGGTGCCCAGCAGCACGCCGAGCGCGCCGTCCTCGGCCACCCGTGCGAGGCGGCGGGCCGCCGGGCGGGCGCCGAGCCGCCGGACCACACGGAGCATGAGGACCAGGGCGAGCAGCCACGGGACGACGTCGAGGCCCCCGGGGGCCAGGACGGCCAGGGGGAACCACAGCGCCAGCGCCAGCAGGGTCCCCGCGACCGCGCCCCGGATGCGGCGGTGCCGCGGCGACGCGCCCTGGCCCCGCCCCCACTGCCGGAGCACGTACATCCCGGTCAGCAGCCACAGCACCGGCCAGATCGCCGGGTGCAGCGGGGACAGCCCGAACACGCTCGCGCCGGGGCCGTGTCGGCCGTCGGCGGTGAGCGGGTACGCGCCGGCATCGAGGGCGCCGAGCCCCGGGACGCGGCCGGCCAGACCGAGGCCCCACGCACCGGAGAGCACGAACAGCGCCCACACGACGGTCAGCAGCGTCTGGCCGCGTCGGTCCGCAGCGGTCGGTGAGCCGGCCGGCTCCTCGGGCGGGGCGGGGGTGTAGCCGGGGATCAGGGGCAGGGCGCCCGTGACCGGCCCCGCCGAGGAGTGGGCGGTGGCCTCGGCCTGGACTGCCTGCGCCTTCGTGGAGAGCCGCTGCCGCCGCCGCCACTCGGGCAGGGCCACCCGGGCCCGGGCGAACAGCTCCTCATCGGTGAGCCGCTCCTCCGGGTCGGACAGCAGCGGCCGGTCGGCGGCGGCCGGGAAGACCTCGGGGCCCTCGAGCTCGCGCGCGGCCCGGGCGAGCGCGCGGGACTCCCGCTCCTCGTGCTCGCGACGGCGGCGGGCGGCGTCCTCCGCCGCACGGCGCTCGGCCTCCCGGGCGCGGTCCTCGAGGAGCCGGGCCTGGGCGAGGGCGCGTTCGGCGTGCAGCACGGTGTGGGCGCGGACGCGTGCGGCCTGGCGACGACGTCGCTCGGCCTCGAGGCGGGCGGCCTCCTCCGCCTCGCGACGGCGCCGCTCGGCCTCCTCGGCCCGACGGCGCCGCTCGGCCTCGACGCGTTCGGCCTCGAGGCGACGGCGTTCGGCCTCGGCCGCCTGCCGACGGCGCTCCGCCTCCGCCTCCGCCTCGAGCCGCAGCCGCTCCCGCTCGGCGAGCGCGGCCTCCTCGCGGGCCCGCCGCTCCGCCTGCACTCGGGCGCGCTCGGCGGCGACCTCCGCCTCCCGGCGGCGCCGTTCCTCCCGCTCCCGGCGGCGGGCCTCCGCCTCGACGGCGGCACGGGCCTTCTCCTCGGCCGCCACCCGACGGCGCCGCTCGGCTTCACGCCGACGGCGCTGCTTCTCCTCCTCGCGGCGGCGGCGGGCCACCCGCGCGGCCTGGGCCCGGCGGGCCTCCTCGTCGAGGCGGGCCTGGAGGGCGGCGGCGTCGCGAGCCTGGGCGGCATCGCGGGCCTGGGCCGCGGCGGCGGCCTCGGCGACGAGCCGCTCGTGCTCGGCGGCCCGGCGACGGGCGGCCTCGGCGGCGCGCTCCCGGCCGGCTCGCAGGCGGGCCCGCCGGCGCTCCTCGGCCGCAGTGCGGCGGCGTGCGGCCTCCGCGGCCTTCTCCGGGTCCCGCCCCGGGGCGGGGAGGATGCGCTCGACCGTGCCGACGAGCGGATCGGCGAAACGGGCGAGGTCCGGGCTGCCGAGGCGGTCCAGGATCTCGCTGAGGTCCCGGCGTGGGCGCTGTTCGGCGGGAGCGCCCGGAGTGCGCAGGCGGTCCATGGCGCGGTGCACGTCCGCGCGGCGGTCCTCGCGCACGCGGCGCTCGGCGGCGGTCTCGGGTCGGCCCGAGCGCAGGGCGCGCTCGTGACGGCGCAGATCGCGGCGGGAGATCTCCCCGGGCGCGGCCAGGGCGCGGCGGGGGCGCGCGGCGGGGGCACGCGTCGCGTCGTCGTCGGGACGGGGCGCCGAGGCGCCCCGGAGGCGCTCGAGGGCGGCGCGGGACTCGGAGGACGCGTCCTGCATGCTCACCCCTTCCGGCCCCGGCGACGGTGGGCCATGATCCCCGCGATCATCAACCCTGCAAGGGTACCGAACACCATGCCGACCACCGCGGACGCCCACCACGGCAGGCCGGTGGCCCGGCCGGTGATCCAGCCGAGCCCCACCATGGACCCGGACCACGCGAGCGAGCCTGCCCCGGACAGCCACAGGAACACGGGCCAGCGGATCCCGCCGATCCCGGCCGCCGCCATCGACGCCGTCCGTCCGCCCGAGACGAACCGCAGCACGGACAGCCCCGCCAGGCTGCCCGCCGGGCCCACCCGCACCAGCAGGGTCCGGATCCCCCGGTGGATCCGACGCCACCACGCCCAGCGGTCCAGGCGGTCGGCGAGGCCGTGGCGGAACAGCGCGTAGAGGCCGACGTCCCCGGCCCAGCAGCCCAGCCACGCCGCCAGCACCGCGGCCACGGGGGAGACCCGGCCCTCCGCCGCGAGCGCCCCCGAGCCGATGACCACCACCTCCGACGGGACGGGCGGGATCGGGGCGTCCAGGGCCACGAGCAGCGCGGTGAGCGGGTGGAACCACGCTCCGAGCGCGTCCATCAGGGCGGCCGGGTCCCCGCCCGTCACCGCGGTCGCTCCTGCAGCTCGGCGGGGGAGGTGAACTCCCGCTCCTCGCCCGTCACCGGGTCCGTGAAGCGCAGCGACCGGGAGAGCAGCTGCAGGGGCCGTGTGACGTCGTCCGGGGCGAGGTCGAGCAGGTCCGGGTAGAACGGGTCGAACGCGATGCCCAGGCCCAGGGCGGCCAGGTGGATGCGCAGCTGGTGGGTGCGCCCCGTGCGCGGGGTGAGCCGCAGGTGCGCCACGCGCCGCCCCGCCAGCGTCCCGGCGGAGACGCCGACGCCCAGCAGCTCCACCCGGGACTCCGCGTTCGCCCCGGCGTGGGGCCGGTTCGACCGCCGGGTCCGCACCGGCGCGCCCGCCCGGCGTCCCGAGGCGGCCGGCGGGATCTCCTCCACCACGGAGCGCAGGATCCCCTTGTCCTTTCGGATCCGGCTGCGCACGGTCAGCGGGAACCGCCCCAGGACGGGGTCGGCCGGGGCGCCGGGGCGGCGGGCGCCGTCGTCGGGGGCGTCCGGCAGGAGCGCCACGGCCTCGTAGGTCTTGGCCACGGCACGCCGCTCGAAGAGCAGGTGGTAGGCGCCGCGGGTGGCCGGGTTCGCGGAGAACATCACGACGCCGGCCGTCGCCCGGTCGAGCCGGTGCAGGGGCACGAGGTCATCGAGGCCGAGCTCGTTGCGCAGCCGCACCAGCGCGGTCTCCTGGACGAAGCGGCCGCCCGGGGTGGTGGGCAGGAAGTGCGGCTTGTGGATGACCACGAGGTGCTCGTCGCGGTGCAGGAGCGTGTGCGTCACGGGCAGCGGGGCCTCGTCGGGGACGTCCCGGTAGTACCAGAGGTCGTCATGCACGCCGAGCGGCGTCGCCGGCGTCAGTGCGGTGCCGTCCGCCGCCACGACCTCGCCGCGGGCGAAGCGCGCGCGGATGCCGTCCGGGTCCACGTGACCGAACCGGTGGAGCACGTAGTCCTGCGCGGTGGGCCAGCCGGCGGCGGGCAGGCGCAGGCGCGTGGCGTTGACGCCGTTGCGCGGGGGGAGGGGAGAGGGGACGGCCACGGGTCCATCCTCCCAGCCCGGCGCGGCTGCGTCCGACCGGCGCCGCTCAGTCCGACCGGCCGGGCCGGCCGGAGCCGGTGGTCTCGTCCTCGGCCGGGCCCCGGTGCTGCGGGGTGAGCACCACGACCTCCTCGGCCGGCGCGGCGCGCCCCGTCACCTCGTGCGCCGGGACCGCCCCGCCGACGTCGACCACCACGGTGTCCAGCACCGCGCCCGCGGGGACCTCGCAGTCGCCGAGCAGGAGGCTGCCGCGCACCGTGGCGCCGGCCGCCACGACCACCCCGGGGCCGACCACGCTGTCCGACACCTCGCCCTCGATCCGGCAGCCCGGGCTGAGCAGCGAGCCGGAGACGCGGGCGTCCGGGGCCACCCACGCCGGCGGCGCCTGGTGGGGGTTGGTGATCAGCGGCCAGCCCTCGGCGGCGACGTCCAGGCCGGTGCCGTCGAGGATCTCCCGGTGGGCGCGGACGTACGCGT
>ERZ1023183.74-NODE-74-length-39923-cov-7.464056_pt1 | contig 39923 bp, 36 predicted proteins | sample MGYA00521095_ERZ1023183 | MGnify/ENA primary metagenome ERZ1023183 (study PRJEB32759, sample SAMN07749889) | skin metagenome | biome: transportation; feature: city; material: polyester macromolecule | host: Homo sapiens | place: Hong Kong:TW line | collected... | reverse complement strand
TCGGGTGCTGTACCGGCAGGACCTGGTCGCCGACGCCGCGGCGACGGTGTGGGACAACCACCCGGGTGCGGCCCGCGGCGGGACCGGGCGCCGGGGCGCCGGCATTCGACGTGGGGGCCGCGGCGCGCGGCGACGGGGCGGCCGCCGGCTTCGGCGCGGCGGAACGGCCCGGGGCGGCGGGCGTGGAACCGGGCTTGGCGGCGGACTTGCCGGCACCCGGGTAGGCGTTGCGCAGCTTCTTGACCACCGGGGGCTCGATGGTGGACGAAGCCGAGCTGACGAACTCGCCGAGGTCCTTGAGCGTGCTCAAGGCCTCCTTCGAGGTGATGCCGAGCTCCTTGGCGAGCTCATGGACGCGGACCTTGGCCACGGTTCTCCTGTTCTGGCCCCACGGGCCGGAACGGAGCCGCTCGGGCTGTCCGTCTCAGCGCGTCCTGGGACCGTTGACGTTGCTCCAGGCCGTCGCGCGCGCCACCAGGGCACGCGCACCACGGCCTGCCTGATAGCAGGGGGTGAAGTTCATCGCTGGGCACTCATGCTTCAGTGCTCATCGGGTACGCATCAGATCTCTGACCCGCCTTCATCTGTCGGTCTGTCAGCCGGTGCCTCCGCGGTGCGGCCCAGCGCGTCGGCGTCGACGGCGGACCGGAAGGCCCGCCCGAACGCGCGGCGGCGCAGGGCGAGGTGGAGGCAGTCCTCGCCGGGGTGCAGCCATGCACCCCGGCCGGGACGGCGTCGTTCCGGGTCCCAGACGACGGATGGGGGTTCCGTCGAGGAGTCCAGGGCGACGCGCACCAGCTCTTGCTGGTCCGCCCTCGATCGGCATCCGATGCAGGTGCGCACGACCGTCCGAGACGTCATGCGTTCACCCCTCACGGGCGTCGGATCGAGAAAGGACCTCATCCATCCTAGCGCGTCCGGGCCCGGATCTGTTCCCGGGGACGGTCAGCGGCCCGGGGCGGAGGTGGTGACCCCGTCGCCGACGATGTCGATCCGCCAGCCCGTGAGCTTGGCCGCGAGGCGGGCGTTCTGGCCCTCCTTGCCGATGGCCAGGGACAGCTGGTACTCCGGCACCACGGCGCGGGCCGAGTGCTGGTCCGCGTCGAGGATCTCCACCGAGACGGTCGTGGCGGGCGAGAGGGCGTTGGCGATCATCGCGGCGGGGTCGTCCACGTGGTCGACGATGTCGATCTTCTCGTCGTTGAGCTCCGTCATGACGGCGCGCACGCGGCTGCCCATCTCCCCGATGGAGGCGCCCTTGGCGTTCACCCCGGGGCGGGTGGCGCGCACGGCCATCTTGGTGCGGTGGCCGGCCTCGCGGGCCAGCGCCGTGATCTCGACCGAGCCGTCCGCGATCTCCGGGACCTCGAGCTCGAAGAGCTTGCGCACGAGGCCGGGGTGCGAGCGGGACACCGTGACGGACGGGCCCTTGGCGCCGCGCGTCGCGGAGACCACGTAGGCGCGGATCCGGCGGCCGTGGGCGTAGTCCTCGCCGGGCACCTGCTCGGGCGGCGGGAGGACGGCCTCGAGGGTGCCGAGGTTCACCTGGACCATGTGGCGGTTCAGGCCCTGCTGGATGACGCCGGAGACGAGCTCGCCCTCCTTGTCCTTGAACTCGCCGAGGACCTTGTCGTCGTCCTCCTCGCGCATGCGCTGGATCATCACCTGGCGCGCCGTGGAGGCGGCCACCCGGCCGAAGCCGTTCGGGGTGTCGTCGAACTCGCCGATGGGCGTGTCGTCCTCGTCCAGCTCCGTGGCCCACACGGTGACGTGGCCGGTCGCGCGGTCGATCTCCACGCGGGCGCGCTTCAGGGCCCCCGGGGTGCGGTGGTACGCCATGAGCAGGGCCTGCTCGATGGTGGGGATGAGGCGGTCCATCGGGATCTCCCGCTCCGCCTCCAGCATGCGCAGCGCGCTCATGTCGATGTCCAACTCATGCCTCCGTGTGCTCGGCCGTGTCCTCGCCCGCGGCGGCGTCGGCGTCGCCGGCCTGCTGAGCGGGGCTCCACTCTACCTGCACGATCGCCGGACCGAGGCGGTCGAGGGCGACCCGCTCGGCGGGCAGCTCCTTGGCCTTCATGCCCTTCTTCGCGGGCGGGCGCACCACGGCCAGCTCGACGTCGTCGTCCGTCACGTCCTTCAGGCGGGCGGTCACGGGCGCGGCGCCGTCGACCGAGACCTCGACGAGACGGCCGACGTTGCGGGCGAAGTGGCGGGGCTCGGTGAGCGGGCGGTCCACGCCCGCGGTGGTGACCTCCAGCAGGTACTCCCCCGCGCCGACGCCGGGCACGTGGTCGCCCAGGGCGTCGAGGGCGGCGGAGACCCGGCCGGAGAGGCGGGCGACGTCGTCCAGGCTCAGGCCCTGGGTGCCCGAGGCGCGGTCGAGGACCACCTCGACGGTGCGGTGCTCGGCGGTGCCCGTGGCGCGCACCTGCTCCACCACCACGTCGTCGGCCGCCAGGGCCTCCTCGACGCGGGTGCGCAGCTCGGCGAGGTCGTCGCGGCGGTCGGTGCTGTCCATGGGGTGCCTCACTCGTCGGGTCGGGGCCGCCGCGTCACGCGGGCGGGGGCCGGGGTCGGGATCCGGGGCCGAGCCTACCGGCGGCCCACGGCGGGGCCGAGTGCTCCCGACCGGGTCGGACGGGGCGCGGTCAGCGCAGCAGCGGGGCGAGGGTGTCCGCGCCGACCTTGACGATGAGCGCGGTCACCACCATGAGGTACACCACGCGGATGAAGCCGGTGCCGCGGGCGATCGCCATGCGGGCCCCCACGTAGCCGCCCACGAGGTTGGCCGCGCCGAGCAGCAGCCCCAGGCCCAGCACCGCGTGCCCCGAGGGCACGAAGTACGCGAGCGCGCCGAGGTTGGTCGCGAGGTTGACCACCTTCGCCTGTGCCGAGGCGTGCAGGAAGTCGAACTTGAGCAGCAGGACCAGCCCCAGGATGAGGAACGTGCCCGTGCCGGGGCCGAGGACGCCGTCGTAGAAGCCCACCGCCGCGCCGAGCGCCACGGCCCGGGCCAGCGCGGTGCTCCGCCGCGGTCCCACGCCGGCGACCTGCCCGAGGCCCGGGCGCACGGCCGTGAACACGGCGACGGCGATCAACGCCACCAGGATCACGGGCCGGATCACGCCGGCCGGCAGATGCGCGGCCACCACGGCCCCGCCCAGGGCCGCCGCGAAGGCGACGGCGGCCATCGGCAGTGCGGTGGACAGATCCTGCCGCAGGCGCCGCCGGTAGGTGAGCGCCGACGTCGCCGTGCCGAACACCGAGCCGAGCTTGTTGGTGGCCAGGGCCTGGATCGGGCTCAGCCCGGGCACGAGCAGCAGGGCCGGCAGCTGCAGGAGCCCGCCCCCGCCCACGACGGCGTCGATCCAGCCCGCCGCGAAGCCCGCGGCGAGCACGAGGACGAGCAGTCCGGCGGTCAGCTCGACGGCGCCGAACCACTCAGCGCCCGTCGCGCACCTCCGCGAGCACCGCCGCGACGGCCCCGTCCACGGGCACGGGGCGCGCCTCGCCGGTGGCACGGTCCTTGAGCTCGAGCTCGCCGTCGGCCAGGCCGCGGCCGATCACCACCGTGGTGGGCACGCCGATGAGCTCGGCGTCCTTGAACTTCACGCCGGGGCTGACCTTCGGACGGTCGTCCACGAGCACGGTCAGGCCCTCGGCCTCGAGGCCCGCGGCGAGGGTCTCGGCGGCGGCGAGGCCGTCCTCGCCCTTCGTGGCGACGACGACGTGCACGTCCGCCGGGGCCACCGCGCGCGGCCACGCCAGGCCCTTGTCGTCGTGGTAGCGCTCGGCGATCGCGGCGACGGCGCGCGTGATGCCGATGCCGTAGGAGCCCATGGTCACCACGACCTGCTTGCCGTGGACGTCGAGGACCTTCAGGTCGAGGGCCTCGGCGTACTTGCGGCCGAGCTGGAAGATGTGGCCCATCTCCATGCCGCGGCGGGTGTGCAGCGGGCCGGAGCCGTCCGGGGCCTCGTCGCCCTCACGCACCGCGGTGGCCTCGAGCACGCCGTCCCACGTGAAGTCGCGGCCGGCCACGAGGCCGAACACGTGGCGCTGGTCCGCGTTCGCGCCGGTGATCCACGCGGTGCCGGGGGCGATGCGCGGGTCCACGAAGAAGGGCAGGCCCGAGACGGAGCCCTCCGCGCCGAGCACCGGGGTGCCCTCGACCGCGTCGGCCGCCGCGGGGCCGATGTAGCCCTTGACCAGGGCGGGGTGCGCGGCCAGGTCCGCGGCGGTCGCGGCCTCGAGCGTGGGCTCGCCGACCACGCCGAGCGCCGGGCCCACGGACGCCTCGAGACGCTTGAGGTCCACCTCACGGTCGCCGGGCACGCCCACGACGAACGGGCGGCGCTCGCCGCCGTCCACCACCGCGGTGACCACGACGCACTTGAGCGTGTCCGCGGCGGTCCACGGCTCGCCGTCGCGCGGGGCCAGCTGGTTGGCGACGTCCACGAGCGCGGCGATGGTGGTGGAGACCGGGGTGTCCTTGACCTCGGCGGCGGGCAGGGCCGCCATGGCCGCCTCGTCCAGCGGGGCGGGGGCCACCGTGGTGACGGCCTCGACGTTGGCGCGGTAGCCGCCGTCGGACTCGACGAAGGTGTCCTCGCCCACCTCGGTGGGGTGCAGGAACTCCTCGGAGCGGGAGCCGCCCATCGCACCGGAGGTGGCCCGCACCGGCACGACCTCGAGGCCGAGGCGGTCGAAGATCCGCAGGTAGGCGGCCCGGTGGGCCTCGTACGCGGCGTCCAGGCCGGCGTCGTCCACCGTGAAGGAGTAGGAGTCCTTCATGATGAACTCGCGCCCGCGCAGCAGGCCGGCGCGCGGGCGGGCCTCGTCCCGGTACTTGGTCTGGATCTGGTACAGGTACGCGGGCAGGTCCTTGTACGAGGAGTACAGGTCCTTCACCAGGAGCGTGAACATCTCCTCGTGCGTGGGGGCCAGGAGGTAGTCGTTGCCCCTGCGGTCCTGCAGGCGGAACAGCCCGTCGCCGTACTCGTCCCAGCGCCCCGTGGCCTCGTAGGGCTCCCGCGGCAGCAGCGCCGGGAAGTGCACCTCCTGGGCGCCGATCGCGTCCATCTCCTCGCGCACGATCCGCTCCACCTTGGCCAGCACCTTGAGGCCCAGCGGCAGCCACGAGTAGATGCCCGGGGCCGCGCGACGGATGTAGCCGGCACGGACGAGGAGCCTGTGGCTCGCCACCTCGGCCTCCGCCGGGTCGTCGCGCAGGGTGCGCAGGAACAGGGTGGACATGCGCAGGGGCATGACGGGGCCTCCTCGGACGGGCTCGCGCGGTCGGGGGCGGCGCGCGGGACGGGACGACGCCGGCACGGGGTGCCCGGCGTCCTGACCGCCGATCCTATCGCCCGCGCAGGGTCCGCCGGGTCAGTACAGGACGGTCGCGAACGTGCCGCGCCGCTCGAACCCCACGCGCTCGTACGTGCGCAGCGCGGGGGTGTTGTACGCGTTGACATAGAGGCTGACCACGGGCGCCTGGAGTCGCACGTAGTCCACGACGGCGGCCATCGCCGACGCCGCCAGTCCTCGGCCCCGCGCGGCGGGGGCCATCCACACGCCCTGGATCTGGGCGCACCGGGAGGAGAGCAGCCCGATGTCCGCCTTGAAGCGCAGCGGGCCGCCCGCGTCGCGCGGGCCCGGGTCGATGAAGACGCGCCCGGCCTGGATCAGCCGCTCGACGCGGTCCCGGTACTGGGCCGCGCCGCCGGCGAACGGGGAGAAGCCGAGCTCCTCCTCGAACATCGCCGCGCTGGCCGGCAGGACGCGCGCGAAGTCGTGTGGCTGCGCCTGCACCACGTGCGGGTTCGGGTCGATCCCCCCGGCCGTGCCCAGCACGAGCAGCGGCTGGTCGGGGCGCACGGACCGGGACCGGTGGCCCGCGGCGGCGAGGGCCTCGCCGGCGGCCAGCACGGGACCGGCCGGGCCGTAGATCGACCCGTACCGGCGGCGCAGCGCGGCGGCCGCCGCGCCGAGCGCCTCCGCGTCGCCCGGCGCCCAGCCCGCGTCCGGGGCCTCGGACGCGGCGACCGGCACCACGTTCGAGCCGATCCAGACGGCCGCGCGCAGCCCCCCGGCGCCCGGGGCGTCGTCGTCGATCCCGAGGAACAGGGTGCCCGCCGCTCCCCCGCGCGGGCCGGCCAGGCGGCCCGCCTCGAGCAGGGAGTCCACGAACACGTTGGACACGGGGGCACGGGCGGACAGGGCCGCGAGCGCGGCGGTGTCCGCGTCGGTCAGCAGGCGGACGCGGTCACCCGTGGCGGCCCGGACCTCCCGGTCAGTGGACGGAGACCACCGGGGCACCGGCGGCAGCCTGGTCACCGCCGTCCTCCCCCAGGTCCATCTCACCGGCGATCCGGTTGGCCTCCTCGATGAGGGTCTCCACGATCTGGTCCTCGGGCACGGTGCGGATGACCTCGCCCTTGACGAAGATCTGGCCCTTGCCGTTGCCGGAGGCGACGCCGAGGTCGGCCTCGCGGGCCTCGCCCGGCCCGTTGACGACGCAGCCCATGACGGCCACCCGCAGCGGGACCTCGAGGTCCTGGAGGCCCTCGGTGACCTGCTCGGCCAGCGTGTACACGTCCACCTGGGCGCGGCCGCACGAGGGGCAGGAGACGATCTCGAGCTTGCGCTCACGCAGGTTCAGGGACTGCAGGATCTGCAGGCCCACCTTGACCTCCTCGACCGGCGGCGCGGAGAGGGAGACGCGGATGGTGTCGCCGATGCCCTGGCCGAGCAGGTAGCCGAAGGCGGTGGCGGACTTGATGGTGCCCTGGAAGGCCGGGCCGGCCTCGGTGACCCCGAGGTGCAGCGGCCAGTCACCCTGCTCGGCGAGCAGCTCGTAGGCGCGGGCCATGATCACCGGGTCGTTGTGCTTGACGGAGATCTTGAAGTCCTTGAAGCCGTGCTCCTCGAAGAGGGAGGCCTCCCAGACGGCGGACTCGACGAGGGCCTCCGGGGTGGCCTTGCCGTACTTCTGCAGCAGGCGCGGGTCCAGGGAGCCGGCGTTGACGCCGATGCGGAGGGAGGTGCCGTGGTCCGAGGCGGCCTGCGCGATCTCCTTGACCTTGTCGTCGAACTTCTTGATGTTGCCCGGGTTCACGCGCACGGCGCCGCAGCCGGCCTCGATCGCCGCGAACACGTACTTCGGCTGGAAGTGGATGTCCGCGATCACGGGGATGGTGGACTGCTGGGCGATGACCTTGAGGGCCTCGGCGTCCTTGTCCGTGGGGCAGGCCACGCGGACGATGTCGCAGCCGGCGGCCGTGAGCTCGGCGATCTGCTGCAGGGTCGCGCCGATGTCGTGCGTCTTGGTGGTGGTCATCGACTGCACCGAGACGGGGTGCTGCGAGCCGACGCCCACCGAGCCCACCTGGATCTGCCGGGTGGTGCGGCGCGGGGCCAGCACGGGCGGCGGGGCGGACGGCATTCCAAGGCTGACGGGCACGGGGGCGCTCCTCATGGGTTCTCGGGGTCGACGGCGCGGGGCCGCCGGGTTCTCCGGTCCATCCTAGGCGCGCGGGCGCCCCGGGGCGCGGGGCGACCGCCCACGGCGAACGGGCCGGGCTCAGAACAGCCGGACCGGCTCCACGATGTCCGCCACGATCAGGATGACGCCCATGAGCAGCATCGCCGCGCCCACCGCGTAGGTCAGCGGCAGCATGCGGGCCAGGTCGAACGGCCCCGGGTCCGGGCGGCCCGTGATCCGGGCCCAGCCGCGGCGCACCGCCTCCCACAGGGCGCCGGCCACGTGGCCGCCGTCGAGCGGGAGCAGCGGGATGAGGTTGAACACCATGAGCGCCACGTTCACGCCCGCCAGCAGGGACAGCAGCAGGGCGGCCTTGTCCGTCAGCGTGGCCTCCTCGAGCGCCGCCGCCTCCCCGGCGATCCGGCCGACTCCCACCACGGACATCGGGCCGTCCGGGTCGCGCTCGGCCGGGGTCACCACGGCGACGGCGGTGTCCCACAGCCGCTGCGGCAGCACGAGGACGACGTCGACGACGCCCCGCACCTGCTGGGCCACGAGCGGGCCGGCGTCGAGCGGGGTGCCGCGGACCGTCTCGAGCTGCGCGCCCATGCCGATGAACCCGACCTCGTGGGTCGCCACGGTCCCGTCCGGGGCCCGCTCGGGCCGGCCCAGCGCGTCCGTCACGGGCCGTTCCGTCAGGCGCGGGGTCAGGGTGGCGCTCATCCGCTCGCCGTCGCGCTCCCACTCGATCCGGGTGGGCTGTCCGGCGCGGTCCCGGATCGCGGCGGAGAGGGCGTCCCAGTCGGAGACCGGCCGCCCGTCGAAGGCGAGCACGGTGTCGCCGGGGCGCAGTCCCGCCTCGTGGGCGGGCGCGGCGGGATCGCCCGGGCGGCAGTCCTCTGTCCCGCCGGAGGCGGCGCGGGCCTGCTGCTCCTGCATCGTGACCACGCACCGGTAGACCTCGGCGACGGTGGTGCTGGGCTGCGAGGTGCCCACCGTGGTGACCAGCAGGGCGGTGGCGCCCAGCGCGATGAGCAGGTTCATGAACGGCCCGCCGAGCATGATCACCACGCGCTTCCACACCGGCAGGGCGAGGAAGCGGCGGTGCTCGTCGCCGGGGCGGACCTCCTCGGCGGCCTGGGCCCGCGCGTCGTCGGCCATGCGGCCCAGCTGCTGGACGAAGCCCGTGGACGCCGCGCGGGGCGTCTGCCCGGGCCGCGGCGGGGGCAGCATCCCGATCATCGCGACGTAGCCGCCCAGCGGCACGGCCTTGAACCCGTACTCCGTCTCGCCGCGGCGCCACGAGACGAGCGTCGGGCCGAAGCCGATCATGTACTGCGTGACGCGCACGCCGAAGAGCTTGGCCGGGACGAGGTGGCCGATCTCGTGCAGGGCGATCGAGACCGCCAGGCCCAGCGCGACCGCGAGGACGCCCGCGACGTACCAGAGGATCTCCACGACGGTCACCAGCGGGCCCGCGCCGCACGGCGCGCCCAGGCCTCGGCGGCGAGCACGGCATCCACGGTGAGCCCCGTCGGCGCGGGGTCGTGGCCGGCCGCGGCGAGCACGTGCTCGGGGGCATAGTCGGCGACGACGGCGCGGACCGTGTCCACGATCCCGTCGAAGGGCAGGGCGCCGGCGTGGAAGGCGTCCACGGACTCCTCGTTGGCGGCGTTGAACACGGCCATGTGGGTGGGCGAGGCGGCCGCCGCCTCCTTCGCGGCCCGTACCGCGGGGAAGGCCTCCTCGTCGAGGGGCTCGAACGTCCAGGTGGCCGCCCGCGTCCAGTCGCAGGCCGGGGCTGCGCCCGGGAGACGGCGCGGCCAGCACAGCCCCAGGGCGATGGGCAGGCGCATGTCCGGCGGGGAGGCCTGGGCGAGCGTGGACCCGTCGACGAACTCGACCATCGAGTGGACCACGGACTGCGGGTGGACCACGACGTCGATCCGGTCCAGGGGCACGTCGAACAGCAGGTGGGCCTCGATCACCTCGAGGGCCTTGTTCACGAGGGAGGCGGAGTTGGTGGTGACGACGCGGCCCATGTCCCACGTGGGGTGGGCGAGGGCCTGGGCGGGCGTGACGGCGTGCAGGGCGGCGCGGTCCAGGCCGCGGAACGGCCCGCCCGAGGCCGTGAGCACGAGGCGGCGGACCTCGTCCGCCGTGCCCCCGCGCAGCGCCTGCGCGAGCGCGGAGTGCTCGGAGTCCACCGGCACGAGCTGGCCCGGGCGGGCGGCCGCCTTCACGAGGGCCCCGCCGACGATGAGCGACTCCTTGTTGGCCAGGGCCAGGCGGTGGCCGGCGTGCAGCGCGGCGAGGGTGGGCCGCAGGCCGATCGAGCCCGTGATCCCGTTGAGCACGGTGTCGGCGCCGGGCCACGCGGCGATCTGCTCGGCGGCGCACGGGCCGGTGAACAGCACGGGTCGGGGGGACGGGCGCCCGAGGCGGGCGGCGGCGTCGGCGAGGGCGGCGCGCAGCTCCTCCTCCCCCGCCGCGGCGGAGCCCACCGCCTCGACCTCGAAGCGCACGGCCTGCTCGGCCAGCAGGGTCGTGTTCGCCCCGCCCGCGAGCGCGACGGCCCGGAGCCGGGCGGGGTCCTGGGCGATCACGTCGAGGCCCTGGGTGCCGATCGAGCCCGTGGAGCCGATCAGGGCGACGGCGCGCGGGGCGCCGTCGTCGTCCGCCGGGGCGGGGGCGGGCAGCGTGTAGTCGGTGAGGGATCCGTGCGTCACCCCGCCATGATGCCAGCCGGGCCTGGACACGGACGGGGGGCCGGCCGGACGGACGCCGCACCGCGACGTCCCGCCCCGCCGACCCCCGTGGGACCGGGTCAGCCGCGGATCAGTGCTGCACCGGCTTCTCGGCGCCGATGCCGGTGAGGGAGCGGACCTCCATCTCGGCCTGCTTGTCCGGGTCCTCGGCGCGCGACGAGGTCACCGAGCCGAGCCAGCCGAGGAAGAAGGCCAGCGGGATGGAGACGATGCCCGGGTTCTTCAGCGGGAACACCGCGAAGTCCGCGCCCGGGATCATCGAGGTCGGCGTCCCGGACATCACCGGGGACAGGACGATCAGGATGATCGCGGAGAGCAGTCCGCCGTACATCGACCACACCGCGCCGCGGGTGGTGAAGCGCCGCCAGAACAGGGAGTAGAGGATGGTCGGCAGGTTCGCCGAGGCCGCCACCGCGAAGGCGAGCGCCACGAGGAACGCCACGTTCTGGCCCTGGGCGGCGATGCCGCCGACGATCGCCAGGACGCCGATCACCACCACGGTGATCTTGCCGATCCGCACCTCCTCCTGCGGGGTGAGCGGGTGCTTGGCGATCACGGAGCCGTACACGTCGTGGGCGAAGGACGCCGCCGCCGTGATGGCCAGGCCCGCGACCACCGCGAGGATGGTGGCGAACGCGACCGCCGAGATCAGGCCCAGCAGGATGGAGCCGCCGAGCTCGAACGCCAGCAGCGGGGCCGCGGAGTTCTGCCCGCCGGGCGCGGCCAGGATGCGCTCGGGGCCGATCAGCGCGCCGGCGCCGTAGCCCAGCACGAGGGTGAACAGGTAGAACGCGCCGATGAGGACGATGGCCCACACCACGGACTTGCGCGCCTCCTTGGCGGTGGGCACCGTGTAGAACCGCATGAGCACGTGCGGCAGGCCGGCGGTGCCGAGCACGAGCGCGATGCCCAGGGACACGAAGTCGAGGCGGGTCAGCGCGCTGGCGCCGTACTGCAGGCCCGGCTCGAGGATCGCCTCGCCCTTCGGGTTCAGCTCGACGGCGGCCCCCAGCAGGGCGTTGAAGTCGAAGCCGAACAGGGCCAGCGACCACACGGTCATGATCCCCGCGCCGGCGATCAGCAGGATCGCCTTGATGATCTGCACGTAGGTGGTGCCCTTCATGCCGCCGATCAGCACGTAGACGATCATCAGCACGCCCACGATCACGATCACGAGGGCCTGGCCGGCCCGGTCGTTGATGTTCAGCAGCAGGGACACCAGGCCGCCGGCGCCGGCCATCTGGGCCAGGAGGTAGAAGAGGCAGACGGCCATGGTGCCGAAGGCGGCGGCGATGCGCACGGGACGCTGCTGCAGGCGGAAGGACAGCACGTCCGCCATGGTGAACTTGCCGGTGTTGCGCAGCAGCTCGGCCACCAGCAGCAGGGCCACGAGCCACGCCACGAGGAAGCCGATCGAGTAGAGGAAGCCGTCGTAGCCGTAGAGGGCGATCGCGCCCACGATGCCCAGGAACGAGGCCGCGGAGAGGTAGTCACCCGCGATGGCCGTGCCGTTCTGGGTGCCGGAGAAGCCGCGGCCGCCGGCGTAGTAGTCGGCCGAGGACGCGTTCGTCTTGGACGCGCGGATCACGATCACGAGGGTGACCACCACGAAGGCGACGAAGATGCCGATGTTCACGGCGGGGTTGCCGACCGTCTGCGGGGCGGCCTGGAGCAGGGGGGTGAGCGCGCTCATCGCGTGGCCTCCGGGTTCTCGTGGGCGCCGGCGGCCTCGCGCTCGAGGCGCTCACGCAGCGCGGTGGCGCGGGGGTCCAGGGTCCGGTTGGAGAAACGGACGTAGGCGAAGGTGATCAGGAACGTGGTGACGAACTGGAGCAGGCCGAGGATCAGGCCGAGGGTGATGTTGCCGCCGAGGCGGATCGCCATGAACTCGGGGAAGAACGCGCCGACGATCACGAACACCAGGTACCAGACGAAGAACGCCACGGTCATGGGGAAGGCGAAGGATCGGTGGGTGCGCCGGAGCTCGATGAACTCCTCGGACTGCTGCGCGGCGCGGAACTGCGCGGCCGTGGGGACCGGCGCCGTGGGCTCGCTGGATGACATGGGCCCTCCGGGGTGCGTGGGACGGATCAGTGTGAGACAGATCACTGTGATGACAACCACACTCTGGCGGGCGGAGGGGTGCGCCGTCAAGCGCGCCCCTGGGCCGTGCGCCCCTGTGACAGCCCCGGTGCGCAGCCGTGCGGACAGGGTCGCGCCCCGACGGCACGGGGCCGCCGGGGCGTGGAGCCGCCGAGGAGCCGGTCAGGCGCTGCCCGGCCGGGGCGCGTCCGCGCGGCGCAGGACCGCGCGGGCCTGGGCGAGGACCACCTCGTCGACCATCGCCCCGTCCAGTTCGAAGGCCCCGTGCCGCCCCTCGGCCGCGGCGAGGACGCGCCGGGCGCGCTCGACGGCCTCCGGGGCGGGCGTGTAGGCGGAGCGCACGACGGGCACCTGGCGCGGGTGCAGGCACACGGTCGCGGTGCAGCCCAGGGCGACGGCGTCCTCGGCCTCGGCGGCCAGCCCGGCCTCGTCGCCGAGGTCCAGGTGGACGGCGTCCCATGCGGCCGCGCCGTGGGCGGCCGCCGCCAGCAGCACCGTCGCGCGGGCGTGCTGGACCACGGAGCGGTAGGCGCCCTCGGGGGTGCGGGAGGAGCTGCCGCCCATCGACGCCACGAGGTCCTCGGCGCCCCACATCAGCGCACCCACGTGCGGGTGGGCGGCCAGTTCGGCGGCGGCGAGGATCCCGGCCGCGGTCTCGCACAGGGCGACGACGCGGGTCTGCGGGCCGAGGGCGGCGACGACCCCGTCCACCTGCGCGGCGGACTCGGCCTTGGCGAGCATGAGCGTGCGCCAGCCCGTCCCGGCGAGCATGGCCAGGTCGGCGTCGTGGTCCGCGGTGCCCGCGGGGTTCACGCGGACCACCACGCGGTCCTCGTCCAGCGGGCCGCCGTCGACCCCGCCCGTCGCCCGCCCCGCCCAGGCCGCCGCGACGGCGTCCCGCGCGGTGGGCCGGGCGTCCGGGGTGACGGCGTCCTCGAGGTCGAGGATCACCGCGTCCGCGCGCTCGAGCGCCGTGGCGTACCGCTCGGGGCGGTCCGCCGGGGTGAACATGACGGCCGGTCCGAGGGTCAGCGCGCTCATGCCCGCTCCCCCGTGCCTGCGGCGTCGGCGGCCTTCGCCTTGGCCTCCGCGTGCGCCTGCGCGGTCCACATCAGACAGGTGCGCTGGGCGCGGACGACGACGTCGCCGTGCTGGTTCTCCCCCGTCATCGCGAACGTGACGATCCGCTGCCCCGGCCGCGAGGAGGACTCGCGGATCGCGGTGACCTCGGAGCGCCCGTAGAGCGTGTCCCCGTGGAAGACCGGCTTCGGGAACGCGATCTCCCCCAGGCCGAGCTGGGCCACGAGCGTGCCCTGTGTGGTCTGCCCGACGGCGAGGCCCACCAGGGTGGACAGCGTCAGCATCGAGTTGACCAGCGGTCGGCCGAACGGCTGGTCCGCCGCGTACGCGTGGTCCAGGTGCAGGGCCTGCGGGTTCATGGTGAGGGTGGTGAACAGGACGTTGTCCGCCTCGGTGAGCGTGCGGCCGGGCCGGTGCAGGTAGACCTGACCGACCGCCAGCTCGTCCGCGTAGCGGCCCCGCTGCTCGATCTCGACGCGCTCCGTCACGTCAGAGGCCCAGCTCGCGGGCGATCAGCATGAGCTGCACCTCGGTGGTGCCCTCGCCGACCTCGAGGATCTTGGAGTCGCGGTAGTGACGGGCCACGAGGGTCTCGTTCATGAAGCCGTAGCCGCCGAACACCTGGGTGGCGTCCCGGGCGTTGTCCATGGCGGCCTCGCCGGCGATCAGCTTGGCCATGGCGGCCTCGGTCTTGAACGGCTTGCCGGCCAGCATCTTCTGGGCGGCCTCGTAGTAGGCCAGGCGGGCGGCGTGCGCGCGGGCCTGCATGCGGGCGATCTTGAAGGACACGGCCTGGAACTGCCCGATCTTCTGGCCGAACGAGGTCCGCTGCTTGGCGTAGGCGACCGACTCGTCCACGCAGCCCTGGGCCGCGCCGGTGGCCAGGGCCGCGATGGCGATGCGGCCCTCGTCGAGGATCTCGAGGAAGTGGGCGAAGCCGCGGCCGCGGGCGCCCAGCAGGTTCTCCTCCGGCACGCGCGCGTCCGTGAAGTGCAGGGCGTGGGTGTCCGAGGAGTTCCAGCCGACCTTGTCGTAGGCCTTGGCCACGGAGAAGCCCTCGGTGCCGGCGGGCACGAGGATCGTGGAGATCTCCTTGGCGGGGCGGCCGTCGTGGCCGGTCCTGCCCTCCACGGTGCCGGTCACGGCGGTGACGGTGACGAGCGAGGTGATGTCCGTGCCGGAGTTGGTGATGAACTCCTTGGCGCCGTTGATGCGCCACTGGCCGTCCTCGAGCGCGGCGGTGGTCTGGGTGCCGCCGGCGTCGGAGCCCGCGCCCGGCTCGGTGAGGCCGAAGCCGGCCAGGTGCGTGCCGGCCACGAGGTCCGGCAGCCAGCGCTGCTTCTGCTCCTCGGTGCCGAACTTCAGCAGCGGCATGGCGCCCAGGGAGACGCCGGCCTCGAGGGTGATGGCCACGGACTGGTTGACGCGGCCGAGCTGCTCGAGGGCCAGGGCCAGGGCGAAGTAGTCGCCGCCCATGCCGCCGTACTCCTCGGGGAACGGGAGGCCGAACAGGCCCATCTCGCCCATCTGGGCCACGATCTCGTACGGGAACTCGTGCTGGGCGTCCAGCTCGGCGGAGACCGGGGCCACGACCTCGTCGGCGAACTCGCGGACGGTGTCGGAGAGGACCTGGTAGTCCTCCTCGAGGGCGGGCAGGGTGCGGTGCTTGGTGCTCATGGTCCTCTCCTGTTCTCAGGTGTTCTCTGCGGGTGCTGCGTGCTCGGTGGGCTCGACGACGGCGATCAACGCCTGCGCGGCCACGGCGTCGCCCTCGGCGACGTGGACGGTCACGACGCCGGCGACGGCGGCCGTGACGGGGTGCTCCATCTTCATGGCCTCGACCACCGCCAGCTCCTGGCCCGCGGCCACGGTGTCCCCGGTGGCCACGGACACGGCGACGACGGTGCCCGGCATGGGCGTGCGGGCCTCGGGGGACGCTGCGCCGGCCGGGGCACGACGCGCGGCCGCGGCCGCGCGGGCGGCCTCGACCACCTCGGCCCGGGTGAGGCGGCGGACCTGCCACGCGGCGCCGTCGCGGTGCAGCCACGCTGAGCGTGGGTCCCGCGGGTCACCGGCCAGGAGGTTGACGCCCGCCAGGGCTCCGGCGTCCTCGTCCACCTCGGCGTCGGCGGCGGGGGCGGTGAGGATCCGGTCCTCGTCCCCGACCCGGACGCGCATCCCGGGCTGCGGGGCGCCCGCGCCGCGCCAGCCGTCCGCCCGGGCCCACGCGGTGCCGGCCGCGCGGTGCTCGGCGGCGGCCGCGTCCTCGGACACGTCGGCCAGGGCCTCGGCCGCGAGGGCGGCGAGGTCCTCGGGCAGCGCGGGGGCGGTCCACGCCTCGAGGCCGTCGATCAGCTCGGTGGTGAGCCGGCCGGCCCGCACGTCCGCGCGGGCCGCGAGCTCGCGCAGCCAGCCCAGGTTGGAGCGGACGCCGAACAGCACGGTGTCCGCGAGCGCGGCGTCGAGCCGGTCCAGGGCCTCGGCGCGGTCGGCGCCACGGGCGATGAGCTTGGCGATCATCGGGTCGTAGAAGCCGGTGATCTCGGGCTGTGCGCCGTCGACGTCCACGGGGTCCACGGCGCCGGCGGCGGGGCCAGTCTGCGGTCCGGAGCCGAACGCGCGCTCCTCGGCCGGCCGGGAGGGCAGCAGGAGGGTGTCGACGCGGACGCCCTCGCCGGCGGGCTCGCGCCAGCGCAGCACCGGCCCGGTGGAGGGCAGGAAGCCGTTCGCGGGGTCCTCCGCGTAGACGCGGGCCTCGACGGCGGCGCCGTCGAGGCTCACGTCCTCCTGGGCGAAGCCGAGCGGCTCCCCCGCGGCGATGCGCAGCTGCAGCTCCACGAAGTCCAGGCGCTGTCCGCGCACCCGGACGACCTCCTCGGAGACCGGGTGCTCCACCTGCAGGCGGGTGTTCATCTCCATGAAGAAGAACTCGTCCGGGTTCTCGTCCGAGACGAGGAACTCGACGGTGCCGGCACCGCGGTAGCCCACGGACACGGCCGCGTCCACGGCGGCCCGGCCCAGGCGCTCGCGGAGCTCGGCCCCGTGCGCCAGCCCGGTCAGCAGGGGCGCGGGGGCCTCCTCGATCACCTTCTGGTGGCGGCGCTGCAGGGAGCACTCGCGCTCGCCCAGGTGCACGGTGGCGCCGTGGGCGTCCGCGAACACCTGCACCTCGATGTGCCGGGGCGCGGTGATGAGCCGCTCGAGCAGCAGGGTGTCGTCGCCGAACGCGGAGCGCGCCGTGCGCCGGGCCGAGGCGAGGGCGCCGGGCAGCTCCTCGGCGGCGCGCACGGCCACCATGCCCTTGCCGCCGCCGCCCGCGGAGGGCTTGATCAGCAGCGGGAAGCCGACGCGCTCGGCCTCGGCCGTGATCTGCTCGTCGGTGAGCGTGGGGTCCTGGATGCCGGGGACCACCGGCACGTCGTACGCGGCCACGGTCTCCTTCGCGCGGATCTTGTCCGCCATCGCGTCGAGCGAGGCCACGGGCGGGCCCACGAACACGATGCCGGCCGCGTCCAGCGCGCGGGCGAAGTCGGCGTTCTCGGACAGGAAGCCGTAGCCGGGGTGCACGGCCTGCGCGCCGGTGCGGCGCGCGGCGTCGACGACGGCGTCGATGTCCAGGTAGGACTCGCGGGCCGGAGCCGGGCCGAGGCGGACCGCCGTGTCCGCCTCGCGGACGTGCCGCGCGTCGGCGTCGGCGTCGGAGTGCACGGCCACCGAGCGGATGCCGAGGCGGCGCAGGGTGCGGATGACGCGCACGGCGATCTCGCCGCGGTTGGCCACCAGCACGGTGTCGAACAGGGGCGTCCCCTGGGCGTGGTTCTCGGTCACGGGTGCCTCACATGCGGAACAGGCCGAACCGGGAGTCCGGCAGCGGGGAACGGGAGATGACGTCGAGGGCCAGGGAGAGCACCCGGCGGGTCTGGCCGGGGGTGATCACTCCGTCGTCCCAGAGGCGGGCGGTGGAGTACAGGGGGCTGCCCTGGTCCTCGTACTGCCGGCGGACCGGCGCCTGGAAGGCCTCGACCTCCTCGGGGGACATCGGCTCCTCCCCCGCGGCGGCCCGCTGGTCCTGCTTGATCTGCGTGAGCACGGAGGAGGCCTGCGGGCCGCCCATCACGGAGATGCGCGCGTTCGGCCACATCCACAGGAAGCGGGGTGAGTAGGCGCGGCCGCACATCGCGTAGTTGCCGGCGCCGAACGAGCCGCCGATCACCACGGTCAGCTTGGGCACGCGGGCGGTCGCGACGGCGGTGACCATCTTGGCGCCGTCGCGCGCGATGCCGCCGGCCTCCGCGTCCCGACCCACCATGAAGCCGGAGATGTTCTGCAGGAACAGCAGCGGGATGCCGCGCTGGTCGCACAGTTCGATGAAGTGCGCGCCCTTGCGGGCGGAGTCTCCGAACAGGATGCCGTTGTTGGCGAGGACGCCCACGGGGTGGCCGTCGATCCGCGCGAACGCGGTGACCAGGGTGGTGCCGTAGAGGGGCTTGAACTCGTGGACGGAGCCGCCGTCCACGAGGCGGTCGATCACCTCGCGCACGTCGTAGGGGGTGTTCACGTCCACGGGCACGACGCTGGTCAGTTCGGCCGGGTCCTTGGCGGGCTCCGCGGCGGGGGCGACCTCCCAGGCCGGCGCCTCGGCCGGGGGCAGGGTGGCCACGATGTCCCGGAGGATCTGCATGGCGTGCAGGTCGTCGTCCGCCAGGTGGTCCGCGACGCCGGAGCGCTCGGCGTGCAGCCGGCCGCCGCCGAGGTCCTCGGGCGAGACGTCCTCCCCGATCGCGGCCTTCACGAGCGGGGGGCCGCCGAGGAAGATGGTGCCCTGCTCGCGCACGATCACGGTCTCGTCCGACATGGCCGGCACGTACGCGCCGCCCGCCGTGGAGGAGCCGCACACCGCGGCCAGCTGCGGGATGCGCTGCGAGGAGAGCAGCGCCTGGTTCCGGAAGATGCGGCCGAAGTGCTCGCGGTCCGGGAAGACCTCGTCCTGGCGGGGCAGGAACGCGCCGCCGGAGTCCACGAGGTAGATGCACGGCAGGCGGTTCTCCAGGGCGATCTCCTGGGCCCGCAGGTGCTTCTTCACCGTCATGGGGTAGTAGGTGCCGCCCTTCACGGTGGCGTCGTTGCCGACCACCATCACGAGGCGGCCGTGGACCAGGCCGATGCCCGCCACGACGCCCGCGGCGGGGCTGTCCCCGTCGTACAGGCCGTGCGCGGCCAGCGCGCCGACCTCGAGGAAGGGCGAGCCCTCGTCGAGCAGCGCGTCGATGCGGTCCCGCACCAGCAGCTTGCCGCGGCCGGTGTGGCGCTCGCGCGAGCGCTCGGGCCCGCCGAGCGACGTGCGGGCGACGAGGTCGGCGAGCTCCTGCTCCAGCCGGGCGTGGCCGGCCGCGTTGCGCTCGGCCACGGTGGGCGCGGACTGCGCGGCCGGGGCCGGGGTGCTGGCGGTCATGAGACCCCCTTCAGTGAATGACGACTAACTGAACCGAGCCTCAGTGTAGTGACGATCGTCACGGACGTCGACCGGGCGCCCGGCGCGCCTCGTCCCGTCCTACAGTGGATCCCATGCCCGCCGTCGATCCCGCGTCCCCCACCGCCCCGGCGACCCCGCCGACCGCCCGGGAGGCCGCCAAGGCCCGACGCCGGGTGGACCTGCTCGCGGCCGCGGCGCGACTGTTCGCGGCCCGGGGCTTCGACGCGGTCCGCCTCGAGGACATCGGCGCCGCCGTCGGGATCAGCGGCCCCGCCATCTACCGCCACTTCGCCGGCAAGGCCGCCGTGCTCACGGCGATCCTCGACACGGCCTCGCAGGACCTGCTGGACGGCGGGCTGGCCGCCGAGGCGCAGCACGCGCCGGGGGCGGAGACCCTGCGGGCCCTCATCGGCTTCCAGGCGGACTTCGCCCTCGCCCAGCGCGACGTGATCCGCGTGCAGGACCGCGACATGTCCGCCCTGCCCGACGGCGCGCGCACGGCCATCACGCGCACCCAGCGCGCCTACATCGACGTGTGGGCGCGCCAGCTGCAGGTCGTCCACCCCCACGAGGACCAGGCCACCGCCGTGTTCCGCGCCCAGGCCGTGCTGGGCCTGCTCAACTCCACCCCCCGCTCGGTGCGGCGCACCGCGGCCGACCGCGCGGCCCGCCGCGCGACCCTCGTGGCCATGGCCTGGGCCGCGGCCACGGCCCCCGGGCCGCTGCCCGGCGGGGACTGAGCGGGCGGCACCGGCCCGGCGGGCCGGCGTCGTGCCCGGTGATACGGTGGCCGGTACCCGCGACGGCGACGCCGTCGAACCCCGCCCCGAGAGGTCCACCGCCGTGCTTCTTCGTGACGTCCGACCCGAGGATCTGGACGAGTTCTTCCTCCACCAGCAGGACGAGCAGGCCAACCTGATGTCCGCCTTCGCCCCCCGCAACCCCCGGGACCGCGGTGTCTTCGACTACCACTGGGCCCACCTGCTCGGGGACGAGGACACCGTCGTGCGGACCATCGAGCACGAGGGCCGCGCCGTGGGTGCGCTCGTGTGCACCCAGCAGGACGGCGTGGGCGAGCTGTCCTTCTGGACCGCGCAGGACTACTGGGGCCTGGGGCTGACGACCGCGGCCGTGGACCGGTTCCTGGAGGAGCACACCGCCCGCCCGCTGCGGGCGCACGTGCCCGAGGACAATGTGGGCTCCGTGAAGGTGCTCTCCCGCCGCGGCTTCGAGACCGTCGGCGAGGAGAAGGTCTTCTCCAACGCCCGTGCCGAGGTCATCACCGAGCTCGTGATGGAGCTGCCCGCCGCCGACTGAGCGCGCCCCGCGGCCCCCGCCGTGCCGGCGGCCGCACCGGCCTGCCACGACGACGGCCCCGCCTCCCGGTGCCCGGGTGGCGGGGCCGCGGCGCGTCCGGGGCCGTCAGACCATGGTCAGGGTCAGACCCGGGCGGCGCAGGATCGCGCCGACGTCCGCGAGGAAGCGCGAGCCCTGCTCGCCGTCCACGAAGCGGTGGTCGAACGAGAGGGACAGCGTCATGACGTCCCGCAGGGCGATCTCGCCGCGGTGCTCCCACGGCATCCTCCGGACCTGGCCGATCGCGATGATCGCCCCCTCGCCCGGGTTGATGATCGGGGTGCCCGCGTCCACGCCGAACACCCCGACGTTCGTGAGCGTGAAGGTGCCGCCGGCCAGATCCGCCGGGGACAGCCGCCCCTCGCGGGCGAGGCCCGTGAGATCGCGGATGGCGTCGGCCAGCTCCCTCAGGCTCATCGCCTGGGCGTCCTTGACGTTCGGCACCATCAGCCCGCGGGGGGTGGCGGCGGCGAAACCGAGGTTCACGAAGTTCTGCTGGACGATCGTCCCGGCGGCCTCGTCCCACCGGGCGTTGACGTCCGGGGTGCGCTCCATCGCCACGAGGCACGCCTTGGCGGCGAGCGTCATGGGCGTGAGCTTGACGTCCCGGAACTCGCGGGAGGCCTTGAGCTCGGCGAGCAGCTCCATGGTCTCGGTGACGTCCACCTGCAGGAACTCGGTCACGTGCGGGGCGGTGAACGCGGACTGCACCATGGCCGCCGCGGTCGCCTTGCGCACGCCCTTGACCGGCACGGCCTCCGTGCGCGGGCGGCCGCCCAGGGTGCGGACGCCCCCGGTCGAGCCCGACTCGGCGCCGGACTGCGGCGGCGCCGCCGCGGCCGCGGGCTGCCCGCCCCCGGCCAGGAACGCCTCGACGTCCGCGCGGGTGATGACCCCGCCCGCACCCGTGCCGGTGACCTGCTCCAGATCCACGCCCGCGCGGCGCGCGTACAGGCGCACGGGCGGAGTGCACCGGGGTCGCTCGCCCGAGGCCGCCTCGGGGGCCGCGTCCGCGCGGGCGGGCTCGGCGGCCTCGGGCTGCGGGCGCCCGGCGCCGGCCGGGGCCGCCTCCGACGTGGACGGCGCCTGTCCGCGGGCGGGCTCACCCACCGGGGCGGCCGACGTCGCCGGGGCCGCGGAGCCGCGCCGCGCACGGCGGCCGGGCTTGCCGGTGTCCGGCGCGGCGCCGTAGCCGACGAGGGTGGGCACGCGGCCGTCACCCTCGGCGGGCCCGCCGACGTCGGGCTCGGCGCCCTCGAGGGTGAAGGTCACCAGGGGCGCACCGACCTCGAGGGTCTCACCCTCGGCGCCGTGCAGGGCCGCGACGACGCCCGCGAACGGGCTCGAGACCTCGACCACGGCCTTGGCCGTCTCGACGTCGGCGAGCACCTGGTTCACGCTCACCGCGTCGCCCTCGGCCACGCGCCACGTCACGATCTCGGACTCGGTCAGGCCCTCGCCGAGGTCGGGCAGGCGGAAGGTCTTCTGGCTCATCGGGTCTCCTCCCCGGCGTTCTGGGCGGCGAGGAACTGCTCGGCGGTCTCGGGGGCGGCGAACGCGTCCACGGAGTCCAGCGAATTCGGCCGGCCCAGAGCACGGTCCAGGCCGTCGAGGATGCGGTCGAGGTCCGGCAGGTGCAGGTGCTCGAGCTTGGACGGCGGGTAGGGCACGTCCATGCCGGTGACGCGCACCGGCGGGGCCTCGAGCCAATGGAACGCGCGCTCGGCCACCGTGGCCACGAGCTCGGCGCCGAGGCCGCCGGTGCGGGAGGCCTCGTGCGCCACGACGAGCCGGCCGGTGCGCCGCACCGAGGACTCGACGAGGCCGGTGTCCAGCGGGGACAGGCTGCGCAGGTCGACCACCTCGACCTCGACGCCCTCCTCGGCCGCCACCTCGGCGGCCTGCAGGGCGGTCTTCACGAGCGGGCCGTAGGCCACGAGCGTGGCGTCACGGCCCTCGCGCAGGATGCGGGCCGGGCTCATCGGCGGGATCGCGACGTCCAGGTCCACGTCGCCCTTGTCGTGGTAGCGACGCTTGGGCTCGAGGTAGACCACCGGGTCCTCCGAGGCGACCGCGGCGCGGATGAGGTCGTACCCCTCCTGCGGGGAGGACGGGGAGACCACGCGCAGGCCCGCGGTGTGCAGGAAGTAGGCCTCGGGCGACTCGGAGTGGTGCTCCGGGGAGCCGATGCCGCCGCCGAAGGGGATGCGGATGGTCACCGGCATCGGCACGGCGCCGCGGGTGCGGGCGCGCAGCTTGGCCAGGTTCGCCACGATCTGGTCGAACGCCGGGTACACGAAGCCGTCGAACTGGATCTCGACGACGGGCCGGTAGCCGCGCATCGCCAGGCCGATGGCCGTGCCCACGATGCCGGACTCGGCCAGCGGGGTGTCGAGCACCCGGTCCTCGCCGAACTCGGCCTGCAGGCCGTCGGTGATGCGGAACACGCCGCCGAGGGCGCCGATGTCCTCGCCCATGAGCAGGACCTTGGGGTCGTCGGCCAGGGCACGGTGCAGGCCGCGGTTGATCGCACGGCCGAAGGTCATGCGCTCGCTCACGCGCCCGCCTCCTCGTCGTCGAACTGCTGCAGGTAGAGGGCGTGCTCGCGGCGCTGCCGCTCGAGCTCCTGGTGGGGCTCCGCGTAGATCTCGTCGAAGAGCCTGTCCGCGCCGTCCTCCTCGAGCGCCTCGAGGGCGCGGCGGACCTCGGCCGCCAGCTCGTCGGCCTCGGCCTGGGCCTGTGCGAGCACGGCGTCCACGTCCACGTCGAGGGTGCGCAGGTGCGCCTCCACGCGGGTCAGCGGGTCACGGGCCTTCCAGGCCTCGAGCTCGGCGTCGTCCCGGTAGCGGGTGGGGTCGTCCGCGGTGGTGTGCGGACCCATGCGGTAGGTGACGGCCTCGATGAAGGTGGGGCCGCCCCCGTCGGCCGCGCGCTCGACGGCGGCGCGGGTCGCGGCGAGCACGGCCAGGACGTCGTTGCCGTCCACGCGCATCGACGGGATGCCGAAGCCCCACGGGCGGTCCGCGATGCTGCGGCGGGTCTGCAGGCGCACGGGCTCGGAGATGGCCCAGTGGTTGTTCTGGCAGAAGAACACCACGGGCGACTGGTACGAGGCGCTGAAGACCATGGCCTCGTTGACGTCCCCCTGGCTCGTGGCGCCGTCGCCGAAGTAGACGATCGTGGCGACGTCCGCCTGGTCCCGCTGGACGCCCATCGCATAGCCGACGGCGTGCAGGGCCTGCGCGCCGATGATGATCTGCTGGGTGGCCACCCGCGTCTCGTTCGGGTCCCAGCTCGAGAACGTGGAGCCGCGCCACACCCGCAGCAGGTCCAGCGCGGGGACGCCGCGCAGCAGGGCCACGCCGTTCTCGCGGTAGGACGGGAAGACGAAGTCGTCCGGGCGCAGCGCGACGGCGGAGCCCACCTGGGCGGCCTCCTGGCCCAGCAGCGGCGGCCACAGGGCCAGCTCGCCCTGACGCTGCAGGTGCGTGGCCTCGACGTCGAGGCGACGGACCACGGCCATCTGGCGGTACAGCGCGGCGAGGGCGTCGGCGTCGACGTCCTCGATCCACGGGTCGAGCTCCGGCTGCGGACGGCGGCGGCCCTCCGCGTCGAGCACCTGGAGCGCCACGGCCTCGGCCGGGCCCGCCGGGGGCGGAGAGCCGGCGGACTGTCCGCCGGTGGGACGGGTGTGGTCCACGAGGGTCACTGCACTGCCTTCCGATCGACGCCCACGGTGCGGGGCGAGGGAGCTGTACGCATGCGCGAGCAGGGGTGGAGCGCGCGGCGTCTCGGTGGTGCGATTGTACTCACGTGAGTGTGATCTGCGCCACTCTGCCCGGGGCCGCCGCGCGAGGGCCGGGTGTCAGGCGCGGCGCAGCAGCACGTCGACGGCGGCGTCGAGGTAGGCGTCGACCTGGCCCTCCTCGTAGCCGGCGGCACCCTCGGCCTCGCCGAACGACGCGCGGCGCACGTCGTCCGCGGTCAGCCCGCCCTCGGCGTCGGGATCCGTCGAGCCCTCCGCGCCGGCCAGGGTGACGCGCAGGCGGTCCACGAGCGCGTCCACCTGGTCCACGTCGTAGCTCACGGCGTCCGCGCGGGAGGGGCGGCGGAAGCGCTCCGCCGGGGCCCGGTCGGCGCGGGCCACGAGCTCGGCCACGCGCTCCTCGAGGTCTGCGGCCCAGTCCTCGTCCCCGCGCTCGGCGACGAAGGCCTGACGCTCGGCGGCGGCCAGCTCCTCTTCCAGACGGTCCAGCTCGTCGTCCACCTCGTCCGTGGCGTAGCCGCCGTTGACGGTCGCGAAGCGGGCCTGGCGCACCTCCTCCGCCGTCAGCGGGGCACCGCCGTCGCGCGCCTCACGGGCACGCGCCATGAAGGCGTCCACGTGGGTGGTCTCGTAGCCGATCTCGTCCTGCTCGACGAGCTCGAAGACCGGCTCGGCGTCCGGGGTGGTGCGGGGGGTCATGGGCGTCTCCTGCGGTGCGGGTCCCGGCCGTGCCGGGTCGAGGGGTGGATCAGGTCAGGGGCAGCGCCAGCACGGTGTAGGCCACCGGCGCGGCGAACACGAGGGAGTCCAGGCGGTCCATCACGCCGCCGTGGCCGGGCAGGGCGGAGGACATGTCCTTGATGCCGAGCTCACGCTTGACCATGGACTCGGAGAAGTCCCCCGAGGTGGCGGCGGCGACGGTGGTCACGCCGAGGACGGCGCCGATCCACCACGGCTGGCCGACCAGCAGGGGGACGGCGACGACGCCCACCAGCACCGAGCCCGCCAGGGAGCCGGCCAGGCCCTCCCAGGACTTCTTGGGGCTGATGCGCGGGGCGATCGGGGTGCGGCCGAAGCGGTAGCCCACGATGTAGCCGAACGTGTCGTTGGAGACCACCATCAGCAGCAGGACCGCCACCATGCGGTGCCCCAGCGGCTCGTCCAGGAGCGCCGCGGCGAAGGAGAGCAGGAACGGCGCCCACAGCACGATGAACACGCCCGCGAGCATGAACTGGCCCGCCGGGCGCCGGCGCGTCAGCGCCGTCCACACGGCCACCAGGGCCAGGCACGCCACGAGCGCGACGAACAGCGCGGGCACCCCCCACCGCCACGCCGTGAGCGGCAGGACCGCCGCGGCCACCCAGAGCGGGGGCCGCGGCACGTCCAGGCCGATGCCGCGCACCGCCGTCGCGATCTCGGACACCGCGCCGACCAGCAGGGCGACCACGAGGAGGACCAGCAGCCAGTCGAGCCAGAAGAGGCCGACCAGGGCCGTCGCCAGCAGCCCCACCCCCACGAGGACGGCGGACTTGAGGTCGCGGCCGCCGCGCGGGGGTGCGGGCGAGGTGGACACGGCGGAGGTCATGGGGCGAGCGCGGACGGCGGGAGGCTCAGACCTCCAGCAGCTCCTGCTCCTTGTTCTTGGCCATCTCGTCGATGAGCTCGACGTGGCGCTTGGTGAGCGCGTCCAGCTCCTTCTCGCCGCGGGCGCCCTCGTCCTCGCCGACCTCGCCGTCCTTGACGGCCTTGTCCATGGCCTCCTTGGCCTTGCGGCGGGCATTGCGCACGGAGATCTTGTGCTCCTCCGCCTTGGACTTGACCAGCTTCACGTACTCCTTGCGGCGCTCCTCGGTCAGCTCCGGCATCACGATGCGGATGACCTTGCCGTCGTTGGACGGGTTCGCGCCGACCTCGGACTCGGACAGCGCCTTCTCGATGTTGCGCAGGGCCGACTGGTCGAACGGGGTGATGAGCAGCGTGCGGGCGTCCGTGGTGGTGAAGGACGCCAGCTGCTGCAGCGGGGTGAACGAGCCGTAGTAGTCGACCATCACCTTGGAGTAGAGGCCCGGGTTGGCGCGGCCGGTGCGCACGGAGGCGAAGTCCTCACGCGTGGCCTCGATGGTGCGGTCCATCTGCTCTTCGGCGGACTGCAGGGTCTCCTGGATCACGGTGTCTCCTCGATGTGGTGGATCAGGTCTGCCGCCATCCTACGCGGCGGGCCTCAGACGGTGACGGTGGTGCCGATCGGCTCGCCGAGCAGGGCGCGGGTCACGTTGCCCGGGCCCTCCATGCCGAACACGCGCATGTCCAGGTCGTTGTCCTTGCACATGGTCATGGCGGTCAGGTCCATCACGCGGATGTTCCGCAGCAGCGCCTCGTCGTAGGTCAGGTGCGTGAGACGCTCGGCGGTGGGGTCCTTCTTGGGGTCCGCGGTGTAGACGCCGTCCACGCCGGACTTGGCCATCAGGACCTCGTCCGCCCCGACCTCGAGGGCACGCTGGGCCGCCACGGTGTCCGTGGAGAAGTAGGGCAGGCCGGTGCCTGCGCCGAAGATCACGACGCGGCCCTTCTGCATGTGGCGGATGGCGCGCAGCGGGATGTAGGACTCCGCCACCTGCTCCATGTGGATGGCGGACTGCACGCGCGTGGTGACCCCGGCCTGGATGAGGAAGTCCTGCAGGGCCAGGCAGTTCATCACGGTGCCGAGCATGCCCATGTAGTCGGCCCGACGGCGGTCCATCCCGTTCTCGGACAGCTCGGCGCCACGGAAGAAGTTGCCGCCGCCGACGACGATCGCGATCTCCACCTGGTCCGCCGCGGCGGCGATCTGCTCGGCGATGCCGCGGACGGTCTCCGGGTCCACGCCGATCTTGCCGCCGCCGAACACCTCGCCCGAGAGCTTGAGGAGCACGCGACGGCGGCCGGTGTCGTCCGAGGTCTGCGGGGCGTGGGCGGTGGTCGGGTCCTCGGGGGCGCGGTTCGTCTCCATGGGAAGCATCTCCTGGTCGGTGGGGGGTCGGGCCGGGGACGGCCGTCCCGGGGGCGGACACGCGGACGGGGTGGCCGCCCGGTCGGGGCGGCCACCCCGTCATGCGATGGTCGTCGGCGCCGTCCGGCGCCGGAGTGGACCTCGGGTCGCTCCCGATCCTACGCCCCCGCGGGGCGTGGACCGGGAGCGGCCGGTCCGGGTGCGGCGGTCAGTTGCCGACGCGGAAGCGGGCGAACCCGGTGACGTTGGTGCCGGCGTCGGAGGCGACCTTGCCGACGGTCTGCTTCGGGTCCTTCGCGAACGGCTGGTCCACGAGCACGATCTCCTTGAAGAAGCCGGTCAGGCGGCCCTCCACGATCTTCGGCAGGGCCTGCTCCGGCTTGCCCTCGGCACGGGCGGTCTCATCGGCGATGCGACGCTCGTTCTCGACGGTCTCGGCCGGCACGTCCTCACGGGTGAGGTACGTGGGCGAGTAGGCCGCGACGTGCACGGCGATGTCGTGCGCGGCGGTCTTGGCCTCGGCGGAGTCGGCGTCCACGGCGAGGAGCACGCCCACCTGGGCCGGCAGGTCCTTGGAGGTCTTGTGCAGGTAGGCGTCCACGAAGGCGCCCTCCACGCGGGCCAGGCGGCGCACGGCCACCTTCTCGCCCAGCAGGGCGCCCTCCTCGGTCACGTAGTCGCCCAGGGTGCGGCCCTCGTAGTCGGAGGCCAGCAGGCCGTCGACGTCGGTGGCGCCGGAGGCGACGGCGGCGCGCAGCACCACGTCGCCCAGGGCGATGAACTTGTCGGCCTTGGCCACGAAGTCGGTCTCGCAGTTGAGCTCGATCATGACGCCGACGCCGTTCTCGACGGTCGCGGCCACGAGGCCCTCGGCGGCGGAGCGGCCCTCGCGCTTGGTGGCGCCCTTGAGGCCCTTCACGCGGATGATCTCGATGGCCTTCTCGGCGTCGCCGTCGGCCTCGTCCAGAGCCTTCTTCACGTCCATCATGCCGGCGCCGGTGCGCTCGCGCAGGGCCTTGATGTCAGCAGCGGTGTAGTTCGCCATGCTCGTTCGGTCCTTCCCGTGGTGTGGGTTGTGCGGGATGTTCGGGGTCTGATCCGGTCCGTCGGCCCGGCCGGGTGAGGCCGGGCCGACGGACCGGCCGGGATCACTCGCCCTGCGGGGCGGCCTCGGCGGCGGGGGCCTCGGCCTGCTCGGCCGGCGCCTCGGCGGCGGGGGCCTCGGCCTGCTCGGCCTGCTGGGCGTTGTGCTGCTCGAGCAGCTCGCGCTCCCACTCGGCCATCGGCTCGGCGGCCGCCTGGCCGGACTTGCCGCCCTGACGGGCGATCAGGCCCTCGGCGACGGCGTCCGCGACCACGCGGGTCAGCAGGTTCACGGAGCGGATGGCGTCGTCGTTGCCCGGGATCGGGTAGGCGACCTCGTCCGGATCGCAGTTGGTGTCCAGGATGGCGACGACCGGGATGCCGAGCTTCTGGGCCTCGTCGACGGCCAGGTGCTCCTTCTTGGTGTCCACGACCCACACGGCGGAGGGGGTCTTGGCCATGTTGCGGATGCCGCCGAGGTTGGCCTGCAGCTTCTCGAGCTCACGGTTGAGCAGCAGCAGCTCCTTCTTGGTGAACTGCGAGCCGGCCACGTCCTCGAAGTCGATCTCCTCGAGCTCCTTCATGCGCTGCACGCGCTTGGAGACGGTGGAGAAGTTGGTCAGCATGCCGCCGAGCCAGCGGTGGTTCACGTAGGGCATGCCCACGCGACCGGCCTGCTCCGCGATGGCCTCCTGGGCCTGCTTCTTGGTGCCGACGAACAGGATGGTGCCGCCGTGGGCGACGGTCTCCTTGACGAACTCGTAGGCGCGGTCGATGTAGGACAGCGACTGCTGGAGGTCGATGATGTAGATGCCGTTGCGCTCGGTGAAGATGAAGCGCTTCATCTTGGGGTTCCAGCGGCGGGTCTGGTGGCCGAAGTGGACACCGGAGTCGAGGAGCTGGCGCATGGTCACGACGGGCATGACGTTCCCTTCTGTGGCAGCCGTGGCACCCCGCGCTTCACGCGCGGGCGGTCTGCCGGTCGATTTCTTGACGGTTGGCGGCCGGCCCGGTCGGGCGGCCCCTGGCATCACGACGGCGGGCTGCCGGGCCCCACGAGCACCCGCGCCGACGTCCTCTCCAGGAGGACGGCGGGGACGGGACCGAGCGTGGGGGCTGGGCCGCTGAAGCGACCCACCGCGATGCGCGGAGTCGGCGTCCGGGGCACAGCACAGGGCCGGCCACAGGACACCGCTGAGGTGAATCCTACCCCAGGTGGGCGACCGCTCCCATCGCCGACTCCTGCACAGGGGCCGGTGCGGCGGGCGCTCTCCACGATGGGACTGCGGGCCCGCCACGCGGCCGCCCGGGACGCCAGGCTGACGCCATGACCCCTCGCACGCTCCTCCCCCGTCCGCTCCCGCGTCCGCGCATCGCGGGGTGCGTCGCGGCAGCCCTGCTCGCCTGGCTCGTCCTCGCCCTGGGGATGGGCGACCTCGGCCCCGTGTCCCGGGCCACGCCCGCACCGTCCACGCGCGACGCGCTGCTCCTCGTCGCGGCGTCCCCGGCAGGTCCGGGCGCGACGGCCGCGCCGGTCGCGTGGCACCCGCCCGTCGCCGGCGCCGCCCCGGATGACGTGCTCCGCGCGTTCGTCGCACCCGAGCGACCGTGGAGTCGGGGGCACCGGGGCGTGGACCTCGCCGTGCAGACCGGGGCTCCGATCCAGGCGCCGGCGGCGGGCCGGGTCGTGTTCGCCGGGGTCGTGGTCGACCGCCCCGTGCTGACCCTCGAGCACGAGGACGGGACCCGCAGCTCGCTCGAGCCGGTGGAGGCGGATGTCGCCGTGGGGGCCGTCGTCGCCGCGGGCGACCCGGTGGGGCGACTGGCCGGGGCGCCACCCCACTGCCCGCGGGCGTGCGTGCACTGGGGCGTGCGGGAGCCCGATGGCTGGCGGGTGGGGGACGCGGCCTTCGACCGCTACCTCGACCCGCTGGTGCTCATCGGCTGGAGCGGCCCGTCCGTGCTCTGGCCGCACGCCGCGCCACACCCAGCGCGGCCGTGAGGTCCAGAAGCCGGCGGGCGGACTCGTCCCAGCTGAACCGGGCCGCCTGGGCGACGCTCGCCCGGGAGGCCGCGGCGAACTCGGCGGGGTCCTCGAGCTCCCGCACGCGGGCCGCGAGCGCGGCCACCCGGTCCCCCTCGAGCGGGACACCCCGGAAGGACGCGGTGCCCGCGCCGGCGATCTCGCGGAAGATCGGCAGGTCCGAGCACACCACCGGCGTGCCATGGGCCATCGCCTCGGCCACGGGCAGGCCGAAGCCCTCGGCGCGGGAGAGGGTGACGGCCGCGGTGGCCCGGCGGAGCAGGCGCACGTACTCGGCCTCGTCGGTGCCGTCGTGGAACACCACGTCTGCGCCGTCGGCCCCTGCGACGGCGCGACGCTCGGCCAACCGGTCCTCGAGCTGCCCGCGGCGCTCCGGGCTGATGCGGGAGAGCAGGTGCAGCGCGTAGCCCGGCAGCAGGGGCGCGGCGGCCACGAGGGACTCGACGTCCTTGTAGTCCATGAACGAGCCCATGTAGAGCAGCGTGCGGTCCGGGGTCTCGTCCGGGTCCCGCGGCTCCGGGACCGCCTGCGCCGCGTTCGCGATGACGTGGACCGGACGCCGGGTGAGGCGGTGCCGGGCGATGAGCTCCGCCGTCGTCCGGGAGACCGTGGCGACCGCGTCCGCGCGGTCGAGCAGGAGCCGCTGCGGGGTCTTGGTCAGGTGGTAGGCCCGCCAGAGCCAGCGGATCGGTTCGGGCAGGTTCCGTGGCGGGGTGCGGTGCTCGTAGTAGATGAGGTCGTGGAGCGTGAGGATCAGGGCGTAGTCCCGCCCCCACGACCCCATGGTCTGCATGGGCGAGAAGACGACGTCCGGTCGCAGGCGCGCGACCTGACGGGCCACGAACGGCTCGCGTGGGGAGGTGGGGCCGGAGACGAGGTGCCACGGCACGCCGTCCGGGAGCAGGGCCAGCTGTCGTTCGTCCGAGATCAGCATCGCGACCTCGACGTCGACCCCCGCCGGGCCCGGTGCGGCGGCCCGGCGGGCGACCGCCTCGAGGAGGCTCGCGCCGTAGCGGGAGATGCCGTCGTGGAAGTCGGTGCGGGTGTAGCGGGCGTCCATCAGCAGGCGCAGGGGGCGGGAGGGGCTCACCCGGACCACGCTAGCGCCGCGCCGGAGCGGGGCGGGGACAGCCGCGCGCGGAGGGTGTCGAGCGGGGGGTGTCGAGCACCGAGCGGCCACCTGGACGACATCCGAATTTCTGATTGCGTTTCGATAACGATCGTGTATCTTGATCACGGATCGGTTACAGCCGGTCCGCCACACCGGGGCTTCCTCCGCATCCTCGCGTACCCGGTCATCCGCACTGCTCGTCAACTCGCACCCGCGGTCCGGCCTCGTTCCGGGCACCGCCCCGAGGCACCACCCTCACGGGCCGCAGGTCCTGTCCGGGAAGAAGATCCGATGTCCGTGACCTCCTCGCGCGCCGCTGTGCGTCGCGCCCCCCGCACCGCCGCCGCCTCCGTGGCCCTCGCCCTGGGCGCCGCCGCCCTGACCGGCGTCGGCACCGTGTCCGTCGCCGAGACCGCCCAGGCCGCCGAGACCACCTACACCGTCCGCTCCGGCGACGGCTGGTGGATCATCGCCCAGCGCACCGGCGTCTCCATGTCCACGCTGCAGTCGCTCAACGGCATGACCGCCGCGACCGTGCTGCACCCCGGCATGGTCCTCAAGACCTCCGGCACCGCCACCCCGGCCCCGGCCCCGGCGCCGTCCACCTCGGGCTCGACCTACACCGTGCTGGCCGGCGACGGCTGGTGGATCATCTCCTACCGCACGGGCGTGTCCGCCTCGGTCCTGCAGTCCATCAACGGCATGACCTCCTCGACCATGCTCCACCCGGGGATGGTCCTGAAGACCACCTCGGTCTCCACCTCCAGCGCCCCCGCCGTCGCCCCTGCGCCGGCGCCCGCGTCCAAGCAGGCTGCCGTCGACTACGTGCGCGCCGCCGTCCGGAACCCGTCCTCCTATTACGTGTGGGGCGGCAACGGCCCCTCCGGCTTCGACTGCTCCGGCCTCACCCAGCAGGCCATGGCCCGGGCCGGCATCTCCATCCCGCGCCGCGCCGGCGACCAGTACCTCGCCGCGAAGTCCTACGTGCCGATCTCCCAGGCCCAGCCCGGCGACCTCGTGTTCTATGCGAACCAGTCCACCGGCCGCATCTACCACACGGCCATGTACATGGGCGGCGGCCAGCTCGCCCACGCCCTCAACGAGGACGCGGGCCTAGTGTTCACCTCCACGACGATCATGAAGTCCGACATGCTCGCGGTGGCCGCCCGCTACTGAGCACCGGCACGACGACGGCCCCCGGCCCGCGCCATACCGCGCGGCCGGGGGCCGTTCCTCGTAGGGCGTGCGGGACTTGAACCCGCGACCCAGGGATTATGAGTCCCCTGCTCTGACCGACTGAGCTAACGCCCCTCCCCCGCGGCATCGCGCGGGACCCGCCCATCCTACCGACGGGGCTCAGAGCAGCGCGCGGACCTCGGCGGCCGTCGCGCCGCGGTAGAGGCGCTCGAAGATGTCCACCGTCTTCTGGGCGGAATGGTGCAGGGCCTTCGCGTGGGACGCCTCGCCCATGGCGGCGCGGTCCGCGTCCGAGAGGTCGAGGATCCGGGCGATCCGATCGGCCAGGGCCACGTGGTCCCCGGGCGGGAAGAGGTGGCCGTTGACGCCCTCGTCCACGAGGTGGGGCAACGCGAGGGCGTCCGCGAGGACCACCGGGGTGGACGCGCTGAGCGCCTCGAGGGTCACGAGGGACTGCAGCTCCGCCGTGCCCGGCTGGCAGAACACGTCGGCGCGCAGGTAGGCCGCCCGCAGCTCCTCCTCGGAGACGTGGCCGCGCAGCAGGACGCGGTCGGCCGCCCCCTCCTCGTCCACCGTGGCACGGATGCGGTCGCGCTGCTCGCCGTCGCCGACGATCTCGGCGTGCACGTCCAGGTCGGGGCGGGTGCGGGCCAGGTGCGCGATCGCACGGATCAGCACCTCCACGTTCTTCTCCACGGCCAGCCGCCCCACGAAGAGCACGACCGGATGGCCGGGATGGTCCACCTTCTCCCCCGGCTGCAGCTCGTAGGCGCTCGCGTCGATGCCGTTGGAGACCGGGAGGACGTTGTCCAGGCCGGCGTGCTCGGCCATGGCCTGCGCGGCGAGGGCCGTGGGGGTGGTGACCACCGCGCCCTTGCCCATGAGCCGACCCATGTCCTTCCACGACACCCGGGAGACGATGTCCAGGAACCACTGCGGGAACGGCAGGAACGGCTCGAGGTTCTCCGGCATGAAGTGGTTCGTGGAGACGATCCGGATGCGGCGCCGCTCGGCCTCGTTGATGGCGGCCTCGCCGATCATGTAGTGGCACTGGGCGTGCACGACGTCCGGCTGGACCTCGCGGTAGATGCGGCGGAAGGAGGTCTTGGCGTGCCGCGGGAGCACCACGCGGTAGTACTCGTGCGTCGGCGCCGGCAGGGAGCGCAGCAGGTGCACGGTGGCCTCCGGCCGGTGCTCCACGGTGTCCGGGCCGGCGTCACTGCGCGGCATCACGACGTGGACCTCGTGGCCGCGCGCGTGCAGCGCCGTGGCGAGGCGGTGGCCGAAGGTGGCGGCCCCGTTGACGTGCGGCGGATAGGTGTCTGCGGCGATCAGCACCTTCAGGGGGCGGTCGGCGGCGATCCCGGGACGGTCGGACACGGCGGTCCCTCTCTGTGGTGGCGATGGCACGACGGCGCCCGGCCCGTGCCGTGAGGATCGGCCGCGGGCACGGCGCGCGTCCCACGGTAGCAACCGTCGGCGCCGGCACGACCATGCGCCAGGGTCAGCCCCGGCGGGACGGGTGCTCGCGCGGGTCCTGACCGTCCGCCCGCAGGCCGCGGGCCTTGCCCACCGCGCGCACGAGGTAGTCCCCCGCGGCGAGGATGTGCAGCAGGCAACCGGCGCCGACCAGAGCCAGGGCCACGCCGCTCCACGGGCCGCCGTCGACCCCCGGCACACGGGCGAGCAGCAGCAGGGGCGTGCCCACCAGCAGCAGCGCGGTGCGCACCTTGCCCAGGACCGTGACCGGCAGGTCCGGGCTGCCGCCGAACAGCCACAGGCACACGGCGGCGAGCACGACGTCCGGGATCGCGATGGCCAGGGCGAGCCAGAGCGGGGCGATGCCGGTGGCCACGAACGTCACGGCCACCACCAGCAGGGAGAGGCGGTCCGCCACCGGGTCGAGCCACCGCCCGACCGTGGAGATCATGTCGAACCGGCGCGCCACGTAGCCGTCCACCCAGTCCGTGCCGGAGAGCACCGCCAGGATCACGAACGCGTCCAGGTGCCGGCCGTCGACGGTGAGCCACACGAACACCGGGACCAGGGCGAAGCGGGCCAGGGTGATGAGGTTCGGCACGGTCAGCCAGGTGTCGCGGACGCGGTACTCGTGGCCCTCGCGCAGGCCGACGTCGATCACACGCATGGGTCACTCCTCCAGGGTCCGCGGGCGGACGCCCCCGCCGGGCGCCCCACACGCCCAGCCTACCGACGCCGTCGCCCCTCCCCGCAGACGACGAGGCCCCGATCCGTGGGGATCGGGGCCTCAGGGGCCGGGGAGGGCGGGCACCCCCCCGGGTCAGCGGCGGCGCAGGCGGCCGGCGAGCGCCACGAACGCGGCGGAGGAGGCGCCGAGCAGCGCGAGCGGCTGCCAGTTGTCCTTCACGTAGTCCTCGGCCTCGGCGGTCCGCTCCCCCGCGCGGGCGGCACCGGTGAACGGCGCGGTCTGCTCGGTGGCGTGCGTGGTCTCGGGGGTGACGCCGCGACCCTTGCGCTGGGCGGCGAAGGCCGCGAGCTGGCCCTTCACGCTGGTCTTCTCGTCCAGGCCGGAGCGGATGTCGCCCAGGTGGCGGCGGCGCAGGTCGGCACGGCGACGGATCTCGGCCTCGGTGGCGTCGTCGCGGTCCGGGTGGGGAGCGGCCTCGCCGTTCTTGCGGGCCTTCTTGTTCTCCTCCTTCTCCACCTTCTTCCGCTCGGCCTCGCGGGCGGCCTCGACACGCTTGGCCTCGGCGCGCTCCGCCTTGAGGCGGTCGTACTCGGCCGGGTCGAAGGCGTTGCCCTCCTTGAGGTAGCCGAGGTCGTACTCGAGGTTGCGCACGGTCTCCTGCGGCACGAGCGGCATGGCGCCCTTGACCATCACGAGGCCGACGCCGGCGAAGATCAGGCCGAGCACGAGGAACGCGAGCGCCACCATGAGCGCCGGGAACCAGAAGGTCGGGTCGGCGAAGGCGCCGATCAGCGTCACCACGAGGGCGACCACCATGAGCGCGAGGAAGAACAGGCCCACCACCGCGACGCCGGCGCCGATGCCGGCCTTCTTGCCCTTCGCGGCCACGTGCCTCTTGGCGAGCTCGAGCTCGTCCTTCATCTGCAGGGGCAACAGGCGCACGACGGCGCCGAGCAGGTCGGTCAGCGAGCTCGCGCGGGTCTGCGGGGTCACCGGGACGGCGGTCCGCGGCGCGCGGACCTTCGACGCATCGGCGGGGGGAGCCTGGTGGGACATGGTGCATGCCTTCCGTGGAGTGCCTGGACAGATGCGCCCGGGCGGCGCGGCGGCCGCCGGGCATTCTCGAGCAAAGCTATCACCGGCCCGCCCCCAGGGGGACGGGCCGGGTGCGCGCGATGGCGGCTGGATCAGAAGTCGATGACCGCCGGGTCGGGGCCGAGACGGCCGTCCTCGCGGTCCAGCGCGTCGATCCGGGCGACGTCGTCGGCGGTCAGCTCCACCCCCGCGGCCTCGAGGTTCGAGACGATGCGCTCGGGCGTCACGGACTTGGGGATGACCACGAAGCCCTGGGCGAGGTGCCACGCGATGACCACCTGGGCCGGCGTCGCGCCGCGGGCCTCGGCGATCTCCGTGACCACGGGGTCGGCGAGGAGGTCGCCGCCCTGACCGAGCGGGGACCAGGACTCGTGGACGATGCCGTGGCGGCCCTCGACCTCGCGCAGCTCGCGCTGCTGCCAGTACGGGTGGGTCTCGACCTGGTGGATCACGGGCACCACGCCGGTGGCCTCGATGATCTCCTCGAGCTGGGCGGCCGGGAAGTTGGAGACGCCGATCGAGCGCACCTTGCCCTGCTTCTGCGCCTCGATCAGGGCCTTCCAGGTGTCCAGGTACTTCCCCTGCGCCGGCTTGGCCCAGTGGATGAGGTAGAGGTCGACGTAGTCGGTGCCGAGCTTGTCGAGCGAGACGTCGAGGGCGGCGAGCGCCTCCTCGTAGCCCTGGTCCGAGTTCCACACCTTGGTGGTGAGGAACAGCTCCTCGCGGGCGACGCCGGACGCGGCGATGCCGCGGCCCACGCCCTCCTCGTTCCCGTAGATCGCGGCGGTGTCGATGTGGCGGTAGCCGGCGCGGATCGCCTGCTCGACGACGTCGGCCGCGACGTCGTCCTCGACCTGCCACACGCCGAGCCCGAGCTGCGGGATCTGCTGGCCGTCGTGGAAGGGGACGGTGGGAACGTCGGTCATGAGGGAGCTCCTGGAGGGTCGGGGTCGGGCGGATGCCTCGGGTGCAACCGCACGCGGACGGGGGGCATTCCCGACGGCGGTCACCGGGCCGGGGCGCCGCCGTCGGGCGTGCGCTCCCCCGCGACGACGGCGCCCACCGCGCGGGCGAAGGCCGCGAACACCTCCGCGGGGTCGTTGGCCGTGACGAGCCGGGCGTTGGGGCGCCTGCCCCAGATGTCCCGCGTGTCGTGGACGGTGGTGCCGCGCAGCAGCTCCGAGTCCGCCTCGACGTCGACGACGGTGGCCCGCGTGGCGATCCGGGCCTGGCCCGCGGCCACCTGGGCGGCGAAGAGGTCGTGCAGGTGGGCGATGTAGCCCTGGTCGTAGTCGTGGTGGAACTCGAAGTAGAAGCGCAGTGCGTCGGCGAGCACGTCCAGGACGGGGCTGCCGGTGGCGGCGTCCGGCCCGGCGACCCGCGGCCGGTCCGCGGACCAGCCGACGGGGCGGGCCCCGGCGTCGGCCAAGAGGCCGTCCAGCAGGGCCGGCGTGTACTCGATCCGCTCCGTGGTCTCGAGCGCGCAGACGATCGGCAGGCGGTCCTCGGGCAGGCCCTCGACGGCCGCGAACACCTCCTTCGCGGCGTCCGGGTCCACCCAGGTGTTCCACTCGGCGGTGGGCGTGGTGTTGCCCGGATGATAGAAGGAGCCGCCCATGATCACGATGCCGCGGGCGAGGAACGGCAGGCGCGGCTCGGTGCGCAGGGCGAGGGCCAGGTTCGTCAGCGGCGCGGTGCAGAGGATCGTCGTCTCCCCGGGGTGGGCCCGCAGCTCGTCCAGCCACACGTCCACGGCGGGCCGGGACGAGAGCCGCTCGGGGCGCCGAACGATCCGGGCATGGCCGAGACCGCCGTCGCCGTGGGTCTCCGGGGTGGTGACCGCAGGGCGGCGCAGCGGGGTCTCGGCACCGACGGCCACCTCGACGTCGGCCCGACCGGCCAGGTCCAGCACCGCGGCGGTGTTGAGGGCGCAGTCCCGGGCGGTCGCGTTGCCGCCCGTGGTGGTGACGGCCGCGAGCTCGGGGCCGACACCGAGGCGGTGGGCGCCCACGAGGTGGAGCAGGGCGCAGGCATCGTCGATGCCGGTGTCGACGTCGGCGAGGAGGCGGGCGGTCACGGGGTGGGCGTGCCGCCGTTGGCGTTGAGGGTCTCGCCGTTGACGTAGCTGGACTCGCCCGAGGCCAGGAACACGTAGGCGGGCGCCATCTCCACGGGCTGGCCGGCGCGGCCGATGGGGGTGCTGTGGCCGAACTCGGGCAGCTTCTCCTCGGGCTCACCGTAGGACACGTGCTGCACCGTCCAGATGGGCCCGGGCGCCACCGCGTTGACACGGATGCCCTTCGGGCCGAGCTGCTCGGCCAGGCCCTTGGTGAAGTTGTTGATGGCGCCCTTGGTGGCCGCGTAGTCGAGGAGCCTCGGGTTGGGGTTGTAGGCCTGCACCGAGGTGGTGTTCACGATCGTGCTGCCCGGGCCCATGTGCTTCAGCGCGGCGCGGCTGAGCGTGAACATGGACATGATGTTGATCTGGAACGTCTCGTGGACCTGCTCGTCGGTGAGATCGGTCAGGTCATCGGAGATGAACTGCTTGCCCGCGTTGTTCACGAGGATGTCCAGGCCGCCGAGGCGCTGCGCGGCCTCGTCCACGAGGGAGGCACGGTAGTCGGCGTCCATCAGGTCGCCCGGCAACGCGACGGCGGTGCGCCCGGCCGCCTCGATCGCCGCCAGGACGCGGTCGGCGTCGGGCTGCTCCTGAGGCAGGTAGGCGATGGCGACGTCCGCGCCCTCACGGGCGTAGGCGATGGCGACCGCGGCACCGATGCCGGAGTCGCCGCCGGTGATCAGGGCCTTGCGGCCGGTCAGCCGACCCATCCCCCGGTACGAGTCCAGACCGATGTCCGGGACGGGATCCGTCTTCACGTCCAGGCCCGGCTCGGGCTGGCGCTGCTTGGCGATGCGGAGCTTCGGGTGGCGGGTGCGCGGGTCGTCGTGGGCCAGCTGGGAGTCCTGCACGGGGATCGCGGGGGCGTCGTCCTTCTTCTCTGGAGTGGTCATGGGCCCGATGCTACGAGGCGAGCGCCAGAGGGTGACAAGGGACGGGGCGCGGCGTCGTCGGCGGCGTGGCCCACGCGACGACGGCGCCGCGGCGGCTAGGCGTCAACGCGGGGTCAGCGGGGCCCGCTGAGGCCGCGCAGGGCGCCACGGTGCTGGAGCACGTGCAGGTCCCAGCGCGAGCTGAGCCCCTCGAACAACCCGATGCCACGCCGGGAGTTACCTTGCTCGTCCAGGCGCGGCGACCACGTGGCGATGCCCAGGGCCCCGGGCACGGCGCCGAGCAGCGCGCCCGAGACGCCGGACTTCGCGGGCACGCCGACCTCGGCCACCCACTGGCCGCTGGCGTCGTACATGCCGCAGGTGAGCATCACGGACATCGCCTGCTGCGCCACCCACTCGTCCAGCACCCGCTCCCCCGTCACGGGGTTCGTGCCGCCAGCGGCGAGGGTGGCGCCCATGACGGCCAGCTGGGGTGCGGTGACCAGGACCGAGCACTGCGCGAGGTACCCGGCCACGGCCTCGCGGGCCGAGATGGGCAGCCGGCCGGCGTCGGCGAGCAGGTGGGCCAGGCCCAGGTTGCGGTCGGCGCGGGTGCGCTCGGCGTCGAGGACGTCCTCGCAGACCTCCAGCTCGACGCCGGCCAGCGCGCTGTAGCGGCGCAGCAGCAGGGCCGTCCGCTCGTCCTCGTCCCCGGCGGGCAGGAGGGAGTGGACCAGGATGGCGCCGGCGTTGATCAGCGGGTTGCACGGCCGGCCGTCGTCGTGCAGGGACAGGTGGTTGAACGACTCACCGGAGGGCTCGACGCCCACGTCCTCCAGCACGTGGTCCAGGCCGATCTCCTGCAGCACCACCGCGTAGGTGAGGGCCTTGGAGACCGACTGCAGCGCGAAGGCGTGCTCGGTCTCCCCGGCGGCGGCCTGGTGGCCGTCCACCGTGCACACCGCCACGGCGAGGCCGTCCACATGCTGGCCGGCGACGTCCTCGAGGTAGTCGGAGGGCTCGCCGCGGCGGTCGGACTCCACCTCGTCGAGCATCGCGCGCAGGTCGTCGTCGAATCGCGTCGTGTCCATTCCTGGTCACAGTAGTGGACGGGCAGGCGGGCGGGCGCCGGGCCGGTCACGGCGTTCACTGGACCGGGGCATTCGGGCCCATCGGCAGGTCCAGCCGCATCCAGCCGATGACCATGCCGG
>ERZ1023183.73-NODE-73-length-39949-cov-7.134080_pt1 | contig 39949 bp, 27 predicted proteins | sample MGYA00521095_ERZ1023183 | MGnify/ENA primary metagenome ERZ1023183 (study PRJEB32759, sample SAMN07749889) | skin metagenome | biome: transportation; feature: city; material: polyester macromolecule | host: Homo sapiens | place: Hong Kong:TW line | collected... | reverse complement strand
GTCGCTGTCCATCAGGACGGCGATGCGCAGGGATGCGGGGGTGGGTTCGGGCATGTGTCCCACCCTAGTCGGCGGCGGTGCGCCCGTGGCCGGCGGTGACCGGGATCGCCTCCCGCTCGCCCCGGCGCGGGCGGGGCCGCGAGGCGGCGGCCAGCGTGCCGACGACCAGCCCGACGAGCGCCGGGACCACCCAGCCGAAGCCGACCGCGTAGCCGGGCAGCACCCGGCCGGCCAGGCCCGTCAGGGCGGTGACGGGCGGCGTCGTCGCGAGCGCCTCCGGCAGGGCGCCCAGCAGGTCGAAGAAGGCGGCGAGCCCCGTGCAGGCGACCACCCAGCGGGCCACCGCCGGGTGGTCCCGCACCCAGGCCCAGGCGAGACCGAGCAGGATGACGACGACGGCGATCGGGTAGAGGAACATCAGCACCGGGACGGACCAGGCGATGATCGCCTCCAGGCCCAGGTTGGCGAGCGCGAAGGACACGACGAGGAAGAGGCTCGCCCACAGCCGGTAGGACCCGGGGAACATCTCCGCGAACATCTCGGCGCACGCCACGATCAGTCCGATGCAGGTCTTCAGGCACGCGACGACGACGATGGCCGCGATGAGGTACACGCCCGCCGCGCCGAAGAAGTGGCTCGCGCTGCGGGCGAGGACGTCGCCGCCGTTCGCGGCCTGCGCGAACGCGCCGTGGCTCGTGGCGCCGACGTACGCCAGCGAGGCGTAGACCACCGCCATCGCCGCGCCGCCGAGCAGCCCCGCCTTGCCCAGCTCCACCGCCATGCGGCGCGGGCCCGTCACGCCCAGGCGCCGGGCGGCGTCGACGATCACGACCGCGAAGGCGAGCGAGGCGAGCGCGTCCATCGTGGCGTAGCCGTCCAGCAGGCCCCGCACGAGCGCCCCGTCGGCGTAGGCGGGGGTCGGCGAGGGCAGGGCGCCCGTGCTCATCGGGGCCACGACGGCGGCCGCCACCAAAGCGCCGAGAAGGACCAGGAACGCCGGGGTCAGGTACCGCCCCACCCACTCCATGAGCCGGCCCGGACGGAACGCCGCCACCGCGGCGACCGCGAAGAACGCCGCCGTGAAGCCGAGCAGCCGCAGGCCGCCGTCGCCCGCCAGGGGCGCGACACCGATCTCATAGGACACCGTGGCGGTGCGGGGGATGGCGAAGAGGGGGCCGATCGTCAGGTACAGCAGGCACGTGAACGCCACGGCGAAGCGCCGGGAGACGGGCGCCGTCATCTCACGGACCGAGCGCGCCCCCGTCACCGCCGAGGCGACGATGCCCAGGACCGGCAGCCCCACCGCCGTGACGAGGAAGCCGAGCGTGGCCGGCGTGACCGCGGCGCCCGCATCCCGGCCCAGGCCGGCGGGGAAGATCAGGTTGCCGGCGCCGAAGAACAGGCCGAAGACGAGCGAGGCCAGCAGCAGGGTCTGACCGGGGCGCAGGCGCGGGGGCATCACGGGCCTCTCGACGGCGGACGGGGCGCCATGACTGTACCCGGCGCGCGGTCAGCCTCCGCGCCTAGACTGGACGGGTCCCCGAACCAGGAGCGTGTGACCCCGTCATGTCCTTCCCGCTGCACCGTCCCCGGCGTCTGCGCCGGTCCGCCGCGATGCGCCGCCTCGTCGCTGAGACGCGCCTGCACCCCGCCGAGCTGATCCTGCCGGCCTTCATCAAGGAGGGCGCCGCCGAGCCCGTGCCGATCGCCTCGATGCCGGGCGTCGTGCAGCACACCGCGGACTCGCTCAAGGCCGCCGCGGCCGAGGCCGCCGAGCTGGGCCTGGGCGGCATCATGCTGTTCGGCGTGCCGACCACGCGCGACGCCGTCGGCAGCGCCGCCCTGGACCCGGACGGCGTCCTGAACCGGGCCATCCGGGACGTGAAGGCGGAGGTGGGGGACGGGCTCGTCGTGATGTCCGACCTGTGCCTGGACGAGTTCACCGACCACGGCCACTGCGGCGTGCTCACCGCCGAGGGCGCCGTGGACAACGACGCGACGCTGGAGATCTACGCCCGGATGGGCGTCGCGCAGGCCGAGGCCGGTGCGGACGTGCTCGGCCCCTCCGGGATGATGGACGGCCAGGTCCGCGTGATCCGGGAGGCCCTCGAGGGCGCCGGCCACCACGAGACCGCGATCCTCGCCTACGCCGCGAAGTACTCCTCGGCGTTCTACGGGCCGTTCCGCGACGCCGTCGACTCCCAGCTCACGGGCGACCGCAAGACCTACCAGATGGACGCCGCCAACCGGAGCGAGGCCCTGCTCGAGGTCGCCCTCGACCTCGAGGAGGGCGCGGACATGGTGATGGTCAAGCCCGCGATGAGCTACCTGGACATCGTGCGCGACGTGGCGGACATGGCGGACGTGCCCGTCTCCGCGTACCAGATCTCGGGGGAGTACGCGATGATCGAGGCCGCCGCCGCGCACGGCTGGATCGACCGGAAGGCCTCGATCGTCGAGTCCGTGCTCTCCATCCGGCGCGCCGGCGCCGACTCCGTGCTCACCTACTGGGCGGCCGAGCTCGGCCGCTGGATGAAGGAGGGGTCCCTGTGACCGCGTCCCAGCCGACCACCAACGCCGCCGCCTTCGCCGCGGCCCAGGCCGTCATCCCCGGCGGCGTCGACTCACCCGTGCGCGCCTTCGGCTCGGTGGGCGGCACGCCCCGGTTCATGGCCGGCGCACGCGGCCCGTACCTGACCGACGTCGAGGGCAACGAGTACGTGGACCTGGTCTGCTCGTGGGGCCCCATGCTGCTGGGCCACCAGCACCCCGAGGTCGTCGAGGCCGTGCACGCCGCCGTGGACCGCGGCCTCGGCTTCGGCACCTCCACGCTGGAGGAGACCGCGCTGGCCGAGCTGATCGCCTCCAAGGTCCCGGTCGAGCGCGTGCGCTTCGTGTCCACCGGCACCGAGGCCACCATGACGGCCCTGCGCCTGGCCCGCGGCGTGACCGGCCGCAACCTGATCGTGAAGTTCGCCGGCTGCTACCACGGCCACTCGGACGGCCTGCTGGCCGCGGCCGGCTCGGGCGTGGCGACCGCCGCCCTGCCCGGCTCCGCGGGCGTCACCGAGGCCGCCGCCTCCGAGACCCTCGTGGTGGACTACAACGACCGCGCCGCCGTCGAGGCCGTGTTCGCCGAGCACGGCGAGCGCATCGCCGCGCTCATCACGGAGGCCGTGCCCTGCAACATGGGCGTCGTGGAGCCCGCCGAGGGCTTCAACGCGTTCCTGCGCGAGATCACCCGCCGCCACGGCGCGCTGCTGATCTGGGACGAGGTGCTCACCGGCTTCCGCGCCACCGCCACGGGCGGCTGGGGCCTGTCCGGACAGCCCGAGGGCTGGACCCCGGACATCTGGTGCTTCGGCAAGGTGATCGGCGGCGGCATGCCCGCGGCCGCCCTGGGCGGCTCCGCCGAGATCATGGACCACCTGGCCCCGCTCGGTCCGGTGTACCAGGCCGGCACCCTCTCCGGGAATCCGGTGGCCATGGCCGCCGGCCACGCCACGCTCTCCCGCGCCGACGAGGCCGTCTACGCGGCCGTGACGCGCGCCTCGGACGCCGTGCGCGAGGGCCTCGTGGCCGCGCTCGACGCCGAGGGCGTGGACCACTCGATCCAGCGGGCCGGCACCCTGTTCTCCCTGGCGTTCGGCACCTCCGGCACCGGCGTGCGGGACTACCGGGACGCCCAGGGCCAGGAGGTCTTCCGCTACGCCCCGTTCTTCCAGTCGATGCTGGCCTCCGGCGTGTACCTGCCGCCGTCCGTGTTCGAGGCCTGGTTCGTCTCCGCCGCCCACGACGACGCGGCGGTCACCCGGGTGCTCGACGCGCTGCCGGCCGCGGCGAAGGCGGCCGCGGCGGCGACGCCCCAGGGCTGAGACCCGGGTGCGGGTCGGGGCCGGGCGCTCAGCGCTCGGCCTCGACCGGCCAGTGGCGCGAGACGGTGGCCTGCGGGTCCTTGCGCCGCAGGTACTGCTCGAAGCTCTCCGCCTGCTCGGCCTTCCAGCGGACCTGCCGCTCGTGCAGGTCCGCCGGCGCGACGCGCAGCTGCTCGTACTGGGCGGCCAGGGCGTCGGCCACCTGGACGGCGGCGAGGGCGTCCGCCGCGGAGGTGTGCGCGTTCTCCAGGGTCACCCCGTAGTGCTCGGACACCGCGGAGAGCGTGCGCTTGCCCTTGCGGAACCGGTCCACCTGCTTGTCCAGCACGAACGGGTCGATCACGGGGCGGGCCTCGAGCGGCGTCAGCCCGTGGCGGCGCGCCTCCCGGTCCATCACCGTGAAGTCGTACACGCCGTTGAACGCCACCACGGGGATGCCCGCGGCGAACAGGTCCCGCAGGGTCTCGGTGATCTCCGTGACGCCCTGCGCGGCGGGCATGCCCTCCGCCTGCGCCCGCTCCGTGGTGACGCCGTGGACCTCGGCCGCCTCGGCGGGGATGGGCACGCCCGGGTCCACGAGCCACTCGGCCGACGACGCGGCGCGGCCGTGCTCGTCCACCATCACCAGGGTGGCGGTCACGATCAGCGCGGTGCGCGGATCACGTCCGGTGGTCTCGAGGTCGAAGCCGGCGCGGATGCTCTCATGCCAAGTCACGCGCCTCACGCTACCCGGAGCGGCGGACACGACAGGATGGGGTCGTGACCGATCACCCTGTGCTCCCCGGCGCCCGCCACCGCGACGACGGACCGCTCACCCTCGGCGAGGGGCTCGAGGCGCTCGCCCGTCTGGTCCCGCCCGGACGCGCCGTCAGCTACGGGGGGCTGGCCGGCCTGCTGGGGGTCGGCGGTCCGCGGCAGGCCGGCCGGGCGATGGCCGAATCGAGCCCCGGCACGCCGTGGTGGCGGGTGGTCCGGGCCGACGGCTCGCTGCCTCCGGAGCTGGCCGCGCGGGCCGCCGTCGAGCACGAACGCGAGGCCATGCCCCGCACCCCGGCCGGGCGCGTGGACCTGCCCCGGGCCCGCTGGGAGCCCGACGACGGCGCCGCGCGGGCGATCCGTGCGATCGCCGACCGTATCGTGTCCGGGCCCGGTGCGAGGATGAGGCCATGACCAGGGAACACGGGGTGGACCCCTTCGACGACGACGCGGCGGCGCCGGAACGGGCCGCTCGGCTGGTGCGCACGGCCGCCGCGCCCGAGGACCGGATCACGCTCACGGACGAGCAGGAGGCGATCGCCTCGCTCGCCCCCGGGCACGGCGCCGTGCTCGTGCTGGGCGCCCCCGGCACGGGGCGCACCACCGTGGCGGTCGAGTACGCGGCCCGCCGGATCGAGGCGGGGCTGGACCCCGAGTCCCTCCTGCTGCTGGCCCCGAGCCGGGACGCGGCGGCGCGGCTGCGCGACGCCCTGACCCGCCGGCTCGCCGCCGCCGGTCGAGGCACCCGCGCCGTCACTCCCGTGCGGACCTGGTCCTCCTACGCGTTCGACCTGCTGCGCCGCGCCCGCGTCACGGGACCGCTGAGGCATCTGGAGGTCGCCCCCCGGCTGCTCACCGGTGCCGAGCAGGACACGGTCATCGCCGAGCTGCTCGAGGGCTACGCCGCCGGCCTCGCCGCCGCGCCGGACTGGCCGGCCGACGTCGCCCCCGCCGTGGAGGCGAGGGGATTCCGCCGTGAGGTCCGCGAGCTCGTGGACCGCATGAGCGAGCTCGGCCTCGAGCCGGGCCGCCTGCAGGAGCTCGGCACCGCCCACGGGCGCCCCGAGTGGGAGGCCGCGGCCGTGCTGCTGCAGGACTACCGGGACCGGATCGACCTGGGCATGGCCGAGGCGTTCGACGCCGCCGGGCTGCTGTCCGCCGCCGTCCGCGTGCTCACCGAGCGGCATCCCGAGGACCCGGAGCGCGACGCCGCGGCGCAGGCGTTCGTGGCGGCGGAGCGGGACCGCCTGGCCGTGCTCGTGGTCGAGGACCTCCACGAGGCCACCCCCGCCGTGCACGACCTGCTCAGCGTGCTCGGCCGCGGGCGGGACGTGCTGCTCACCGCGTCGCCGGACACCACCGTGGAGGGCTTCCGCGGCGCCCGGCCCGACCTCCTCGCCCGGTACCCCGGGGTCCTCGACCCCGATCCCGTGCCGGGGGCCGCCCCGCCCGCGTCCCCGGACGGACGCGTCCGGGTGCTGACGCGCGGGCACCGCATGCGCGCCGAGGTCCAGGACGCCTACCTGCGCGTGGCCCGCCGGGTCCGCCAGCGCACCGCCGGCGTCGAACGGACCCGGACCGAGACCGTCCCGGCGGACGGTGACGGCGCCGTCCGCGCGCACGTCGTGCCCACCCGCGCCCACGAGGACCAGCTCGTCCTCGAACGGGTGCTGCGGGTCCACCACGAGGACGGGGTGCCCCTGGACCGGATCCTCGTGGTCGCCCGCTCCGGCTCCCGTGTGGCCGCGCTCGCCCGCCACCTGGAGGCCGAGGGCGTCCCCGTGCTGCGGGACGCCGCCGGGCTCGTGCTGAAGGAGGAGCCCGCCGTCGCGCCCCTGCTCACGCTGGTGGACGCGGCGGGGGCGCTCGCGGAGGATCCGGAGGCCCGGGTCGAGGACGTGCTCGACCCGGACGAGGTCGTGGGACTGCTCACCGGCCGGTACGGGATGGCCAGCGCGCTGCACGTGCGGCGGCTGCGCCAGGACCTGCTGGCCGCCGAGCGGGGCCGGGGCGGCCGGCGCACCTCGGACGCGCTGCTCGCCGCGGCCCTGCTGGACCCGAGCCTGGCCGGCCCCGAGCACGAGCGGCACCGCGCCCTGCGCCGCGTCCACTGGATGCTCCGGGACGGCCTGGAGGCCGCCCGCGCCCCCTCGGCCTCGCCCGAGACCGTGCTGTGGGCGCTGTGGTCCGCCTCCGGTCGGGCCGAGCGGTGGCGTTCGCTCGCGCTGCGGCCCGCCGAGCACGCGAACGACCGCCGCGAGTCCCGCCGTGCGGACGCGGACCTCGACGCCGTCGTCGCCCTGTTCAAGGTGGCCGAGCGCTTCGTGGACCAGTTCCCGGGCGCGTCGCCCGAGTCGTTCGCCGTCTACATGGAGTCCCAGGACCTGCCCGTGGACACCCTGGCCCGCCGGGCCGAGTCCGGTGACGCCGTGCACGTGCGCACCCCCGCCGCGGCGGCCGGCCAGGAGTGGGACACGGTGATCGTCGTGGGCCTGCAGGAGGGCGTGTGGCCGAACACCCGGCTGCGCGGCCAGCTGCTCGGCGCCACCGACCTCGTGGACCTCGTGACCCTGCCCGCGGACGCCCCGTGGCCCACGGACCACCGCACCCGGCTGCGCGAGGTCCGCCAGGACGAGCTGCGCATGCTCGCGGCCGCCGTCTCCCGGGCACGGCGCCAGGTGGTCGCCACGGCCGTGCGCTCGCCGGATGAGGGCCCCTCCGACTTCCTCGACCTGGTGGACCCGCCCGAACGGCTGCCCGCCGAGGCGCGCGACGCCGCCGGCGCCCGGCGGCTCACCGCGGTCCCCGACCCGATCACGGCGCCCGCGCTCGTCGGCCGGCTGCGCCGCGTCCTGGAGGCCGGGGACGAGGCGGACGCGGCCGACGGGGCGACACCCCGGGCGGCGGCGGCCGCCGGCCTGGCGGTCCTCGCCGAGGACGGCGTGACCGTCGCGGACCCCCGACGCTGGTGGGGCCTGCTGCCGCTGTCCACCGAGGCCGCGCTCGTCGACCCGGAGCGCGAGGTCGTCGCGCTCTCGCCCTCCCGCGTGGAGACGGCCCTGCGCAATCCGCTGAACTGGGTGCTGTACCACGTCGGCGCGAACGCGGGCGGAACCCTCGCCCAGTCCGTGGGCACGCTCGTGCACTCGGTGGCCGAACACCACCCCGAGGGCGTGCCCGAGGACGTGCGCGCCGAACTGGAACGCCGCCTGCCCGAACTCGGCCTGCCGGAGGGCTGGATCACGGAGATCGAGCACGACCGGGCCCGCGGCCTGGTGGACGCCTACATCGGCTACTGGAGCATCGCCCGGGCGGCCGGGCGTCGGCCCGTGGCCCAGGAGGTGCGGCTCCTCGCGGACCTGACCTGGGGCGGGACCACCGTCCGGATCACCGGCGTCGTGGACCGGCTCGAGGCGGATGCGCAGGGCCGACCCTTCATCGCCGACCTCAAGACCGGCCGCAGCGCGCCCACCGGCGCGGAGATGGCGCGCCAGCCCCAGCTGGCCGCCTATCAGGTGGCCGTCCGCGCCGGCGGTCTGGAGCAGGTCCGGGACGACCCCGCCACGGACCCCGCCCTGCGCGCCGCGCTCGCCGGCCTGGAGCACCCCACGACACCGGCCGGCGCGGCCCTCGTCCAGCTCGGCGCCGGCACCCAGAAGACCAAGGTGCAGGACCAGCCGGCCCTCGAGGACGAGGACACCTGGGCGCTCGAGCAGGTGTTCACGGCGGCCCGCCGCACCACGGGGCCGCGCTTCCTCGCCCTCCACGAGGCCGGCGCCCGTCGGTGCGCGCTGCCCTCCGTCTGTCCGCTCTGCTCCGAAGGAAGGCAGGTCACCGAATGGCCCCGCTGACCGGCGATCCCGCCGCCCCGACCGATCGTCCGCGCGTCGAGGACGCGGTCCACTCCCCGGAGGACATCGCGGCGCGGCTGCGGCTGCCCCCGCCCACGGAGGAGCAGGCCGAGGTGGTCACCGCCCCGCTCACTCCGCGCCTGGTGCTGGCCGGCGCCGGCTCCGGCAAGACCGCCACCATGGCCGACCGCGTGGTCTGGCTCGTGGCCAACGGTCTCGTGCGCCCGGACGAGGTCCTCGGCGTCACGTTCACCCGGAAGGCGGCCGGTGAGCTCGCCGAGCGGATCAACGGGCGCGTGGACGCCCTGCTGCGCTCCGGCCTCGAGATCCCCGGCTTCGACGGGGAGCCCGAGGACCTGGGCCGCGCCTCGGTGTCCACGTACCACTCCTACGCCGGCGCGCTCGTCAGGGACCACGGCCTGCGGATCGGCGTGGAACCGGAGGCGCGGCTGCTCGGGGGCGCGGACGCCCACCGGCTCATGGGCGCCGTCGTGCGTTCGCATCCGGTGGTCGCGGACACCCTCGGCGTGGCCCCGTCCCGGCTCATCACGCAGGCGTTGCGGCTGGCCGGGGACATGGCCGAGCACCTGGTGAGTGCGGACGAGGTGCGCGAGTTCCTCGCCCGGCTGGCCGAGCAGGGGAGCGCCCTGCCGCTGCCCCCGCGCGCCAAGACCCCCTCGAAGGAGATCCAGGAGTTCCTGACCGGCCTGGCGGACCGCGCCCTCATGGCGGACCTCGTGGCCCGCTACGACGAGGTCAAGCGCGAGCAGGACGTCATGGACTTCGGCGACCTGCTGCGCCACGCGGCGCGCATCGCCGTCGAGGTGCCGGCGGCCGGCGAGCAGGAGCGCGCGCGGTTCCCCGTGGTGCTGCTGGACGAGTTCCAGGACACCTCCCACGCCCAGATGCGGATCTTCGCCGGGCTGTTCGGCCCGCGCGGCCCCGAGGACGACGCGCCCGGGCTGGGGCACTGCGTCACCGCGGTGGGCGACCCCCACCAGTCGATCTACGGCTTCCGCGGCGCCTCCGCCGGACAGCTCTTCGCCTTCCCGCACGCCTTCCCCCGGCTGGAGACCGGCCCCGGCGGCGCCCCGCGGCGCGTGAACGCGGACGTCTCGCACCTGACGATCGCGTGGCGCAACGAGGAGTCGATCCTGGCGGTCGCCAACGCCGTCGCCGCACCGCTGAACGCCCACGCCGCCGCGACGGGCGGCGCGCCGGTGGAGGTGCGCACCCTGCGGCCCCGGCCGGGCGCGGGGGAGGGCGTCGTCCGGGTGGACCGGTTCGTCACCGCGGAGGAGGAGGCCGCCGACGTCGTCGCCCGCCTCGGCGCCCTCACCGGGTCCGGGCCCGGGGGGACCACCCCGAGCCGCGCCGTCCTGTGCCGCACCCGCGCCCAGTTCGGCCCCGTGCTGGACGCGCTCGACGCCGCCGGCCTGCCCTACGAGGTGCTCGGGCTCTCCGGGCTGCTGGCGCTGCCGGAGGTCGCCGAGGTGCTCGCCGTCCTCCACGTGCTGGCCGACCCCACGCGCAGCGACCAGCTCGTCCGCCTGCTCACCGGCCCGCGCTGGCGCATCGGCGTGGCCGACCTCGAGGTGCTCCAGGAGCGCGCCCGGTTCGTCTCGCGGCTGCGGGCCCAGCGGGCCGCCGGTGGGCGGGAGGACCCCGCCGGGGCTGCCCCGGACGCGGCCCCGGACCGGGACGTGAGCCCCGAGGAGGACGCCGACGCCGCCGCCCTGCTGGAGGCCCTCGACTCCCTGCCCGGGGAGGGGACGGACTGGGTCGGCTCCCGCGGCCGCGGCTTCTCACCCGAGGGCCTGGCCCGACTGAGGGCCGTCAACGCCGAGCTGCGCCGGCTCTCCACGCGCACCGGGGAGGACCCGGCCGACCTCATCGCGGAGGTGATCCGTGAGACGGGGCTGGACGTCGAGGTGGCCCTGCGGCCCGGCGTCTCCGCGGCCGCGGCCCGGCGGCACCTGAACGCGTTCCAGGACGCGGCCCGCGACTTCGGCGCCGGCACCACGGCGACGGACCTGACGGCGTTCCTGGCCTGGACGGAGTCCGTCCTCGAGCACGAGGACGGCCTCGGCGTCGAGAACGCCGAACCCACCCCCGGCCTGGTCCAGGTGCTCACCGCGCACGCCTCGAAGGGGCTCGAGTGGGACGTCGTCGCGGTCCCCGGCCTGCAGGAGGGCACGTTCCCGTCCACGCGGGCGGACCGCTGGACCAGCCCCCGGGCCGGCGCGCTGCCGTGGCCCCTGCGCGGGGACCGCGCGTCGCTGCCGCAGTGGGACGGCTCGTGGGCGCAGGACCAGCGGGACTGGGTCCAGTCGGCCGGCACCGGATACAGCTCGAAGGCGGCCCAGGAGGGCAACCCGGACCCCTATGCCGTGGCCGTGGCCGCCCACGCCGAGCGCGAGGAGCGGCGCCTGGCCTACGTCGCGTACACGCGCGCGCGATCCGCCCTGTGGCTGAGCACCTCCCTGTTCAAGGGAGTCAACAAGGAGCCCCTGCCGGCCTCGGCCTTCCTCGAGGAGGTGGCCGGTCTGGCGGGGGAGGTGCCCGGCGTCGCGCTCGGCCCCGCCCCGGCCGAGGACGACCTGCCCGAGGCCAACCCCGCCGCGGCCCGGACGCTGGTCGCCCGCTGGCCCTTCGACCCGCTCGACGGCCCGGAGGCCTTCGTCGCCGACCCGGAGGACCCCGAGGACGAGGAACGCTGGCAGCCGCTGCCGCGCCGCTCCCGGGCCCGCCGGCACGGGGTGGAGGCGGCCGCCGCGGCCGTGCACGCCGCGGACCCGGCGGCGCTCGGGGACGACCCGGAGCTGGCCCGCCAGGTGGACTGGGTGCTGCTGCGCCGCCGGGACGTCGCCGGGACGGGCGGGGAGACCGCCCTGCCCGAGCACGTCTCCGTGTCCCTCTACGGCGAGCTCGCCGCCGACCCGCAGGCCGTGGCCGAGCAGCTGCGCCGGCCCCTGCCCCGGCCGCCCGCGCACGCGGCGCGGCGCGGCACGGCGTTCCACGCGTGGCTCGAGGAGCGCTTCGGGGCCACCGGCATGCTGGACATCGACTCGGCCGAGGACGCCGCGGACCTGTGGGTCGACGAGGCCCTCGACCTCGGCCCGATGCAGGAGTGGTTCCGCTCCTCGCGCTGGGCGGAGCGCACCCCGGCCTTCGTCGAGGCCCCGGTCGAGACGACGGTCGGCGGGATCACGCTGCGCGGCCGGGTCGACGCGATCTACCGCTCCGGCGGCGACCCCCGCCTGCCCTTCGACCCCGAGGCCGACTGGGAGCTCGTCGACTGGAAGACCGGCGCCGTGCCGCGGGGCCGCGACCTCGAGCTCAAGTCGCTGCAGCTGGCCGTCTACCGGCTCGCCTGGTCACGGCTGCACGGGATCCCGCTGGAACGGATCGGGGCCAGCTTCGTGTACGTGGCCCACGGGCAGGAGCGCTCCTTCCCGGACCTGCCGGGGGAGGAGGAGCTCGAGCGTCACATCACGGACGCCCTGGCCCGCCGTTGATCGGCCGCACCACCTCGACGGCGGGCAGCGGGCCCGTCTCCGGGTCCGCGGTCCTCGCGGCCGCGGCCTCCCGGGCGTCCTCCGCCGCATCCCGGGCGTCCTCGGCGGCGTCGGCGGCCGCGTCGGCCTCCGCCTGGCGCGCGGCCGCCTCCTGCGCGGCGCGCACGTCGCCCTCGAGCTCGGCCAGCATGGCCTCCGCCTCGGCGACCATCCCCTCGTCGTGCCGGTCCAGGCCCCGCGTGAGCCACTGGGCGAGGGCGAACTCGGCGAGCAGCGCCGCACGGCGCATCAGGTGGGCGTCGCCGTCGTCGGCGGCCCCCGCGTCGGCCCGCCGGGCCGCGTAGGCGTCGAGGACGCGGTCGGCCAGGTCCGGGTCCGTGGCGGCGGCCAGCCAGGCGACGTCGCCGGCCGGGTCGCCCACGTGCAGGTCCGTCCAGCCCGTCACGCCCACCACGCGGCCGCGCTCGAGGAGCAGGTTGTCCTCGTGCAGGTCACCGTGCACGGGCACCGGGGTGAACCGCCACAGGGCCTCCTCCTCCATGGCCTCCTCCCAGCGGCGCAGCAGCAGGGGCGGCACGCGGCCGGAGGTGGCCGCCTGGTCGAGGGCGTGGAGGTGACGCTGCCGGATCTGCTCCGCCGTGTAGGAGGGCAGGTCCGCGTGGTCCACGACGTCCGAGGGCAGCGTGTGGATCGCGGCCAGCACGCGGCCCACGTCCTGCACCGCGGGCTCGCCGAGCCGGGCCAGCTCGTCCAGGGTGACGGGACGCCCGGGCATGTCCTGGTAGACGAAGGTGCGCAGCCCCTCGAGCCGCACCGCGCCCGCCACGGAGGGCGTGCGGAACGGCAGGCCGGCGCGCACCGCCGGGGTCAGGCCCGCCAGCACCTGCAGCTCCGTCTCGAGACGGATGCCCGCCTCCGGGGTGCGGGGCGAGCGGACCCGCCACCGCTGGCCCTCACCGTCCACGACGACGGCGGTCGAGAAGTCCGCGGGGTCGTCCGGGCTCGCCTCCACGGAGACGGGGGCGAGGCCGGGGACGGCCGCGGCGGCCAGGGCTGCGAGACGAAGGGGCTGACGATCCACCCCTCCAGCCTAGGCGCGGAACGCCCTCCCCCGTCGTCGGGCGCACCGGAGACGGGTCGCTAGCCTGGACGCATGGCCTCCTGCCCCCCGTCGTCGTCCGACCCCACCGCCGCACCGCCCCTGGCCCTGCCGCTGGCCCGCGAGGAGCTGGACCGCGGTGCCGTGGCCCGCCTCGACCCGGGCCACCTGGCGGCGTCCTGGGCGCGCGAGGGGACGGAGGTCCTGTGGCTGCAGGGCGGCCGCGCACCGGTCGCGGACGGCCGGCTCGTCTTCACCGCGCCCTCCGGTCCCGTGCCGGCCGAGGCCGCGTATCTGGGCCGCGGCACCGCGGCGGACCGGGGCCCGCACGGGCGGGAGCGCGAGGTGGTCTCCGTCGCCGTCGAGCCGCCGGCGGCCCTGCCCGAGGACGCGGCCGCCGCGCTCGCCGACGCCGTGTGGGTCGGCCTCCGCGACGCGGCCGCCGCCCTCAGCGACGCGGACACCGGGCTGTTCGTGGCCGCCGTCGCGAACGCCAACTGGCACGCCACCCACCGCTTCTGCGCGTTCTGCGGCGGCGTCACGGACGTCGAGGCGGCCGGCTGGGTGCGTCGCTGCCGCGACTGCTCCCGGGAGCAGTTCCCGCGCACGGACCCGGCGGTGATCGTGGCCGTCATCGACCCGGCCGGGCGGATCCTGCTGGGCCGCAACGCGGCGTGGCCCGAGGGGCTGTACTCCTGCCTGGCCGGGTTCGTGGAGCCGGGGGAGTCCCTGGAGCACGCGGTGGTCCGGGAGATCGCGGAGGAGTCCGGGATCACGGTGACGCAGCCGCGCTACCGCGGCTCCCAGCCGTGGCCGTTCCCGCGCTCGCTCATGCTCGGGTTCACCGCCCTGGCCCCGGCCGGCGTCGAGCCGGTTCCGGACGGCGAGGAGATCCTCTCCGTGCGCTGGTTCGAGCGGGAGGAGCTCGCGCATCTGGCCCGCGAGGGCGACGTCACCCTGCCCGGGGCCGTGTCCATCGCGCGGGCGCTCATCGAGGATTGGTACGGTGGGACGCTGCCCGATGCGCAGACCCTGATCACCTAGGAGGACTCGTCCCGCATGAGCACTCCCGACGAGATCCTCCGCGGCCTCGACCCGGAGCAGCGCCGGGCCGCCACGGCCCTGCACGGGCCCGTCTGCATCCTGGCCGGCGCCGGCACCGGCAAGACCCGCGCCATCACGCACCGCATCGCCTACGGCGTGGCCTCCGGCGTCTTCGACCCGCACCGCACCCTCGCCCTGACCTTCACGGCGCGCGCCGCCGCGGAGATGCGCACCCGCCTGCGCGACCTCGGCGTGGCCGGCGTCCAGGCCCGCACCTTCCACTCGGCGGCCCTGCGCCAGCTGCAGTACTTCTGGCCCCAGGCCGTGGGCGGCCCCATGCCCTCGCTGATCGAGAACAAGGTGCGCCTGCTCACCGAGGTCGCCCAGCGCATGCGCATGACCGTGGACCGGGCCGGCCTGCGCGACCTCGCCGGCGAGATCGAATGGGCCAAGGTCTCCCTGCACGCCCCCGAGGGCTACGCCGAGGCCGCGAAGGAGCGGGAGATGCCCGCCGGCTGGACCGCCACCACCGTCGCCCGTCTCTACACCGGCTACGAGGAGGCCAAGACAGCCCGGAACATGATCGACTTCGAGGACGTGCTGCTGATCCTCGTGGGGATCCTGTCCACCGAGCCGCAGATCGCGGCCACGATCCGGGACCAGTACCGCGTGTTCGTGGTGGACGAGTACCAGGACGTCTCGCCGCTGCAGCACCGCCTGCTCGACCTCTGGCTCGGCGACCGCGGCGACCTGTGCGTCGTCGGCGACGCCTCCCAGACGATCTACTCGTTCACGGGCGCGACCTCCCGCTTCCTCACCGACTTCCGTGAGCGGTACCCCGCGGCCACGGTGGTCCGGCTCGTGCGCGACTACCGGTCCAGCCCGCAGATCGTGGAGGCGGCCAACCGCCTGCTGGCGGACCGCACCAAGGCGGGGGAGCGGGACCGCACGATGCCGCGCTGGCCCGACCCCCTCGAGCTCGTCTCCCAGCGGCCGGCCGGCCCCGACCTCGTGTTCGCGGAGTGCACCGACGACGAGGCCGAGGCCGGCTGGGTCGCCGACCGGATCGCGGCGCTGATCGACGACGGCGTGCCCGCCTCCGAGATCGCCGTCCTGTTCCGCACCAACGGCCAGTCCCAGGCCTTCGAGACGGCGCTGTCCTCGGCGGGCATCGGCTACCAGCTGCGCGGCGGCGAGCGGTTCTTCTCCCGGCGCGAGGTGCGCGACGGCATCCTGCAGCTGCGGGCCGCCGCCCGCGCCGCCCAGGACCTGACGGGCGACGACGTCACGGACCGGGTGCGGGACGTGCTCTCCTCGCTCGGCTACTCCGCCGAACCGCCGGCGGCCTCCGGCGCGGCCCGTGAACGGTGGGAGTCCCTGCACGCCCTCGTCAACCTCGCCGACCAGCTCGCCACGACGCGCGGGGCCGAGTTCACGCTGACCGAGCTCGTGGCCGAGCTCGACGAGCGCGCCCAGCACCAGCACGCGCCGACGGTGCAGGGCATCACCCTGGCCTCGCTGCACTCCGCCAAGGGCCTCGAGTGGGACGCGGTGTTCCTCGTGGGCCTGTCCGAGGGGCTCATGCCGATCTCCTTCGCGGAGACCCAGGCCGAGGTGGACGAGGAACGGCGCCTGCTCTACGTGGGGATCACGCGTGCCCGCCAGCACCTGTCGCTGACGTGGACGCTCTCGCGGGGCACGGGCGGGCGCTCCACCCGGCGGCCCTCCCGGTTCCTGTGGGCCATCGACCCGACCCTCGGCGGCACCCGCGAGCACGCCCCGGCCCGCGGATCCGCGGCCGGCCCGACGGCGCCGCGGCGCCGGGGTGCGAAGGTCGCCGTGTGCCGCACGTGCGGCAAGCCCCTCGAGACGGGAGCCGAGCGCAAGGTCGGCCGCTGCCTGGACTGCCCCGCCACCTACGACGAGGCGGTGCTCGAGGAGCTGCGCGACTGGCGCACCCGCACGGCCGCCGAGATGCGGATGCCCGCGTTCGTGGTGTTCACGGACGCCACCCTCGTGGCCATCGCCGAGGCCATGCCGAGGACCCCGGCAGAGCTCCTGAAGGTGCCCGGCCTCGGCAAGGCCAAGCTGGAGAAGCACGGACCGGAGCTGCTCGAGCTGCTGCACGGCACCCCGACGGCCTGAGCCGCGGGCCCGCACCCCGTTCCGCCGGCGGCGCCGCCCCCGTCAGAACGCCCAGCCGAGCGCGTCCGGGTCGCAGGCGCAGCCGGGCCGGGGGCGGACCTTCACCCGGCGCGTGCGTCCCGTCACCCGATCGGCCCGCAGCACGCCGGGGGCCGGTCCGGTCCGCAGCGCGTCCACGGTCAGCACGGCGGCCCGCAGCGCCGCGAGCCCGTCCACCTGTCCCCGGTGCGCCGACGGGCCGGGCGCCGTCGGGGCACCGGGGACGCCCGCCGGGTCCGCGGGCCATCGGCACAGCGGGCACCCGCGCACCCCGGGGGCGCACCACGGTCCGACCGTGACCGCTCTCGGCCCCACCGTGACCGGCAGCAGCGGGTGGTCGGCGGCCAGGGCCTGCGCGGCCAGGTCCGCGTCGAGCACGGACCCCACCGCCACCGTCGCCTGCCCCACGAGCACCGGCACCGGGCCGTGGTGCGCGTAGAGGCGCAGCCCGGGGGCCACATCGCCCAGCCGGCGCGCGAGCGCACCCGCCCGGGGCCGACCGAGGTCCCCGGGCAGCAGGCCGGTCCCCAGGTCCGCGGCGTCGACGGGCCGCGGATCCCACAGGGCCAGGCGCAGCGCCCCGGCCCCCGCCAGGGCGTGGGCGATCGCCGCGCCCACCGCGTCGAGGCCCGCCACATGGACGTCGGTCGGCGGGGCCCACGCCCCCGGCTCCAGCGCTGACGCGGCGGCGTCATGAGGGACGGTGGTGACGGTCTCGGCGACGGTGCGCACGGCTCTCCTCTCGGCTCGGTGCCTCCCACCCTGCCAGGGCACTCCCGGACCGCGCCGGATTGTCCACAGCCTGCGGCCCATGCCGGACAATGGCCGGATGCGCCCTGTCCCGCCCGCCCCCGGCCGCCCTCCGCGTGCCGTCCCGGCCGCCCACCGCGGTCCCGCCCGCGAGAGCATCGATCTGGACTGGGAGGGCACGCCCGTGCGGCTCGTGCGCTCCACGGCCCGCACCCGCACCGTCTCGGCGGCGTGGCGCGACGGCCGCCTGCAGGTCAACGTCCCGGCCCGGCTCTCGGCCGCGCAGGAGCGCGAGTGGATCGGCCGGATGGTCGCGAAGGTGGGCGCACGCGGCGGGACGGGGCAGCCGGCGGCCGACCCGGACGGCGGCCCCGCCGACGCCCGCTCCGACGACGCGCTCCTGGCCTGGGCGGGACGGCTCTCGGCGGCGCACCTGGGCGGGCGGGCCCGTCCGGTCTCGGTCACGTGGTCGGCCCGGCAGCGCCGCCGCTGGGGCTCGTGCACGCCGGCCCGCGGCACCATCCGGCTCTCGACGCAGCTGCGCGGCATGCCGGACTGGGTGGTGGCGGCGGTGCTCGTCCACGAGCTGGCCCACCTGCTGGAGTCCGGACACGGCCCGGCCTTCCGACGCCTCGTGGACCGGTACCCGCGCTACGCCGAGGCGATGGCCTTCCTCGAGGGGGTCACCTTCGCCGAGGGCCGCGGTCGCACGGCGCCGGACCGGTGGGCGGAGGACGAGGACGCGGGCTGACACGACGGCGGGCGGCCCGCACCCGAGGTGCCGGACCGCCCGCCGCCGTCGTGCCGGGAGGGGCTCAGCCCTCGCGCGGCGCGTCGCCGAAGCCGCCCTCGAGGAGCTTGCGCAGCTCGTCGTCGAGGGACTCGGCGCTGGCGTCCGCGGCGGAGCGGCGCCCGGCGTACCCGGCGGGGTCCTCGAGGTCCTCCGCCGTGGGCTGACGCTCGGGATGGCGCCAGATCTCCTCGCGGTACTCCGTGCCGTGCTCGGCCGTGACGTGCTCCCAGAACGCGGCGGCCTCGCGCAGGCGGCGCGGGCGCAGCTCGAGGCCCACGAGGGCGGCGAAGGCCTGTTCGGCCGGGCCACCCGAGGCGCGGCGGCGGTTCATGGTCTCGCGCAGGGCGGCCGCCGACTCGAGCGGGCGCGCGGCCTCGGCGACCACCACGTCCACCCAGCCCTCCACGAGGGCGACGAGCAGCTCCAGCTGGTCCAGCGCGGCCTGCTGGGTGGCGTCCGGGGCGGCGATGAAGGACGCCCCGTCGAACACGGCCTGCAGGGAGCCGGGGTCCATCGGGTCCACCGACTGCGCGGCCCGCTCGATGCCCTCGGTGTCCAGGCGGATGCCCGCGGCGTACTGCTCGACGGCGGCGTACAGGTCCCGCTCGAGCCACGGCGAGTGCAGGAACAGGCGCATGCGTGCGGCCTCGCGCAGGGCCAGGTAGATGCGGATCTGGTCGTCCGGCACCGAGAGCCCGTCGCCGAACTCCTCGATGTTCACGGGGACGAGGGCGAGACGGTGGCCGGCGACGGGCAGGCCGATGTCCGTGCCCGAGAGCACCTCCTTGCCCAGGGCGCCCACGGCGCCGCCGAGCTGCAGGCCGAACATCGTGCCGCCCATGTTCTTCAGCATGGGCTGCAGCCCGCCGAGCAGGGAGGCGTCCATGCCCTCGGGGAGCTGGCCCGGCAGCTGCTGCTCGATGGCCGCGGACATCGCGCGGGACATCGAGACGGCCACGGGCTCGGTGAGCCGGCGCCACTGGTCCATGGTCGCCTCGACCCACTCGGCACGGGACCAGGCCACGCCGACGCTGCCGACGGGCTCGGTCTGCGTGACGCCGTCGAGCCACAGCTCGGCCAGCCGCAGCGCCTCGTCCACCTCGCGTCGCGCGAACGAGCCGACGGCCGGGTCCTCGCCGGCCACGGCCTGGCGGGCGGCCTGCTTCGCCAGAGCCCAGTTCACGGGGCCGTCCGAGCCGGAGCCGGAGCTCATCATCGCCTGGAACTGGGCCATGGCCTGCTGCATCATGGCCGGATTCAGCTGGGACGGGTCGAAGGGCACCCCGCCGGGGCCGCCCAGGCCCTCCATGGCGCGTCGGACTTCGTCCGGGTCGGGGCCCTGGCCGCCGAAGAGCTGCCGCAGCATCTCCTCCAGGGGGTCGCGGCCGTCGTCGGATCCGGGCGTGCGCGCGTCGTTGCTCATGTCTCCAGCGTATCCGCGTCGGCGCGGCGCGCCCGCCCTCCCGACGTCGCGGCGGCGCGGTTCGCCCATGGCGCACGGCGTCGCGCGGGGCAGGCGGGGGTCGCGGCCCCGCGTAGACTGGTGTGACCGTCGCCGCGCGGCCCGTGCCCGGCGGCGAGGACGGCCCGATCAGGACCCCCAGGAAAGACGGTGTCGCGTGCGCGCAGTGCCCTCGAGGACCACCCGCGCCGCCCGCGTGCCCTTCTCCGGATGGCTCGCCCTGGGCAGCGCCGGGCTGGCACTGCTGGCCCCCACCCCCTACATCCTCGAGGGCCCCGGCCCCGCCGTGGACCTGCTGGGCGAACGCGAGGGTCGACCCGTGCTGCGCGTCGAGGGCGGCGAGGCGGACCCGGGTGAGGGGACCCTGCACATGACCACCGTGATGGTCGGGGGTCCTCCCATCGGCACCACCTCCCTGCTCGATCTCGGCCGCGGCCTGACGGACCCCGCCGTGGACGTGGTCCCGCGCGAGCTGATGTACCCCACCGGCGTCACCTCCGACGAGGTCGGCGAGGCCAATTCGGCGGCCATGTCGGACTCCCAGCAGACCGCGACCGCCGCGGCCCTGCACGAGCTCGGCCGGGAGGTGCCCCAGCGGCTCGTCGTGCAGCAGCTCGTGTCCGGCGGGCCCGCCGAGGGTGTCCTGCGGGCCGGGGACGAGGTGATCGCCGCCGAGGGACGGCCCGTGGCCGACCTGGAGGCCGTGCGCGCCGCCGTCGGGGCCGCGGGGCCCGACCCGGTCACGCTGACGGTCCGCCGCGACGGCGTGGAGCAGGACCTCGAGGTGCCGGTGGCGGCCGCCCCCGAGGGCGCGCCCCAGCCGTGGCAGATGGGGGCCCTGATCGAGACCGCCTACGACGTCCCGGTGGACGTCGAGCTGACCGTGCCGGACATCGGCGGACCTTCGGCGGGTCTGATGTTCGCGCTCACCGTGATCGAGCGGCTGACCCCGGGGGCGATGACGGGGGGCGCCCCGATCGCCGGAACGGGCACGATCACGGGGGACGGCGTCGTGGGTCCCATCGGCGGGATCCCGCAGAAGGTGCGCGGCGCCGCCGAGGCGGGGGCCACGACGTTCCTCGCCCCCACGGCGAACTGCGAGGAGCTGGCCGGCCGTGTGCCCGAGGGTCTGACGGTGTACCCCGTGGACACGCTGGGCCAGGCCCGCGACATCGTCGAGGCGGTGGCCCGGGGGGAGAGCCCGGCCGCCGCCCGGACGTGCGGCTGAGCCGACGCACACCAGGACCACCAGACCACCAGACCGGACGACATGTCCGGGGCGCAGCGCCCCGGACCGGAGCAGAGCCCCGCGGACGCGGGAGGGAAGAGGACAGAGCAGTGAGCTTCGGACAGGGAGGCGGCGGACCGTTCGGCGGCCCGCCCCGTGACGGCGGCGGGACCGCCGGGGGCCAGTCCGGCCCGTTCGGGGCGTTCGGCCCCTTCGGCGGCGCCCCGCGCGGCCCGGGCGACGACGGCGACCGCGGTCCTGGTGGCCCGTTCGGCGGGGGCGGGTCCTCCGCCGCGCGCGGCAGGGGCCGGCCGGGCCGGCCGAGCGCGCTCGTGCTGACCATCATCGCGGTGGCCGTGCTCGTGGGGCTGTTCGTGGTGTTCACGAACGTCTACACGGACGTGCTGTGGTTCTCGCAGCTGGGCTTCACCGAGGTCTTCTGGACCGAGGTCGTCGCCAAGGCCGCGCTGTTCCTGATCGCCGGGCTCGGGATGGCCCTCGCCGTGTGGCTGGCGATCCGCACGGCCTGGCGCCACCGCCCCGCGGACGCGTCCGCGGCCGCGCGGGACTCGCTCAGCCAGGCCCAGCGCCAGCTGGAGCCCATCCGGCGCCTGGTGTTCCTGGGTGTCCCGCTCGTGCTCGGCGTGTTCGCCGGCTCCACCGCGATGAACGGCTGGAACACGGTCCTGCTGTTCCTGAACCAGGTGCCCTACGGCCAGGCGGACCCGGAGTTCGGCCTGGACCTCATGTTCTTCATGGCCACCCTGCCGTTCCTGACGCTCGTGGTCGGGTACCTGATCTCGGTGGTCCTGGTCTCCGGCATCACCGGTCTGCTCGTGCACTACCTGTACGGCGCGGTGCGCGTGGAGGAGGGCGGCGGCGTGCGGATCACCCCGGCGGCGCGCGCCCACATCGGCATCACCCTGGCCGTGTTCCTGCTGCTGCAGGGCGTCAACTTCTGGCTCAACCGCTACCGCACCACGCAGTCGCAGACCGGCAACTGGGCCGGCGCGCTCTACACGGACGTGAACGCGGTCATCCCGACGTCGGCGATCCTGGCGGTCACGGCCGTGATCGTGGCCGGCCTGTTCGTGTGGACGGTGGTCTCGGGCCGGTGGCGGCTGTCGCTGATCGGCACCGCGGTCCTGGTCATCACGGCGCTCGTGGTGGGCACGGCGTACCCCTTCATCGTGCAGGAGTACCAGGTGAAGCCGTCCGAGCGCACGCTCGAATCCCAGTACATCGAGCGGAACATCGCCATGACGCGCGAGGCGTACGGCCTGGACGACGTCGAGGTGACGAACTACGAGGGCGCCACGGACACCGAGGCCGGGGCCCTGGCGGGCGAGGAGGCCAACACGGCCAACGTCCGTCTCATGGACCCGAACCTGATCTCCCAGACCTTCGGGCAGCTCCAGCAGTTCCGTCCGTACTACTCGTTCCCCACCACGCTGCACGTGGACCGCTACGAGGTGGACGGCCAGACGCGGGACACCATCCTGGCGGCCCGTGACGTCAACGTGGACGACATGCAGTCGTGGGTGAACCGCCACACCATCTACACGCACGGCTACGGCATGGTCGTGGCCGACGCCTCCGAGGTCGCGGCCGGCGGCCGGCCCCAGTGGCTGCTCTCCGAGATCCCGACGCGCGGGCCGCTGGCCTCCGACCAGGACTACGAGCCGCGCATCTACTTCGGGCTCAACTCGCCCTCGTACTCGGTGGTGGGTGCGCCCGAGGGCGCGCCGGCCGTCGAACGCGACCGGCCGCAGACGGCCGACTCCCAGGAGGACACGGCGTACACCTTCTCCGGCGACGGCGGCCCCTCGGTGGGCAACCTGTTCAACCGGCTCGCGTACGCGGTGAAGTTCGGCTCGCCCGAGCTCGTGCTGTCCTCGGACGTGAACGAGGCCTCGCAGATCCTCTACGACCGCGACCCGGCCGAGCGCGTCCGCAAGGTCGCGCCCTACCTGACGGTGGACACCGCCCCCTACCCGGCGATCGTCGACGGCCGCGTGCAGTGGATCGTGGACGCCTACACGACCTCGGACCAGTTCCCGTACTCCACCGCCCAGCAGCTGGGCGAGGTCACGGTGGACTCCCTGAGCCAGGGCCAGAACCCGGCGCTGCAGGGCCGGGTGAACTACATCCGCAACTCGGTGAAGGCGACGGTGGACGCGTACGACGGCTCGGTGTCCCTCTACGCGTGGGACGACCAGGATCCGCTGCTGCAGGCCTGGCAGAACGTCTACCCGTCCTCGCTGCGCCCGTACTCGGAGATGAGCGCCGGACTCCTGGACCACGTCCGCTACCCGGAGGACATGTTCAAGGTCCAGCGCGAGCTGCTCGGCCGCTACCACGTGACCGATGCGGACGACTTCTACGAGAACAACGACGCGTGGTCCGTGCCGTCGGACCCCACGCGCGAGGAGGACGTCAAGCAGCCGCCGTACTACATGACGCTGCAGATGCCCGGCCAGGACGAGCCGGCGTTCTCCCTCACCAGCAGCTACATCCCGCAGATCACGGACGGTGCCCAGCAGCGCAACGTGCTCTACGGGTTCCTCTCCGCCGCCGGCGACGCCGGCACGGGGGAGGACGGCGTGAAGGCCGAGGGCTACGGGAAGCTCCGACTGCTCGAGCTGCCGCGGTCCACCACGGTGCCCGGCCCGGGCCAGGCGCAGGCCAACTTCGACTCGAACGCGGACGTCTCGCGGGAGCTGAACCTGCTGCGCCAGGGCGCGTCCGAGGTGCTCAACGGCAACATGATCACCCTGCCGGTGGCCGGCGGCATCCTCTACGTCCAGCCGGTGTACGTCCGCTCCTCGGGCGGCACCACCTACCCGACGCTGCGCAAGGTGCTCGTCTCCTTCGGCGACAAGGTCGGCTTCGCGGACACCCTCCAGGAGGCCCTGGACCAGGTGTTCGACGGCGACTCGGGCGCGGTCACCCCGGAGGAGAACCAGGCGGAGGCGCCCTCACCGGGCGAGAAGCCGACGGCTCCGGGCACGGTCGAGGAGGAGCTCTCGGCGGCCCTCGAGGAGGCGCAGGACGCCCTGACCCAGGGCCAGGAGCGTCTGGCCGAGGGCGACTGGGCCGGCTACGGCGAGCAGCAGAAGCGTCTCAACGAGGCCCTGAAGCGTGCCACCGCCGCCGACGACGCCCTGGGCGGCGACGCGCCTGCCCAGGACCAGGCCCCGGCCGAGGCGAGCCCCGCGCCGTCGTCGAGCCCCAGCCCGACGCCGAGCGGCTGAGCCGGCGCCGGCGGGCCGGGCCCGCCGGACCGTCGACGACGGCCCCGGCCACGCACCGCGCGTGGTCGGGGCCGCTGTCGTCTCGGGGCAGGTGGCCGCCGCATGGCCGCCGGATGGCGGGGTGCTGACGCCGATTTGAACTCGACGGAACAGGTGTGTATAGTTCTAGAAGTCGCCGCGGGGTGGAGCAGTTCGGTAGCTCGCCGGGCTCATAACCCGGAGGTCGCAGGTTCAAATCCTGCCCCCGCAACGAGAAGGAGAAGGCCCCCAGCATCTGCTGGGGGCCTTCTCGCATGTCCGGGACCGGTCGCCCCGGCCCGCCGGCACGGTGCCGGCGGGCGAGCCGACCGCCCTCGGGCGATCAACGCGGGGGAGCGGGAGCGTCAGCGGCTCGAGGCCCGGACCGCCTGCTGGGCCGGGGTGCGGCGGCCCGGGTCGGTGCGGCGCAGCCAGACGGCAGCGATGATCGCGATGACCGCGATGGCGCCCCAGATGCCGACGACGGCCCAGGACAGGCCCGCGATGAGCAGCAGCGGCACGAAGGACACGGCCGCGATCTCCACGGGCACCACCGGGATGTAGGCCACGCCGAACTGCTCCATGGTCCCGGACTTCAGCTTCGGGTCCACGATGCGCAGCATGGCCACGCCCGTGGCGACGGCGCCGGTGGCCCAGCCCCACGTGAACAGCTGCTTCTCGAACCACGCGTCGGTCATGACGCGCGGCGCCACGACGATCCCCAGGAACAGGGCCAGCGCGAGGCCGATCACGAACAGGAGCAGCAGCGGCTGCCAGTAGTCCACGACCACGGTCGGGGCGATCGCGGCGATGCCGCAGACGATGAGGATGTCCGTGGCGGTGCCGGACACCGAGTTCAGCGAGCCCGGGTCGAGGAACTTCGCCGTCTTCGTGGCCTGGAACAGGACGCGGGCGATCAGGCCGAGGAGGAACGCGATCGCGAACGCGGGGATGATCAGCTGGGGTCCGTCCTCACCCACGACGCTCGGCCACACGGACGTGATCCAGGAGACCACGCCGTGCGCGGCCGCCGCGATCATCGCGACCACGCCGACCTGGAAGGCCAGCGACTCCACCGAGGCCGCCGAGAAGGTGTGCCGGCCGATGACCGGGCGTTCCTCCACCTGGTTCAGCACCCCGGTGCGCAGCTCTTCCGGGATGGAGGTCAGGCCCGCGAACTCCTGCGCGTGGCCGCGCTGCGCGCCGATCTTGGCCTGGATGATGCCACCCACCACGCCGACGATCATGCCGACGGTGGCCGAGGTGTAGGCCAGCGAGGTGACGGTCGCATCACCGTTGGCCGCGTACGCCTGGCCCACGGCGGCCGCGGAGCCGAAGCCTCCCGCCCAGCCGGCGAACAGCAGGGCGGCGAACGAGTCGGGCGCGTCGAACAGCGGCTGCAGGAGGACCAGCGTGACGAGGGCGCCGATGGCCACCTGGGAGGCGTAGATCAGCACGCCGTAGGACGCGAACGCACCCACGGGGCGGCCGATCTTGCGGACGTCGAAGTCGTCGGTGAGCGCGATGCACACGAACACGATGACGATCAGGATCGAGCCGTACGTGCCCAGCTGGGAGCTGAACGGCAGCCAGCCCAGGCCGTTCGGGCCGAGGGCCAGGCCCAGGATGCCGGCGATGACGGAGGCCGGGATCATCAGGGTCTGGAGGGGCGTGATGACGGCACGGGCCAGCGTGCCCACGGCCAGGAGCGCGCCGATGAGGCCGGCGTCGACCAGCACGGACCAGGCCGTGAACTGCTCTTGCATGGGGTTCTTCCTCTGTGCGGGGACGGGGGAGCCCCACGGAGCGTGCCGAGGGACCCCGGGACAGTACCAAAGGAGCGCGGGGGCCGGGGCGCGTCCGGGAGGAGCACCGGGCCGGGGCGCACGAGGACGGCCCGCCGCGCCGGCGTGGGCCGGGCGACGGGCCGTGGGGAGGGGCGGGGTCAGCCGCGCGCGGTGCCGGTCTCCTCGGCGGTCCCCTCGGCCGCGTAGTCGAGGGTCAGGGTCTCATCGGCGTCGACGTCGCCCGAGGTGAGGGCGGCCTGGCCGGCGCCGCCGGCCTTGAGGGCGGCGAGGCGGGCCTCCACCTCGGTCTTCTCGCCGAGGTCCTCGAGGGACTCGAACTGGGCGTCGAGGGAGGAGGCGGCGATCTCCTGCTGGCCGCGCACGCGGGCCTCCTCGCGACGGACCTTCTCTTCGAAGCGGGAGACCTCGGAGGTCGGGTCCAGCAGGTCGATCGACTTCACGGCGTCGGCCACCGCGGACTGGGCGTGGGCGGACTTGGCGCGGGCGGTCAGCTCGTCGCGCTTGGCGACCAGCTGCTGACGCTTGACCTTCATCTGGTCCAGACCGGTCTTCAGGCGCTCCACGATCTCGCGCTGCGAGGCGATGGTCGGCTCCGCGGACTTCGCCTGGCGCTCGAAGTCCATCTGGCGCTCGATGGCCACCTTGGCGAGGTTGTCGAACTTGTCCGCCGAGGCGGTGTCGCCCTTGGCGCGGAAGTCGTCGGCCTTCTGGGAGGCGGCCAGCGCCTTCTGGCCCCAGCTGCGGGACGCGTCCTGGTCCTCGCGGTAGTCGTCCTCGATCATCCGCAGGTTGCCGATCGTCTGGGCGACGGCGGCCTCGGCCTCCGCGATGTTGTTCGTGTAGTCGCGGACCATCTGGTCCAGCATCTTCTGGGGGTCCTCGGCCTTGTCCAGCATCGCGTTGATGTTGGCCTTCGCCAGCGTGCTGATGCGGCCGAAGATGGACTGCTTGACCATGGTGTCTGCCTTTCGTCGGTCTTTCACGTCAGCGCAGACCGTCGGCCTGCGTCCACCCCGTCCCGCGCGTGCGGGCCGGGCCGGCGCCCGGGGCGCCGGAGTTCATGGGGCGGCGGTCAGAAGCCGCCGCCGGAGATGTCGCCGAACCCGCCGAAGTCGCCGCCGCCGAGGCCGCCGCCGTCGAACCCGCCGAAGCCACCGCCGCCCCAGCTGCCGCTGTTCAGGATCGAGTTCATCAGGATGCCGCCGAGCAGTGCCCCGCCGAGGCCGCCGCCGAAGCTGCCGCCCACTCCGGCGCGCGGGCGTGCACCGTACATGCCGCCCACCATGCCGGGGCCGTAGCCGAAGCCCTCGACGTCCGCGCGGGCCAGCTCGCTCGCGCGCTCGGCCAGCTGGGAGGCGCGCTGCGCCTGCTGGAGGGCGGCCACGGGGTCGGTGCGGCCGAGGCTGATCGCCGAACGCAGCGTGTGGTCGGCCTCCGCGAGCCGGGTCCGGGCCTCCGAGCCCACCGCACCGCGCCGGGCGCCGATGAAGTCGGCCGTGCCGTCGATCTGCGCCTGGGCCTGGGCGATCGTGGAGGTGAGCACCTGGGAGGCCTGGCGGGCCTGCTCCCGAGCGTCGCGGACGCCGGCCAGCGGGGTGTTGAGCTGGCGGTGCGCGGCCTCGAGCTGGTGCAGCAGCTCCAGGGGGTCCGGGCGGCCGGCCGCGAGGGCTCGGCGCACCGCGTTCACAGCGTTCTTCATCCCCGCCACCGGGCCGGCCAGCTCGGGGTTCGACCCGTTGGCCACGAGCGCCTCGGCCTCGGCGACGTCCTGCTCGGACTGGGCGAGGCCCGTCTGCAGGTTGCCCAGCATGGCCCGCAGGGACCCCTCGGCCTTGCCCACCGCCTCCGTGAGCGTGTCCACCTGGCTGAGCGCCTCCTCGGCGGCACGCACGGCCAGCGCCGCCGTGGAGCGGTCCTGGGCGTCCCACGCGCTCCGCGACTTCGCGACGGCGGTCTCCACGAACTCGAGCCGCTCCCGCGCCTGCGCCGCGTTGTCCGCGACCTCGGCGAGGGCGGACTCCGCGTACTGGCCGTGCAGCGCGGTGATCGCCGACTCGGAGTCCTGCACCCGGGACCGGGCCTCGGGCAGGCGGGCTTCGAGACGCTCGAGGGCCTCGGGCACCTGGTTCTCGAGGTCGCGCAGGGAGTCGAACTCCTTCTTGTGCGCCGCGAGGGCCGCACCCACGGCCTCGCTGCGCTGGATGATCTCCTTGAGCCAGGCGCGCTGCTCGGCCTCGGTGTCCGGGATCTCGTCGTCGAGCTGGTGCTGGAGCTGGAACGAGGCCCGCATGTGCTCCTTGGCCTGGTCGATGTCCTCGCGGAACGTCGCCACGGACTTCTCCCCGTAGGACGCCTCGGCGAAGCCCAGCTCCTGCTCCGAGGAGCGGATGGCGTCGTCCGCGGCCACGAGCTTCGAGCCGGCCTGGGTGCGCAGCTGCTCCACGCTGAGCTCGTCGAGGGGGTCGCGGCGGACCTCCTCGGTGCGGCCCCCTTCGACCGCGCCGCCCTGCGTGCGCTTCCGGCTGCGGGCCACGAGCACGCCGCCGCCCACGGCCGCGGCCACCGCACCCGCGCCGAGGACCGCCGTCAGGGCCCCGCCGCCGTCGGAGGCGCCCTGGGCCGTGCTCCCGCCGCCCGTGGTGCCGGCCGGCAGGGCGCCGGCCGGATCGTACTCGGCCCCGCTGGCCCCCGTGCCGTCGAGCGTGCCGTCGGCGGCGTCGTCGAGCCCCTGCACCGCGGCGGTGCCCGCCGCGAGCCATTCCGCCGAGCCGGGGTCCGTGCCGATCTTGGACAGCTCCGGGCCCACGTAGGTGCGCGTCACCTGGTTCTGCAGGTCCGCGTCCCCGCCGCTGTCCAGCCCATAGGCGCGGTCCTCGACCGCGATCGCCAGGACCGAGTCGTTCGTCCCGAGCCCGCGCTGGCGCGCCACGTCCTGGGCCAGCGTCTGGGCGTCCGTGCTGAACTCATCCACGTAGACGACGTACAGCCCCTGCCCGGTGTCCCGGCGCAGGTCCTGGATCTCCTGGGTCAGCCGCTGCTCATCGGAGGTCGAGAGCACCCCGGCCTCGTCCACCACGTACACGCCCGGCGGCACCGTCACGGCGTGCGAGGCGGGTGCCGCCACCAGGAGGCCCAGGCCTCCCAGACCCGCGGCGGTCACGGCGCGCGCCAGACGGCCGACATCGGCGGGGCGGGTGGGCACGGTCATGCGGGGTCTCCTTCGACGGCGGAGGCGAGCCGCCGCACCGGGCGGACCCGCCGGATCCTGGGGTTGAGTGTAGGGCGGCGTGGGAATCGGGCACCAGGGATCCGGCGCGGCCGGGACCGTGGGAGGAGCGGACGTTCGGCCTCTAGGCGGCGTTCAGTCATGCACGCTAGCGTGGACGTGCCCCGGGGCGCGCGTCCGCAAGACGACGGGCGTCCGTGTCGACCGCCCGGGGCCCGACCCGAAGCGAGGACCCCGTGGACCAGACCGCCGCCCCCACCCAGCCCCCCGTGCCGACGGCCCGCACCGTCGCGCGTCCCCGGCCCCAGTCCCGCGCCCGTGCCGGGGCGGGCCTGCTCGCCGCAGCCGTGCTCATGGTGGGGCTCTCCGGTTGCGCGGTCGCGGAGGACGGCGGCGAGGCCGCGTCCGAGGCCGCGAGCTCCTCCTCCTCGCAGGCGACGGACACCTCGGCCGAGGCCGGGGGACAGCCCGTGGCGGACACCGCCGTCGGGAACGCCGCGAGGACCGCGCTGCCCTCCGTGGTGACCATCTCCGCGACGTCGAGCTCCGCCTCCGGTTCCGGTTCCGGGTCGATCCTGGACACGGAGGGGCACATCCTCACGAACACCCACGTGGTCACCCTCGGCGGCCAGGCCAACGACGCCGAGCTGACGGTGCGCACCTCGGACGGGGAGGTCTACGCTGCCACCGTCGTGGGCACCGACCCGCTGTCCGACCTGGCCGTCATCAAGATCGACGCCCCGGACCTCACCCCCATCCAGATCGGCCGGTCCGGGGATTTGAAGGTCGGGGACGAGGCCGTCGCCATCGGCGCCCCCCTGGGCCTGCCGAACACCGTGACCGACGGGATCATCTCCACCCTGGACCGGACCATCGCGGTGGCGTCCTCCGAGGCGCCCGAGCCGCAGGGCGAGAGCTCCGGCTCGTCCTCCGGCTCCGACCAGTACCGTTTCCAGCTGCCGGGCACCCCGCAGGGCACCCGGGGCGAGGTGTACATCAACGTGCTGCAGACCGACGCGGCCATCAACCCCGGCAACTCCGGAGGCGCGCTCGTCGACGCCGAGGGTCGCCTGGTGGGCGTGAACGTCGCGATCGCCTCGGCCGGCCAGGACCCGAGCGAGGCGGGCAACATCGGGGTCGGCTTCGCCATCCCCGTGGACTACGCCCAGCGGGTCGCGCAGGACCTGATCGACCACGGCAAGGCCACGCATGCCATGCTCGGCGTGAGCGTCACCCCGGAGCCCGCCGAGGTGCAGGGCGGCAGCGAGAACGCCCGGACCGTGTTCAGCGACGGCGCCCGCGTCCAGCAGGTCGTGGGAGAGTCGGCGGCCGACGCGGCCGGGCTGAAGGAGGGCGACGTGATCACCGCCGTCGGCGACCGCGCGGTGATCGACTCCGAGTCCCTCACCGCCGTCGTCCGCGAGCACCGCGTGGGAGACTCGGTGGACGTCACCTACCTCCGCGACGGCGCGGAGCAGACGACCGAGGTGACGTTCACGGAGGACACCCGCTCGTGACCACCACGCTCACCACCCCCGCCGCGCTCGCGGCCCACCACGGCTGGCGCCGGGTCCTGGCCGTCGGCGCCCACCCGGACGACCTCGACTTCGGGGCCGCCGCCACCCTGGCCGGCTTCCGCGCGGCCGGGCTGCACATCGAGCTGTGCATCGTGACGGACGGGGACGCCGGCGGCTTCGACTCGGAGGGCCCGGAGGCGATGACCGCCCGCCGGCACGCCGAACAGCGCGCGGCCGCCGCCGTCGTCGGTGCCGCCGAGGTCCACTTCCTCGGCGAGCGCGACGGACACCTCGAGCCGGACCACGGCGTGCGCCGCAAGCTCGTGGCGCTGATGCGCCGCGTCCGCCCGGACGTGGTGCTCAGCACCCACCCGGAGCGGGACTGGGAGCGGATGCAGGCCGCCCACCCGGACCACCTCGCCTGCGGCGAGGCCGTGGTGCGCGCCGCGTACCCGGCGGCCGAGAACCCGTACGCGTACCCGGAGCTCGCGGCGGAGGGGCTCGAGGCGTTCAAGGTCCGGAACCTGCTGCTGTACGCCGCCCCCGCCGCGCGCCGGAACACGGTCGTGGACGTCACGGGCCTGGCGGAGCAGAAGCTGCGCGCCCTCGACGCCCACCTCTCCCAGCACCCGGACGTCGACGCGATGCGGCGGCACGTGCTCGCCCAGATGGCCGAGCACCACCGGCACGCCGCCGGCCCGGCCGCCGGTCCGGGCCACGCCGAGGCGTTCCACCTGGTCACGGTCAACGGCCCGGGCACCATCGCCGGGTTCTGAACCGCCCCCCCCCTGCGGGGGATCTCAGTTGGTGCTCGGCCGACCGCCGTAGCGCGGGCCGGTCTGCGCGGTGGGGTCGAGGTCCACGCCGACGACGGGCTCCGACGTCGGCACCTCCGAGCCCGAGCTGGGCTCCACGGAGATGCCCATCGCCGCGAAGCGGTCCAGCCCCCGGAAGGTCACGGGCTCGCCGAAGCCGTTGGCGTCGAACGTGCCGAGCGAGGCCGGGGCCGTGCCGTCCGAGGGGTAGAGCCACAGCTGGTAGGACTGACCCTCCGGCAGCTGGGGCATCCCGCTGATCGTCAGGTAGCCGCTGTTCTGCTCCCGGGACAGGAACGCCTGGACCGTGCCGCCGTCCTGGGCCGGGTACTCCGAGGTCGTGAACAGGTCCTTCGACTGGTCGATGCGGTGCACGATGCCCGGCCGCGTGAACTGACTCCACACCGTCCACCCGCCGACGCCGAGCACGAGGGCCGCGAGCAGCAGGAGGGCGGTCACCTTGAGCCAGCGCAGGCGGTCCCGCGGCGGGCCGGCGGGGGCGGACTCGTCGCCGATCAGGTCCATGCCCACGTCCTGGGCGGGCAGGCGACGCAGGACCTCGTCGAGCAGGGCCGACGGCGGCTCGGCCGTCACGGACCGGAACGCCCAGGCCACCGCCTGGCGCGCACCGTCCACCCGGGAGCGCCACCGGGCCAGCTCGCCGCCCCGCCGCTGCACGGCGGAGAAGGCCGCGGTGTGCCCGGCCGTGTCGAGGGCGTGCACGGCCGAGAGGTCGGCCAGCTCGAGTGCGCGGCCGGCGTCCACGTCCTCGCGCACGTCCGCGCCGAGTGCCGGGCCGGTCGCCGGGGCCGGCGCGGACGGCCGGGCGGCGTCCTGCGTGAGGTCGCGGCGGGCCGCCACGACCTGCCGCACGCCGTCACGCAGGAGGGTGCGGGCCTGGTCGGCCGGCAGACCCAGCCGATCGGCGACCTCCCGGTCGGTGCAGCCGCCCAGCCACGCCAGTCGCACGGCCTCGTAGGCGTCCGGGGCCACGCGGTCGACGAGGTCCTCCGGCAGCGCGGCGGGGCCGGCCGGGCCGGGACGACGCCCACGTTCCGCCGCGGAGCCGCCGGCGCGGCGCAGCGAGGTCATCACGCGGTGGGCGAGGACCTCGAGCCACGTGAACACCTGGCGCTCGCGGTGGGTCGCGTCGTCACGCTCGCTCAGGTCGAGCCCGGCCTCGGAGGCCTCCTCCCATGCCGTCAGGTAGGTGCGGACCGTGGCCGCGGCGGCGTCGTCGCCGGGGCCGAACATCGCTTCGGCCAGGCCGTGCACCCACGGGACCGTGGCGTCGTAGAACGCGGAGAACGCGGCCCGGTCACCCTCGGCGCTGCGGCGCAGGAGGGTGTCCAGGGCGGGCTGGCCGGCGTCATCGGGGCGGTCGGCGTGGGGCTCGGACGCGTCAGGAGTCTGCATGGTGGCCTCAGTCTAGGGAATCGGGGTGGGCAGCGGACCCGGCGAAGTCGTGCTGGCGCCAGGCCTCGTACACGGCGATGGAGACGGCGTTCGCCAGGTTCAGGGACCGACGGGCCGGCTGCATGGGCAGGCAGACGGTCTCGGTGACCCGCGGATCGGTCAGCACCTCCTCGGGCAGGCCGGTGGACTCGCGGCCGAAGAGCAGCACGTCGCCGGGCCGGTAGGCGACCCGGTCGTGCCGCACGGACCCGCGCGCGGTGAAGGCCAGCACACGGGCGGGGGCGAGGGCCGCGAGCGCAGCGTCGAGGTCCGGGTGCACCGTCACCACCGCGAGGTCGTGGTAGTCCAGGCCGGCGCGGCGCAGGTGGGCGTCCTCGAACCCGAAGCCCAGCGGCTCCACGAGGTGCAGCTCGGCCCCCGTGAGGGCGGCGAGCCGGATCGCGTTGCCGGTGTTGCCGGGGATCTCCGGGGTGAGCAGCAGGATCCGGAAGCCGGGGGTGCCGGGCGCCGGGGCGCGGTCGGCGCCCTCGTGCGGGTTCGGTCGGGGTGGGGTGGGGGAGTCGGGCACGCGCCCAGCCTAGTGGGGCGCCGCCGGGCGGGGGCGTGCCTCAGTGGAGCCGGTCGACCAGCGCGCCGAGCGCGCGTCGGTCCACGAGGTCCGGGTCCGTGCCGGTGCCCAGGAAGAGCGCGACCTCGCGCGCGAACGCGATCCCGGGCGCGGGCGGGGCGGTGAGCAGGTCGGCCTGCGCCTCCGGCGCGTCGGCGCCGCGCGTGTGGCGGATCACGGGTGCGTGCCGCGCGTCGCGGTCCGTCATCACGTGCACGAATCCGCCGACGGTGACCTGGGGCAGGGCCTGCTGCCACGCCATCATCGCGGGGCCGAGCAGCGGCGGGGCCACGGGACGGCCCCGGGAGCGCAGGTCCGCCCCGTCCCAGGTGTAGGTCCCCTCCGGGACCATGACGGAGCCGATCAGCGCCAGGCGGTGGCCGCACAGCACCGCGTGGTCCACGTCGAGGTGCCGTCCCCAGCGCCCGCCCAGCCGCAGCCCGGTCAGGACCCGGGCGGCCGGGAGCGCGTCCGCCACGTGGCGCAGCAGCACGTCGAGGGTGCGGGCCTGCCGCAGCACCCGGTGCTCGTCCGGCAGGATCCCGCGCGGCCGCGGCGCCCCGTGGACGCGTTGGCTCGATCGCGGCAGGTCCAGCACGGTCGGGTCGGCCTCCGCCTCGCCGGGCGGGGGCTCGTAGCGCACGGGGCGGGCGGCACGTCCGCCGGGTCCGGACCGTCCCGACGGTCTCGCCCGCCCTGATCCGGCCGTCGCGCGGGGGCTGCGGGGACCGACGTCCGGGCCGGGCAGCGAGAGGTCGTACCGGCGCCGGGCCTCGGCGTCGCCGAGCAGGTCCCACGCCCGCGTCACGGCCCGGAAGGCGGCGGGGTCGCCGCCGACGTCGGGGTGCGCGGCCCGGGCCGCGCGGCGGTAGGCCCGCCGGACCTCCTCGGCGGTCGCGTCGCGGGGCACGCCCAGGACCTCGTAGGCGGTGCGGTGCTCCTCGGCCGCGCTCACGGCGTGGGGTCCGGGCCGGGGGAGGCGTGCCGCTCGTGGTGCAGGCGCAGGAACAGCATGCCGTCGTCGTGGAGCACCTGGACCAGCTGCAGCCGGGCGGGGAGGCCGGGGCCGTCCTCACCGGTCAGGACGCGGCTGGCGGCGGGTCCGGCCAGCAGCGGCGCCACGGTGAGGTGCACCTCGTCCACGAGGCCGGCCGCCGCGAGGCTGCCGAACAGGCGCGGTCCGCCCTCGCAGTGGACGACGCGGGCGCCGCGCGCGTGCAGGGTCGCCACCACGGTCTGGGGGTCCACGTGCTCCTCGCCGACCGCCAGCACGTCCGCGCGCGCGGCCAGCGCCGTCGCCCGCTCCGGCTCGGCCGCGAGGGCGGCCCGGGACGTGAGGATCCAGGGGCGCACCGGGGCGGCCGTGAAGAACGCGGACTCCGGGTCCAGGTCCAGGCTGCCGCTGACCACGGCCACGGGCGGGTCCGCGGGCCCGCCGGCCTCCGCGCGTCGACGCCGGTCCTCCTCGGACAGCAGCGCTCCCTCGTAGCCCTCGGCCCGGATGGTCCCGGCCCCCACGAGCACGACGTCGGCGTCGTGCCGGGACAGCGAGAGCAGCCGCTGGTCCGCGGGGGAACCGAGCCCGCCCGCACGGCCGTCCAGGGTGGCCGCGCCGTCGGCGGAGGCGATGAACACGACGCGGACCCAGGGTCCGGGGCCGGTGTCCTCGGCCGCCGGGGCCGCGAGGGCGGCGCGGAGGGCGTCGTCGTCCAGGCCGGGGCCGGTCTCGGTCAGCCGTCTCATGCCCGCCCCCCGCGGTGGGCGCGGTGTTCGGCCAGGGTGCTGCGGTCCGGCGGCGGGTTCTCCGCGCCCATGTTGTGGACCAGGCGCGCCGGCTGACGCCACCCGAACACGCACTCGAGCATGCGGGCCGCCGAGACGGAGGCGTCGGCGTCGTGCATGCGCAGGATCCGGGCGCCGCCGTACACGCAGGCCGCGGCCGCGGCCAGCGAGCCGGGCAGGCGCTCGTGCCGGTGCCGGTCCAGGCTCTCGCCGATGAAGTCCTTGTTCGAGACCGCGGCCAGCACGGGCAGCCCCAGGGCGGCGATCTCGTCCAGCCGCCGCGTGATCTCGAGGGTGTGCCGGGTGTTCTTGTTCAGATCGTGGCCGGGGTCCACGATGATCCTCTCCTCGGGGACGCCGAGCGCCACGGCCCGGTCGACGGTGCGCCGCAGGTGGTCGCGGACCTCCCTGACGACGTCGCCGTAGGTCGGCCGGGGGACCACGGCCCGGGGTCCGCGCACGTGGGCGAGGGAGTGGGTGACCACGAGGTGCGCGCCCGCGGCGGCCACCACCCGGCCCAGGTCCGCGTGGAACAGTCCCGTGGTGTCGTTGACGACGTCCGCCCCCGCCGCCAGGGCCGCCTCGGCCACGGCCGGCTGGAACGTGTCCGCCGAGAGGATCAGCCGGCGCGATGCCTCGGACGACCCGGCCCCGTCCCCGCTCCGCAGGGCCGCGATCAGGGGGACCACCCGCGCCGCCTCCTCGGCCGGGTCGAGCTCCGCCCCGGGCGCGAACGGCACGCCGCCGACGTCGACCCACTCGGCTCCGGCGTCCGCCGCGGCGTGGGCCTGGGCGAGGGCGTCCTCCAGGACGGCGCCGGCGCCGTCGTCGTAGAAGGAGTCCGGGGTGCGGTTGACCACGGCCATCGTGACGATCCGGCGGCGGAAGTCGATCTCGTGGTGGGCGAACCGGTGCACCGGGTGGACGAGGGGGACGGAGGGGGTCGGCACCCGGCCATTCAACCACCGGCGCCGCACGGTGACAGTGCGCCCCGGAAGGACTATGTTTCCCTCCCGTGACATTTACCTCGTCGCCGCGGGTCGGCCCGCGCCGGCCCCGCATCCGTCCGACCCAGCTCGTGGTCGGGTCCTTCCTCGTCGTCATCGTGACGGGCACCGGCGCACTGCTGCTGCCCGCCTCGTATCAGGGCCGCGCGCCCACCCCGCTGGAGGCCGCGTTCACGGCGACCAGCGCCACCACGGTGACGGGCCTCGGCGTCGTGGACACCCAGACGTTCTGGACACCCCTGGGTCAGCTCGTGATCCTCACGCTCATCAAGCTCGGTGGCCTGGGCGTCATGACGTTCACGTCGCTGCTGGGGCTGGTGATCCTCCGGCGGCTCGGCCTCACCCAGCGCCTCGACGCCGCGGCCTCCACCCGGGCCGAGGGGATCGGGGACCTGCCCCGGGTGCTGCGGGCCCTGATCCTGTACTCCACGGCCGTCGAGGCCTCGGTGGCGCTGCTGCTGAGCCTGCGCTTCTGGCTGGGCGCGGGAATGTCCCCGGGCCAGGCACTGTGGCAGGGGGTCTTCCACGCGGTCTCCGCATTCAACAACGCCGGGTTCGCGCTGTTCAGCGACAACCTCATGGGCTTCGTCTCGGACCCGTTCATCTGCCTGCCGATCGCGGCGGCGATCATCTTGGGCGGCCTGGGCCTGCCGGTCGTGCTGACCCTGCGGCGAGACCTGCGCCGACCCGAGCGGTGGAACCTCACGGTCCGGCTCGTGCTCGTGGGCACCGCGGTGCTGCTGGTGGGCGGCACGCTCATGTACCTCGTCCTCGAGTGGTCCAACCCGCGGACCCTGGGCGGTCTGGACCCGGCCTCGCGCGTGCTCGCGGCGTTCTTCCAGTCCGTCACGACCCGCACCGCCGGCTTCAACACCCTGGACTACGGGCAGATGCACCCCGTGACGCTCTTCGGCACCGACGTGCTCATGTTCATCGGCGGCGGCCCCGCCGGCACCGCCTCGGGCGTGAAGATCACGACGGCGAGCGTCCTGCTGTTCATCGTGCTCGCGGAGATCCGGGGGGAGGGCGCCGTCCATGCGTTCGGCCGCCGGCTCTCCCGGACCACGCACCGCGAGGCGATCACCGTGATCATGCTCTCCGCGACCGCGATCGCCGTCGCCACGATGGCGCTCATGGGCCTGTCCTCGTTCACGACCGACCAGATCCTGTTCGAGTGCGTGTCCGCGTTCGGCACGGTGGGCCTGTCCACCGGCATCACCGCCCAGCTGCCGCCGGCCGCGCAGGGCATCCTGATGCTCCTCATGTTCGTCGGCCGCATCGGCCCCGCCACCGTCGCCGGCAGCCTGGCCCTGACCGACCGCACCCGCCACTTCGAGTACCCGAAGGAGAGGCCCCTCATTGGCTGATCTCACCCGTTCCCTGTTCGCCCCCCGCCGGGGCGACCGCCCCACCGTGGCCGTCCTCGGGCTCGGCCGGTTCGGCTCCGGGGTCGCCCGCGAGCTCATGGAGTCCGACTGCCACGTGCTGGGGGTCGACGCCGATGCCGAGGCCGTCCAGGCGCTCAACGGCCGGCTGACCCACGTCGTCCGCGCGGACAGCACGGACGAGGAGGCGATGCGCCAGCTCTCGGTCCACGAGATGGACCACGTCGTCGTCGCCATCGGCGGCGACCTCGCCGACTCGATCCTCACCGTCTCGCTGATGCGGCGGTTCGGGACGCACCAGCTCTGGGCCAAGGCCAATGACGACCGCCACGGCGAGATCCTGCGTCAGCTCGGCGTGGAGCACGTGGTCCACCCGGAGCGGGACATGGGCCGCCGCGTGGCGCACCTGGTCAGCACGTCCTTCCAGGACTTCGTCGAGGTCGAGCCGGGCCTGGCCATGGTCCGGGCCACGCCGCCGTCGCGCCTGCTGGGCAGGGACCTGCGAGCCACCGGGCTCGCGGGGGAGCGGGGCATGCGCGTGGTCGCCGTCCGCAGCCGCGGCACGTGGCTCTACCCGCCGAGTCACTACGTCCTCGAGCCCGAGGACACGATCCTCCTGGTGGGCCCGACCCGCGACGTCGAGCGGTTCCTCGCCCGGGACTGAGCCGGGGCACATCCGGCGCGGCTCCTAGACTGGCCGGGTGACCACCCCGGACCGCGTGCACCTGGACCACGCCGCCACCACGACGGTGCGCCCCACCGCGCTCGCGGCCCTGGCCGAGGCGGCCGCGCTGCCGGGCAACCCGGCCTCCCTCCACGCCTCCGGCCGCCGGGCCAAGCTGCACCTCGAGGAGGCGCGGGAGCGCATCGCCGCGGCGCTCGGGGCGCACCCCTCCGAGGTGATCCTCACGTCCGGGGGCACCGAGGCGGACAACCTCGCCGTCCAGGGGCTGTACCGGGCCCGCCGCGCGGCCGCGCCGGAGCGCACCCGGATCGTGCTGACCGGCATCGAGCACCACGCGGTCCTCGACGTGGTGGACTGGCTCGCCGCGCACGAGGGCGCCGAGCCGGTGCTCGTCCCGGTCGACGACGACGGGCGGGTCGACCTCGCCGCATGGGGGGCCGCGCTGGCGGCCGCGCCCGAGCGGACCGCCCTGGCCACGCTGATGTGGGCCAACAACGAGATCGGCACGGTCCAGCCCGTGGCCGAGGCCGCCCGGCTCGCGGCCGACCACGGGGTCCCGATGCACACCGACGCCGTCCAGGCCCTCGGGGCGGTGCCCGTGGACTTCGCCGCGTCCGGGGCCGCGACCCTGGCCGTCTCGGGGCACAAGGTCGGCGCCCCCGTGGGTGTCGGCGCCCTGCTCGTGCGCCGGGACGTCACGCTGGAGGCCGTGGTGCACGGCGGCGGCCAGGAACGCCGCCTGCGCTCGGGCACGGTCTCGGTGGCCCTGGCCGCCGCGCTCGCGGCCGCCGTGGCGGAGGCCGTCGCGGAGCAGCCCGCCGAGGCCGCCCGCCTGGGCGGGCTGCGGGACGAGGTGATCGCCGCCGTCGACGCCCTGGACGGGGTGCGCCTGACCGGGCCGCGGGACCTCGACCCGGCGACGGGGGAGCCGCTGCCGCCGGGGACGCGCCGACTGCCCGGCAACGTCCACATCACCGTGCCGGGCCGGACGGCGGACGCGCTGCTGTTCTCCTTCGACATGGCCGGGCTGGACACCTCGTCCGGGTCGGCGTGCACCGCCGGGGTGGCCGAGCCGTCGCACGTGGTCGCGGCCCTGCCGGGGCGGACGGAGGCCGACGCGCGGGCCACCCAGCGGTTCACCCTCGGCCGGACGACGACGCAGGCCGAGGCGGCTGCGCTCATCGACGCGCTGCGGACGCTGCTGGGGCCGGGCGTCTAGACTGGACCGCCCGTCCGCCGTCGAGAGAGGAGTCCGCCCGTGAAGGTCCTGGCCGCCATGTCCGGGGGAGTCGACTCCGCCGTCGCCGCGGCGCGTGCCGTGGACGCCGGGCACGACGTCGTCGGCGTCCACCTGGCCCTGTCCCGCATGCCCGGCACCCTGCGCACCGGCTCGCGCGGCTGCTGCACCATCGAGGACGCCTCGGACGCGTGGCGCGCGTGCGAGCGGCTCGGCATCCCCTTCTACACGTGGGACTTCTCCGAGCGGTTCGCGGAGGACGTCGTGGACGACTTCGTGGCCGAGTACGAGGCCGGCCGCACGCCCAACCCGTGCATGCGCTGCAACGAGCGCATCAAGTTCGCGGCGCTGCTCGAGCGGGCCCTCGAGCTGGGCTTCGACGCCGTCTGCACCGGCCACTACGCCGCCGTGCGGCCCGGTCCGGACGGCTCGCTGGAGCTGCACCGCGCCGCGGACGACGCGAAGGACCAGTCCTACGTGCTCGGCGTGCTCACGCGCGACGAGCTGGACCGCTGCATCTTCCCTGTAGGGGATACTGAAAAGCCGCAGATCCGCGAGGAGGCGGCCCGCCACGGGTTCGCCACCGCGTCCAAGCCGGATTCCTACGACATCTGCTTCATCCCGGACGGCAA
>ERZ1023183.72-NODE-72-length-40590-cov-7.803380_pt1 | contig 40590 bp, 41 predicted proteins | sample MGYA00521095_ERZ1023183 | MGnify/ENA primary metagenome ERZ1023183 (study PRJEB32759, sample SAMN07749889) | skin metagenome | biome: transportation; feature: city; material: polyester macromolecule | host: Homo sapiens | place: Hong Kong:TW line | collected... | reverse complement strand
GCCCGCCGTGGCCAGTCCGGCGAACCCGCCGCCCACCACCACGGTGCGCGGGCCGAGAGCGGTGTCCCGGGCGCTCATCGGCGGCCTCCCCGGCGGCCCCGTGCCAGGACGCGGGCGGCGATCCGGGCCTTCTGGCGGTCCGGCACCCGGACACGGCGGTGGGCCAGCTCGGCCGCCGGGGTCGCCTCGATCCGGTCCACCAGGGCCGCGAACAGTCCGTGCGCCAGGGCCACGGCGCGCCCGGCCCCGGGGTCCAGGGCACGGATGCCGGGCAGGGCGGCGTCGAGGTCGGCGCGGACCTCGGCCACGAGCTCGGCCTTGCGCGCCTCGGTGAGCACGCCCGGTGCGGCACCGGGCAGGTAGGTGCGGCCCAGCTCGTGGTGGTCCGCGGCCAGGTCCCTGAGGAAGTTGACCTTCTGGAACGCCGCCCCCAGCCGGGAGGCCTGCGCGCGCAGCTCCTGCCGCTGGCCCGGGGTCCGGGCCCGCGTGCCGGGGAGGGAGAGGAAGACCTGCAGGCACATCAGTCCCACCACCTCGGCCGAGCCGTGGATGTAGGCGTCCAGGGACTCGGCGCCGTGCTCGCGGATCCCCAGGTCCGCGCGCATGGAGGCGAAGAAGGGACGGGTCAGCTCCGGGGTGATGCCGTGGCGACGGGCCACGTCGGCGAAGGCGTGCAGGACCGGGTCGGTGGCGAAGCCCGACGCCATCGCGGCCTCACACGCCCGCTCGTAGTCGTCCAGGGCGGCGCGGACCCCGGCCTCGTCGAGCCCGGCGGCCACCGCGACGCCGTCGACCACCTCGTCGGCGACGCGGACCATGGCGTAGATCGTGGCCACGTCCTGGCGTGCCTGCCGGGGCAGGGTGCGGCAGGCCCAGGAGAAGGACGTGGAGTAACGGCGGATCACCTGGGCCGCTGCGGCGTGGGCCGTCCGCGTGTACAGCGCGGCAGGGCTCGGGGTGGGCGCGGCCATCTCAGGACCTCCGGGTCAGCACGGCGTGGCAGGCGTCGGCGAACTCCGCCCGGACCGTCTCGTCCAGGGGCAGGGCCGCGATGCGCTCGCGGGCGCGGACGGTGAGCTCGGCGGCGACGTCGAGGGCGTGCTCCCGGGCACCGGCCGCCTCGAGGGCGCGGCGGGCGGCCTCGATGTCCGCGGGGGTGGCCGGGCCCGCGTCGAGCAGGGCGCGGACGGCGGGGATGCGGCGGCCGTGGGCGGTGAGCACGGTGGCCTTGCCCTCGCGCAGGTCGCCGTCGGCGGACTTGCCGGTCTCCCCGGGATCGCCGAACACGCCGAGGACGTCGTCGATCACCTGGTAGGCGGCGCCGAGGTCGGCGCCGGCCTCGCCCATCGCCCGGGCGAGGTCGGGATCCGCCCCGGCCAGGAGGGCGCCGGCGCGCAGGGGCGCGCCGACCGTGTAGTGCGCCGTCTTGAGCCGTTGCATGGCGAGGATGCGGTCGGGATCGGGCTCCTCACCGGTGTGGCGGGACAGCCCCAGGAGCACGTCTTCGAGCTCGCCGGCCGCGGTCACGGCGGCGGCGTCGAAGACGACGGCGGCGGCCTCGGCGGCCCGGGCGGTGTCGGCGGCACAGGTGGCGGCGAGCCGGAACGCCTGGGTGAGCAGGACGTCCCCCGCGATGAGGGCGACGGCGACCCCGGCGTGGGCGGCGTCCGCGGCGGGCACCCCGCGGGCCTCGAGGCGGTGCCGGGCGGAGGCGTGCACGGCGGGCTGGCCGCGCCGCAGCACGTCCCGATCGATGACGTCGTCGTGGACGAGCAGCGCGGTGTGCAGCAGTTCGAAGGCGGCCCCGAGTCGGTCGACGGCAGCGCGGCCGGACGGAGGGACCGGGTCGGCGGTCGCCAGGCGCCAGCCGAGCTCGACGAGACGGGGGCGGATGAGCTTGCCGGCGCCCACATGGACGTGGAGCGAGTCGAGCAGCTCGGCGAAGGCGGCGGATCCGGGTGCCTGGGCCGCGGCATGTCGGAGCGCGGCGTCCAGCTCGGCGGTCACCCCGGAGAGCGCGGCCTCGCCGCCCGTCCTCGCTTCACCCATGGCGCCTCCTCGGTGGCGGACACGACGCGGCACCGACCGCCGCATCTGTTCGACCGTCTAACTTCTGGACGCAGAAGACACTACGGGCCGCGCCGGTCCCGCGTCCATCCGCGGCGGTCCCGGGCGGCGCGATCTCACGACGCACGGGGCCGCCGGCGGGATCAGGCGTCGGCGGACGCCGTCTCCAGGGTGATCTCCGGGTCCACGATCTGACCCTCCCACTCACCGGAGACCCCGTACACGACGCAGTGCTTCTCGTCGGTGCCGTAGTTGCCCAGCTCGGAGGAGGTCAGGACGGCCCCGTTCAGCTGGTCCTCCTTCTCCTCGCTCAGGCGCTGGGCCTGGGCGGTGCAGGTCTGGGCGGCGGCCGGGTCGGCCTCCTCACCCTCGGCCACGGCCGGCACGGCCCACAGGTACTCCGCGGTGTGGGCGCCCTCGCAGTCGGTGGTCTCGAAGGAGGACAGGTCACGGGCGCCGAGCGGGGCGGTGAAGCACGTGCCGGCCTCGTAGTCGGCCGGGGCCGCGGACAGCGACGACGCCGAGGCGGACGACGACTCCGCACCCTGCGCGGACGCGGAGGCGGGCGCCGTCGTCGAGGCGGACGCGTCGGCGTCGGACGAGTCCTGACCGCCGCACGCGGTGAGGGCCAGCAGCGCGGCAGCGGACAGGCCGGCAAGACGGGCGGAACGGGACAGGGCGGCGAAGGCCATGGGGGTGCTCTCCTCGAGTGACGTGGGACGCGCCGGGGTGTGGCGCCGACCTCAGCACTCTAGCCACGCCCGGCCGTCGGGATCGGACTGAGGTGACGTGGCCCACATCTGATGGGTGGCCCGGCTCGCCTGCCACACTGAGAGGCATGCAGACCCCGGCCACGCCCTCCCCGCACGACCGCCCCTCCCCCGTCGCCCGACCGTGGATGGCGGCCTCGGACGTCCCGGTCGCAGGCCCCGACGACGTCGAGCGCGTGGTCCTGCTGTCCCCGGCGGGCGAGGCCGTGGGCACGGAGGCCAAGGCCACGGTCCACCGCCGCACCGAGGACGGCGGCACGCCCCTGCACCTGGCCTTCTCCTGTCACGTGTACGACGAGGCCGACCGGTTCCTGCTCACCCGCCGGGCGCTGGGCAAGGCGGCGTTCCCCGGGGTGTGGACCAACGGGTTCTGCGGGCACCCCGGCCCCGGCGAGTCCCCCGCGGAGGCCGTGCTGCGCCGCGCCCCGCAGGAGCTGGGCGTGGAGGTGTCCGACGTCGTCGAGGTGCTCCCCGACTTCCGCTACCGGGCCGCGGACGCCTCCGGCATGGAGGAGCACGAGATCTGCCCGGTGTTCCGGGCCCGGATGCACGGCGACCCCGCCCCGGAGCGGGACGAGGTCGCGGAGTGGTGCTGGGTGGAGCCGGCCGATCTGGCCGCCGCCCTGGCCGCCGTCCCCCGGGCGTTCAGCCCGTGGCTCGTGGAGCAGTGGCAGCAGGGGGCGTTCGACCCGCGGTGAGCGGCCGGCGCGGCGACGCCGCGCGGGCCGTCAGCGGCCGTTGACGTCGTCGAGGTGGGCGGCGGTGGACTGCACGGCATCGTCCTGCCCCGGCTCGGCGTCGCCCTGCTGGCCCTGCTGCTCCTCGGCCAGGCGGCGGACCTCTGCGATGTCGAGGCCCTTGACCTGGTCGAGCAGCTGCTCGAGCGCGGTGCCCGGCAGGGCGCCGGCCTGGGAGAACACGAGCACGCCGCCGCGGAAGGCCATGAGCGTGGGGATGGAGGTGATGCCGGCCATCGCCGCCAGCTGCTGCTGGTCCTCCGTGTCGACCTTGGCGAACACGACGTCCTCGTGCTTCTCCGAGGCGGCCTCGAACACGGGGGCGAACTGGCGGCACGGGCCGCACCAGCCGGCCCAGAAGTCCACGAGCACGGTGTCGTTCTCGGCGACGGTGGAGCCGAACTCCTCGAGGGTCAGGTCCTTGGTGGCCACGGTGGGTCCTTTCGTCAGCGGGGCCGACGCGTTCACGCCGGCGATCGTCCTGCCGACCACAACGGACGCCCCGCCGCACCTATTCCGCCCCACCCCGCTTTCGTTCGGGAAACGGCGGCGTGTCCCGGCACTTTCGTTCGGGAAACGGGCGCCTTCCACGCACTGTCGCGGCCGAGACGGGAGCCGTCGTCGTCGCTTCCTAGACTGACCGCATGACCGCCACTCCCGCCCTGCCCCTGCTCGTGCTCAACGGCCCCAACCTGAACCTGCTCGGCACCCGCGAGCCCGAGGTCTACGGCACGGCCACCCTCGACGACGTCCGTGCGCTCACCGAGGCCCGCGCGGCCGAGCACGGGCTGACCGTGGACTTCCGACAGTCCAACCACGAGGGCGAGCTCATCGACTGGATCCAGGAGGCCCGCACCTCCCACGCTGGCGTCCTCATCAACCCCGCCGCGTACTCGCACACCTCCATCGCGATCCGCGACGCCCTCGCCGCCGTCGACCGGCCGATCGCCGAGGTGCACATCTCCAACGTCCACCGGCGCGAGGCGTTCCGGCACCACTCGCACGTCTCCGCCGTCGCCGACGTCGTGATCGCCGGGGCGGGCGTCCAGGGCTACGCCCTCGCCGTCGACTGGCTCGCCGCGGCTGTGCGCCGCTGAGCGCTGGTCAGGACCCGCCTGGCCGTGCCTAGGGTCGGTGGTACGAGCCGGTGGCCACATCAGGGCGCCGGCACCCGACGACGAAGGAGTCACGCCATGGGCACCCAGGATCCCCGCGCCCGTCTGCTCGAGAAGCTCGCGAAGGTGAACGTCTGCATGCTGACCACCGCTGAGCGGGACGGCACGCTCGTCACCCGCCCGATGGGCCTGCAACAGGCCGAGGACGGCGGCACGCTCTGGTTCCTCACGCGCGCCACCTCCGACGTCGCCGCGGACGCTCCGCAGCGCCCGGTCAACGTCGCCGTGCAGGACAAGGACTTCTGGGCCTCCCTCGCGGGCCACGGTCAGCTCGTCCGCGACGACGCGCGCAAGAAGGAGTTCTGGAACCCGGCCACCGAGGCGTTCTTCGGTGAGGGCTCGAGCCCCGAGGATCCGCAGATCGTGCTCGTGCGCGTGGATGTGCAGACCGCCCAGTTCTGGGAGTCCCCGGGCGCGGTGGCCACCGCCGTCGAGCTGGTGAAGGCCAAGGTCACCGGCGGCGAGGCCCACCCGGGCGACAGCGAGACCGTCCGCTTCTGACGGCGCTCCCCGACGCCGGCCCCGCGGCTTGCCCGAGGACGGGCCGGTGGGCGCCGCGCGCGGGGCCTCGGCAGGTCAGTCGACGTCCTCGGCCGCCAGCTGGCCGCATGCGCCGTCGATCTCCTTGCCACGGGTGTCGCGCAGGGTGGTGGGGATGCCGGCGGCGTTGAGCCGGTCCACGAACTCGCGCGTCACGTCCTTCTCCGAGGCGGTCCAGATGGAGCCCGGCGTCGGGTTCAGCGGGATCGGGTTCACGTGCACCCAGCCCTTGCCCCGGGCGTTGAGCTTCTTGGCCAGCAGGTCGGCGCGCCACGCGTGGTCGTTCATGTCCTTGATGAGCGCGTACTCGATGGACACCCTGCGCCCGGTGGCCACGAAGTAGTCGTACGCGGCGTCGATCGCCTCGTCCGCCTTCCAGCGCGAGTTCACGGGGATCAGCTCGTCGCGCAGCTCGTCGTCCGGCGCGTGCAGGGACAGCGCGAACGTCAGCGGCACGCCCTCCTCGGCCAGCTTCCGGATGGCCGGCACCAGGCCGACGGTGGACAGCGTGATGTTCCGCGCGGACATGCCCAGGCCCTCGGGCGAGGGGTCCACCATGCGGTGCACGGCGGCCATCACGCGCTTGTAGTTGGCCAGGGGCTCACCCATGCCCATGAACACGACGTTGGTGACGCGGTCGGCGTCGTGCCCGCCGTCCTTGCGCTTGCCGCCCAGTCCGCCCTGGGCGATCACCTGGTTGGCCAGCACGATCTGCTCCACGATCTCCGCCGTGGACATGTTGCGGGTCAGCCCGGCCTGGCCCGTGGCGCAGAACGGGCAGTTCATCCCGCAGCCGGCCTGGCTGGACACGCACAGCGTCACGCGGCCGGGGTACCGCATCAGCACGGACTCCACGAGCGCGCCGTCGAACAGCCGCCACAGGAACTTGACGGTGTCCCCGCGGTCGGTCTCCATGCGCCGGACCTCGGTGAGCAGCGGCGGGAAGAACGCCTCCGCGATCGCCTCCCGCTTGTCCTTGGGCAGGTCCGTCATCTGCTCCGGATCGGTGGTGTAGTGCTCGAAGTAGTGCACCGAGAGCTGCTTGGCGCGGAACGCCGGCAGCCCGATCTCCTTGGCCTTCTCCTGCCGCTCCTTCAGCGTGAGGTCGGCCAGGTGGGTGGGCGGCTGGGAGACGCGCGGCTGCTTGAACTGCAGCTGCGGTCGGCCGTCCGGGCCCATCGGCTGGGTCCAGCCCTCGGTCTTCGGCATCACCTGGGGGCGCTCGGCGGTGGCGGCCTCGCGGCGCTTGGGCGCGGAGAGCTGGTGGCCGACGCCGGCGCGGCGCATGCGCTCTCGGTCCTCGGCGAGCTGGCGCGCCTCGGACTCGTCGATCAGGCCGCGCTCGGGGCGGCCGAGGGCCGGCTTGCCGGCGCGGTCCCTCTGGCGGTTCGGGGTGGGCTTCGATCCGGGGCGGCGGGGCTGGTAGTCAGACATCGGCACCATTCTCCCAGACGGGGCGGACTTCGCGGCGGGTCGCCTCCACGTCGACGGCGCCGCGCGGCCCCGGCATCCGGGGCAGCCCCCGCAGGACCCAGCGGACGACGACGCCGCGCACCGTCGCCGGCAGCGGCCGGTACAGGGTGCGCGCCAGCCCCCAGAGGCGTGCCTCCCGGACGGAGTCCCGCCCAGTCCAGGACCAGCCGAGGCCGGCGCGCACGCGGCCTGGGAGGAGACCGGCGGTGACGAACCGGGCCAGGGGCATAGCCGCCCGCAGCGGCGCGGGGACGCCCTGGCCGGAGAACAGGTCGGCGGCGACCCGCCGCGCGTCGTCCGTGACCTCGAGCCGGGCCACCCGGTCGTCCCAGTAGTCCGCGAACGCCGCGCGGTCGACCGGCCAGGCGGAGGCGGGGACCTCGAGGCTCGTGGCGAGCGGGGCGTACCCGCGGTAGAGGCGGTCGGCGTCCTCGGCGTCGAGGGCGCCCCACATCCGGCGGCGCACCTGCTCCCCCATCGCGTAGAGGGTGGCGGCCACCCAGAGCTGGGCGTCCGGGTCGGCGGCGTCGTAGGGGTGGCCTCCGGCGTCGACCCCGCGGACCGGGCGGTGCGCCGCCCGCACCCGGTCGACGACCGCGTCTCGCAACGACGCGGCCTCGGGGAGGGTGACCGCGTAGATGTAGGCGAGCGTGTGGCGGAGCCGGCGCATCGGGTCCTCGGTGAACCGGGAGTGGACGGCGACGCCGGCCCCCACCGGCCGGTGCGCCACCTGGAGCAGGATCGCCGCACCGGCGCCGGCGAGGATCACGGCCTCGCGGGCGAGGGCGGCCGCGGAGGTCGGGGCGGAGTGGCAGTCGGGGCGCATGGTCCCAGCCTCGCACCGGGCCGGGCGGAGGGGCAGGGGGCCGAGATGAACGGTGCCGTTCACCTTCTGTTCATCTTGCTGTTCGCCTGCCGCTCGTGGCACCTCGATCCGAGAACCGCATGATTGCGCTGATTTCGCGCCATGCAGGCATGCGCGACAGGGTGTCACAGGTCACGTTGGTGAACACGGAGTTGCACTCCGGGAGGAAATCTGTAAACTTGTTCACAAGCAGTTCACCTAGCGTTTACGGAACGCGAGGTCGGGACTCCACCGAACTCATCACCCGCGGCCCCGCCGCGACGATCCGCCGGACTCGTGGTCCGGCAACCGAAGGAGGTGCTCACCGTGAGCATCAACACGACCAGCCACCACCTGCCCACCGCCCCGAGCCCCCTCATGCAGCGCCACGTGCTCCAGCGCGTCGAGGAGACCCTCCTCCGCCGCTTCGAGGGCACCGTCACCGCCGAGACCGTCCGCTCGGTCGTCCGCGAGGTCGTCGCCGACCTCAAGCGCGGCGCCCGCATCACCACCTTCCTGCCGGCCCTCGCCGAGCGCGAGGCCACCCGCCGCCTCCAGGCCGCGACGCCGGCCCACGAGGCCATGGCCGTCGCCGCCTGATCCCCCATACCGACGCGACGACCCGTCGGCCCGCCCCGCGAGGGGCCGTGGCCGGCGGGTCTTCTCGCCTCCCCGGACGCTTTCGTTCGAGAAACGGCGTCACCGCTCCTTGCTGATGCGGCCATCCGGCACCTCCGCTCCTGGACGCCGTTCCATCGCCGCCCACGCGAATCCGGCGTGCGACGCCGTTTCCCGAACGAAAGCACCGCGACACGCCGCCATTTCCCGAACGAAAGCGCGACCGGCACGGGAGGCCTCAGTCCTCGGCGACGCCCAGCGCTCGGCGCATCGGCAGGAACTTGGCCCGGATCTCCGTGACCTCCTCCTCGGGCACCGCTCCCGGGACCATCCCGCCCCCGGCCTGCAGCCGCACCCCGCCGGGCACCTGCTGGCCACAGCGCAGCGCCAGGGCGATCTCGCCGTCGCCGTCCTGGTCGAGCCACCCGACCGGGCCCGCATAGCGGCCGCGGTCCACGGGCTCGACCTCCGCGATCACCCTCACCGCGTCCGGCGTGGGGGTCCCGCCGACGGCCGCCGTCGGATGCAGCGCGGCCACCACGTCCAGCACGGTCCCCCGCCCGTCCCGCAGCCGGCCGCGCACGGACGTGGCCAGGTGGTGCACGTTCGGCAGGGTCAGGACGGTGGGCGCGGGGTCGTCGTCGGCGAGGTCGACGACGGGCGCCAGCGCGTCCAGCACCGACCGCGCGGCCCAGCGATGCTCCTCCGCCAGCCGCGGATCAGAGGCCAGACGCTCCCGCAGCGCGGCGTCCTCCTCCTCGTCCGCGCCGCGCGGCATGGACCCCGCCAGCACCCGCGAGCCCACGAGCCCCGCGTGCCGCGTGGCGAGGACCTCGGGCGTGGCGCCCAGCAGCCCGCCGACGGCGAACACCCAGGTCTGCGGGTACTCGCGGCGCAGGGCCCCGATCGCCCGCCACAGGTCGGCGTCGTCCGCGGGGACGGTCATCGTGCGGCTGATCACGACCTTCGCCAGCTCCCCGCCCGAGTCGGCCATCCGCGTCAGCAGCTCGCGCACCCCGGCCGCGTAGCCGGCGTCGTCCCAGGCACGGTCGGCGACGTCGGCGGGCAGGGGCACCGCACCGTCGGCCAGCAGCCGGGCTCCGCGGTCCGCGGCGACGGCGGCTGCGAGCGCGTCCGCGTCCACGTGCTGGGCCACGTCCCGCACGCCGGACGGCGTGGCGCGGCGCAGATCCGCGGGGATGCGCAGGACCGCGGGCTCGGGCGAGTCATCGGCGAAGGTCGAGGAGATCCAGCCCCGCAGCGGGGCCGTCGGGTCCGGTCGCCCGGCGACGGCGGCCTGCCACAGCGCGGAGAGCCGGCGGAGCCGGTCGGTGCCGTCCAGGAGCACGGTCCAGCCGCCCTCGCCCCGCCACGCGTCGTCCCCGTGCGCCCACAGCACCGCCCGGGCGAACGGGGGGACGGCGGCCTCGGGGGCCCCGGTCGCGGGGGCGCCGAGGTCCGGGAGCAGGGAGCGGACAGACATGGCCCCCATTCTCTCCCACCTCGGCGGACCCCCGCTCCGGGCCCGGGCGTCGGCCACCGCCCCGACGACGGCGGCGAGCAGCGTCGTCGGGCGCGGAGGGATCCCGTCAAGGCTTGCGCCGGCACACCCGACGTCGCAGGGTGGGGGCACCCGTTCACCTCGCGTTCAGCCGACCGCCTTCCCCGGAGGACTCGCACCATGACCCCCATCCCCCCGGACCCCCACGCCGATCACGCACCGGCGGTGGACGACATGCCGCTGGACACGACGGCCGCGCCGGACATCCCCGCCGCGGTGGACCCCGTGCCGCACGGGATGGCCGCGCACGTGCTCGAGCGCGAGGTCGGGCCGCTGATGGCGCGCTTCCCCGGCGTGGCCGACGAGGCGACGGTGCGTCAGCTCCTGTTCGACTCCTACGCCGAGCTCGCCGAGACGAGCCGCCACCCGGAGATGCTGCCGACCACCTCGGTGCAGCATGCCGCCTCGCGCCTGCGCGCCAGGGCGATCAACCAGGGCAGCATCGAGTCCCGCCACCCGCGTGTGCTGTTCGTCTGCCACGGCAACGCCGGCCGCTCGCAGATGGCCGCGGCCCTGCTCGAGAACCGCACCCACGGCGAGGTCAGGGCCCGCTCGGCCGGCACGGAGCCCGCCGGCGAGGTCATCTCCACCGCGTTCGAGGCGATGAACGAGATCGGCATCCCGCTGCACCACACGTACACCAAGGGTCTGGACCCGGACGTGCTCCGGGCCGCCGAGATCGTGGTGCTCTTCGACGGCGCGGATCCGTTCGAGATCCCCGAGGGCGCGCAGGTGCAGAAGTGGTCCGTGCCGTCGATCCGCGGCATGAGCCTCGAGCAGGTGCGCGGCGTGCGCGACGCCCTGGACCTGGAGGTCCGCGGCCTGATCGCCGATCTGGGCGAAGCCGCCACCCCGCTGCCGGAGGAGGGCACCCGCGTCGGCCGACCCCTTGACCTATACCCCCCTGGGGTATAGAACAGGGGGTATGAGCACGGACAGCACGACGACGGCGCCCGCCGCCGCCTCGCCCCTTCCGTCCGCCGCGGCGGACGCCTGCGACGGCCACCGGCCCCCGCACGAGGTCCACCGGGACAAGGCGAAGCACCTGGCGCGACTGCGCCGCATCGAGGGGCAGGTGCGCGGCCTCCACCGCATGGTGGACGAGGACGTGTACTGCATCGACGTCCTCACGCAGGTCGCCGCCGTCACGAAGGCGCTGCAGTCCCTCAGCCTGAACCTCACCTCGGAGCACCTGCGTCACTGCGTGGCCGAGGCCGCGGTGCAGGCCGAGGCGGAAGGCCGCACCGAGCTCATCGACGAGAAGGTCGCCGAGGCGACGGCCGCCCTCGGCCGCCTGCTGCGCTGACCGGCGCCGTCGCCCACCCACCACCGCACGAGGAGCACGAGATGACCACCACCGACCTGAAGATCACCGGCATGACCTGCGGCCACTGCGTCGCCTCCGTCCGGGAGGAGCTCGGCGAGATCGCCGGCGTCTCCGCCGTGGACGTGGACCTGAACGCCGGGGGCGTCTCCACCGCCACCGTCACCTCCGAGGGCCCCCTCGACCCCGCCGCCGCGCGCGCCGCCGTCGAGGAGGCCGGCTACACGCTGGTGGAGGGCTGAGCCCCATGACCCACCCCGCCTCCTCCACCCCGGCCGGCCCGCCGGCCGAGACCACCCGCCGCGTCGACCTGGACGTCACCGGCATGACCTGCGCCTCGTGCGTGGGTCGCGTCGAACGCAAGCTGGGCAAGCTCGAGGGCGTCACGGCGTCCGTGAACCTGCCGCTCGAACAGGCGACCGTCACCGCGCCCGCCGGCGTGTCGGACGAGGAGCTCGTGGCCGCCGTCGAGAAGGCCGGGTACGGCGCCACCGTGCGCCGTCCCGCCCCGCCGGCCGGACACGCCGGACACGCCGGGCACGCGCACACCTCCGAGCACGGCGAGGAGCATGCCGCGGACCATGACGGCGTGGACCACCACGACCACATGGCCCACGGTCCGAGTGAGGACGTGCTCAAGCCGCGCCTGATCGGCGCGGCGGTGCTGACGGTGCCGCTCGTGCTGATCTCCATGGTCCCGGCGCTGCAGTTCCCGCACTGGGGCTGGGTCGCGTTCGCCCTGGCGGCGCCCGTGGCGCTGTGGGCGGCGTGGCCGTTCCACTCGGCGGCGTTCCGCGCGGCCCGGCACGGCTCGTCCACGATGGACACCCTCGTGTCCCTGGGCGTGCTCGTCTCCTTCTCCTTCTCGGCCGTGGAGCTGATCCTGGCGCCGGACATGACCGCCCACGTGGGCGGGACCATGGCGGAGATGGCCCACCACAGCCTGTACTTCGAGACGGCCGCGGTCATCACCACGTTCCTGCTGCTGGGCCGCTGGCTCGAGGCCCGCGCCAAGCGGGAGGCCGGCGCCGCGCTGCGGGCCCTCCTGGACCTGGGCGCGGCCCAGGCCACCCTCTACGACCCCGAGACCCACGACGAGCGCACGGTGCCCGCCGAGTCCCTCGCGCCGGGCGACGTCGTGCTGATCCGCCCCGGCGAGAAGGTGCCCACGGACGCCGAGGTGCTCGAGGGCACCTCCGCCGTGGACGCCTCCCTGCTCACGGGCGAGTCCGTGCCCGTGGAGGTCGGCCCCGGGGACGCCCTCACCGGCGCCACCCTGAACACCTCGGGCCGGCTCGTGGCCCGCGCGACCCGCGTCGGCTCGGACACGACGCTCGCCCAGATGGGGCGGCTCGTCTCCGAGGCGCAGACCGGCAAGGCGCGCGTGGCCCGGCTGGCCGACCGCATCTCCGCCGTGTTCGTGCCGATCGTGCTCGGGATCGCCGTGCTGACCTTCGCGGTGTGGATGCTCGTGACCGGCGACCTGCCGTCCGCGCTGCGCGCCGGCGTGGCCGTGCTCGTGATCGCGTGCCCGTGCGCCCTCGGCCTGGCGACCCCGGTCGGCCTGCTGGCCGGCACCGGCCGCGCCTCGCAGCTGGGCATCCTCATCCGCGGCCCCGAGGTGCTCGAGGACTCGCGCACCGTGGACACGATCGTGCTGGACAAGACCGGCACCGTGACCGAGGGCCGCATGGCGCTGGCGGACGTGCTCGTCCTCGACCCCGCTTTCGTGGCCGAAACGGGCGCCTCCCGGAGCGCTTTCGTTGACGAAACGGCGCCGGACCAGGCCGCCGACGTCCTGCTGACCCTGGCGGCCGCCGTCGAGCGCGGGTCCGAGCACCCGATCGCCCGCGCGATCGTGGCCGGCGCCGAGGAGCGCGGCCTGACCGTGCCCGGCGTGGCGGACTTCGCCTCCACGGCCGGCGGCGGCGTGTCCGGGCTGGTCGCCCTCCCCCACGACGACGGCGCCCTCGGCTCCGGCGCGCACGGCGCCGCCGGCCCGGATCCGGTCCGCGTGGCCGTCGGCCGCGGCTCCGTCCTCGAGACCGCCCTCGACGGCGGCATCCCCGCCGAGCACCGGGCCGCGTTCGAGGCCGCGGAGCAGGCCGGCGCCACGGCCGTGTGGGTCGCGGTCGGCGGCCGCGTGGCGGGCGTCCTGTCCGTGCGGGACACCGTGAAGGAGACCTCGGCGGACGCCATCGCCCGGCTCAAGGAGCTCGGCCTGCGCCCGCTGCTGGTGACCGGGGACAACGCCGCCGTCGCCACCCAGGTGGCGGCCGCCGTCGGGATCCCGGCCGAGGACGTGGTGGCCGGCGTGCGCCCCGAGGACAAGGTGGACGTGGTGACGCGCCTGCAGTCCGAGGGCGCCGTGGTGGCCATGGTGGGCGACGGCGTCAACGACGCCCCGGCGCTCGCCGCGGCGGACATGGGCATCGCCATGGGCTCGGGGACGGACGTGGCCCGCGAGGCCGCGCAGATCACCGTGATGGGCGACGACCTGCACCAGGTGGTCCAGGCGCTCGACCTGAGCCGCCGCACCCTGGGGATCATCCGGATGAACCTGTTCTGGGCGTTCCTCTACAACGTGCTCGGCATCCCGGTCGCGGCCCTGGGCCTGCTCAACCCGATGATCGCCGGCGGCGCGATGGCGGCCTCGAGCGTGCTCGTGGTGCTGAACTCGCTGCGGCTCACCCGCTACGCGCGCTGAGCCGGGGCGGGGCCGAGCGCGGGCCGGGTCCACCCCGGCCCGGCCGGCCGGTCAGGGCAGGCATTCGCGGGAGTACTCGAGCCACTGCTCGAGCTCCCCGGACTCCTCCCAGAGCTGGTAGAGCTCGGAGCAGGAGGGCTCGCGGATGACCACGCCGATCAGCTCGCGCAGGGTCTCGACGTCCTCGTCCGAGAACTGGTCGATGAAGGCGGTGAGGTCCACCTCGTCCGTCTCCGCGTGCTCGAGCAGGGCCTCGAGGTCCGCGTGGTCCTCGTTCCGGGCGATCCGCACGAGCGCCCCGAGGGTGAGGAGTGCGGCGCCCTGGCTCGCGGTCAGGTGGCCCTCGTCCTCGTCGCGACGGAAGTTCTTGCGGAACTCGTCCAGGTCGAAGGTGCCGTCGAGGACCTCGTCCACGATGTCCAGCGCGGTGTCGTTCTGGAAGACGTTTCTGCCCCATGCGCCCATGACCTGACCCTAGGCCCGGGGCGGGCCCCCGGCAAGAGTCCTGTGGTGTCCCGCCGAGGGGTGCCGTCGCCTCCGCTTCCGGTGTCCGCGGCGGTTCCTAGACTGGGCGGCATGAGCACCGAGCCGACCCCCTCGTCCGCCACCCCCGAGACCGAGTCCGCCGCCGCGCCGTCGTCGTCCGGGCTGCCGCAGGCCGCCCCGCAGGCGGCGTGGCCCGAGCGCGTGGAGACCGGCGAGCACCAGGTGTCCTACCGGGTCACCGTGGCCGCGCCGGCGCACGAGCTGTGGGCGATGCTCGCGGACCCGCACCGCCATCACGAGGCGGACGGGTCCGGGACCGTGCGGCCGAAGGTGAGCGGGCCGCACCGGCTGGCCGTGGGCGACCGGTTCCGCGTGGCCATGCGGAAGTACGGGGTGCCGTACACGATGACGCTGACCGCCACCGCCGTGGACGAGGACGAGCTCGTGGAGTGGGCCCACCCGGGCGGACACCGGTGGCGCTGGGCGTTCCGGGACAACGGGGACGGCACCACCGAGGTCACCGAGACCTTCGACTACTCGTGGGCCCGGCCGGCCGTGCGCCGCGCGTACGAGCTGCTGCGGGTGCCGGCGGACAACGGGCGGGGCATCCAGTCGAGCCTCACGCGGCTGGCGGGCCGCCACCTCTGAACCGACCGCGTCTCCGCACTTTCGTTCGGGAAACGGCGGCGTGTCGGCGCACTTTCGTGCGGGAAACGGTCAGCCCTCGCGCCGTTTCCCGAACGAAAACGCGCTGACGACCGCCGTTTCCCGAACGAAAGCGGGGGGTGCGGGGTCAGACGGCGGACCAGTGGGTCGCGGCCGGCAGCTGCGTCAGGTGCGGGGTGACGAGCGCACGCCACGCGAGGAACGAGTCGGACCCGCGGAAGGCCACGGTGTGGTCCTCGAGCGTGCGCCAGCCGATCAGCAGCCGGTAGCGCGCCGGGTCCTCCACCTGCCGGGACAGCGCGAAGGACGTCGCGCCCCCGTCCCGGAACAGCGGCTCGGCCTCGGCGACGGCGGCCTCGAACGCCGCCTCCGCCCCCGCGGCCACGTGCAGCTCCACCGACTCGACGACCGGCCCGGCCGTCGTCGCGTCCTGCCCGGCGCTCACGCGTGCACCCGCGGGCTCGTGGAGTGGCCGGTGAACCAGGCGACGAGCTGGCCGTCCGCCTCGATGCCGACCTCGATCATGCGGTCGCGGCCGAACTCCACCGACTGGCGGGCGGTCGCCACGAGGTGCGCGCCGAGCCTGGCGGGCGCCACGTAGGTGATCTCGGCGCGCCGGGTGACGGGGGCGGCGCCGAAGGTCGCCACGCAGTACGCCAGCGCCGAGTCCGCGAGGTGGAACAGGAAGCCGCCGTGGCAGATCTCGTGGGAGTTCACCATGTCCGCGGTGACGTCGCGGTGCAGCACCACGCGCCCCTCGGCCACCTCGCCGAGGGTGACGCCGTGCTCGCGCACCGCGGGGTCGTTCGCGTAGATCTCCTCGAGGCGGGCGAGGATCTCGTCCCGGCTCTGGCCGGACGAGCTCTGGGGGGTCTCAGTCATGGGCCCATTGTGTCGCAGGTCTGTGTCGCAGGTCGCGCCGCCCCGCGCCTAGGGTGGCGGCGTGACGCAGACCACCTCCACCCCCGTGCGCCTCCGCGCCCGCGACGGCTTCGTGCTCGCGGCCCGCCACTTCGCCCCCACGACGACGACGCCCCCGGCCCGGCCCGCCGGCGCGGTGGTGATCGCCTCGGCGACCGGGGTGAAGGCCACGTACTACCGGCGCTACGCCGAGTTCCTCGCCGGCCACGGGTTCCACGCGGTCACGTTCGACTACCGGGGTGTCGGGGAGTCCCGCGAGCCGTTCGCCGTGGCCCGGCGGGCGCGGTGGGCGGACTGGGGCGCCCTCGACGCGGACGCCGTGCTCGGCTGGGCCCGGACGCACCTGCCCGGCCCCCTCCTGACGGTGGGCCACAGCTACGGCGGGTTCGGCATCGGGCTCGCGGACGAGGCGCGGCATGTGGCCCGGCACGTGGCCGTCGGCGGGCAGCACGCCCACTGGCGGGACTACCGGGCGCGGCCGGGGAGGGCGCGGATGTGGGCGCGCTGGCACGCGGCGATGCCGGCGATCACGCTGGCCCGCGGGCACTTCCCGGGGCGGCGGCTCGGCTGGCTCGAGGACCTGCCGCGCGGGGTCGCCCTGGACTGGGCGCGCAGTCGCCGCGACTTCACCGCGAGCGCCCGCACCGCCGCCGGCCGGGACGAGCTGCGCCGTCGTCTGGCCGCGTTCACGGCGGACGCGCTGATCGTGGCGCCCGTGGACGACGACTTCGGCACCGACGCCGCCCTCGACCGCGCGGACGCCTACTCGCCGGGTCGGCAGACGGTGCGCTGGCGGGTGCGGCCGGAGGAGCTCGGTGTCGCGGAGATCGGGCACTTCGGACTGTTCCACGCGCGGTTCGCGCCGGCCTTCTGGCCGGCCACGCTGGAGTGGCTGCGCGACGGCGTCGCCCCGGCCGCGGCCCGCTGAGGCCCGGGCGTCGGGCGCGCTGCGGCCCGCCCCGTCCCCGCGACGACGACGGCGGCCGCCCCGGCCCGGATCTCCGGGTGGGACGACCGCCGTCGCACTGGTGCGCGTGATGTGTCGATACTACCCCGCGCCCAGCCGACGCCCAGGCGACACGTCAGTCCTGCATCGCGTAGTCGATGACGACGCGGCCCTCGATCTTGCCGTGGCGCATCTCGTCGAACACGTCGTTGATCTCGGTGAGCGGGCGGGTGTGGAACGTCGGGTGGATCTTCCCGGCCGCGTAGAACTCGAGTGCCTCGACCATGTCCTGCCGGGTGCCCACGATCGAGCCGCGGATGGTCAGGCCCTTGAGGACGATGTCGAAGATCGGCGCGGGGAAGTCGCCCGGGGGCAGGCCGTTGAACACGATGGTGCCGCCGCGGCGGGTCATCGCGATGGCCTGGCCGAACGCCTGCGGGTGCACGGCCGTGACGAGCACGCCGTGGGCGCCGCCGATCTTCTCCTGGATCTCCACGGAGGGGTCCGCGACGTTCGCGTTCACGGTCAGCTCCGCGCCGTGCCGGGAGGCGAGCGCCAGCTTGTCGTCCGCGACGTCCACGGCCACCACGCGCATGCCCATCGCCACGGCGTACTGCACCGCGATGTGCCCCAGGCCGCCGATGCCGGAGATCACGACCCACTGCCCGGGCCGCACCTCGGTCTGCTTCAGCCCCTTGTACACCGTGACGCCGGCGCACAGGATCGGGCCGACCTCCATCGGGTCCGCGCCCTCGGGGATCAGGGGCGCGTAGCGGGCGTCCACGAGCATGTACTCGCCGAAGGATCCGTTCATGGAGTAGCCGCCGTTGACCTGCTCCTCGCACAGGGTCTCCCACCCGGTGCGGCAGTACTGGCAGTGGCCGCACGCGCCCCACAGCCACGCGTTGCCGACCATGTCCCCGACCTTGAGGTTCTCGACGTCGGGTCCGACCTCCTCGACGATGCCCACGCCCTCGTGGCCCGGGATGAACGGCGGGGTCGGCTTCACCGGCCAGTCGCCCTCCATCGCGTGCAGGTCCGTGTGACAGACGCCCGAGGAGATGAGCTTCACGAGCGCTTGGTGCTGGCCGGGCGTCGGGCGCTCGACCTCCTGGACGTCGGCCTCTGTGCCGAACTGGGTGACGACGGCTGCCTTCATCGTGGTCATGGGGGATCACCTTTCGTGGAGTGGGGAGGGGGTCGTGCCGTGCCGGCGTCGGCTCAGAAGAACCCGAGCTTGTCCTCGGAGTAGGAGACGAGCAGGTTCTTGGTCTGCTGGTAGTGGTCGAGCATCATCAGGTGGTTCTCACGGCCGATGCCGGAGGACTTGTACCCGCCGAACGCGGCGTGGGCCGGGTAGGCGTGGTAGTTGTTCACCCACACGCGGCCGGCCTGGATCGCCCGGCCCGCGCGATAGGCGGTGTTGCCGTTCCGGGACCACACGCCGGCGCCGAGCCCGTAGAGCGTGTCGTTGGCGATCCGCATGGCGTCGTCGAAGTCGGTGAACGTGGTCGTCGAGACCACCGGCCCGAAGATCTCCTCCTGGAAGATGCGCATCGAGTTGTCCCCGCGGAAGATCGTGGGCTGCACGTAGTAGCCGCCGGCCAGTTCGCCCTCCATCTCGGCGCGGGCGCCGCCGATCAGCACCTCGGCGCCCTCCTGACGGCCGATGTCCAGGTAGGAGGTGATCTTCTCGAGCTGGTCGTTGGAGGCCTGGGCGCCCATCATCACGTCCGTGTCGAGGGGGTTGCCGGTGACGATGCGCGAGGTCCGCTCCACGACGGCGTCGAGGAACTTCTCCGCGATCGACTCCTGCACGAGCGCACGCGACGGGCACGTGCAGACCTCGCCCTGGTTCAGCGCGAACAGGGTGAAGCCCTCCTGCGCCTTGTCCCAGTAGGCGTCGTCGTCCGCCATGACGTCCTCGAAGAAGACGTTGGGCGACTTGCCGCCCAGCTCCAGGGTCACCGGGATGATGTTCTCCGAGGCGTACTGCATGATCAGCCGGCCCGTCGTCGTCTCGCCCGTGAACGCGATCTTGCGGATGCGCGGCGACTGCGCGAGCGGCTTGCCGGCCTCGAGGCCGAAGCCGTTGACCACGTTGACGACGCCGGCCGGCAGCAGGTCCGCGATCAGCTCGATGAACACCATGATCGAGGCCGGGGTCTGCTCGGCGGGCTTGATCACGACGGCGTTGCCCGCGGCCAGCGCGGGCGCCAGCTTCCACACCCCCATCAGCAGCGGGAAGTTCCACGGGATGATCTGGCCGACCACGCCGAGCGGTTCGTGGAAGTGATAGGCGACGGTGTCCTCGTCCACCTGGGACAGGCCGCCCTCCTGCGCGCGGATCGCGCCGGCGAAGTACCGGAAGTGGTCGATGGCCAGCGGGACGTCCGCGTTGAGGGTCTCCCGGACGGCCTTGCCGTTGTCCCAGGTCTCCGCGACCGCCAGCATCTCGAGGTTCTCCTCCATGCGGTCCGCGATGCGGTGCAGCACGAGCGCCCGCTCGGCCGCCGAGGTGGCGCCCCAGGCCGGGGCGGCCTTCCAGGCGGCGTCGAGGGCGACGTCGATGTCCTCGGCCGTGCCGCGGGCGACCTCGCAGAACACCTTGCCCGTCACGGGCGTGACGTTCTCGAAGTACTGGCCCTTGACCGGGGGTGTCCACTCTCCGCCGATGAAGTGCTCGTAGCGGGACTTGAACTCGACCTTGGCTCCCTCGGTGCCCGGGAATGCGTAGACGGTCATGGTGCTGGCTCCTTTGCCTGCGGTTGCCTCGGCGCCGGGTGGCGCCCTGCCGTGGCTGTGACCCTAGTCACAAGGAGGTTGCACGGAGGTTGCAGCCGGGCGCGGGTGAGGGGCGGGCCGGGTCAGGCCAGGTCCCGCTCGATCCGCTCGAGCGTGGCCACGGCGAGCGCCCGCCGCGGCGAGTCCGCCGGCAGCAGACGCAGGGCGGCGCCCCAGAGCTCGACGTCGTCGCGGGCCTCGGGGCGGCCCAGGTAGGCCCAGAGCTGTTCGACATCCGCGTCCTGGGCGACGGCCTCGCGCAGCGCCTCCCCCAGCTCCGCGCGGATCGAGGCGACACCGGGGGACGCCGACCGCGGCAGCACCGGCCCGGCCGCCGCGTGCAGCGCACGGTCCAGATCCCCGGCGCGCAGCGCCTCCCGCGCGCACAGCAGGTCCGCGTGCACCTCCCCCACGAGCCGGTACGGCCGGGACAGCAGCTCCACCGGCGCCCCCACGTCCCGCAGCGCCCGGCGGAGTCGATGCACCTCGGCGCGCAGCGAGATGGCGCGGGCGGGGGCGTCGCCCGGCGCGGACCGGGGCCCGGCCGTCTCCTCCGGATACAGCGCGACCTCGAGCTCGGCGCCGGTCAGGCCCGGGCCGTGCCACGCGAGGAGGGTGAGGATCTCGGCGTGCCGGCCGGTGAGCTCGACCCCGTCCAGCGTGGGCGGCAGGTGGCCGGTGACGCGCAACAGGCCCGCGGCGGCGTCGTGGCGGTGCGGCGCGGCGGCGGGGCTCGGCCCCGGCGAGGCGGACGGCGGAGCCGAGGGGCCCGGCGTCGGGACGGTGCCGCGGGGACGGCCCCGGGACGGGGCGGGCAGGTCCCGCCAGGCGGCGTGCACGGCGTCCACGGTGGCCTGGAGCAGCGGCAGGGCGAGGTGGCTGACGGCGTCCTCCCCGCCCGTGAGGTCCAGGACCCCGACGAGCCGCCCGGTGGCCGGGTCCGTGAGCGGGACGGCCGAACAGCTCCACGGGTGCACGCGCGGGCTCAGGTGCTCGCCGCGGCTGACCTGCGTGGGGGCGCCGGTCGCGAGGACGATGCCGGGGGCGGAGGTGCCCATGGACGCCTCGGACCAGTCGGCGCCCGCCACGAAGCCCATGGTCTCGGCGTGGCGCACCGCGGTCCGGTCGCCCTCGACCCACAGCAGGTGGCCGCGCGCGTTGCCGATCGCGGCGAGCATCCCGGCCTCGGCCGCGGGGTGGATGAGCATGCGGCGGACCACCGGCAGGGCCACGGCGAGACGCTGCTCGCGGCGGGCGGCGGCGAGGTCGTCGTCGGCGAGGGTGGCCGGGTCGGTCTGGCCGGGCACCGCGGGGGTGAGGGCGCCGAGGGAGCGCAGCCAGGACTCGCGGACCTCCCGCCGCAGCCCCTGGAGGGCGGCGCGCAGGCCCTGGTCCGCGCCGGCCGGAGCGGTGGGCGACGACGGCGCGAGCGACAGGCGGACCGCGGCGAGGGACTCGTGGGCCCGGTCCACGGCGCGTCGGTAGGCGCCGGTGGCGAGGGTCGAGCTCATCCCGAGCCTGCCATCAACCGCGAGCGGATCAGGAACCGCTTGCCCTCGGGGGCCTCGACGGAGAAGCCGGAGCCGCGCCCGTCCACCACGTCCAGGGTGAGGTGGGTGTGCTTCCAGTATTCGAACTGGGCGGCGGACATCCAGAACGGGATCTCCACGGCGGCCTGGTCCCCCTCGGCCGGCAGCGCGAAGGTGCCCAGCAGGACGTCGGCGGCGCCGGTCGTGAAGTCGCCGGCGGGATAGCACATGGGCGCGGAGCCGTCGCAGCAGCCGCCGGACTGGTGGAACATGAGCGGGCCATGGATCGGGAGGAGTCGGCGGATCAGCTCGAGCGCCGCGGGCGTCATGGCGACGCGGGACACGGTCTCGCCCGGCATCTCGGGGCGAGCCTCGAGCGCGGGCGCATGCTCCGCCGACGAGGACGGCACGGTCATCGCGACCTCCTGGGGATGGGCGATCGTCGGTCCCCACACCCTAGCCTCCAACGTGATCCACGTCACCCCAGCCGGCGTGGTGGGGGCGCGGCGGCCCGGGGGCTGTGCCGCGAGCCAGACGTTTCGGCTGCAATCAGGGGCTGATCACGACCGAAACGTCTGGCTCACGGCGCGGGGGTGGCGCGGAGGTGGGGAAAGCACGAGGGCTGGGGCGGCGGGCGGCTCACGCGGCCACGCCCGGCGTCCCCCTCGTACACTCGGCACATGCTCCCGGACCCCAGCCCCACCGTCACCGTGGACGGCCTCCTGCTGCGCCCGCTGCGCGCCGCGGACGAGATCGCGGCGCGCGAGGCGGACGCCGAGCTGCATCGGGAGGGGTTCGACTTCCTGATGGCCGGCACCCGCTCCTTCCCCGCGATCCGCCGCGCGTTCGCCGCCGAGGCGCGCGGCGACGTCGAACCCGGCCGCGTGCCCGCCTCCTTCTACGTGGGCGTGGACGAGGCGGGCCATCTGGTGGGCCGGGTGTCCGTGCGGTGGGAGCTGAACGAGGCGCTGCGGCACGTCAACGGACACGTGGGCTATGCGGTGCGCCCCGCGTTCCGGCGGCGGGGCCACGCCGCGCGGCTGCTGCGCGGCGCCCTGACGCTGCTGGCCGCACGCGGGGTGTCCACCGCCCTGCTCACGTGCGACGAGACGAACACCGCCTCCGTGGCCACGATCCGTGCGTGCGGGGGCGTGCTGCGGGACCGGGTCGAGGCGGACCTCGACGGTGCGCCCTTCCCCGAACCGAAGCTGCGCTTCGACGTCCCCACGACGGCGGCCTGACCGGAGGGACGGCGGGGACCGCGCCGCCGGCCTCAGTAGGCCTTGACGCGCTGCTCCACGATCAGGTGGATGAGCGCGAACCGGCCCTCCTCCTGGACCGCCTTGAGCGCCGCGTCCACGGCCGCCGGCACGTCCGCGTCCCGCTCCACGCGCACCCCGAAGCCGCCGAACGCCTGGGCCATGGCGGCGAAGTCGGGGTTCTTCAGCTGGGTGCCGGAGACGCGCCCGGGGTACTGGCGCTCCTGGTGGGTGCGGATGGTGCCGTACTCCTGGTTGTCCATGACGATCACGAGGGGCGTGGCGCCGTACTGCGCGGCGGTCGCCAGCTCCTGGCCGTTCATGAGGAACTCGCCGTCGCCGGCGATGGTCACCACGGTGCGGTCCGGGAAGTTCAGGGACGCGGCCACGGCGCCCGGCACCGAGTAGCCCATGGAGCCGTTGCGGGCCGAGATCATGGCGCGGTAGCCCTCGGTCGGGAAGTACCGGTGCGCCCAGTTGGTGTGCTCGCCCGCGCCGAGGGAGATCATCGAGTCCTTCGGCAGCTTCGGCACCAGGTTGGCCATGAGGGTGGCCATCTTCGCCTGGCCCTCGGACGGCTCGGCCGGGGGCAGGGCCGCGAACTTCTCCTGCTCGCCGCGCATGCGGGAGGTCCACTCCTCCCACTCCGGCTTGACCTCGAGCTCCATGCGGACGAGGTCGCGGATGAACACGTCCGGCTTGGCCACGATCTGGTGGGACACGGGGCCGGAGCGGCCGCGCAGGGACGGGTCGATGGTGACCAGGAAGTTCTTCTTGTCCCAGTTCTGGCGGATGGTGAAGCCGTTGGTCACGACGTCGCCCGGCACGGTGCCGACGAACACGATGAGGTCGGTCTCCTCGAGCATGTCGTAGGTCGGCTTCGGGCGGCCGTAGCCGATCGGGCCCACGTAGGACGGCGAGGAGAACGGCACGGTGCCCTCGGTGCGCCACTCGGCGGCGGCGGGGATCTTGTGCTCCTCCAGCCACGTCGTCAGGGTCTGCGCACCCTCGTCCGTCCAGTCGTTGCCACCGGTGATGAACAGCGGCTTGCGGGACTCCTTGAGCGCGGCGTGCAGGGACTTCCAGTCCTCCACGGTCATGCCGCCCGGGGCCACGGGGATCTGCGGGTGCAGGTGCGCATCGATCTCCTCACGGATCACGTCCTCCGGCAGGCCGACGACGACGGGCCCGGGCCGGCCCGAGCTGGCGGCGAACATGGCCTCGGCCACGATCTCGGAGGCGCGCTCCGGGTGGTCCAGGACCATCACGCGCTTCGCACCGGTGCCGAACCAGGCGTGCGGGTCGAACTCCTGGAAGGCCTCGCGGTCGCGGTGCTCGAACGGGATCAGGCCGACGAACAGCACGAGCGCCGTCGAGTCCTGCCACGCGGTGTGCAGGCCGACGTGGGCGTTCGCGGCGCCCGGGCCGCGCGTCACCATGGCGACGCCAGGGACCACGTTCATCTTGCCGTCGGCCTCGGCCATGTACGTGGCGCCGCCCTCGTGGCGGCACACCACGTTCTCGATGCCCGAGTCGTGCAGGCCGTCCAGGACGTCCAGGTAGGACTCGCCCGGCACGGAGTAGACGCGCTTCACGCCGTGGGACTCGAGGGTCTTGACGATGACGTGCCCGGCGGAGAGGCGACCGGTCGCCTGGGAGGTCTGGGACATGGAGGTCTCCTGTGCTGGTTCGGGGGCCCCTCCGGCCCCGTGGGTGCACCCCGCCGCGCAGACGGGGTCCGTGGGGGTCAGGGTACTGGACGGGACGGCGCCGGAGGCGACCCGATACGCGGCGTGAAGCCGGTGACGGGAGGGCGGGCCCGCCGTACGATTTCCCCATGCTCTCCGCGCCGACGCTCTCCCGCCTCGCCTCCCTGGCCGCGTTCCTGAACACCGCCCCCGGACTGCGGGGCGGTCAGCCGGCCGACGAGCGGTTCACCGCCGCCACGCAGCTGCCCTCCCTCGTCCCTGAACTCCAGGAGGACGAGGTCCGCCTCCGCCTGGCCGCCGCCGCGGCCGTGCGTGGCCGCGAGCTCCGCGGCCGTCTGGCCGAGGTCTGGGCCCTCGCCGCCGGGGACGAGGCGGCCGCCGTGGAGCGCGTGAACGCCCTCCTCGCCGCGGCCGGCCCGCTGCGGCTGACGGCCGGGGGCGACGTCGTCGGGCTGGCCCCGGCGCAGGTCCCCGCCGACGCGGTGGAGCGGCTGGCCGCGATGGCCGCCCTCGCGCTGGCGGAGACCGCGATGGACGGCGAGCTGACCCGCCTGCGCGTGTGCGAGGGCGAGGACTGCGAGAACGCGCTCGTGGACGCCAGCCGGAACCGGTCCAAGCGGTTCTGCGACGAGGCCAACTGCGCCAACCGCACCCACGTGCGCTCCTACCGGGCACGGCTGGCCGAGGCGGCGGAGTCCGCCCCCGCGGCGGATCCGGCCGGGCCGGAGGAGGCGGAGGCGCCGGAGGCCGTCGTGGACTCCGAGGCGCCCGAGGCCGCCGTGGACTCCGAGGCCGCCGCCGACGAGCCCCGCCGGGAGACCAAGAAGGAGAAGAAGGAGCGCAGGAAGGCGGAGAAGAAGGCCCGCAAGAAGGCGGAGAAGAAGGCCGGCAAGAAGAAGTCGGACAAGAAGAAGGACTGACCCGGCCCCACCCGCCAGGTGACCCGCCGCTGAACATCGGGGGACGGGGCGGCCTCTGGTTCCGTCGGCCGGCCGGACGCCCCTAGCCTGCGAGACATGAGCGAGCACACCCCCGCCCACACCCCCGCGTCCCTCGGACCCGCCCACCGCAAGGTCGGCGTCGTGGGGGCCGGCGGCGTCGGCACCGCGATCTGCTACGCGGCGCTGATCCGCGGCGTCGCCCGCGAGGTCGCCCTCTACGACATCGACGAGCCCAAGGTCCGCGCCGAGGTCCTCGACCTGGCCCACGGCACCCCGTTCACCTCTGCATCCGCGATGACCGGCGGCGCGGACCCGGACGTCCTGGCCGGCTGCGAGGTCGTGGTGATCACGGCCGGCGCCAAGCAGAAGCCGGGGCAGACCCGCCTCGACCTCGGCGCGCACAACGTGGAGATCCTGCGCGGCCTGCTGCCCCAGGTGCAGGCGCACGCGCCGGAGGCGCTGATCGTGCTCGTCACCAATCCCGTGGACGTCCTCACGCTGGTGGCCCAGCGCCTCACCGGTCTGCCTGCCGGCCGGGTGATCGGCTCGGGCACCCTCCTGGACACGTCCCGCCTGCGGTGGCTGCTGGCGTCGCGGGCGCAGGTCCACGCGTCGTCGGTGCACGCGGCCATCCTCGGCGAGCACGGGGACACGGAGTTCCCCGCGTGGAGCTCGGCGCGCATCGGCCCGACGCCCCTCCTCGAGTGGCCGACGCCGGCCGACCCGCTGTTCACCCGCGCCGACCTGGACGAGGTGGCGGACACCGTGGTGCACGCCGCGTACGAGGTGATCCAGGGCAAGGGCGCCACCACGTACGCGGTCGGCGTGGCCACGACCCGCCTGCTCGAGGCGATCCTGCGCGACCAGCACGCCATTCTGCCGGTCTCCACCGTGCTCGACGGCGTCCACGGGCTCTCCGACGTCGCCCTGTCCATGCCGTCCGTGGTGGGGCGCGACGGCGTCACCCGCGTGATCCAGCCCGAGCTGGACGACGCGGAGATGCGGGCGCTGCACGCCTCGGCGGACGCGCTGCGGCGGGAGGCACGCAGCCTCGGGTTCTGAGGCGCCGGCCTCAGGCGCGCGGGGCGTCGCCTCCGGTGCCGCCCTGCTCGCGGCGCTCGGCGGCGGCCTGGGCGCGGCGGTCGGCGGCGGCCTTGCGGAACATCTCCTCGGAGGAGCGGTTCACGCCGGAGCCCTGGGAGAGGTGGTCCGGGTTCTCGCGCGCGGCGAGCTGCAGCATGGCCACCACCACGAGCGAGGTCATGAAGAAGACGCCGAAGGCGATCAGCGCGATGTCGACGCGCAGTGGATTCTGGGTGCCGCCGGAGGCCGTGATGCCGGCGATCACCCCGCCGATCAGGCCGAGCACGGCGGAGAAGACGAGCGGGCCCTTGACCGTGGTGCGCAGACCGCCGCGTGCCGGGCGGCCGGATCCGGCGCGATCGGCGGACGGGCGGGGGGACGGTGCGCTCACGGCGGGACTCCTGACGGCTGGGGGCGGCTGGGGCGGCACGGCCCGCGCAGGCGCCCGGGGCTGAGGCCCTCGGGGCGCGGCGGACCGGAGCCAGTCTACGCGTCCGGCCGGCGGGTGGCCCCTCGGGGCCCCGAGGTCCTCCCCCGGCGAACGTCCGCCCCGCGGGTCAGGACGACGACGTCGGCCCGGTTCAGAGGCCCCTGGCCGTGCCCCGGTCCCGGCGCACCTCGTGGTGGAAGCCGAGCCCGGAGACCATCAGGAGCACCCCGATCAGGATCGCCCCGCCGCCGGCGATGCCGAGCAGGGCGTGCGGGCCGAAGCCCTGCAGGGCCGCCACGACCACGCCGCCCCCGGAGAGCAGGCCCACGAGTCCGGTCCACAGCTGGTCCCGCGCGGGGATGAACTCGCGGCGGTGGCGGGCCCACGCCACGAGCTCGGCGACGCCGCCGAGCACGAGGGCGGCGCCGGCCGCCACGCCCACCGCCGCCGGGGACCCCAGGAACAGCAGCACGATCACGCCGAGCATCCACGCGGCCGCCGCCAGGGACAGCGGGGAGCGCATGGCCACGGGCACCGGGTCGCGGCGCAGGTACTCCCACATCGCCGAACCGGAGAACGCCAGGTACAGCGCGAACATGACCTTCATCCACGTCAGGCCCGGCTCGGCGACGAACACGGTGGTCAGACCGAACGCCAGCGCCACCACGGCGCGGATCAGGATCGGCTTGAACACCACGGACGAGATCTCGAGGGGGGTCTGCACGGTAGCCACCGCCCCAGTCTAGGAGCAGTGCGGCCGCGGCCCGGCCCGCGCGTCACCGCCCGGACGCGCTCACACGACGCCGAGCCGCATCCAGTCGTCGCGCCGGGCCCGCCAGCCGAGGGTGAGCGCCCGCATCCCCATGTAGACCCCCGCGAAGCCGAGCCAGAGCAGGCCCAGCTGCACGCCGGCGTCGGGCACGGCGGCGTTCGGTCCGGGCCAGGCCGCGGTCCAGCCGAACCCGCCCGTGGCGAGCTGCGCGAGCACCCAGAGCGCCGGCGCGTAGACCACGAGGTTCACGAGGCCGGCGAGGGCGAGGTAGCGGGCGTCGCCGGCGCCGATCAGCACGCCGTCCAGCACGAACACGTACCCGGCCACCGGCTGCCCGGCGGCCAGCACCCACAGGCCCACGGTGGCGGCGGCCTGCACGGTCGGGTCCGTGGTGAACAGCCCCGGCAGCACCGGTGCCGCCAGGGCCAGCACGGCCCCGGTCACGACGCCGAAGCCCAGCCCCCAGCGCACCATCGTCCGGGTGAGGCGACGGGCGGCGTCCGGCCGGGCGGCCCCGAGCTCGGCGCCGATCAGGGCCTGCGCGGCGATCGCGAGGGCGTCGAGGGCGAACGCCAGCGTGGAGAACAGCGTGAAGACGAGCTGGTGCGCGGCGAGGGTGAGGTCGCCCGCGCCGGCGGCGGCCATGACGGTGATGAGGATGGCCGCGCGCAGGCTCGCGGTGCGCAGCAGCAGCCACGAGCCCACCTGGGCCGTGGCGCGCATGCCCGACGCACGGGGCGCCCACACCGTGCCCGAGCGGCGGAAGCGCGGGGCCAGCACGAACAGGTACGTCACGAGCATCGCCCACTGCACCACGGACGTGCCGACGGCCGAGCCGGCCACGCCCCAGCCCAGCCCGTACACCAGGGCCACGTTCAGCCCGATGTTCGCGCCGAAGCCCACACCCGCCACCACGAGCGGCGTCACGGTGTCCTGGAGGCCGCGGAGCACCCCGGTGGCCGCGAGCACGGCCAGCAGGGCCGGCAGCCCCGGCATGGACCAGCGCAGGTAGGCGACGGCGTGGGCCTGCACCTCGCCCGTCGCGCCGAGGGCCGCCGTCAGCGCGGGGGCCGCGAGCCAGCCGAGGACGGCCAGCACCGCGCCGAGCAGCAGGCCCAGCCAGATGCCGTCGCGGCCGCGGTCCATCGCGGCGGCCGGGTTCCCCGCCCCGATCAGCCGGGCCACCGCCGGGGTGGTGGCGTAGGCCAGGAAGATCATGAGGCCGGTGAGCGTGTGCAGGATGGTGGTGCCGATCCCGACGCCGGCCAGCTGGGCCGTGCCCAGGTGCCCGATGATCGCGGTGTCGGCCAGCAGGAACAGCGGCTCCGCGATGAGCGCGCCGAACGCGGGGACCGCGAGCGCGAGGATGCGCCGCGTGAGGGCGCGCGCGTCCTGCGGGGCGGGCGCCGCCGTCGAGCCGGAGGGTCCCGCCATCTCAGCCCAGCAGGGCCAGCAGCGGGGCCAGCGCCGTGGTCGGGGCAGTGGGGCCGGGCAGCGTGTCCGGCAGCAGGGGGGCCACGAGGTAGAGCATCGCGATGGCGATGCCGTTGTTCACCATGTGCAGCAGCACCGCGTACCCGAACGAGCGGCCCATCAGGATGTAGGACACCGTGATCGCCACCGCGAGGGTCAGGTACGGGACGGTCTCCACGAGCCGGAAGTCGCCGCCGGTGCCGAGGAAGTGCAGGAGTGTGAACGCGAGCACGGAGACCACGGCGCACACCCACACGTTGATCCAGCGGGAGAGCTTGCCGATCAGCAGGTGGCGGAACAGGTACTCCTCCACGAGCGGGGCGGCCACCACGGTCATGAGGATCATGAGCACGGGCGGGGCCTGCGTGGTCATCTCCTCGAGCGCGGCCTGGTTGGCGCTGGTCTGCGCCTCCCCGATGAGGCTCAGCACGATCACGTTCACGACGATGCACGCCAGCCACGTGGCGGGCAGCAGCAACAGCTTCCACCACGTCCCCGTGCGGAACACCCGCAGCGACGTCACGAGCGGGCGCCAGGCCACGGCCAGCACGAGCACCACGAGGATCGCGTAGCTGACGATGTTCACCGTGAACCCGTCGCGGACCAGGTCGAACGCCTCGAGGTCACCGGGGACCAGGCCGAGCGACACCGCCAGCCACAGCCCCAGCCCGAGCACCATGAGCGCCACGTACACGAGCACCACGACGGCGTCGCCCCAGTGGAACCGACCCGGGGTCCAGTCCGGCGCGGGGCGGGCCGCGGGCCGGCGGCCGGGCCAGCCGGCGGGGACGCCACCGGGGGCGCCGGGGTGCCCGTGCAGGCTCGGGGCGACGGCGGCGCGGCGGGCGGACGGCCGGCCCGACGGCGGCCAGCCGGCGGGCGGACCGGCCGGCGGGCCAGAGGGAGGAACGCTCATGGCGGCCACGCTACCAACGGGGGCGGACGCGCCAGGCCGCGGGCGCCGTCGTCGGGAGCGGCTCCGTGGCCCACGCCACGCCCGCGCGCCCGCGACACGCGCGCGGTGGCGGCGGGCCGAACGCCTCGTCTACGGTGCTCCCCATGGCCTTGTTCTCCCAGCCGGTGTTCATCAACCTCCCGACGACGGACACCGAGCGGATCCGTGAGTTCTGGACGACCCTGGGCGCCACCGCGATGGACGACTACTCGGACGAGCACTCGGTGTGCATCGAGCTCACCGAGTCGACGTACGCGATGTACCTCAGCCCCGGCTACTACACCGACTTCATCGGCAACCGTGAGATCGCCGACTGCCTCACCACCAACTCCGCCCTCATGGCGCTGACCGTCGGCGACGCCGCGGCGGTGGACGCCCTGGCGGACCGGGCGATCGAGCTCGGCGCCGCCGAGGTGCCCCTGCCCGAGGACCTGCGCGAGGAGATGGCCGACTCCGGCATGCACTCCCGCGAGATCGTCGACCCGGACGGGCACCAGTGGGAGTTCGTCACCGCCTGAGCCCGCCGGCTCAGGCGCCGAGTCGCCCGGTGAGGCGCGCGTGCATCGCCGCGGAGGCCTCGTTCAGCCCCGTCACCTCGGCGTGGATCCCGTGCCGGGCGTACTTGGTCAGCACCGAGTCGAGCGCGGCCACAGTGGAGGCGTCCCACACGTGCGCGGCACTCATGTCGATCACGACGCGCGGCGGGTCGAGGGCGTACTCGAACTGCGAGTAGAGGTCGTTCGAGGACGCGAAGAACAGGGCGCCGTGCACGCGATACGTGACGGCGTCGCCGTCGTCGTGGACCTCGCGGACCACCGTGACCAGACGCGAGACGCGCTGAGCGAAGAGCACCAGCGCAGCGAGCACGCCCACACCCACGCCGATCGCGAGGTTGTGAGTGAGCACCGTGGCCGCCACGGTCACGACCATGACGGCGGTCTCCGAGCGCGGCATCGCGCGCAGGGTGGCGGGGCGCACCGAATGCCAATCGAAGGTGGCGGCGGCCACGAACATCATCACGCCCACGAGCGCGGCCATGGGGATCTGCGCCACGAAGCCGCCGAAGGCCACCACGAGCACCAGCAGGAACACGCCCGCGAGGAACGTGGAGATCCGGGTGCGGGCGCCGTTCGCCTTGACGTTCATCATGGTCTGCCCCACCACGGCGCAGCCGCCCATGCCGCCGAACAACCCCGAGACCACGTTCGCGACACCCTGCCCCCAGGACTCGCGCGTCTTGTCCGAGCGGGTGTCGGTGATGTCGTCCACGAGCTTCGCGGTGAGCAGGGACTCGAGCAACCCCACGAACGCGATGCCGACGCTGAACGGCAGGATCAACCGGAGGGTCTCCCACGTCAGCGGGACGTCCGGCAGGCCGAGCACGGGCAGCGCATCCGGCAGCGCGCCCCGGTCCCCCACGCGCGGCACGGCCAGGCCGGCGGCCATCACCAGGGCGGTGACCACGACGACGGCCACGAGCGTCGCAGGCACCGCAGTGGTGAGCCGCGGCAACAGCACCACGATCGCCAGGGCCAACGCCGTGAGCGGGTACACGAGCCACGGGACGCCGATCAGCTCGGGCAGCTGCGAGGTGAACACGAGGATGGCCAGCGCGTTGACGAACCCCACCATCACCGAGCGCGGGACGAACCGCATGAGCCGGGCCACACCGAACACGCCGAGCAGGATCTGGATGACGCCGCCGAGGATGATCGCGGCAAGCAGGTGCCCCACCCCGTACGCGTGGGACAGCGGTGCGACGACGAGCGCCACCGCCCCCGTGGCCGCGGAGATCATGGCGGGCCGGCCGCCCACGATCGCCGTGGTCACCGCCATGGTGAAGGAGGCGAACAGGCCGACGCGCGGGTCCACGCCCGCGATGATCGAGAACGCGATGGCCTCCGGGATCAGCGCGAGCGCCACCACGACGGCGGCCAGCACCTCCGTGCCCAGCAGCCGAGGGCTGCGCAGGGTGCGCAGGACGGACTGCCGCTGGAGCGGCGTGAGGGCAGGCGGGGGCGCGGCGGGTAAGGCGGGCATGCTCCCGAGGGTAGCGGTGCGCGGGCGGGGTGCCCGCCGGTGAGCGGGCCCGCCCGCCACCCCTCACGCCGTCCGCATCACCCGCACGGGGTCGCGGAACGCGGCGAACGCCGCCGGGGCGAGGCTGGCCAGCAGCGCGGTGAGGGCGGCCAGCACGGCCACCGCCGCCACGAAGTCCACCCCCAGCGTCCCGCCCTGGCCGGCGACGACGGCGTACCCGGCTCCGGAGCCCAGCACGGCGCCCAGCAGCGCAGGCACGGCGGTGCGCACGGCCACGAGCAGGATCAGGTCTCCGCGGCCGATGCCGAGGGTGCGGCGGCGGCCGAGGTCGCGGCGGCGGATGAGGACGTCGGCGAGCACCACGATGGACACGAAGAACGCGCCGGCTCCGAGGATCAGCAGCAGCAGGGAGCGTCCGAGCCCGGCGAGCTCGCCGGTGATCACCTGGTTGCCGGCGGAGAGGGCACGGGCGGTCTGGATGGAGGAGGCGCGCGGGTCGGGGTCGATCACGGCGAGCGCGGCCTCCTGCATGGCGCGGGTGCCGGCGGTGTCGGCGGCGAGGACGCGGACCTGCTGCATCACGAGGGCGTCCGGGGCGGCGGGGACGGTGAGGGCGTAGCCGTCGAGGTCCTGGAAGGGGTCCTGGGCCTGGAACGCCCCGACGACGGCCCACTGGCGGCCGTCCGTGGCCTCGATCGCTCCGGAGGGCTGGGCGAGGCCGAGCTCGGCGAGCTTGGCCTCGGGGACCACCACCTCGCCGGGGGCGGGCAGGCGGCCGCGGGTCAGCTCGATGCCACGGTCCAGGGTGCCGACCACGTTCGTCACGGCCACGCGGGCGCCGCCCCGGCCGATCCCGGTGTTCACGGCGTCCATGGGCGAGTCCCGGGCGAGGGCGGCCTCGGCGGTGTCGAGTCCGGCGAGGGTGGCCGCGGTGGCGCCGGTGAGGAAACCGGTGCCGCCGGTGTCGGTGACGGTGAGCACGCGGGCGCCGGGGCCGGAGAGCTCTGCGGCGACGGCCGCCTCGGTGGCGGCCTGCCTGCCCACGGTGGCCACGGCGGCGAAGCACATGGCGGCCACCACGAGCAGCACGAGGGCGGAGGGCACGGGAGAGGTGCGTGCGGCGGTGACGGCTTCACGCAGCAGGGTGCGCAGGTTCATGGGCGGTCCTCCCGGTTCACAGCCGCACCACCTCGTCGGCGCGGGCGACGACGGCGGGGTCGTGGGTGGCGACCACCACGGTGCGCCCCTCGGCGGCGGCATCGGCGAGGGCGTCCATGACGAGGCCGGCGTTGTCCGGGTCGAGGTTGCCCGTGGGCTCGTCCGCGAGGACGACGACGGGCGCGTTCACGAGGGCGCGGCACACGGCCACCCGCTGCGCCTGCCCGCCGGAGACCTGCCCGGGCCGGTGGTCGGCGCGGTGGGCGAGGCCGAAGCGCTCGAGCAGCGCCCGTGCCCGGTCCTCGAGCGTCTGGCGCTCCAACCCGGCGTAGAGGCCGGGCTCCACCACGGAGTCCAGGATGGGGCGGGACGGGTCCAGCTCCGAGTCCTGGAACACGAATCCCACGGAGGTGGCGCGCAGGCGGGAGCGCTCCCGGTCCGGGCGGGTGGAGGCGTCGACGTCGCCGAGGCGCACCACTCCGGAGGTGGGCGTGAGCATGAGCCCGAGCACGTACAGGAGGGTGGACTTGCCGCGCCCGGAGGGTCCGGTGAGGGCGGTGACGGCGCCCGGCGTGAACGCGTGGGTGAGGCCGTCGAACAGCTCCTCGGCGGCGCGGGTGTAGGCGAAGCGCAGGTCCTCGACGGCGAGGGCGGCGGGGACGACGGGGGCGGCGGGCGTGCCCGGGGTGGCGGGCCCCGTCATCGGGTGCCGTTCAGCACGCGCACCTGCTCGCCGGCGTCCACGCCGTCCACGACGGCGAGGCCGTCGGCGGAGCCGAGGACGGTGACGGTGCGGTCCTCCGCGGCGCCGTCCCGGACCACCGTGACCGTCGCGGCGCCGTCTGGCTGGGTGCGCAGGGCGGACACGGGGACCACGGGCCCGGAGACGGGCGGGACCACGCTGACCTGGGAGAGCAGGGAGGTGGTGGCGTCGGCGGGCAGGGTGTCGCAGTCCTCGCCGCAGACCACGCCGCCGTCCGGGGCGGTGAGGGTGATGCGGATCAGGCCCTGCTCGTCGGAGGTGGACTCGCCGGCGACGGCCTTCCATTCGTGTTCGCCGTGGGGCACGGTGACCTGGGTGCCGGCCGGGATGAGGGCGGCCTGCTCCTGGTTGACCTCGAGGGCGAAGTCCGGTTGGTCGCCGGGGCGGGCCACCACGTTCTCGCCGCCGGCGAGGGTGGTGCCGACGGCGGTGGTCTTCGCGTCCACGCTGAGGGGCGCGGGGAGGGCGTCGAGGACCACGAGCTGGCCGAGCTCCACGGTGTCCGCGGCGGGGTAGCCGCGTTCGGTGAGCCAGTCGTCCCAGGCGTCCGCGGTGGCCTCGTCCCACGTGCCGGTGGCCTCCACCTTCGCGCCGGTGGCGGCGAGCATGCGCTGGAACGCGGCGACGTCGTCGCCGGAAGTGCCCTCCCCGAGAGGGCGCCACTGGGGAAGCTCGCCCTGGAGGACGAGCACGGGCTTCTGGGCGACGGCGTACAGCACCTCCCCGGCAGCCACCTCGCCGGACTCTCCGGCCCGGGTGACGACGCCGGTCAGCGCGTTCACCGCCGCCGGCGTCTGCTCGCGCGACACGGAGACGCCGAGGGTGATGACGCGGCCGAGCTCCTGCTCGGCGACGGTGACGAGGGCGCTCGCGGCCGGACGCTGCTCGGCCTGAGCCGGAGGGGTGAGCGTGACCCGGCCGGCCCAGAAGGCGAGCGCGGCGACGGCCACGAGCGCAAGGACGAGGGCGGCCCAGCGGGCGGGGCGATTCATCCGGATGACCCCCAGAAGACATCCTGCGGCGGAAGCTCCGGGCATGTCTGCGCGACCTCGGCCTGGCGTTCTGCCGACACGCCCCTCATGCTGTCCGCGAAGGGCCACCACTGGTGGCGGCCTGGAGTGTAGAACGCGGAGACGAATGCCTCTTTGGAGGGGCGCGCGGAGGTGTCGACCGTGTAGCCGTAGGCCTCGAGACACGGGATGAGGTATTGGTCCCAGTAGTCATAGACGAGGCGGAGCTGCGGATCGGTCCAGTCCTGGGTGTAGCTCGGATCCACCGGGTGCTGTGCGTAGCAGGTCACGTAGGCCGCCTCGAAAGCAGACCTCTGGGACTCAGGTGGGGTGTCGATCTGAATTCCCCCGGTCGGACCGACCGAGTTCGGCCACCCGGCCTCGGCCAGGCATGTGGACACCATGCGGTCCGACTCGAGGGACGTGGCGTACCACCCGGAGCGCTCCACCTGAGGCGGCGCGGGCATTCCCGCCCCCTGAGCGTGCCGCGCGACTTGCTCACGGTAGGCGCGCTCCTTCTCCGCCTCCGTCGTCAGGAGGGGTTCGATCCTCTCGGTGGGAACCCACTGCGAGGCGTCCCAGGTCTTCTCGGCCGTCGCGGTGGGGGGAGCGGCGACCGTGGATGAACCGCCGAGGCCCGCAGACTCCCGACCGACGCAGCCGGTGAGGGTCAGGGCGACGGCCGCCACCAGGGCGGCCGTCGCAGGAATGCGTAATGAAGTCATCGGTGCCGGCGAGTCAGTACGGGTAGTAGCAGTAGCCGTAGGTGCCCGACAGGAGGAGTCCTGCGCTGCAGTCCTGCCGACCGGAGTCCGTCAGCGCCTGCGCTGGCACCGCACCGGAGACGGCCAACGGTCCAGCGACGGCCACGCCGGCACCGACCTTAGAAATCCGCTGCTTCATACCCATGTCGCTCCTCCTTATGGTTCACGCTCATTCGTGATCTGCGTCACACTCTATGAAGGTGCTCGCCCTGTGTCCAGAGAATTCTCGGTCGGTCCACAGACGTGCCCCACCAGGGAGTCAAGAGGGTCCTGCGCGTGACGGATGCGCAATCTCAGGGGACGAATGAGCGCGGCCACACCGGCAGGGGTGGCCCGACGATCGGGTTTCGATACTCCCGTCACCGCCGCGCGCCCTAGCCCCGTACACCTCCGGCTCCGGAGAGGTGCGGGCTCGTGAAACTCACCGGCACCTGGATCGAGAAGGTCATCGGGTGGTCCCGTGTCGCAGCGACGCCAGCGGCCAGTGGCTGGGCGCCGGCGCCATCCAGCCCCGGCCTCAGCGGGCGTCCTCGCGCGCGGCGGGCGCGCCGTCGTCGTCCTGCTCCTCCGCCTGTTCCCCGCCCTGGAACTGGCTCCTGTACAGCCGGAAGTACGCGCCGCGAGCGGCCAGCAGCTGATCGTGCGAGCCCTGCTCCACGATGTCGCCGTCCTCCATCACGAGGATGACGTCCGCGTCCCGGATGGTGGAGAGGCGGTGGGCGATCACGAAGCTCGTGCGGTCCGAGCGCAGCGCCGCCATCGCGCCCTGGACCAGCACCTCGGTGCGGGTGTCCACGGAGGAGGTGGCCTCGTCCAGGATCAGGAGCGAGGGCTGGGCCAGGAACGCACGGGCGATGGTGATGAGCTGCCGCTCGCCCGCGGACACGTTGGCGGCGTCCTGCTCGATCACGGTGTCGTAGCCGTCGGGCAGGGTGTGCACGAAACGGTCCACGTAGGTGGCCTTCGCCGCCGCGACGACCTCCTCGTCCGTGGCGTCGAGTCGGCCGTAGCGGATGTTCTCCCGGATGGTCCCGCCGAAGAGCACGGCGTCCTGGAGCACCATGCCGGTGGCGGCGCGCAGCTCGCCGCGGCTGACCGTGCGGGTGTCCACGCCGTCCAGCAGGATCCGCCCGCCGTCCACCTCGTAGAACCGCATGATCAGGTTGACCAGGGTGGTCTTGCCGGCACCGGTCGGCCCGACGATCGCGACCGTCTGCCCCGGCTCCGCCACGAAGTTCAGGTCCGTGATGAGCGGCTTCTCCGGCGTGTAGGAGAAGCGCACATGCTCGAACTCCACGCGACCGCGCAGCGGGCGCGGGAGGTGGGCGACGCCGTCGGGCCCGGGGATGGCGGAGGGCGCCGTTTCCCGAACGAAAGCGCTCTCGGAGGGCGCCGTTTCCCGAACGAAAGTGCGGGCGGGGGTGCCGTCGGGGGTCTCCTCCGGCTCGTCGAGGAGCTCGAAGATGCGCTCGGCCGACGCCACGCCGGAGATCAGCATGTTGGACATGCCGGCGATCTGCCCAAGCGGCTGGTTGAACTCGCGCGAGTACTGGATGAACGCGGTCACGGCGCCGAGGGTCATCTGCCCGTTGGCCACGCGCAGGCCGCCGACCACCGCGATGCCCACGTAGCCCAGCCAGTTCACCCACTGCATGATCGGCATGATCATCCCCGAGTAGAACTGCGCCGTGAACGCGGCCTCGTACAGCTCCTCGTTGCGCTCGTCGAAGCGCGCGGCCATGTCCCGCTGACGGCCGAACACGGTCACCAGCTCGTGCCCCGTGAACGACTCCTCGATGTGCCCGTTGAGCCGGCCCGTCTCCCGCCACTGCGCGGAGAACAGCGCCTGGGACTTCTTGCCGATCACGCCCACCACCACACCGGCCACCGGCAGGGCGATCAGGGCGATGAGCGCGAGCTGCCAGGACAGCCAGAACATCATGCCGACGATGCCGATCACGGTCAGCGCCGAGTACACGAGCGAGGCGAACGCCTGCTGGAGGGCCTGCTGGACGTTGTCCACGTCGTTGGTGGTGCGGGAGAGCAGGTCGCCACGCTGCCCGCGGTCGAAGTGGCTCAGCGGCAGCCGGTTGATCTTGGCCTCGATGTCCTCGCGCAGGCGGAACACGAGGCGCATCACGAGGTCGTTGAGCACGCGGCCCTGCAGCCACATGAACAGCTGGGCCACGAGGTACATGGCCAGCACGATCAGGATCAGCCGGCCCAGCTCGGTGAAGTCGATCCCCTCGCCCGGTGTGAACGCCATGCCGGAGAGCATCTCCGCGGCCTGGTCCTCGCCCTGGGCGCGCAGCCCGTCGATGACCTGCTCGCGGCTCAGCCCGCCGGGCATCTGCGCGGAGACCACGCCGCCGAAGATCACGTCCATCGCCCGGCCCAGGACGTGCGGGGCCCACACGTTGAGCACGACGGCGACCAGCACCATCAGCGCGACCACCACCAGGCCCAGCTTCTCCGTGCGGAACAGGCTCATGAGCCGCTTCGCGGACGGCCAGAACGCCTTGGCCTTGCGGGCCGGCCCGCCGCCCCAGTCGTCGGTGGCGCCCTGCTCCTGGATCTCGAGGATCTCCTCGTCCGTCAGGTGCTCGCTCATGCCACGTCCTCCGCGGTCAGCTGGGAGTCCACGATCTCCCGGTAGGTCTGGTTGTCCGCCAGCAGCTCGGCGTGGGTGCCGCGGCCGACCACGCGGCCCTCGTCCAGCACGATGATCTGGTCGGCGTCGGTGATGGTGGCCACCCGCTGGGCGACGACGATCCGGGTCACCCCGGCCGCCGCGCGGTCGAGCGCCGCCCGCAGCCGCGCGTCGGTGGTGACGTCCAGGGCGGAGAACGAGTCGTCGAACACGAGGATCCGCGGCTCGGCCACGAGGGCACGCGCGATGGACAGGCGCTGGCGCTGGCCGCCGGAGACGTCCGTGCCGCCCTGGGACAGGCGCGAGTCCAGACCGGAGGCCGCCGCCTCTGCCTTGCCGGTGGTGCGGGCGCGCACGAAGTCGGCGGCCTGGGCCGTCTCGAGGGCCGCCCAGATGCGCTCGTCCGAGGCGTCCGGGGCCCCGAACTGCATGTTCTCCCGCACGGTGCCCGAGAACAGGTACGGCTTCTGCGGCACGAGGGCCACGGCCTCGGTCAGCTCGGCCCGGGCCAGGTCGGTCACCGGCACGCCGTCCACGAGCACCTCGCCGGACGTCGCGTCGTACAGCCGCGGCAGCAGGCTGATCAGCGTGGACTTGCCGGAGCCGGTCGAGCCGATGATCGCCGTCGTGGTGCCGGGGGCGACGGCGAAGCTGACGTCGTCGAGCACCGGCGCCTCGGCGCCGGGGTACTGGAAGGTGACGTGGCGCAGCTCCACGGCGCCGTCGCGACGCGCGGGGGTCACCGGGCGGACCGGCTCAGCGAGCGTGGGGACGGTGTCCAGGACCTCGCCGATGCGGCGGGCGGAGATCACGGCGCGCGGGAGCATCATCATCATGAAGGTGCCCATCATCACCGCCATGAGGATCTGCAGCAGGTACTGCATGAACGCGGTGAGCGCGCCGACCTGCACGAGCCCCGCGTCCACGCGCTCGCCGCCGAACCACAGGACGGCGGCGGTGGCGAGGTGGAGGATCATCGTGATGACCGGGCCGAGCAGCACGAACAGCCGGCCGATCCGCACGGACGTCTCCGTCAGGGCGGCGTTGGCGTCCGTGAACCGGCGTGTCTCGTGGCGCTCGCGCACGAACGCGCGGACCACGCGGATGCCCTGGATCTGCTCGCGCATCACGCCGTTGACGTCGTCGATGTTGTCCTGCATCCGCTGGAACAGCGGCATGAGACGCGCGACGATCCACGCCACGATCACCAGCAGCACCGGCACGGAGACCCACACGAGCCAGGACAGGCCCGGGTCCTCGCGGATGGCCATGATGATGCCGCCGACCGCCATGATCGGCACGGCCACCATGAAGTTCAGGGCCATGAGGGTGAGCATCTGGACCTGGTTGACGTCGTTGGTGCCGCGCGTGATGAGGGTCGCGGCGCCGAAGCGGCCGAGCTCCTCCGCGGAGAACGCGTCCACGCGGGTGTAGACGGCGCGGCGCAGGTCCCGGCCGACGCCCATCGAGGCCTTCGCGCCGAACCACACGGCGGCGATCGCGGCGACCACCTGCACCAGCGCGACGCCGAGCATCACGAGGCCGATGTCCCAGATGCGGGCGGTGTCACCGCGGGCTACGCCCTCGTCGATGATGCGGGCGTTGAGGCTGGGCAGGTACAGCATGGCCAGCGTGCTGATCAGCTGCAGCACGACGACGGCCGCGACGGCGCCGCGATAGCGCCGGCCGTGACGGCGGAGCAGGGTCCAGAGCATGGGGCTCCCAGGGAGTCGGGATGGGCGCGCGGCCGCGTGGGGCCGCAGTGAGGTGGGCCGACGTGGGCCGGGTTCATTGTGCCCCAGCCGCGGGCGAGGAGGTCGGGCAGCAGCCGTCGTCGTCGGACGCCGCGGGCGCACCCCGGACAGCCGGCTGCCGAACCACCCGCTGGCGGACCCGCACGAGGACTGAGCGACGCCAGACGGGGGGCGTGAGCCAGACGTTTCCGCTGCTGAGGGTCCCTCAGAACAGCACGAACATCTGGCTCACGCCCCCGGAACGCCTGGCTCAGCGCCCGAAGAGCCTCGCGAAGAACCCTGCGGCCCCGGCACGGCCCGCGCGGGCTGCGTCGCGCTCGGCATCAGAGTGACGGCCATCGCACCACTGCGCCGCGGGGACGACGGCCTTGACGGACTCGACGTGCCGGCCGCATCCGGCCCAGGTGGCCCTGCGGCAGACGGGTCAGCGCGCCGGACGGCACATGAGGGATCCTTTCGGCGAGGGGGCTTCGGGGTGGCCGGTCAGGCCAGGGTCATGAAGAGCTTCTCGAGCTCGGCGACGGTGAGCTTCTCCTCGTCCTCCGCCTTCTCGGGGTCGGCGAGGCAATACTGCATGGCGGATGAGACGACCGCGAAGCCGGCGCGATCCAGCGCGGTGGAGACGGCGGAGAGCTGCGTGACCACGTCCTTGCAGCGACCCTCGCCCTCGACCTCGCGGAT
>ERZ1023183.68-NODE-68-length-41474-cov-11.130858_pt1 | contig 41474 bp, 41 predicted proteins | sample MGYA00521095_ERZ1023183 | MGnify/ENA primary metagenome ERZ1023183 (study PRJEB32759, sample SAMN07749889) | skin metagenome | biome: transportation; feature: city; material: polyester macromolecule | host: Homo sapiens | place: Hong Kong:TW line | collected... | reverse complement strand
CCGACGGCTGCCACATGCGGCCGGAGCTGCTCGCCGCGATCGGGCAGGTCGAGTCCGGGAACCTTGGCGGGCGCGGCATCGACAAGGCGCACCGGGCCACCCCGGGGGTCTACGGGCCGCCGCTGACCGGCGGGCAGTTCGCCGACATCCCCGACACCGACGGTGGTCGGCTCGACGGGGCGACGCGCTTCGACCGTGCCGTCGGGCCGATGCAGTTCATCCCCTCGACGTGGGAGAGCAGCGGTGTCGACGGCGACGGGGACGGGGACGCCGACCCGCAGAACGTCTACGACGCGGCCGCGAGCGCCGCCGGGTACCTGTGCGCTGACGGCCGGGACATGTCGGATGCGGGTAGCCGTCGAGCCGCGATCCTGTCGTACAACCAGTCCGACGAGTACGTGCGCACCGTGATCGGGTGGCAGACGTACTTCGCGACGTACGGCATCGAGGCGATCGGGCAGACCGCCGGCTACGTCCCGAACGCCTCCAGCGAGGTCGCAGACGAGTCGGAGGACTCGACCACCGGCCCGAAGACGTCGCCGACGCCGAGGCGGACGTCCTCGACGAAGGACCCGAAGCCGGACCGCGACCCCCAGCCCAGGTCGACCCGACCGTCGACGACGCCGTCCGACCCGCGCCCGACATCGACGGCGCCGGGCCCGACGAGCAGCGCGCCACGCCCGACGTCCACCGGTCCACGACCCAGCTCGAGCGCCCCGAGCCCCACCTCGAGCCCGCGGCCGACGTCGCCCCGCCCGACGAGCACGCCGAGCCCGTCGTCGACGTGTCCGCCCGTGACCGGCACGAGCTCGGCGCCGTCGCCGAGCGGCTGCCCGTCCGCGAGCACGACGAGCGCCGGTGCGCGATCGACGTCAGGGGCGGGATCGACGTCCGGGGCGGCCCAGCCGCAGCCGTCGGCCACGAGCACGGCGCCGCCGCGCTGATTCGATTTCGGGGAGGGAGCGCGGCTGCGTTATCCTTCCTTGTCGCTCGCACGGGCGATCGTCGCGGATCCGTTCGCGACACCGGGGTGTGGCGCAGCTTGGTAGCGCGCTTCGTTCGGGACGAAGAGGTCGCAGGTTCAAATCCTGTCACCCCGACCACTCGACTCAGGCCTCTGACCAGCAGGAACTGCGGTCAGGGGCCTTCGTCGTCCACGAGCGTCCTCAGCATGCGGTGGATACGGCGCGCGTCGGCTGCGGACTCGTGGACCACGCCGAGATGTCCGAAACTGCGCCCATCGGCGGCTGAGAAGCGCCGATCCGTGCATCTCGGTGACGAACGACCGGGTCAGCGAGGGCGGACCGTGAGGATCTGCGAGCTGACGCCGACCGGGCCGTGGACGTCGTGGACGGTGCTGTGCGTCAGGCCGATGCCGTCGTCCGCGAACGACACCCTCGTGTCCAGCCCGACCCACTCCCCCCGCGGCGCGGTGTGCAGGTGCGCGGTCAGGTCGAGGTTCGGGAACGCCACCCGCGACGGATCTGCCCGCGTGTTCATCCCGTTGGCGATGTCGAGGAGACCGACGAACCGCGCGAGCTCGGACACCTCGTCCCCCTCGACGAGCGGGTGCGCCGTCCGCGCCCAGACCCGCCCTCGACCCGCCCCGGTGTGGGTGCGCCGCACCTCGATCGAGCGGATGAACCCGCCGGGCCACTCGCTGCTCGCGTCCCAGGGCTCGGCCTCCTCGGGCCCGGGGATCGGCTCGTCCGGCGTACCGACGTCGACGCTCACCTCGTGGGTCGCCTGACGCCACACCCGCGCGACGACGGCATCACGTCCGTCCTGGGTCAGCCGCGCCTCGACCAGCTCGATCGTCCGCCCCGGCCGGACCACGGCGACTGCGACCTCGAAGGGCTGCATGCGGAGCACCCCGAGGATGTCGAACGACAGCCGCGTCACGCGGGCGGTGTCGGCACCCTCCTCGACGTACCGCTCGATCTCGTGGGTGAGGAGGCCGAAGGCCGGCGCGATGTGCTGCTCGGCCTCCGCCCACGCCCCGCTCACGTGCTCCGTCGGACGGAACACCCCCGCCCCGACCCGCTCGAAGTACGCCATACCCCGATTCTCCCCCAGGCCCTTGGGCCACCGGGGGCTGGGCCGCTCGCCGAGCGCTCCGCCGACGGCGCCCCTCAGGTGTTCGCGGCGAGCCAGCCCGCGAGCGCCCGGGCGCTGCCGTCCACCGCTGCCGACCAGTCGTGGGCCGTCTCGTCGGCGTTGTCCGAGACGTGCTTGACCATCCGTAGGGGTACGCCCATGGCCCGGCACGCGTAGGCGATCGCGTACCCCTCCATGTCGACCAGGTGCGCCCGCTCGGCCAGCCGGGAGCGCACCGACGGGTCGCTGACGAGCAGGCTCATGACCCCATCCTCCCGCGAACGCTGCCCCGCGCCGGCGTCCGCGAGCGCGGCCGGAACCACGGTGGGAGGATCGGTGCGTGCCAGATCCCGGAAGCCTCGCCCCGCTCGCGGACCGCTGGCCGTTCGCCCTCGGGCTCGCCGTCCTCACCGTCGCCACGGTGGGGCTCCAGCGCTGGGCCGGTGTCGGCCTCACCCGCCCGACGGTCGTCTCGATCCTCCGCGCCACGGCGCAGCTCGCGATCGTCGCCGTCGCGCTCTCGGGGATCCTCGCGGTGCCGTGGACGGTCGCCCTCTTCCTGCTCCTCATGGTCTCCACGGCGTCGTGGACCTCGGCCCGGCGCCTCCACGAGCTGCACCGCGGCCGGCTGGCCGCACTGCTCGGCGTGCTCGCCGGAGCCGCCGTGACGATCGCGCTCGTCTTCGGTCTTCGGATGATGGACCCGACCGTGCGCAACCTCGTCTCCGTCGGCGGCATCGTCATCGGCAACTGCATGACGGCCGCGACCCTCAGCGGGCGGAACTTCCTCGCTCGCTCCCGCGACCACGCCGCGGAGATCGAGGGCTGGCTCTCCCTCGGCGCGACGCCGCAGCAGGCACACGCCGACGTCGGCCGTCACGCGCTGCGCGAGATGCGCCTGCCGAGCATCGACCAGACGAGCGCGACCGGCATCGTCACGCTGCCGGGTGCCTTCGTCGGCGCGATCATGGGTGGGGCGAGCCCGCTCGACGCCGCGGTCTTCCAGCTCGTCGTCCTCGCGGGGATCGCGCTCGCCGGCACGATCGTCGGGATCGTCGTCACCCGCGTCGCCGGAGGATCGCCGACCGTCCCCGCCCCGGCCGACTGACACGCGTGGCGGGATCGGGCCGGGGTCAGCCCTGGCCGATCGCGTGGCGGAGCTCGACGAACCAGTCGGCGGCGACGTCGAACGGCTTGCCGCCCGCGATCCGGGGGAACTCGATCGCGCGCAGCTCGTCGCCGCGCTCCTCGTCCTGGCCGACGACCCCGGAACCGCCCTCGAGCGCGACGTCGACGGCGAGGTCCGTGCACCGCCGGATGAGGGCGAGGTCCTCGTCGTTCGCGGCGGCCGAGCGGCTGAAGTAGCCGGACTTCTGGACCATCACCTTCTGCGCGCCGACCCGCTGGGCGAACTGCTCGCCGAACCACGCGCCCGGGTTGACCTTGTCGAGCATGACGTGGCCGAACGGGTCCCGCGGCACCTCGGTGCCCGCGGCCTCCATCGCCTCGACGATGTCTGCGACGCCCGCCCCCTCGGACAGGAAGACGTTGACGCAGCCGATCTCGTCCATGACGGCCCGCAGCCGCTCCGCCTCGGCGTCGAGGTCGACGTGCAGCTCCGGCACGTACACGGCGTGGACGTCCCACCGGCGCGGGTCGTTGCCGATCCCCGGGACGAACTCCTGCTGCCCCACCCACTCGTGGTGGCGGAGGGCCGTCTGCGCCGCGAGCCAGCCGCAGTTGCGTCCCATGACCTCGTGGACGATGAGCATCCGGGGGTTGCTGGAGTGCTCGGCGAGGACGTTCCGGGCGAAGATCGCGCCCTGCTCGGCGGCGGTCCACGCGCCGAGGCTCTGGCGGATCGGCACGACGTCGTTGTCGATCGTCTTCGGCAGACCGACGACCTGCAGCCCGTAGTCGTGCTCGGCGAGGTAGGCCGCGAGGTCGGCGGCCGTCGTGTTCGTGTCGTCGCCGCCGATGGTGTGCAGGACGTCGACCCCGTCACGGCGCAGCTGCTCGGCCGCGACCTGCAGCGGGTCGGCACCCTTCGGGACGAGGCCGCGCTTCTCGCAGTCGGCGCGGTTGGTCAGCTTGACGCGCGAGTTGCCGAGCGGGCTGCCGCCGAAGCGGTGGAGCCGGGCCGCGTCGCGCCGCACCTCGTCGGTGACCTCGATCGAGTCACCGGTGAGCAGTCCCGCGTAGCCGTCGCGGTAGCCGATGATCCTGACCTCGGGCGCCACCTGCGTGTACCGCTCGATCAGACCGCCAACCGCGGAGGACAGGCACGGGGCGAGGCCCCCGGCGGTCAGCATGGCGACGGTCTTCACGGTCATGACGGGGTGCATGGCCTCTCGACGTGGTCAATGACGGGCGGCGGGGGCACCGGCGTCGGGACCTGGCTGGACGGACGCAGCCCACGGTAGGTGCTCCCGATGACGACGTCGACCGAGGCGTCCTCGCGATCGGTCTCCTTCATGGTTGCGCCGGCGAAGTGCTGCTCGACCCGCTGGGCGGCCTCGAGGCCGGCAGCGCCGTACCGGATGACGACCCGGTCGTGGGGGTTGAAGCTGTTCTCGGGGTCCGGGCCGACCTCGTCGACGCGGAAGCCCCGGCTCTTGAGCTGGCGACCGACCTTCGCGCCGAGCCCGTCGATCCACGTCGTGTTGTACACGTTGAGGTGCACCTTGTCGGGCATGGGCAGCGGGGGCGGGGGCGCGGGCGCGAGCCTGCGGTACCCGTAGCCGAGGAGGACCTGGACGCTCGTGCCGCTGCGGCCGTCGTCCCACAGCTCGGCGCCGGGCATCTGCTTCTGGACCAGGAGCGCCTGGTCGAGCCCCTCGGGACCGTGATAGATCGTCGCGACGCCCTTGACGTAGTCCTCCGGACGGGCGTTGCCGGCCTGGACGACGTGGAACCCGCGGCGGGCGAGGAGGGTGCCCGTCGTCGTCGCCTGCCCCTGGGTCTCGGTCGCGTTGAGGATGGTCAGGTCGAACGAGCCTCGCTCGGGCGCCCGGACCCGATCGGGGACGCAGGTCTCCTTCTCGGTGCCGATGATGCCCGCCTGGTACGCGCCGGCGACCGTGGCGGAGCCGAGGACGAGCGCGGGCAGCGTGACGAGCAGGGCGAGCTTGCGGTACCGGCGCTGACGCTGCTCCCGCACGAGGACGAGGGGGAGGTCCTCGTAGGGGACGGAGACGTAGAACGGCTCGGACTGCTCGTCCGTCCGCTCGTGCTGCTCGGCCATGCCTATCCCCTTTCGACGCACCGGTCCCCCATCATGCCTCACGAGTCACAAATTTCACATCAGCCACAGGCATTACAGACGGGTCACGAGTCGGTGGACGGCGGGTCGGCTCGTGCGCCGCGAGTCGACCCGTGGTCATCGGATCCGGTGACCACGAGTCGATGGGGTGGGCGCGAGGCGCGGCACGGCCCCTGGACCCTCGGACGAGCGGGGGTGACCGGAGCGGGTCAGGCGACGAGCAGCTCGGCGGTGCGCACGAGGGCGCCGGCGCCGCGCCGGAGGGAGTCCGCGCAGATGAACAGATCGAGCGTGTGCGGGTGCTGGGGGTCCTGCCGCACGCGCCCGACGAACCGCGGGTCGACCCCGACGGAGTCGATCGGCGTCGGGTACTCGCCGTCGGCGTCGAGGGCCACGATCTCCGGGGCCTCGACGAGGGCCTGCCGGGCCCGTTCGACGACGACCCGCCGCTGGAAGGTCGCGTGGACCGACAGCGAATGGTTCGTCACGACGGGCACCTGCACGAACGTCGCCATGACGGCGAGGTCCGGCAGGTCGAGGACCTTTCTCAGCTCGTCGGCGAACTTCCGCTCGAGCGTCGTCCACCCGTCCTCGCGCGTCGTGCCGACCACCGGGACGACGTTGAGCGCGAGCGGGGCGGGGAAGGGCGAGTCGTCGGGCAGGTCGGACAGCGCGCGCCGGACGTCCCCGGCCTGCAGGCCGATGTCCCGTCGTCCGGCGACGGCGTCCAGCTCGGCCCGTAGTCGCTCCATACCGACCGATCCCGGCGAGACGGACGCGATCAGCCCCGTGACGACGAGCTCGCGCAGCCGCCAACCCTGGTGCAGCACCCACGCCGTGTCGATCGCGGTGAGTGCGACCGGGCCGGGGATCGAGACGATCCCGCGCGGGTGGTCGTGGACCCGCTCGGGATTGACCTCGGGCAGGACGAGCGGGACGCCGTCCTCGAGCCGGTGCCCGCCGCTGGCGTCCACGACGATCGCCCCGGCGTCGACGGCGATCTGCGCCCAGCGCGTCGTCGCCTCGGCGGAGAGGTTGAACAGCGCGATGTCGACCCCGCGCAGCGACTCGGGCGTCAGGGTCTCGATCCGCTGCTCCCGCCCGCGGACGGTGTGCGTCCCCGTCGTCATCCCGTCGCAGAGCAGGCGGATCTCACCCCACCGGTCCTCGCGCATGGCGAGGATCTGCAGGATGGCCCGCGCGAAGCGGCCCTTGGCCCCGACCAGTGCGAGCGTCGGCCGGTCCCCCCTGGGCGGCACGAGGGATCAGCGCCCGGTTCCGCCGTAGACGACAGCCTCGCCCTCGGAGGAGTCGAGACCGAACGCCGTGTGGACGGCCTGCACGGCCTCGTCGAGCTGCTCGTCCCGGGTGACGACGGAGATCCGGATCTCGGAGGTGGAGATCATGTCGATGTTGACCCCGGCGTCGGCCAGGGCGCGGAAGAACGTCGCGGAGACGCCCGGGTTGGTCCGCATGCCGGCACCGACGAGGCTGAGCTTGCCGATCTGGTCGTCGTACTGGACCGAGCCGAAGCCGATCTCCTGCTGCACGGCGCTGAGCTCGCGCACCGCGGTCTGGCCGTCGGTCTTCGGCAGGGTGAACGAGATGTCCGTCAGACCCGTCTCGGTCGCCGACACGTTCTGCACGATCATGTCGATGTTGATCTCGGCGTCGGCGACGACCTTGAAGATCTGCGCCGCGCGGCCGGGGTTGTCCGGCACGCCGACGACGGTGATCTTGGCCTCGCTCCGGTCGTGCGCGACCCCGGCGATGATCGGCTCTTCCACGGGCTCTCCTTCGCTGTCGCCGGCGGCCCCGGCGGGGTGGTCGGTGGTCGGCACGACCCACGTGCCCTCCTTGTGCGAGAAGGAGGATCGGACGTGGATCGGCATGTCGTAGCGGCGGGCGTACTCGACGCACCGCAGGTGGAGGATCTTCGCGCCGCTCGCGGCCATCTCGAGCATCTCCTCGTGGGAGATGCGGTCGATCTTGCGGGCGGTCGGCACGATTCGCGGGTCCGCCGTGAAGATGCCGTCGACGTCGGTGTAGATCTCGCACACGTCGGCCTCGAGCGCGGCGGCGAGGGCGACGGCCGTGGTGTCGGAGCCGCCACGACCGAGCGTGGTGATCTCCTTCGTCGTCTGGCTCACCCCCTGGAAGCCGGCGACGATGACGACGTGCCCCTCGTCGAGCGCGCTCGTGATGCGGCCGGGGGTGACGTCGATGATCTTGGCCTTGCCGTGCGAGGTGTCCGTGATGACACCCGCCTGGCTGCCGGTGAACGAGCGGACCGTCGTCCCGAGGTTGGCGATCGCCATCGCGACGAGGGCCATCGAGATGCGTTCGCCCGCCGTGAGGAGCATGTCCATCTCGCGCGGCGGCGGGATGGGGCTGACCTGCTCGGCGAGGTCGAGCAGCTCGTCGGTGGTGTCCCCCATCGCGGAGACGACGACGCAGACGTCGTGACCCGCCTTCTTCGTCTCGACGATCCTCCGGGCGACGCGCTTGATGCTGTCGGCGTCGGCGAGGGAGGACCCGCCGTACTTCTGGACGACGAGGCTCACCGGGGCTCTCTCCCTGTGGTCGTGGCGGCGGTCGCGGCGTGCGACCTCGGGCCCGCCCAGCGTAGCGAGGGTGCCCGACGACGGCGTGGGCATCCGGCCGGTCAGGGGTGGAGAGCGTCGAACTCCGCGTCGGCGACCGTCTCGTCGTCGGCGTCGAGGCGGACGTGGGACAGCAGCCCGAGGACGACCCGCAGCCCGCTGGCCGCCCGCTCGCCCCAGTCGGAGAGGTAGGAGAACTGCCACCACCACAGTGCCTCGGTGGGCCGCCCGGCGTCGTGGTGGACCAGGCCGTGGGCCAGGGCCGCGGCGACGTGGGCGATGTCGTCCGAGACCGACCCCTCGGTCAGCTCGCGGGAGGTCACCGGGTCGACGAGGTCCACGTAGTCGTCGAGGCCCGCGAAGAGGTTGGCGATCCCCCGGCGGAGGGCCTCGGTGCTCGGCTCCGCCCCGGGGTCGGGCTCGAACCGGAGCGTCGGGACGACGTCCTGCATGGCACCGAGCCGCGCGCCCATCGTCAGGACCTGGGAGAGCGCGAGGAGGGCCAGCGGGAGGGCCGCGTCGGGAGCCTGTCCGGTCGCCAGACCGCGGGCGGTCTCGAGGAAGAGCCGCGCCTCGCGGGCGCAGTCGTCGGCGAGGAGGCGCAGCTCGTCGGCCTCGTGGGTGGGGTCGTCAGCTGCCACTGAGCACCGTCCTTCCTTCGAACGCCCGGCCGAGCGTCACCTCGTCGGCGTAGTCGAGGTCACCGCCGACGGGCAGGCCCGAGGCGAGCCGGCTGATCCGCAACCCCATGTCCTTCAGGGCACGGGAGAGGTAGGCGGCGGTCGCCTCGCCCTCGAGGTTGGGGTTGGTCGCGATGATGACCTCGGTGACGACGCCCGAGGCGAGGCGGCGCATGAGCTCGCGGATGCGCAGCTCGTCGGGCCCGACGCCCTCCATGGGATTGATCGCGCCGCCGAGCACGTGGTACCGCCCGCGGAACTCCCGGGTCCGCTCGATGGCGACGACGTCCTTCGGCTCCTCGACGACGCAGATCGCCGCGTCGTCGCGGCGCGGGTCGGCGCACATCCGGCAGGTGCTGTCCTGCGCGACGTTCCCGCAGATCTCGCAGAAGGTGACGCGCTCCTTCACCTGGACGAGGACGGTGGAGAGGCGCTGGACGTCCGCGGCGTCGGCCTGCAGGAGGTGGAACGCGATGCGCTGGGCGCTCTTCGGACCGATGCCCGGCAGCCGGCCGAGCTCGTCGATGAGGTCCTGGACCGCTCCTTCGTACATTGCGCCGACCCTACGCGCCGGGGCCCGACGTCTCGGGGATCACCGTCGCACCGAGCATCCGCTCGACGAGTGCCTGGCCGTGGCGCGCGCTGTCGTCCTCGACGTCCTCGTCGTCGGGGCTCGGCTCGTCCGGCTCGTCGTCGGGCGGAACCGGTGCAGCAGCGGGTGGCGGGCCGGTAGCGGTCGTGGGGCCGGACGCAGCAGGCCGGTCGGGTCGCGCCGGCGGGGCGTCGCCCGAGGCCCACGCGGGGGCGCCGGAGCCGGGGGCGTCACCCCAGGTCGCGGCGGGCTCGGGCGAGGTCGACCCGCTGGCCCGCCCGGCGAGGTCGCTACGGACCGCGGCGTCGCGGGGACCTGCGGACTCTCCGCCCGGTGCGGAGGGTCCGGGCGTGGCGGAGGGACCGGACGTGGCGGAGGGACCGGGCGCGGCGGAGGGCGCGGCCGGGGCCTGCGGTGGGGCGGGCGACGGGCGGGGGACCGATCCGTCGTGCGGCACCCCCTCGACCCGTGCGCCGACGCCGATCTCGTCGAGGAGCGCCTGCTGGACGATGTCGCGGTGGTTGCCCCCGCGGAAGGTCTGGGCCAGCGGCGCCGCGGTGAAGCCGAGGGTCACGACGTCGCCGTCGTAGGCGACGACCTGCGCGTGGTCGGACACGAGCGCCCATGTGACGCGACGGGCTCGTGCGACCCGCTCGAGGACCTGCGGCCACGCGCGGCGGATGGCCGCCACGTCGACACCGCCCGGCGCTGCGGGCGTCCCCGGTTCCGGGACCCGGGGGTGCTCCTGCACCGGCCCGGGCGTGCCCTCGTGCGCGGCCTCGACCGCCCCCGAGACGCCCGCGGCGGGGGACTCCGCGGGCTCCTCGTCCCACCCGTCGCGAACGGGCTCGGGATCGCGGACGGCCTGCGGCGCGGGACGCCGGGGGTCCGTCCGTGGCGGGTCGGGGACCTGGTCGGGAGTCCGGTCGGGCTGGTGGGGCGGCACCTGCGCCGGCACCGGTGCCGGCTGCGGGGTTGCGCCTCCGACCTCCAGCCGTCGCTCGATGCGGTCGAGCCGGGACCCGTACCCCTCCTCGCCGGACGCGCCGGGCAGCAGCACCCGCGCGGCGATGAGCTCGAGCTGGAGCCGCGGTGACGTCGCCCCCGTCATCTCGGTCAGCCCGGCGTTGACGACGTCCGCCGCCCGGGAGAGCGACGCCGCGCCGAACGCCGAGGCCTGGACCCGCAGCCGCTCGACCTGGTCCTCCGGGCGGCCACGCAGGATCGCGGACGCGTGGTCGGGGGCGGCCTGCACGACGATGAGGTCCCGCAGCCGCTCGAGGAGGTCCTCGACGAACCGCCGCGGGTCGAGGCCGGTCTCGATGACCCGGTCGATCTGCCGGAACACCCCGCCGGCGTCCCCCGCCGCGAACGCGTCGATCGTGGCGTCGAGCAGCTCCCCGTCGGTGAACCCGAGCAGCGCCGCCGCACCCGCGTAGGTCAGGCCCTCGTCCGTGCTGCCGGCGATGAGCTGGTCGAGCACGGACAGGGAGTCACGGACCGACCCCCCGCCCGCGCGGACGACGAACGACATGACCCCCGGCTCGGCCTTCACGCCCTCGGAGACGCACAGCTGCTCGAGGTACTCCGTGAGCCGGGCGGGCGGGACGAGGCGGAAGGGGTAGTGGTGCGTGCGGCTGCGGATCGTCCCGATGACCTTCTCGGGCTCGGTCGTCGCGAAGACGAACTTCACGTGATCCGGTGGTTCCTCGACGATCTTCAGCAGCGCGTTGAAGCCCTGCGGCGTGACCATGTGGGCCTCGTCGATGATGTACACCTTGTAGCGGCTCTGGGCCGGGCCGAAGGACGCCTTCTCCCGCAGGTCACGCGCGTCGTCGACCCCGCCGTGGCTCGCCGCGTCGATCTCGATGACGTCGACCGTCCCCGCACCGCCGCGCGCGAGCGCCACGCAGCTGTCGCACTCCCCGCACGGCTCGTCCGTCGGACCCTGCTCGCAGTTGAGGCACCGGGCGAGGATGCGGGCGCTCGTCGTCTTCCCGCAGCCGCGCGGCCCTGAGAAGAGGTACGCGTGGTTGACCCGCCCGGAGCGCAGCGCCTGCCGCAAGGGGTCCGTGACGTGCTCCTGGCCGATGACGTCGGCGAAGCGCTCGGGCCGGTAGCGGCGGTACAGGGCGGTGCTCACGGGTCATGACCCTAGCCGCGCGACCTGACAGCGGTGCGGGTCGCGCTCCGGACGGGGTGCGCTCAGGAGCGCAGCGCGCGGGTGGCCGCGGTGAGGCGGACGAGGGAGTTCAGGAGCGCGACGAGCTCCCCGCTGCGCCGCTCGCCGGGGGTGAAGCCGTCGTCGCCGAACTCGGTGAAGATGGACAGCGAGACCTGCTCACGCGTCGGGTGGAGGTGGACGTTCGCGGCGATCGTCCGCCAGTGCTCGATCGCCCGCACGCCGCCGTCTGCGCCGTAGCCGACGAGGGAGAGGCCCTTGTGGTTCCACTCCGGGTAGAGGACGTCGAGGGCGTTCTTCATCGCGGCCGGTACGCCGTGGTTGTACTCGGGGGTGACGAACACGAAGCCGTCGATCGAGTCGATCTTCTCGCTCCAGACCCGGGTCTTGGCGTTCTCGTACTCCCGGCCTGCGACGCTGGGTTTGGTCGGCTCGTTCAGCAGGTCCAGGTCGAACGTCTCAAGGTCGACGAGCTCGTACTCGACGGCCTCGCCGTCGTGCTCCGCGGGGCCCAGGCTCGTGGCGACCGCGTGGACCCACTGGCCGACGCCGGCACCGACGCGGCCGGGGCGGGTGCTTCCGATGACGATTCCGATCCTCATGGCGGCGCCAACCCGTCGCGGACGGGCCCCATTCCCCGGTCGGACGGCTCGTCCGTACCGTGGACGGGTGCGCATCGACCTGTGGACTGACCCCGCGAGCCCCGACTGCACGCAGGTGCCGGAGGTGCTCGGCGCCGCGCTGGCTCGGTTCGGTGCGACCGTCGAGGTGGTCGAGCACGCGTTCGAGGTGGACCGGCAGGCCCCGGTCGAGCGGCGGAGCTTCGACGCCCAGCGGGTGATCGCGCTCGCGCGGCGCGAGGGTGGCCCGGAGCTCGAGGCCCGGGTGCGGGCGACGCTGGTTCGGGCCCACCACGACGACGGCGCGGCGCTGGGCGACCACGAGGTGCTCACCTCCCTGGCCGAGGGCGCCGGCCTGGACCGGGCGGTGGTCGAGGCGGCGCTGGCCTCCGACGACCTCGGGTACGAGGTCCGGGCGGACGAGGCGACCGCCCGGATGATCGGGGTCGAGAAGGTGCCGACGTTCGTCTTCGACCGCAAGTTCGCCCTCTCGGGGCCGCAACCGGTGGAGGCGCTGCTCGTCGGCCTGGCGACGGCGGCCGAGCAGGCCGACGTGGCCCCGACGCCGCGCGAGTCCGCCGGCTGCGGAGGCAACTGCGCCGCTTGCGCCTGCACCCCCTGACCGCCCCGCAATTGCGCGCGCAAGTGACATCCGCGCGTCATAGATCGCGCGCGGATGTCACCGATGGCGCGCAGATCTGGTCGACGCACGGCGTGGGTGGTCTCGGAAGGTCGAACCCGATCTCGACGATCTCTGCGGTCGAGGTGCCTTCGCCCCGACGTTGCTGACCCGAGCGGTTCGGACGACGCAGTCACGCCGACGGCGTCCGACGACAGACGCGCGGCATCTGGTGCATCTGCGCGTGAAATTTCGCGCGCAGATGTCACTTGCGCGCGCAAATGCCGAGGGGGCCGGGGCGGAGCGGGAGGACGCGAGGACCCCCCGTGCACCTGGAAGAGCTCACTTACCCTTGCTGCATTCCTGCCCTGGGGGAGTTGGGTGAGGTACCACCGCACGAGGGGTCTGCCCGGCAGTCTACGACAATGACGGCATGACGCTCCCCTCCCCGCGCACCGCCTTCCGAACCGTCGCCACCGCCGAGGCGGTCACGTGGTTCCTCCTCATCGTCGGCATGGTGCTCAAGTACGTCACCCGCACGACCGAGCTCGGGGTCCGCGTCTTCGGGATGCTCCACGGGATCGTCTTCATCTCCTACGTGCTCGTGACGATCGCCGTCGCGGTCGACCGGCGCTGGCCGATCGGGCGACTGGCCCTCGGCCTCTTCTCGGCGATCCCCCCGTTCATGACGGTCTGGTTCGAGCGCCACGCCGAGCGGTCGGACGACATCGAAGGCCCGTGGCGCCTGCGCACCGGCGGCGAGCAGCCCACCACCCTCCCCGAGCGGGTGCTCGCCTGGCTCGTTCGCAACCCGGCCCTGGCCCTCGTCGCCCTCGTCGTCGCCGTCGCAGCCCTGACCGCGATCGCGCTCGTCGTCGGCCCGCCCGTCCCGCCCGGGCGCTGACCCCGGGCCGAGCCCGACAGGCACGACGACGGCCCCGGTCCGCGCGTGGACCGGGGCCGTCGTGACCGCGGAGGATATGGGATTTGAACCCATGAGGGGTTTCATCCCCAACACGATTTCCAATCGTGCGCACTAGGCCACTATGCGAATCCTCCAACGGAGGAGGATACCCGAACCCGCCCACCGGCTCGAAAACCGCTCGAGCGCTGCGCCCGAGGCCGCTCGTCGCGGCAACGCGCCGCTCGTCCGTCCGCGGGTGGCGACCGTCCTTGGCGCGCGGGACAATCACCGCATGAGCAACGGCGCTTATGCGAAGGCCCACGAGCAGTCCATCTCCGACCCGTCCGCGTTCTGGGGCGAGGCCGCCAAGGCCATCGACTGGATCACCCCGCCGACGACCGTCCTCGACGACTCGAACGCCCCGTTCTACCGGTGGTTCCCGGACGGCACGCTCAACACGTGCTTCAACGCCGTCGACCGGCACGTGCGGGACGGCCGCGGCGACCAGGCCGCGATCCGCTACGACTCGCCGGTGACCGGCACGCGGCGCACCGTCACCTACGCCGAGCTGCTCAAGCAGGTCTCCCGGCTCGCCGGAGCGCTGCGCGGGCTGGGCGTCGAGAAGGGCGACCGCGTCGTCGTCTACATGCCCATGGTTCCCGAGGCGCTCGTCGCCATGCTCGCGTGCGCCCGGATCGGCGCGATCCACTCCGTCGTCTTCGGCGGCTTCGCCCCGGCCGAGCTCGCCGCCCGCCTCGAGGACGCCGAGCCGAAGGTCGTCCTGTCCGCCTCGTGCGGCATCGAGCCCAAGCGGGTCGTCGAGTACAAGCCGTTCCTCGACGCCGCGATCGAGCGCTCGAGCCATACCCCCGAGGCCGTCGTCGTCCTCCAGCGCGAGCAGGCGCGGGCCGAGCTCGGCGAGCGGGACCACGACTGGGAGGAGCTCGTCGCCGCCGCCGAGCCCGCCGACTGTGTCGAGGTCGCCGCGACCGACCCGCTGTACATCCTCTACACGTCGGGGACCACGGGCCGCCCGAAGGGCATCGTCCGAGACAACGGCGGCTACGCGGTCGCCCTCCGGTGGTCGATGGAGCACGTCTACGACGTCCGACCGGGCGAGACGATGTTCACCGCCTCCGACGTGGGGTGGGTCGTCGGCCACTCGTACATCGTCTACGCGCCCCTGTTCACGGGCGCGACGACCGTCGTGTACGAGGGCAAGCCGGTCGGCACCCCGGACGCGGGCGCCTTCTGGCGGGTCGTCGACGACTACGACGTCGTCGCCCTCTTCACCGCCCCGACCGCCTTCCGCGCGATCAAGAAGGAGGACGCCGACGCCGCGCTGCTGAAGGAGCACGACGTCTCCAGCCTGCGGACCCTCTTCCTCGCCGGCGAGCGGCTCGACCCCGACACCTACGAGTGGGCCAGCCGGATCCTCGGGGTGCCCGTCGTCGACAACTGGTGGCAGACGGAGACGGGGTGGCCGATCGCGTCGAACCTGCGCGGTCTCGACCCGATGCCGATCAAGCCCGGCTCCCCGTCGGTCGCCGTCCCGGGCTACGACGTCAAGGTCCTCGACGAGACCGGGCAGCCGTGCGCGCCGGGCCAGGAGGGCGCGATCGTCATCGGTCTGCCCATGCCGCCCGGGACGCTCCCCACCCTGTGGCGCGACGACCAGCGGTACGTCGACGGCTACCTGTCGGCGTTCGAGGGGTACTACCTCACGGGCGACGGCGGCATGGTGGACGAGGACGGGTACGTCTTCGTCATGGGGCGTACCGACGACGTCCTCAACGTCGCCGGGCACCGCCTGTCGACGGGTTCGATGGAGGCCGCGATCGCCGGGCACCCCGACGTCGCCGAGTGCGCGGTCATCGGCGTGCACGACGACTTCAAGGGCCAGCAGCCGCGCGCGTTCGTCGTGCTCAAGGCGGGGGTCGCCGAGGGTGAGGAGGAGCGGATCCGCGCCGAGCTCGTCACCCGCGTGCGCGACGAGGTCGGCGCCGTGGCGAGCCTGAAGCAGGTCGACGTCGTCCAGGCCCTGCCGAAGACCCGCTCGGGGAAGATCCTCCGCAAGACGATGCGCGAGATCGCCGACGGCAAGGACGCCGTGGTGCCCGGAACGATCGAGGACTCCTCGGTCCTCGACGAGCTGCGCGGCATCCTCCGCCCCTGATCGTCACGGGGCGCGTCGACCCGCCCCGCCCTACGTCCGCCGACCACCGCGCCCGATGATGGGCCGGTGGTCGGCGCGCTCCAGGGGTTCCTCACGATCGCGGCCGTCATCGGCTGCGGCTGGGTCCTGGCCGACCGCGGGGTGCTCGACCTCACGGCCCAGCGAGCGCTCGTCTCGGTCTCCTTCCTGCTGGCGACCCCGGCGCTCCTGCTGACGCTCATGGCCCGGACCCCGATCGGCCCGGCACTGACCCGCGGGTTGCTGGCGACGGCGCTCGCGGTCGCCGTCGTCGTCGTGCCCTACGTCGTCTGGGCGCTCGGCGTGGCGCGCCACGGGCTCGGCGAGACGGTCGTCGGGGCGCTGGCCGCGGGGTACGTCAACGCGGGCTACCTCGGTCTGCCCGTCGCGACGTACGTCCTCGGCGACGCGAGCCTCGTCGTCCCGACCCTGCTGCTCCAGGTGCTGATCCTGCAGCCGTTCGCGCTCGCCCTCCTCGACGTCGACGCTGCCCGCACCTCCGGCCGGGCGCGGTCGACGCGCGACCTGCTCCGGACGGCAGCGCTTCGGCCGGTGCGCAACCCGATCACCGTCGCGGCGCTCGCCGGGGCGCTGCTGTCGCTCACGGGGACCCAGCTGCCGGCGGTCGTCGCGGCGCCGGCCGGGCTCGTCGGCGCGGCGGCGGTCCCGACGATGCTCCTCGCCTACGGCGTGTCCCTGCGCCTGGGACCGCGGCTCACGGTGGGCGACCCGGAGGTCGTCCTCACGTCCGTGCTGAAGGCGCTCGTCCAGCCGCTCGCGGCGTTCCTCATCGCCCGGTTCGCGCTCGGCCTCGCCCCCGCGGTCGTGCTCGCCGTGACCGTCACCTCGGCGCTTCCCACGGCGCAGAACGTCTTCGCCCACGCCACCCGCTACCGGCGGGGGGAGACCGTGGCGCGCGACACCATCCTGCTGACGACGCTCGCCGCTGCCCCGGTGATCCTGCTCACCGCATCGGTCTTGGGCTGACCGCGCGGCGGACGGTCCGCCATAATCACCCTTTCGGGTGTCGTCTACCCCGACGGGGAGGCGGCCGCTATCCTTCGATTGTGTCCAAGGTTTGACAAATGTCGGGTCGAGAGCACGGCCCCACCCCCGGGTGTCCCGTGCGTACCCGTGGCGAGGTGGTGTTCCGTGTACACGATCAAGCGCGCGTCCGAGATGACCGGGCTGACCGAGGGGACCCTCCGCGTCTGGGAGCGCCGGTACGGAATCGTCAAGCCGATGCGCTCCGAGGGCGGGTACCGGCTCTACGACGACGATGCAATCCGCACCATCTCGCTCGTGCACGGCCTGGTCCAGCAGGGCTGGTCCCCCAAGAACGCGAGCGCCGAGATCATCCGCCGCCGCGAGGACGGCCGCCACTTCCCGGTCGCGCCGCCGGAGGTCACGGCCACCCGTGAGATCGCCGAGGTCGACCTCCGCTTCCGTGGCCTCGTCGCCGCTGCTGCCGCCCTCGATCCCGTCGCCGCCGATCGCGAGCTCGACATCCACCTCGACCCCACCCGCTTCGAGGACGTCGCCGACAGCTGGCTCATGCCGGCGGTCCGCGCCCTCGGCACGGCGTGGTCCGACGGGCTGGTCACCATCGCCGGGGAGCACCTCGTCACCCGCGCGATCGCCCGGCGCCTGGCCACCGCCTACGACATCGCCGGCCGCAACGCGCAGTCCGGGGGCCGCCGCTTGGTCATCGGCCTGCCGCCCGGGCAGACCCACGAGATCGGCCTCATGGCGTTCGCGGTCCTCGCCCGGCGGGCCGGCATGAGCACGACGTACCTCGGCGCCGACCTGCCGAGCGGGGACTGGGCGATCGCTGCGAGCCGCCTCGTGCCGGACGCCATCGTCCTGTCGATCGCGCGGGAGGAGGACCTGCGCGGGCTCAACGCCGTCGCGACGACTGTGCGGGCGCACGCCCCGGGTGTCCGGATCGCCGTCGGTGGCCAGCAGCAGGATGACGCCCCCGAGCCGTGCATCCGTCTGGGGCACGAGCTCCTCCCAGCGGTCCACCGCCTCCAGGCCGTCCTCGACGGCGCCGACTGAGCACGGCCCCTCCGCGCGCCACCCCGGCGGTGGCAGAGTTGGGTCATGCGCATCGTCCCCCTGGCCGAGCTCGCGTCCCTCGTGCAGCAGGCCACCGCAGCGAGCCCCCAGCCCCGCATCGTCACCAGCGGCAACTTCGCCTCGCCGATCGAGACGCTCCAGGCGCTCGTCGGGCAGCTGGAGTCGTGCCGCCTCCACGCGCTCAACCCGCAGCCGGGGCTGCCGCTGCACGACGGCGTCGTTCCCGAGACGGCCTTCGTCGGCCCCGGGTTCCGGAAGAACCCCAGCCTGTCCTACGTCCCTGCCCGTCTCTCCCTCGTGCCGCGGCTGTTCGCCGGTCCGCTGCGCCCGGACGTCGTCGTCGTCCACACGACGGAGCCGCGGAACGGGAAGGTCTCGCTCGGCCTCGAGGTGAACATCCTCCCCGGCGCGATCGAGGCGGCGCGGGCGGCCGGTGCGCTCGTCGTCGCGCAGCTCAACCCGCGGATGCCGTGGACGTTCGGCGACGCGGAGGTCTCCGTCGAGGACATCGACCTCGGCGTCGAGGTGGACGCTCCCCTCGCGACGCACGTCGCGCCGGCCCCCGGGGACGATGCCGTCGAGATCGGATCGCGGGTGGCCGCCGAGGTCGGTGACGGCGCGACCCTGCAGGCCGGCATCGGCGAGGTGCCGGACGCGACCATCGCCCGGGTCGGCGACCGCCGCAACCTCCGCATCTGGACCGAGATGTTCAGCGACGGCGTCCTCGCCCTCGAGCGCGCCGGCGCCCTCGACCGTGGCGTGCCGATCACGACGAGCTTCATCTTCGGCAGCCAGGAGCTCTACGACTGGGTCGACGACAACCCGCGCATCCGGATGACGCGCACCGAGGTGACGAACGCCCCGTCGAGGATCGCGAAGCAACCGGCGATGACCTCGATCAACACCGCCCTGCAGGTCGACCTCTTCGACCAGGCGAACGCCTCGCGCATCCGCAACCGGATCTACTCCGGCTTCGGCGGGCAGACGGACTTCACCGTCGGCGCCATCCACTCCCCAGGCGGTCAGGCGTTCATGGCGCTGCGCTCGTGGCACCCGCGCGCGGACGTGAGCACGATCGTCCCGCTCATCTCCGAGCCGGTCACGTCGTTCCAGCACAGCGCCGTCGTCACCGAGCAGGGCGTCGCGTGGATGTGGGGGCACGACGAGAAGGCCCAGGCCCGCAACCTCATCGAGCAGGCCGCCCACCCGGACGTGCGCGAGGAGCTGTGGGAGGAAGCCCACGCGATGGGCAAGGCCTGACGGTCAGGCCCGGCGCTCCCGCGGCGCAAGGCCGCCCGCCGCGACCCGTGCGCCCACCACGGAGCCGACGAAGGACCCCACGAGGACTGCCGTGAGCGCCAGCCAGGGGAAGCCCACCACGCTCATCGACGGCAGGATCTGCCGCACCAGGAGCACTGACAGCCCTGTTCCGAGCACTCCCCCGGCCGTGGCCGCCGCCCCGATGATCGCACCCACCCGTACCGCGACCGAGCGAAGCCACGTCCGCCCCAGGCCCGCCGCGTTCATCGCGGCCATCAGGGGTCGAAGCGATCGCACCACGCCACGCATCCCAAGACCGGCCAGGAGTGCGACGAGAAGGCCGAACCCGGCCGCGGAGAGCTGGACGTCCACGGAGACCGGCAACGGTCCTCCCCTCCCCGTTGCCATGACGACGACCGGGTTCACGCCCACGCGCTCGGCCCACCCCGCCGCCGCACGATCCTGGCCCGGAGTGAGCCCCGTGTAGAGATAGACCGACTCCGCAGCGCGGGGCCGGCGCGCGGAGACGCGCACCTCGGCGATCCATCCCAGGTCCTCCGGGACCGAGATGGCGCCGGCCCGTTCGGTCGTCGTCAGGAGAACCCGGCCGCGATGCCGTAGCGCGCTCTCCTGCGTCGGCCCCAGTGGCCCGAAGATCCGACCGACATCGTCCGGCGTCGTCACGACCAGCACGGAGGCGCCGCGCCGCTCGTCCGAGACCAGCCATGTCCGGACGGGTCGCTGCTGGAGACCCACGTCCTTCCGGAACTCGGCGTGAAGATCAGCCCGGGGTGCCGTCTCGGGCGGGATCGCTCGGAACAGGGCCATCCCTGGTGGCATGCCCGTGCTCATGCGCTCGTTGAGGTGGGCCGTGAGAGCGGCAGCAACGCTGAACACGGACGCGACGACCGCCGTGAGCGTCGCCAGCGAGACGACCAAGGAGGCCAGGCCTCCCACCTGACCGCGAACGAGGCGCCGGGCCAAGAGGCCAGGACCGACGTCCCCGTCGCCGGGGACGACGACCAGGACGGCGGCCACCAAGAGCGCGGCGCTGGCGCTGGCGCACAGGACCACGATGAGGACCGCCGTGAAGGACGGGCCAAGCCCGGTGGCGCTCCAGGCAACGAGTCCCAGCAGCGCGGCCCCGGCGATGAGGGTTCTCGGCCGCGCGGGACGTCTCCGGGCGCGTCGCGGGCGAGGCATCCTCACGGCCATGGGGACGGCGAGGCCGAACGCCGTGACGACACCGAGGGTCAGGGGGGATCCCCACGCCTGCCACGGACCGATCGGAGCGGGGGAGAGCGAGCGGGACACGAGCCGCCAGAGGAGCGAGAGCACCTGCGCCCCGCCCCACGCGATCCCCAGGGTCACGCAGACCCCGCCCGCCGTGGCGACCGCCCCCGCATGCCGCAGCGCTGCGGCCGGGTACCCCAGACGGGTCAGCGGGGTCGTCGTCCGCCGGGTGAAACGCCCGAGAAGGGCGCCAGCCGCGAGCGACCCGACCGTCGTGGCGAGCAGGGCCGGAAGTCCCCGCTCGAGCCAGGGCTTGGCGCGGAACCCGGACAGGCTGTCGACGTACTCCTCGCGCACCTTCGAGGAGAACGGCGCCGCGCCGGCCGCGCGTTCCACCTCGGGGGCTGCCTGCATCGGCTCGCTTGCAGACCAGTACACGGTGCGGGCGGGGCTCGCGCCGGTGACACGCGCTTGATCGCGGCTGATCTCCCACCGGTTCCACGTGCCGGGTGCGCCATAGAGGGAGCGAGCGTCGGGTTGCCACACATCACGCAGCGTCCCGACCACCGTCAGATTCCACCGCCCGCGTGCCGCTCGGACCACGGTGCCGCGCGACAGGCCCAGACCCGGTGACGCGACGACCTCGCCGGGTCGGCGGGGCCATCGACCGCCATCGAGAACGAGCCGACCCTCCGTGCTCGGGTTGGGGTAGGGCTGCTCGACGTACATCGCAAACCACGCCCCGCCGTCGCCGGCCCACTGGACGTCGGAGGACAGGGCGTCGGCATCGATCCGTGCCGCGCCGACCGACGCCCGCAGCGGCGAGAAACGTTCTCCAGGGATGGGCGCCGTGGCCTCGGTCGACCCGTTCGACGAGCCGTAAGCCGCAACTGCTGACTGCTCGGGCGAGAGGTGACGCGCGGCGAGGATGAAGTAGCCCGTCCACCCCAGGAGTGCGGCTACGAGCAACGGAACGAGGGCGGCGCGGAACGTCCGCGCGCGACCGATCAGGGGGACGAGCTGTCGCGCGGCGGTGGCGTTCATGCGAGGACGCCGTCTCGGAGTGCCACCTGCCGGTGCGCGTACTCCCCGACCAGCAGGTCGTGGGTGCAGACCACGACGGCGGCTCCGGCCTCGGCGACCTCTCGGAGCAGCTCGAAGATCGACCGGCTGGTGGCCTCGTCCAAGGCGCCGGTGGGTTCGTCGGCCAAGACGATCCGCTTGCCACCGGCGAGAGCCCGGGCGATCCCGACCCGCTGCGCCTGGCCGCCAGAGATCTCCGACGGACGACGGTCGACCAGCTCGGCGATGCCGACCGACCCGAGGGCGTGCGCGGCGTGCCTACGGGCTGACTCGCCGTCCATCCCCCGCGCCCGAAGGACGACCTCGAGGTTCTCGCCGACCGTGAAGTCGGGCACGAGGTTGTGGTCCTGGAAGACCACGCCAACGTCCTGCAGCCGCAGCTCGGCCAGCTCGTCGGGCTCCGCGCCGACGACCTCGCGCCCGGCCATGCGGACTGTCCCGGAATCCGCCGGTTCCAAACCTGCGAGGATGTTGAGCAAGGTCGACTTCCCCGATCCGCTCGCGCCGGTGAGGCCGACGCACTCCCCCGCAGCGACGGTGAGGTCGGCCCCGGCCAGCACAGTCACCGTCTCGGCCGGCGTGACGAAGGCCTTGCGCAGGTCCCTTGCCTCGATCACCGGCGCCCCTTGTCTCGAGCTGTCGCCGGGCCGAGACTCGGCCCGGCGACATCGACGTGGGTTCCGGTCAGCATCCGCGCCCGAGCGCGAACGACGACATCTCGTCGTTGTCCAACCAGTTGAACTGGGCGTCGTTCTCCCACGGCTGCTCGTACCAGCACTTGCCCTGTCGGTTGCTGTCGTGCCAGAACGCCGCGCCCCAGCTGCTCCGGTTGCGCACGGAGCTCAGCGAGTCGTTGTTCACCGACGTGACGTTCCAGAACCCCGTCGTGCTGCGGGTGCCGATCAGCCCGCGGTAGTTCGAGTCGGCGTACAGGTACAGCGTTCCTGCGTCAGCTGCTGCGGGAACGGCGATGATGGAGGCGGCCGCAATCAGCCCCGCCCAGACGGACTTCCTCATGAGTGTCTCCCTCTACGTGGGAGGCCCTCTGCCCCCCCCCCCAAAAAAAACTAGCGCACACGCGCGCGCCGCACACGTGAATCCGGCGAGCCGGTGGAGTCGACAGGTTGTCCGGACAGGAGCACGCCTGCCGCACCCGACCCGCCGTGGGCAGCCTCAGCGGCGGCGGCGCTGGGCGGTCCCGAAGAGGCTGCGGGTGATCTCCCGGCCGATGACGGTGCCCGCCGAGCGCATCGCCGAGCGGAACGCGCTCGACTCGACGACCTGCTCGACGATCCCCTTGTCCGGCTCGGGCGCCCGCTGCGGGGCGGGAGCCGGCTGCGGCGCGGGCGTCGTGCCTGCGGGCACCTCCGGCGCGTCGGCGTCCTTGAGCCGCTGGGCGAGGATCTCGTAGGCGGACTCCCGGTCGACCGCCTCCGCGTAGCGTCCCGCGAGCGTCGAGCCCGCGACGAGCTGGTCGAGGGTGCCCTGGTCGGCGGGGGCCATCCGGGACTGCGGCGCACGGAGCATCGTCCACGCGACGGGGGTCGGGGTGCCGCGCTCGGACAGGACGGTGACGACCGCCTCGCCGGTGCCGAGCTCGGTGAGCAGCTTCTCGAGGTCGTACTCGGTGTTCGGGTAGGTCTTCACCGTCTGCTTGATCGCCTTCGCGTCGTCGGGGGTGAAGGCGCGCAGCGCGTGCTGGACCCGGTTGCCGAGCTGGGCCAGCACGTCCGCGGGCACGTCCTTCGGCGACTGGGTGACGAAGAAGACGCCGACGCCCTTGGAGCGGATGAGCCGGACCGTCTGCTCGATGGCGTTCTCGAACGCCTTGCTCGCGTCCTCGAAGAGCAGGTGCGCCTCGTCGAGGAAGAAGACGAGCTTCGGCTTGTCGGGGTCCCCGACCTCGGGCAGGTCGTGGAAGAGGTCGGCGAGCAGCCACATGAGGAACGTCGAGAACAGCGCAGGACGGTCCTGGACGCCGGGGAGCTCGAGGCACGTGATGATCCCGCGGCCGTCGGCGTCCGTGCGCAGCAGGTCGGCCGTGTCGAACTCGGGCTCGCCGAAGAAGACGTCCGCCCCCTGGTCCTCGAACGCGACGAGCTGGCGCAGGATGACTCCGGCCGTCGCCTTGCTCAGACCGCCGAGCCCGGCCAGCTCAGCCTTGCCCTCGGGCGAGGTGAGATGGGTCAGGAGGGAGCGGAGGTCCTTGAGGTCGAGAAGGGCGAGGCCCTTCTCGTCGGCGAAGTGGAAGACCAGCCCCAGGCTCGACTCCTGCGTGTCGTTGAGCCCGAGGACCTTGCTCAGCAGCGTCGGGCCGAAGGACGTGACCGTCGCCCGCACGGGGGTGCCCGTGCCCTTGCCGCCGAGGGTGAGCAGCTCGACCGGGTTGCCCGTCGGCGTCCACTGCTGGCCCACCTTCCCCGCGCGGTCGGTGATCCGGTCGTTCGGCTCGCCCGGCACCGCCAAGCCGGACAGGTCGCCCTTGACGTCCGCGAGGAAGACCGGCACGCCCTGGGCGCTCAGCTGCTCGGCCATGAGCTGGAGGGTCTTCGTCTTGCCCGTCCCGGTGGCGCCGGCGACGAGCCCGTGCCGGTTGAGGACGGACAGCGGGACCCGCACGGGCGTGTCGGCGTGGGGCTGGCCGTCGACGACGGCCGCACCGAGGTCGAGCGCGGTGCCCTCGAAGGTGTAACCCGCGCGGATCGTCTCGAGGAGGTCAGGGGTGCTCTTCGGCTCGCTCACGCTCGCGACCCTAACCGCCGTGACCGCCCCGCGACGGAGACGTTGCCAAGAGGTGACGTCCTCGACCGCCCGGGCGCAGGTGCCTCACAGGCGGGCCCGCCTATGGTGGACAGCGTGATCTTCAAGGCGGTGGGTGACTCGCGCCCGTACCCGGACCACGGTCTGCGGACGGCGCGCGACTGGTCGACCATCCCGCCGCGCATGGTTCGGCTCGACGAGCTCATCACGACGAAGTCGACGCTCGACCTGCACAACCTCCTCGCCGAGGACTCGACGTTCTACGGCGACCTCTTCCCCCACGTCGTCGTGTGGCGGGGCCGGTCGTTCCTCGAGGACGGCCTGCACCGTGCGCTGCGGGCCGCGCTGCACGGCCGGCCGGCGGTACACGCCCGCGTCCTCGTCGTCGAGTGACGCCGTGAGCGACCGGCGGGAGCACGACGACACGTTCGAGGAGCCGGACGAGCACGGGGCCGAGGCGGCCGACGACGCGCTCACCCGCCCGCAGCCCACGGCGTCGCGGGGTGCGACCGCCCGCGCGGCGCGCGAGGACGGGGTGATCACCGCTGGCCGCTCGGCCCGCGAGCGCCGGCGCCGGGTCCTCACGACGTTCCTCGTCGTCGTCCTCGGGGCCTTCTTCGTCTTCTGGTACGCGTACTCGTACGTCCGCGACGACGGCCGCGAGGTGAGCTCGGGCGGGTGCACGCCGGGGCTGGAGCCGTCGAAGATCAGCGTCAACGTCTACAACGCGAGCACCCGCGAAGGTGCGGCAGCGAAGACCGCCGACCAGCTGCGGGCCCGAGGGTTCGTCGTGCTGCGCGCCGTGAACGAGCCGACCGGGCGCAAGTACGGGGGGAAGGCGCTCCTGCGCTACGGGCAGGCGGGCCAGCGCGGGGCGTACACCCTCTCCCGGCACGTCGTCGGCGTGGAGCGGGACCCCGGCGCGCGCTCGGACGCCTCGGTCGACCTCCTCATCGGACAGTCGTTCCGCGGGCTGAAGACCCCGCCACCGGCGCAGACCTGCAACTGACGCCGCTCGGCGGGCGTGGGCGCCGGGGACACGGACCACGAAGCCCCCGGACCACGAAGCCCCCGGACCGACGTGGGTCCGGGGGCTTCGTCGTGCCCTGGAGCAGGGCGCTGGCGGTGGCGGAGGGATTTGAACCCTCGGTGGGCGTAAACCCACAAACGCTTTCGAGGCGTTCTCCTTAGGCCGCTCGGACACGCCACCGCGGGGGATACTACAGCCCCGGCGCGTCCGCCCCGAACCCGGCGTCGCGCCGGGTGGCGAAGAACGACAGCAGCGGGGCGGCGCACTCGTGCTCGAGGACACCCCCGACGACCTCCGGCCGGTGCGTGACCCGCCGGTCGCGGGGGATGTCCCACACCGACCCGCACGCACCGGCCTTCTCGTCCCAGGCGCCGAAGACGATCCGCCCGACGCGCGCGGCCACCGCAGCGCCGGCGCACATCGGGCACGGCTCGAGGGTGACGGCCAGGGTGCAGCCATCCAGGCGCCACTCGCCGCGCGCGGCAGCGGCCGCCCGCAGCGCGACGACCTCGGCGTGGCCCGTCGGATCGGCGTCCCGTTCCCGGACGTTGAAGCCGCACCCGAGGACCGTCCCCCCGGCATCGACGACGACCGCGCCGACGGGCACGTCGCCGGCCGGGCCCGCCCCCGCAGCCTCGGCGAGCGCCAGACGGACCAGCTCCTCGTCGCCGTCCCGGATCATGCGTCCAGTGTCCCCCGCTCGCCGGGCTCGGGCGCGGCCGCCGGGTAGGTTCGGCCCATGCGCGTGCACGTCGCGGACCACCCGCTCATCGCCCACAAGCTCACCTACCTGCGGGACGAGCGGACCGACTCGCCCACCTTCCGGCGCCTGGCCGACGAGCTCGTCACCCTCCTGGCGTACGAGGCAACGCGGGAGGTGCGTACGAGCGAGGTCGAGGTGAGCACCCCGGTCGCGACGACGACGGGCGTGCACCTGTCCGACCCGAAGCCGGTCGTCGTGCCGATCCTGCGCGCCGGGTTGGGGATGCTCGACGGCATGGTGCGCCTCCTGCCGACCGCGGAGGTCGGCTTCCTCGGGATGCTCCGGGACGAGGAGACGCTCGAGGCCGTCGCGTACGCCAACCGGCTGCCGGAGGACCTGTCCGGCCGTCAGTGCTACGTCCTCGACCCGATGCTCGCGACCGGGGGCACGCTCGCCATGACGATCCAGTTCCTCGCCGAGCGGGGCGCCGACGACATCACCGCCGTGACGCTGCTGTCGGCGCCGGAGGGCATCGAGGCGCTACGGGGTCATGTCGACGACCTCGGCGTGCCCGTCACCCTGGTCACGGCGGCCGTCGACGAGCGGCTCAACGACAAGGGGTACATCGTCCCCGGGCTCGGCGACGCCGGCGACCGGCTGTACGGGATCGCGCGCGCCACGATCGACTGACCCACCCCCGCCTGCGCGCATGGCTACGGCAATTGCGCGCGCAATTGTCGTACGCGCGTGAAATGTCGCGCGCAGATGGCAATTGCGCGCGCAATTGCGGGTGAGCGTGTCGTGGCGAGGTCGCTCGTGTCACACGTGCCACACTCGTCCCGTCGTGCGGCCACCCGGGTCGCCGTGAGCTGCCCGAGGAGGACCGATGTCGACGCCGCCGATCAAGAAGATCGTCCTCTGGCTCCTCACGATCTTCCTCGTCTACGCGATCCTTACGTCGCCGAACCAGGCCGCCGACATCGTCTCGACCGTCTGGGACATGATCGTCACCGCGGTCCGCAACATCGGCCAGTTCTTCGACGCCCTCCTCTCGCGGTCCTGACGGGAGCCGGCCGGTGACGCGCCGCCCGCCCGTCGTCGACGACGACCCCGCGCTGCGGCGCTACCTGGTCGCCGGGGAGCACGTCGTCACCTCGATCCGACGCCACCCCGTCGTGCTCATCATCCCCAGCGCGGCGGCGATCACCGCGCTCGCGCTCGCCCAGCAGGTGGACGTCCGCACCCCCGCGAGCGCCGAACGTGCGGCGGACATCCTGTGGTACGTCGCCTTGGGCGTCCTCGCGTGGGCGCTGTGGCGCTGGTTCGACTGGGCCCGCACCCGCTTCGTCGCCACGGACAAGCGGCTGCTGCTGCTCCACGGGCTCCTCGTCCGCAAGGTGTCGATGATGCCGCTGGCGAAGGTCACGGACATGACGTACGACCGCTCCATCCCCGGCCGCCTGTTCGGCTGGGGGACCTTCGTCCTCGAGTCCGCCGGCCAGGACCAGGCCCTGAGCGAGATCCACTTCGTCCCCCACCCCGACGCGAACTACCGGGCGATCTGCGCGGAGCTCTTCGGTGCCGAGCGGGACGAGCAACTCCTCGACCCCTACGCCGACGAGGCCGGCGACCCCTATCTCGACCCGGTCGAGCGGCTGCCCAGCCACGACGAGCTGCTCACATGGCACGACGCCGACGCGGCACCGCCGAGGAGGGAGTACCCTTGGCGGCCGCGCACCGGGGCCGGGGTTCGCCTCGGGCCGGACGACGACACGATGGAGCTGCCCGTGGTCACCCGGCCCGGGGGCCGTCGTGAACGACGAGGGTGACCACGGCGGCGCCTCGTGGGACCGAGAGGAACGCAGGCATGAACATGCTGCGCACCAAATCCATCGAGCAGACCATCCGCGAGGGTGACGAGCCGGAGTACCAGCTCAAGCGCACCCTCTCCGCCCTCGACCTCACCGTCTTCGGCGTCGGTGTCGTCATTGGCGCGGGCATCTTCACCCTCACCGGGCGCGCCGCCCAGGAGGTCGCCGGCCCGGCCGTCGTCATCTCGTTCGTCATCGCCGCGACGGCCTGCGCCCTCGCCGCGCTGTGCTACGCCGAGTTCGCCTCCGCGGTCCCCGTGTCCGGGTCGGCGTACACCTTCTCCTACGCCTCCCTCGGCGAGATCGTCGCGTGGATCATCGGCTGGGACCTGCTGCTCGAGATGCTCCTGGGCGCCTCGGTCGTGGCCCAGGGCTGGTCGGCCTACCTCGGGGTGTTCCTCGAGCGCCTCGGCCTGGCCGTCCCCGAGCAGGTGGCGTACGGCTCGCGGTTCGACCTCCCGGCCTTCCTCCTCGTGCTCGTCCTGACGGCCCTCGTCGCGTTCGGCATCAAGGAGTCGCTGCGGGTCAACCTCGTCCTCGTGGCCGTCAAGGTCTTCATCGTCCTGTTCGTCATCACCGCCGGTATCGGCTTCATCAACACGGCGAACTACACGCCGTTCGTCCCGCCGGCCAAGCCGTCCGAGGCGATGTCGTCCATGCAGGCGCCGCTCATCGAGTACCTCTTCGGCTTCGCCCCGAGCCACTACGGCCTCATGGGCATCTTCGCCGGCGCCTCGCTCGTCTTCTTCGCCTACATCGGGTTCGACGTCGTCGCGACGACGGCGGAGGAAGCCAAGAACCCCCAGCGCGACCTGCCGATCGGCATCATCGCCTCGCTCGTCATCTGCACGTTCCTCTACTCGGCGGTCGCGCTCGTCATCACGGGCATGGTGCGGTACGACCAGATCGACCCGAAGGCCGCGCTCGCGACGGCGTTCACCGACGTCGGCAAGCCGGGGTACGCGACGCTCATCGCCGCCGGTGCCGTCGCCGGTCTGACGACCGTCGTCATGACCCTGCTCATCGGCGCGACGCGCGTCCTGTTCGCGATGAGCCGTGACCGCCTCATCCCCCCGGCCCTCGGCCGGACGAACGCGCGGACGGGCACGCCGGTCCTGCTCACCGTCGTCGTCGGTACCGCCGTCGCGTTCACGGCCGCGCTGACGAAGGTCGGCGTCCTCGAGTACATGGTCAACATCGGCACGCTGTCGGCGTTCGTCCTCGTCTCGATCGCCGTGCCCGTGCTGCGTCGCAAGCGCCCCGACATGGAGCGCCCGTTCAAGGTCCCGTTCAGCCCCGTGCTGCCGATCCTCTCGGCACTGATCTGCACCTACCTCATGCTCACGCTGCCGGTCGAGACGTGGCTGCGATTCCTCGTCTGGATGGCGCTCGGCCTGGTCATCTACCTCGCATACGGCTACCGGCGCTCCCGGCTGTCGGGCAACGCGGCCGAGGGCGACCTGCCGAGCATGACGTCGACCTGATCGACCCTGCCGACCGCGGCCCGTCCCCGACCCGGGGGCGGGCCGTTGGCGTTCGGGCTCGGCGGGCACCGGCCATGGACGAGGGGCCCGTGCCTGGTCGGCACGGGCCCCTCGCTGGCCGCACGGGCCCGCTCGTCAGAGCGCCTTGAGGATGTCCTCGACGCGGTCCTTCGCGTCCCCGAAGAGCATCTGGGTGTTCTCCCGGAAGAAGAGCGGGTTCTGCACGCCCGCGTACCCCGTGCTCATCGACCGCTTGAAGACGATGACGTCCTTGGCGTGCCACACCTCGAGGACCGGCATCCCCGCGATCGGGCTGCTCGGGTCCTCGGAGGCCGCGGGATTGACCGTGTCGTTGGCGCCGATGACGAGGACGACATCGGTGTCGGCGAGGTCGTCGTTGATCTCGTCCATCTCGAGGACGATGTCGTAGGGCACCTTCGCCTCGGCGAGGAGGACGTTCATGTGGCCCGGCAGGCGCCCGGCGACCGGGTGGATGCCGAACCGGACCTCGACCCCGCGCTCGCGCAGCTGCCGGGTGAGCTCGGCGACCGGGTACTGCGCCTGGGCGACGGCCATCCCGTACCCGGGGGTGATGACGACCGACGAGGCGTCCTTGAGCAGCTCGGCCGCGCCCGCGGCGTCGATCTCCCGGTGCTCGCCGTAGTCCTTCGCCTCGCCGGAGACGGCCCCGTCGCTGCCGAACCCCCCGGCGATGACGTTGAGGAAGGAGCGGTTCATCGCCTTGCACATGATGTAGCTGAGGTATGCGCCGGAGGACCCGACGAGCGCACCGACGACGATGAGCAGGTCGTTGTCGAGCATGAAGCCCGAGGCCGCGGCCGCCCAGCCCGAGTAGCTGTTGAGCATCGACACGACCACCGGCATGTCGCCACCACCGATGCTCGCCACGAGGTGGAACCCGAGCGCCAGCGCGATGACCGTCATGACGATGAGCAGCGGCAGGTTCGGCCAGATGACGAAGACGACCGTGAGGACGACGAACAGCGCGAGCGCCGCCAGGTTGAGCAGGTTGTGGTGCGGCAGCATGAGCGGCGCGGACTTCATCTTCCCGCTCAGCTTGAGGTAGGCGACGATCGAGCCGGTGAAGGTCACCGCACCGATGAAGACGCCGATGAAGACCTCGGCGTCGTGGATGCCGAGCATCGAGGACGCGGCGAGCTCGTCGTGCAGCAGCTGGTCGCCGTGCACCTCGAGGAACGAGTTGTAGCCCACGAGCACGGCCGCCAGGCCGACGAAGCTGTGCATGAGGGCGATGAGCTCGGGCATCCCCGTCATCTCGACGACGCGGGCGCGCCAGATGCCGATGGCGGCACCGATCGCCATCGCGACGAGCAGGAGGAGCAGACCGATCCACGCGGCGCCGGACTCGAGACGGACGGCCCGGTCGACCAGGAGCGCGAGCGTGGCGAGGACGGCGATGGACATGCCCGCGATGCCGAGCCAGTTGCCCTGCCGGGCGCTCTCGTGCTTCGACAGCCCGGCCAGGGAGAGGATGAACAGCAGCGCCGCGAGGACGTAGGCGGCGGTGGTCAGGGAGACGATCTGCACGGGTCAGGCCTTCCGGAACATCGAGAGCATCCGCTGCGTCACGGTGAACCCACCGAAGACGTTGATGCTGGCGAGCAGGACCGCGAGGAACGCGATGACCTGGATGATCGGGTCGTCATCGGTGATCTGGGTCATCGCACCGATGAGGATGATCCCGGAGATCGCGTTCGTCACCGACATGAGCGGCGTGTGCAGCGCGTGGTGCACGTTGCCGATCACGTAGTAGCCGATGACGACGGCGAGCATGAAGACGGTGACGTTGGCGAGGATCGCCGGCGGGGCGAACCCCATGACGAGCAGGAACACCAGCGCGGCGGCACCGATCGCACCCCAGCGTGCCGCGGGGCTCATCGGCGCCTTGGCGGCGGGCTCGGGCGCGGACGCACCCCCGGCAGCCGGCGCGGGGCTCGCCGCGGTCGCGGCGGCCGAGACCTGGACCGGCGGCGGCGGCCACAGCGTCTCGCCGCCGCTGGTCACCGTCATGCCGCGCACGACGACGTCGTCGAGGTCGATGACGAGCTGGCCGTCCTTCTCCGGCGTCATCAGCGTGAGCATGTTGACGACGTTCGTGCCGTAGAGCTGGCTGGCCTGGGTGGGCAGCCGCGCCGGGAGGTCGGTGTAGCCCAGGATCGTCACGCCGTTGGCGGTGACGACCTTCTCGTCGGCGACGGAGCCCGCGACGTTGCCGCCGCTGCCGGCCGCCATGTCGACGATGACGCTGCCGGGCTTCATCGAGGCGACCATCTCCTCGGTGATGAGGCGGGGCGCCTGCCGACCCGGGATGAGGGCCGTCGTGATGATGATGTCGACCTCGGCCGCCTGCTGCGCGTAGAGCGCGGCGGCCTTGCGGTTGAAGTCCTCCGTGGCCTCCTTCGCGTAGCCGTCGCTCGAGGCCTCGGCCTCGGCGGCGTCGCGCTCGACCTCGAGGAACTCCGCGCCCATCGACTCGACCTGCTCGCCGACCTCCGGGCGGATGTCGAACGCGCGGACGATCGCGCCGAGGCTGTTCGCCGTGCCGATCGCGGCCAGGCCCGCGACGCCGGCGCCGCAGACGAGGACCTTCGCGGGCGGGACCTTGCCCGCGGCCGTGACCTGACCGGTGAAGAGCGAGCCGAACTCGTGCGCGGCCTCCACGACGGCCCGGTACCCGGCGATGTTCGCCATCGACGACAGCACGTCCAGCGCCTGGGCGCGCGAGATCCGCGGCACGGCGTCCATCGCCAGGGCGGTGACCTTGCGGTCGGTGAGCGCCTGCACGAGGTCGGGCGAGGTCGCCGGGGCCAGCAGGCTCGCGAGGGTCGCGCCCTCCCGCAGCCGGCCGATCTCCGCCGGGCTCGGGGCGTTGACCTTCGTCACGAGGTCCGCGCCCCATGCGTCCTCGGCCGATCCGACGGTGGCCCCGGCCGCCTCGTACGCCGCGTCGGAGAAGGCCGCTGCGGCCCCCGCACCCGACTCGATGACGACGTCGTAGCCGAGCTTGACGAGCCGCTCGACGGTCTTGGGGGTCGCCGCGACGCGTGTCTCCCCCGCTCGGGACTCCTTGGGCACTCCCAGTCGCACTGCCGCTCCTCGGGGTCGGTCGGGCCACCCGGCTCTGGGTGGTCGAAGGCAACCTATTGTGCCCGGGCGCCCCCTGTCGTCAGATGTGACGGCGGCAATACCCGATACCGCGAGTTCCGGTCAGTTTCGGGACGATCGTCCCAACATCCGGGACGGACGTCGGGACGGTCAGCCGGCGGCGGGCGTCGTGCTGCCGTCTGTGCCGGTGACGGCCGTGTCGTTCTCGAAGTCGAAGTTCACCGTCGTCCCGGTGATGGACTTCACCGTCGCGGTCATCCCGAGCGTGGTGCCGTCCGACAGCGTCCACGTACAGGTCGTCGTCGCGCCGACCTTCGCCTCGATGTCGTCCGGGCAGTCGAGCGTGGCGCCGTCGGGCTTGTTCGTGAACGCCTCGGTCGCCTCCGTCTCGATCTCGGAGGCGGACACGGTCGCCCCGGCGGTGTCGGTCGTCGTCGACGTGACGGGCGACGTCGGCCCGTCGGGCGAGGTGCTGCTCGAGCTCGAGGACGACGAGGAGTCGCCGACCGAGAACGAGCAGGCACCGAGGGTGATCGCGCTGGTCGCGAAGATCGAGCTCGCGATGACGGGTGCGGTGCGGATGGAACGCATGCTGTGGATCCCCCTGCGTCGAGATGGCGAGAGCTCGCCCGTACGCGGCGAGTCTAGGTGGACCGCCCCGGGCGCACGCCCTCGGAGGCTGGACGGTGCAGGAGCAGCGGGACGAGGGAGAGGGCCACGAGGACGGCCGGCACCGCCGTGAAGCCGACGAGCGCGGCAGTCACCGCTGAGGGTGGCTGCGTCACGGCACCGGCCCTCGAGGCGCCGTACCCGCCCGTGGCGAGCACGAGCGCGTACAGCCCGGTGCCGAGCGCGAGCCCGAGGGTCTCCCCCGCGGTCCACACCCCCGTGAACACCCCGGTCCGGTTGGCCCCGGAGCTTCTTGCCCGCCCGGACACCGACCCGTTCCCACAGGGGGGTCTCGACGATCGCCGGCCCGACGAACGCGACGAGGATCAGCGTCGAGGCGCCCGCGTCGCGCAGCACCCAGCGGGCGACGTAGTCCGCGCCGGCGAGCATCGTTCCCGTCGCGAGCGCCTGGAGCACCCACGCGAGCAGGAGCGTGCGGAACGGACCCGAGGAAGCGACGACCGCGAGCTGCTCGCGCAGGCCGCCGACCGACGGGGCCACCCCGCCGGCGTCGACGGGCGCCCGACGGGTCGTCCACCACGCGCCGAGCCGTCCGGGTCGGCGGTCATCTCCGCCGGCATCGCCATGTACGGCACCTGGAAGAAGGCGTACGCGCTGGCGCACACGAGGTAGAGCACGGCGACCCACGCCGCACCGAGCCAGGCCGGACCCGTCGGACCGAGGAAGAGCAGCGCGAAGCACACGGCGAGCGCGAGGCCGGCGCGGAGGATGAACGGCCGCCGCCGACCCGCCGGATGCTCCGACCGGTCGGTGAGGAACGGCAGCAGGAGCAGACCCGGCACCGCCCCGAAGGACCCGGTGACCACCGACCCCAGCCCGTACCCCCGGCGGGCCTGCGACGGGAGGGCCTCCGCGGTGGTCCCGGCGGCCTCGTCGGCGCCCGTCGTCGTCGGCATGGACGGAGCGCAGTCAGCGTCGGGCGGGGACGTCGGCCTGAGAGACTGACCGCCATGCGACGGATCAGGCAGGCCGACAAGCTGAAGAACGTCCGGTACGACGTGCGGGGCCCGATCCTCCAGGAGGCCCAGCGCCTCGAGGCCCTGGGCGAGAAGATCCTCAAGCTGAACATCGGCAACACCGCACCGTTCGGCTTCGAGGCACCGCAGCCGGTGCTCGCCGCGATGATCCAGCACCTGCCCGACTCCCAGGGCTACTCCGACAGCAAGGGCATCTACCCCGCCCGCACCGCCGTCGCGCAGTACTACCAGTCGGTCGGCATCACCGAGGTCGGCGTCGAGGACGTCTACATCGGCAACGGCGTCTCCGAGCTCATCACGATGGTCCTCCAGGCCTTCGTCGACGACGGCAACGAGATCCTCGTCCCGGCGCCCGACTACCCCCTGTGGACCGGGGCCGTCGCCCTCTCCGGCGGCACGCCCGTGCACTACCGGTGCGACGAGAGAAACGAGTGGAACCCCGACCTGGCCGACATCGAGTCGAAGATCACCGAGAACACCCACGCGCTCGTCGTCATCAACCCGAACAACCCCACGGGGGCGGTGTACTCGGAGGAGACCGTCCGCGGCCTCGTCGACATCGCCCGGCGCCACGACCTCGTCCTCATGGCCGACGAGATCTACGAGAAGATCGTCTTCGACGACGCCGTCCACCACCACACCGCCAAGGCCGCCGGCGACGACGTCCTCTGCCTCACGTTCTCGGGCCTGTCGAAGGCGTACCGCGTGTGCGGCTACCGCGCCGGGTGGGTCGTCGTCACCGGGCCGAAGGAGCGCGCGAGCGACTTCCTCGAGGGCCTGACCCTGCTGGCGAACATGCGGATGTGCGCGAACGTCCCCGGGCAGCACGCGATCCAGACCGCCCTCGGGGGCTACCAGTCCATCGACGAGCTCATCGTCCCCGGCGGGCGGTTCCACGACCAGATCCAGCTGGCGTCGCGCTTGCTCAACGAGATCCCCGGCGTCAGCTGCGTGCCGCCGCGCGGGGCGCTCTACTGCTTCCCCCGGCTCGACCCGGAGGTCTACCCCATCGAGGACGACGAGGCGTTCGTCATCGAGCTGCTGCGGGAGAAGAAGATCCTCGTCACCCACGGGCGAGGCTTCAACTGGTTCGAACCCGACCACTTCCGGCTCGTCACGCTGCCCGACGCCGACGTCCTCACCGAGGCGATCGGGCGGATCGCCGACTTCCTCCAGGTCCGTCGAGGCTCGTGACGGCGCGGCCCACGCACGGGCCCGCGGTCCCGCTCCTCGTCGGGCTCGGCGGAGCGCTCGGCTCGCTCGGCCGGTGGGGCGTCTCGCGGGCGCTCCCGCCGCGAGACGGCGGCCCTCTCGGTGGCCTGCCGTGGGGGACGCTGCTCGTCAACGTCTCGGGGGCGGTGCTCATCGGGCTCGTCGTCGCCGGCCTCGCCGCGCTCGCCGCACGCCGGGATGCCGAGCCCGTGTGGGTGCGGCCCTTCCTCGTCGTCGGGGTCCTCGGCGGATGGACGACGATGTCCACCCTCGTCGTCGAGCTCGGGCGCCTCGCGGGACACCGGCCCGCCGTCGCGCTGGTGTACCTGCTCGCGTCGGTCGCGCTCGGGGTCGGTGGGTGCGTGGCCGGGCTCGTGGTCGGCGAGCGGGTGCTCGGCGGCTCCCCCGGTCAGGCGGAGGTCGCACGCACGATCGAGGAGGGCGGCGCATGAGCGCACTCGCCCTCGCTGCGGGCGTCGGGCTGGCCGGGGCGGCCGGGACGATCACCCGGTGGCGGGTCACGACGAGCCTGACCACCCGGGGCTGGGCCGCAGCCCGTGCCACGCTGGCCGTCAACGTGGCCGGGACGGTGCTGCTCGGCGCGCTCCTCATTCTCGCCGGGGGACGGACCCCGGCCTGGCTCCTCGTGCTCGGGACGGGCTACTGCGGCGCCCTGACGACGTTCAGCAGCTGGGCGCTGCACACCGCCGAGCGCCTGCGCGCCCGCCGCGGCTGAGCACTCAGGGGGTCAGCGACTCCCGGCCCGTGTCGACGTGGCCGGTGACCCGTCGGCGGAAGGCCGCGTCCTGGGCGCACGTCACCTCGACGTCGAACCACCCGTGGTCGGTCGGCCACGTCAGCTCCGTCGAGCCGTGGGCGGGCAGGTCGACCGTCCGGCTGGTGCCGGCGTGCGCGAGCGGGCGGAGGACGAGACGCACCGCCTTCGCGCCCGACCGGAGCGTGAGCCGCGCGGCTCGGTCGGTCCGCGGCGCGACCTCGACGTCGACCTCGCGCGCGGCTCCCGTGATGCTCCCCTTCGCGTCGTACCAGAACCGGTTCGGCCCCTGCACGCTGATGTCCCACCTGCCCAGGAGCGGGATGAGCGTCGTCTCCGTCGACCCTCGGGCCGGGACCGTCACGAACGCCGGCGTGAGGCGCTCGCCCGCGAACGGGAAGACGGTGAAGGGCAGCGCGCGGCCGCCGCCGTTGCCGAGCCGGACGCGCAGCGAGCCACCCTCGTAGCGGGCCGAGGCTGTCGGTCGGTACCCGGTGGGTCGCGTCGGCGGGCCCGGGCTCGGTCATGCCCCGCAGTGCACCGCTCCGAGATGACGCGATCGCCACGACGAGGTGAACGCGCGCGGATAGGTCAGCGACCGTGCGGCGCTCGTAGGGCGCGGTCGAGGATCGCGTCGAACGCCCGCGCCAGGTCACGCCCGCCGGGGTACTCGTGGATCGGGACCGTCGCACCCTGGGCGCGCTGCAGGACGCTGCGCTCGGGCAGGACCGGGGAGAGGACGAGCGGGCCGAACATCGACTGCAGCTCCTCGACCCGGTACCGGTGCTCGGCCAGCGACGAGCGGAACCGGTTGACGACGACCCCCAGCGGCTGCAGGCGCGGGTTGAGGGAGCCGCGGACGTCGTGGACCGCACCGAGCGCGCGGTCGGCGGCGTTGACGGCGAACAGCCCCGGCTCGGCGACGACGAGCGCCCGGTCGCTCGCGGCGAGACCCGACCGGGTGAGGGCACCCAGGTGCGGCGGGCAGTCGAGCAGGACGAGCTCGTACCCCTCGGCCTTCGCCAGCGCACGGGACAGGGCCAGCAGCGCCTTCTCGCTCGCGTCGGGCCGCTCGCGGGCGGCGAGCGCCGGCCCGCCGGTGAGGACGTCGAGCGGCACCTGCGCTCCGTCCGCCCCGCGCCACGACCACCCGCTGGGGACGACCGCCGACCGGACCACCTTCGCGCGGGGGTCCTCGAGGACGTCGGCGAGCGTCGTCGACGGCTCCTCGGCGACGGCCAGGCCTGTCGTCACGTCGCCCTGCGGATCGAGGTCGACGACGAGCGTGCGCAACCCGCGGGCGTGCGCGCCGGAGGCGAGGCCGAGGGTGACCGACGTCTTCCCGACCCCGCCCTTGAGGCTGCACACGGCGAGGACGAGCATGCGCGACAGGGTAGCCGCGCCCGAGCGGCGACCCGGGCGACCCGCCGCCGCCGCGGGCCCGCCCCCGTGACATCCTCCGTAGAGGAGAAGTTCCCGTACCGAGAGACCCGGGAACGGGTGGTCCCACCCCGGGGGAAGGTTGGTCATGACCCAGTCGATCGCCGACGGCGGCACCCTCGAGCTCGTGGCGGAGGACCTCCTCGCCACCCATCCGTGGCGCGCCGCGGCGCAGGACCCGCAGCGGGTCGTCTTCTCGCGGTTCGCGCAGGAGCGCTGGCTGCCGATCACCGCGGCCGATCACCTCACCGCGGTGACCGACGTCGCGCGGGGCCTCATCGCCCTCGGGGTCGAGCCCGGGGACCGCGTCGCGCTCATGGCGAACACCCGCTACGAGTGGCTGCTCATCGACCAGGCGTCGTGGGCGGCCGGCGCCGCCGCCGTGCCGATCTACCCCTCGTCCGCTCCCCCGCAGGTCGAGTGGATCGTCTCCGACTCCGGCGCCCGGGTCGTCGTCGTCGAGACGACGGCGCAGGCCCAGGCCGTCGCCGAGCTCGGCCTCGGTGTCCGCGTCCTGGTCCTCGACCCCGAGGACGACTCGACCGACGCCGTCGCCGAGCTGCGGGCGCTCGGGGCCGACCGCACCGTCGCGGAGGTCGAGGCCCGACGCGACGCCGTCACCTTCGACTCCCTCGCCTCGATCATCTACACCTCGGGCACGACCGGCCGCCCCAAGGGCGTCGTCGTCACCCACCGGCACCTGGCGGCCGAGGCCAAGGGGCTGCTCACCCACCCGATCGGCGGCGCCGTCCGGAACCGCCGGGTCCTCATGTTCCTGCCGATGGCGCACGTCCTCGCCCGCGCCGTGACGTACACGGCCGTCCAGGGCGGCTCGACGGTCGGCTTCTGGGGCGACTTCGGGACGATCACCGACAAGCTCGTGTCGTTCCGGCCACACGTCGTCCTCGGCGTCCCGCGGGTCTTCGAGAAGGTCCACGCCGCCGTGCGCACCCAGGCGACCCACCGCGGCCCGGCGATCGCGGAGATCTTCCGGCGCGGCGAGCAGGTCGCCGTCGCGCGCAGCGAGGCCCGCGGCGGCGACGGCCTGGGCGACTCCCGCCGCCCCACCGCCCGGGAGCGGCTCGAGCGCGCCGTCTTCGAGCGGCTCCTCTTCCGGCGGGTCCGGGGTGCGCTCGGCGGCGAGTGCGAGCTGGCGATCAGCGGCGGCGGCGCGCTCAACACCCGGCTGGCGCACTTCTTCCGGGGCATCGGCGTGCCGGTCTACGAGGGCTACGGGATGACGGAGACGACCGCTGCCATCACGGTCAACGGCCCCGGGTGCACGCGCATCGGCTCGGTCGGCCCGGTCGTGCCCGGCAACCGCGTCCGGATCGGCGAGGGCGGCGAGATCGAGGTCCAGGGCATGGTCGTCATGGACGACTACTGGCAGAACCCGGACGCGACGGCCAAGACCTTCGACGACGGCTGGCTGCGCACCGGTGACCTCGGGACGCTCGACGAGGACGGCTACCTGACGATCAGCGGCCGGGCCAAGGAGATCCTCGTGACGGCCGGCGGGAAGAACGTCGCGCCCGGCCCGCTCGAGGACGTCATCCGCGAGCACCCGCTCGTCGCGAACGCGCTCGTCGTCGGCGAGGGCCGCCCCTTCGTCGGCGCGCTCATCACGCTCGAGCGCCCGGCCGTCGAGCGGTGGGCGGAAGAGAACGGCCTCGGCTCCGTCCCGATCGAGGAGCTGCCAAAGCGCAAGGAGCTGCGCGACGAGATCCAGAAGGCCGTCGACGCGGCGAACGCGTCCGTCTCGAAGGCCGAGTCCGTGCGTGCCTTCCGCCTCCTCGCGGACGACTTCACCGAGGAGCGCAGCGAGATGACGGCCGCGATGAAGCTGCGGCGCCACGTCATCACCAAGAGCCGCGCCGACGCGATCGAGGCGCTCTACCACCGCTGACCCGGTCGCACCGAGGACGAGCGACGGCGGGCGGTTCCCCGGGCCGGGGAGCCGCCCGCCGTCTCGTGCGGGACCGCTCAGCGGGTCACTTCAGCTGCGCGCTGCTGTAGCCGAGCAGGCGCCGGGCGACGACGAGCAGCTGGATCTGCTGGGTGCCCTCGAAGATGTCGAGGATCTTGCTGTCCCGAGCCCACTTCTCGAGCAGCTCGGTCTCGGCGTAGCCGGTCGCGCCGCACAGCTCGACGCAGCCGAGGGCGACGTCGACGCACGTGCGACCCGCCTTGGCCTTGGCCATCGAGGCCTCCATCGAGTTCGGCCGGCCGTTGTCGGCCATCCACGCCGCGCGCAGCGTGAGCAGGTACGCCGACTCGTAGTCGGCCTCCATCTGGATCAGCCGGGCGGCCGCGGCCGACTGGGTCGTGGCCGGCGCGTCGTGGTCGACCTCGACGCCCTGCTCGGCGAGGAGCTTCGTCGTCGTGTCGAGGCACGCGCGGGTCAGGCCGAGGGCCATCGACGCCACGAGCGGGCGCGTGTTGTCGAAGGTCTGCATCGCGCCGCCGAAGCCGCCCTCGATCTTGATCTCCGGGTCACCGAGGAGGTCCTGCGCCGGCACCCGGCAGTCCTCGAGGACGAAGGCCGCGGTGTCGGAGGCCCGGATGCCGAGCTTGTGCTCGAGCCGGACGAGCTTCAGGCCGGGGTTCGTCCGCTCGACGACGAACGACTTGATCGCCTGCTTGCCCAGGCTGCGGTCGAGCGTCGCCCACACGACGACGAGCTCGGCCCGCTCGCCAGCCGTGACGTAGATCTTCTCGCCGTTGAGGACGTACTCGTCGCCGTCCCTGACGGCCGTCGTCCGGATGGCCCCCGAGTCGGAGCCGACCTCCGGCTCGGTGATGGCCATCGCGGCCCAGCGGTTGCCGTAGCGCGCCTTCTGCTCGTCGTTGGCGACGGCCGCGATGGCCGCGTTTCCCAGCCCCTGGCGCGGGATGGACAGCGTGAGGCCGACGTCGCCGCGGCAGGTCTCCATGATGGACAGCGCCGAGGAGAGGTTCGCGCCGTTGCGGTTCTCCTTCGAGCCCTTCTTCTTGTTGCGGCCCGAGCCGACGGCCCCGACCTCGGCCTCCTTCTGGCCGGCGTCACCGCCTGCGGGCTCGGCCGCGCTGCGGGTCGAGCCGGAGGCGCCCGCGCCCTGGCCGGCGCCGGAGTCACTCATGCCGTCGATGACGGCGCTGACGAGGTCGAGCTCGGCCGGGTACTCGTGCTCGGCGCGGTCGTACTTGCGCGAGATCGGCCAGAACACCTCCTCGGCCATGCCACGGGCCTGCTCGACGAGGGGACGGAACTTCTTCGGGACCTCGAGGTCGATCATCGTGTCTCCTTCGGGAAGGTCTGGGGTGGGTGGGAGCGCCTCAGACGAGGACGACACCCTCGAGGACACCGGCGGCCCGCAGGTCGCGGTACCACCGCTCGTTGTCGTACTCCTTGACGAAGCCGTGGCCGCCGAGCATCTGCACGGCGTTCGAGCCGATCTGGGCGCCGTGCGAGGCGGCGAGGGCCCGGGCCGAGGCGATCGTCGCCGCGGCGTCCTCGCCCCGGTCGAGCCGGCTCGCTGCCTTCCACGTCGTCAGGCGGAGGCCGTCGAGCTCGATGCCGATGTTGCTGATCGTGAACGCGACCGCCTGGCGCTGGCCGATGGGCTCACCGAAGGCGGTGCGCTCCTTGACGTACGGGATGAGCTGGTCGAGGACGGCCTGGCTCGTCCCGACCGCGAGCGCGGCCCAGGCCAGGCGGGCCCGGCGGACGGCGTCCCGGTGGTCGTCCGCGCTGCCGAGGAGGTTCGCCCTCGGCACTCGGACGCCGTCGAGGTGCAGCCGCTTGGTGTTCGCGGCCCGCAGACCCATCGCCGGGTCGTCCTCGGTGGTCAGGCCGTCGGCCCCGGGCTCGACGATGATCATCCGCGCGACGCCGTCGACCATCGCGGAGACGACGAAGAGCTCGGCGGTGTCGGCGGCCGGCACGAGCGCCTTGACCCCGTGCAGGACGAGGTCGGAGCCCTCGGTGGTGGCGACCG